>ERZ1699246.46-NODE-46-length-19454-cov-3.214519_pt1 | contig 19454 bp, 10 predicted proteins | sample MGYA00581528_ERZ1699246 | MGnify/ENA primary metagenome ERZ1699246 (study PRJEB42319, sample SAMD00040303) | human oral metagenome | material: saliva | host: Homo sapiens | study: EMG produced TPA metagenomics assembly of PRJDB4115 data set (Metgenomic analysis of... | reverse complement strand
AGATAGTACAACGCGATACGCTAAACCGCCGGGCAAAAGAGATGGGAATCGGACAGTTGATTCTCTCTAACGGGCAGACGTCTTCGCATAACAGTTATTTAGGTGGTAATGCTTTTGAGGCACTCGTAGGCGCTCTCTATCTTGATCATGGCTACAATGCTTGTATGAAGTTTATGAAGCAACAAGTCCTTGGGAAGCTTATCAATATTGATAAGGTTGCTTACAAGGAGGTGAACTTCAAGTCAAAACTTATCGAGTGGAGCCAGAAGAACAAGGTCAATATGGAGTTCAAGCTGATTGAAAACCAAAAAGATAAACAGGGTAGTCCCACTTTCCATTTCCAAGTGCTCATGGAGGGTATTCCATGTGGAGAGGGACATGGTTATTCTAAGAAGGAAAGCCAGCAAGAGGCTTCCAAACTTACGCTCCAGCGTTTGCGTCGTGAGCCCCAGTTTATAGATGAGGTTTTTGCCGCCAAAGCAAACCGTACAAAGATGGAAGAAGAACCAGTGCTCAATGTTCCTGAGACTTCACAGGACATGAACTTCATTGAAGGTTCTGAACCAAAGGTTGAGAAACATGAGAATCCTTTCCAAACAGAGGTCTTTGATGAGAAATCATCGGCTGCTGATGAAGTGAAAGAAGAACTGACTGATTCCTCTGTTGAGGAAGAAAAGAAGGCTAACAATGAGGATTTTGACCTCTCTGATATTTCTCATTCTAAGTCTATTGACCGCGAAGCTATTATCGCTGCTGCTGAGGCAGAGGCTTTTGAAAATTAATAAATAGCGGTAAAAGAATTAATAAGACAGGCGTTTACAGCCGATGGCAAGTGATAGTACCTATCACATTCATCATCTTCTGTAAACGCCTGTTGCTTTTTTGTTAGTATCTAATAAGGTACTATTTAAGGCTAATAAGCCTAATTATTTCTATTAACCTAATAAGCCTAATAAGGCTAATTGATCCAATTAGGCTAATAAGCCGATAAGCCCAATAGGGCTAATAGCCTATTACTTTGTCATAATTTTTCACATCTTGATTTTTAATAGCTGCTCTTTTGGCTTCTAAAAGACGCCTAATTGACTTGCTAAAGGTGCCCTTTAAGAGGCTTACTAACGCCCTTTTGAAGTCTAATTAAGCACCTTTTATCTTACTACTTTATAACTAATTGATTTCCTTATGGTTACAAACCTGCTTTTTGTATGTACTTTTGTCGTTATTTATAGATGTCTTATTTGAAATTATGTAATGATTTTTCATATCCTTGTCTGTAGATTTTCGAAGTGTTTAACCCCAATCGGTCATTAGATCACAATACACATTGTGGTTAATGATTGATTGGGGTTTAAAAGTCTTAGAGAGGCTTTTTATATCTCCATGATAAGCCGTTCAAACTTATCATTATCAACGCGTGAACGGTTTTTTACACGTGTTTTATAGGTGTTAATGGTGTGTACAGAGTAGTTGAGGAAGGTAGCGATACGTTCAGAATCAGTGATACCCAATCGGATAAGAGCAAAGATACGCATCTCGGTTGTAAGTTGTTTCTTATCGAGTGGCTTCTGATCTGGTTCGTCAAAGAGTTCGTTGTATTGCTCGATGAAATGGGGGAAAAGCTTCAAGAAAGTCTCATCAAAATCCACAAACATCGACTTTCTCTCTTCTCCTAATTCACTCTCTTTTAATGAAGAACGCAAGTCTTCAAATCGATGCATGGAAATCTTGCGGTCAATGGAACGATAAAGTTTCTCGACTTTATTGATATATTCTGAGTTGATATAGAATGACCTACCAATATATTCATCCTTGATTTTATTCACCTCCTCCAACTGTTCGTTCTTAACTTCTAACTGTTGGTTGCGTCGTGCGATAAGTGCTTGTGCCTTCTTCAGCTTTATCATTTGCCTACGGATAAACCATCCTGCCATCAACAAGCCAATGACAAAGAGGATGAAGATTATTGCAGCCATAGCAATAGCATTGCGTTGTTCCTGCATTATCTTGTATCTATCCTGTTCGATGATAGGTAATACGCTGCTAACCTCAATCACACGCTGTCTTGCTCCATAGAAGTTAGCGTTTGAGAGCGACTCTCTTACATACTCCGTAGCGTGCTGTATGTCTCCTTCTTTATAGAGAAGATTAGCCAATGTGCAAAGGGCAGTAGTCTCTCTGACCACTCCTTCGTTGTCATATATGGCAGCCTGTGCAAGATAATCCATTGCCAAGTCATTCTCCTTTAGAAAGAGATAAATCCAGCCAATACAAGATGTAACAATGGCTTTGTGGTGCAAATCCACTCCTTTCTTCTGTAAGAACTGTTTGAAAGTATCAAGAGAAGCCTCGTATTTCCGTTCCTTCATCTGTTTCATTCCAACCGCATAGAGCCATTCTGTTGAGCCTGCTGGGAGATAATGAAGTAGGGAATCGGTATATACACCTGCTTGTTTCACGTACTGACTCTGGTAGGGTTCAGTGCGTGTATAGTCAGATACGTCATAGTAAAGGCGTGATGCCATGGTGTAATAAAGCTTTCTTGTGTTGGGAGTAGTCCCTTCCGTTTGGATAGAGTGTAGTTCGTTGAAAGCCTCTGTATATAATCCTGCAGACAAAAGACAGAATACTAAGTCGCAATGTGCTTCAACTTCATAGTCAGGATTCTTCAATCTGCGTGCTTCGGAAAGGAGATGATTAGCATAGGCGTAGGCAGAATCATATTGATAAGATGAATATTCTTTGAATAGCTGTCGGTCTATTTCGAATCTATCCTTCGCTGGAATCGTTTTCAAACGGTCCTTTAATCGTTTGATTTTCTCAAGTTTTTCATGTTCATAAAGCTTTTTCTTTTCTAAACTTTGGTCGAGTTGGTGTAGCCGTTCTTCCCATTTCTCATTATTCGCAGCACTGAATAAGGGGATAATAAGAAATAATAATGACAGATATATCTTCATAAGCGTATTCATCTGAGGTATTGTTTATTGGTAATCAGATGTTTTTTGTCATCCAATCTACTTGCAAAAATAAAACTTTTATTAATAACTACAAAAAAATATCGACTGGAACTTCTATCCAGCCGATACTTTTATGTTCTATGGGTGAGTTTTTATTAGATTACTCCCCATAGGTAGCTATGACATTATCTTACGATAAATTTCTTTCCCTTATGGATATAAAGACCTGGTTTTAGATTCTCCTTGGATGTTGAAACCTTATTTCCTTGTAGGTCATAGTAGGCTTCATCCACAGCTGTCTTACCTGACAAACCTTCGATATGGTTGGTCTGGTTGAGGTTATTCAAGTCGTCTGGAGAATTGACTTCACTTGCTGAGAAGAATCTGATAGCACCCAATGGAATCTTCAATTCAATACTCTTCTTATTAGCGTCGTCACTTCCATTCACCTCATCTCTATAATCATGAGTGTCATTTACCCATGCTGTGAGTGTGTGAACACCGTTTGTTGCTGTCCAAGTATTCTTTCCGTTCGTACCACCAGTTGCTGAAAGTGTAATCTTCTGATGTGACTTCAGACCGCCATAGTGCTTATCGTTCCATGTGATAACACTGGTATTGCCATCAATCTGGAACTGAACACCGAGCTTTGTACCTGCTGGTACGTCTCTATCACCTGCATTAACAATCGTCGCAGTGAAGCGTACTTCATCGCCAGGATTAATGGTTTTCTTGTCGAAGGCAACCTTTGTAACAACGAGGTCATAGCCTCCTGTGACAGGAGTATAGTCTCCGTTGTCATCCTTTTCAGCTACATTAAACTTCTTCCCAAGGATGTTGTTGTCTCTTGTTAACTCATCAGTAAGTTTGTTACGATAGTCAGCTTCAGCCTTTACAGCATGTCCTCCAGCCGTTGCTTTCCATGCTGATTGAGTTGTAAGGATAACGATCTGCTTTGCTTTCAGTCCATTCTTATAGCTTGCAGTGACGTAACTCTCCTGTCCGTCGACAGTCACCTTCACACCGATATTTACACCAGCAGGGATGTCGACATTGCTTACATTCTGAAGAGCAAACTTAAAGGTAACATCGTCTCCTTCCTTTAGAACAGTATTACCTTCGGCATTCTCCCAACGTAAACCTCTTAAAGCGACATCATATCCCTTGATACCTTCCAACGGATTGACGATACCTCCCTGCTGACTTGTGTCTGCTTCAGGGAAATCAGGTACCTTATACGTAGCGTCACTCAGGTATTCATAACCGATAGCTGCCGCACGTGCCTTGTTATTATCAGTCCATACAGGCCATGTCTGATTGTTCTTAATCTTGTCCTCGCTAACGTTTGCAATCTTAATACCATTGCTAAACTTCACGCCATCGACGTCCAAACGAATCGCACCAGTAGAGTGTTCCCATGTAGAATACTTTGTTGTCTGTCCTGCAAGAGAAGCACCAAGAATCTCTGTGTTCTTAAATTCAATGCCAGAAGGGCCTGACATAACACGGATAGCATCGAAAGGAGAGTCATAAATCTTCGTATTATTGAAGACTACATTACGTACACCACCTTTGATATCAATGGCAGCTAAGTCCTCATGCCAGCTGTCATCGTTGGTTCCACAGCGTACGAGAATATTGTTGTCAAAGCTAATCTTCTGTGTATTTGTATACTTTGGACCAGGGAATACATCATTCAGATGAATACCTGAAGCCATGAACATATCAGCAAGATAGTTGTTATAGATTTTATGACCATCACCACCATAGAGGGCAATACCGCCTGCACGCCAGATAAGTTCAATGGTATTGTAAGCGAAGGTGTTGTTCTTTTCGTCCACAGCACCCATTGTATGATCGTTCCACATTGCCAAACCGTCATCTCCGTTGTTACGAACACTACAGTTATAAACCGTTGCATTAGATGTTCCTTGGCAGAAGTTCACACCGTCAGCGAAGTTATTACGGATACGACAGCTGATAATCTTCAGATCATTGCTATAATCTACTTTACCGTTGTAATCGCCTATCCAGAAGCCACACTCAAAGTGATCCTCCCATACATGATGGATAACACTTCCGCCTTTGAAGACATCCATGAAGCATTTATACACTGCTTGCTGGTTATGACGACTCCTTAAATTAGAGTTAAGATAGAGGTTACAGATTTCAACATTGTTGCAGTAGCCATCTGGTCCGTGTGAGCCATTACCGCCAGAGATACCTCCTCCGAATGGATTAGGGTTCGTAAACTTAAGGTTAGTATACCACATACCAGCACCAGTAATCTTTACGTCGGATCCAAAGATGTACCAGATACCGCTCAATTCGAATGTTCCAGCAGGAATATAAAGCACCTTTGAGCCTTCGTCAGCATCCTTCAAAGCTTCTTCAAAAGCCTTGAGATAATCTTTTCCTTTGACATACTTGCGGTATTTAGCATCTGTAACGTTCACCGCACCAGCAGGGCATTCAATCTCTTCAGGCACAACCTCAGTCTCAATGAAGTCTACTCCATAGTCATAACCATTGGCACCAGAACTCTGAATGCGGATTCTATCGCCTGCTCGAAGTGCCTTATTCAGAAGGAAGTGGGTCTCATCAAAGGTAAAACAAGCTGTTCCACCGTCACTTTTATCAGTTGGATTACCACCAGCAAAGTACTGATACATATAATAAGATGTCAGATTGACTGTCTGTACCTTCTTATCATTTACATAGACATCCAGCGAACCATTCAATCCCATTCCATCAGGAGAGTCAGGCATTGTAAAGCGTAATGTCACACCATTAGCATCTCCCTTCATAGTCCACTCGGCGTAGGAACCATTAGAAGGAAGGTCAACATACGACTGACGAGAAGCCTGCGAAGCTATCTCCTTACGATCCCAAGTAGGAGAGGTCTTCAATGTTGCGCCTCCACCAAGCGTTGCTGTCTCAGAGTCGTAACGTGTGTAAGGCATCAATGCACCCACTCGTCCCTTAGCATCAGCTGACGGGATATTCCAGTCATCAGCGTAAGATGCCTTTGACACCATTGTACCAGACAATAGAAGTGTCAGAGCGATTAATAACTTTTTCTTCATCATATTACTTGATTTTGTTTTTATAAAATGAGTTCTTGAGATTAGATTTCTGATGACAAAAATAGAGTTTTCATACAAGAAAGTAAAGTTAAAAAAGCCAATTCCAAGTATATAAAAGGGTTGTAAAAATTACTTTGCTGATTATCAGTATGTTACAAATTTATTAATTGAACTTAATACAAATAAAATCTATGGATATTAAGGGGTGACTATGGTTTTTATTGCATTTTTACCTTCAAATAACAAAGTTATATTATAGGATGTAGTTAATTAAATTAAATGTACTGATTTTGAGCTATTTATCTACTATAAGTACGCTTATAACTCTCTGTTTCCTTTATATTTGTAAATGACAAGCTCCTAAAAGTAGTCTTCATAAACATTTTTTTCGTAATTTCGCTTTCGGAAATGATGATAAATCTTGGTGTTTTCACCTGTAATATAGACTCATTAGGTTTCTTTATTCTGTGTAATACAGAGCAAATAGTTTAATGAATTAAAGTTAGGTTTAGTATAACGAAGTGCAAACTTCAGAATGATATTTGGTATATATATTTGTTATTTGGGTAATTTAAGTAATATAGATTTAATTAGACGCATTTTATAAGTTAATTAAAGAAGATAGAGCTTGTCGTGAGACAGGCTCTATCTTTTTATTCTCTATTCTGCAAATTATGGTTTCGAGATTTACAGAACAGGCTTTTAATGGTTCTTCTGTTAGTTACATAGATTGGAAATAGAATAAAAACTAATCCACTTGCATGCTATGGTTATCCTAAATTGGATGGTCTTACTAAAAGGGAATAAACTAAGTGATAAATGCAAATTGATACTATTTTATCCGGCTTCTACAAACAGCTTATTCCCTTATTACTTGAAGTTTGTAAACTATTTTCGTACAGTTCAAAACCAATACATGCTCTTTTGGCTTCTAAAAGACGCCTAATTGACTTGCAAAAGGTGCCCTTTAAGACCCTTACTAACGCCCTTTTGAAGTCCAATTAAGCACCTTTTGTTTTGCTAATTTATAACTAATTGATTTACTGTTGGTTGCAAACTTGCTTTTTAAGCGTGGTTTTATCCTTTTTTATAGCAGTTTTCTTCGAAATAATGTAATGAATTTTCAATTTCTTGTCTGTAGATTTTTGAAGTTTTAAAATGAAAAGGTTTTCTATATCGGAGGAGGATAATAGGATAAAAAGTCGAGTGTATTAAACCCAAATCGGTCATTAGACCACAATATGTTTAATTCTTCTTGCTATGGTATTGTTTGCTAACATCTTTTATTTTCTTATCGGCATCTTGTGTGTCTTTGTAACTTGACGTAGCTCGATACGTCTGCATTCCAAAGCCAAATAATCTGTTCGATAATAAAACAAAATATGTTTAGGCTCTAATGACCGAATTGGATTAAATGTTAATAATTGCATTCCTTTTAGCTGAAAATTTGTCGTTTTGATGCTTTTAAAGGTCCAAAAGCGTAATATTCAAGTTATATTATTTATACTTTAGGATGATAAATGGGTATTGATTATCAGTAGTTTATGATTTTTATGGTCGATTTATGTTTATACAATCATCAGTTTTCTTTACTTTATGAATAATGATAACTAACTTTGCCAATAAAGAAATAATCAACAAAAATAATTTTTCAATAACTAAAAACAAGATTCACTATGAGAACAATCAGAGGTAATTTGTTCGCTATTGGACTACTCTTTTCTACGGCAATGGCGTTCACGGGATGTTCTACAGTTGATGACGGAAGTTTCACAGCACCGATAACGTTGAGTGAAAAGATTGGCGGTAAGTGGGTTGTTAATTCTGTTTTGCAGACTGATGAGGCGAATGCTCGTACAAAGACATTGACAGACCTACTCGATTTTGACACGTTTGTCATCAATCTAAACCAAGATGAGGCTGGCAATCCATCGACCTTCACGGTAGAAGGTAGTGCACCACTTCTGTTACCAACAAGTGGCACATGGAAGATGGATTACAATTTCACAAAGAGTGATAACACGCCGAGTCGACTCCTTCTCAATGATGGAAAGGCTGAGACAGCACTCACTGTAACGGCTGTGCCGGGTAATACGAAGACACTGGAATATCGTTTGACACGCAAGACAAACGGCCAGCCTTTTGTTTCTTACACTTACAATCTGACACAGGCGGTTAAGTAATTTCGGAGCGTGGAAGTTATCAGTACTTATTCTCTTGGGCTTATCAAAGCTTCAAAGTCTTCCTTTTGTGGGACTTTCCTATAAGTTACCATCTTACATTATTACTTCCTAACTCCCCTAAAATAACAGAATCAATATGAAGAAGATATTATTTGCATTGATGTGCTTGTTCCCCTTGGCATTGTTTGCTGATGGTGTAGAACTACCGAAGGCACCAAAGTGCTGGACAGTTCCTGCTGTCTTCACGGCTGATGAAGAGGTTACTTTCTATTATGATTTGACTGATGTCGGTTTTCAGGAGGGTGTTGACCTCTATCTATGGGCATGGCAGCCAACTGAGCCTGATGCTGGTCATGGTGGCAATTCATCTGACTTTGCGAAGTTGGAATACGTTGGTAACAACATCTATAAGAAGACAATGGTACCAACACAGTACTTTAACAGCGATGTTTCAAAGTTTGAAGATGATGCATGGCCAGGCTTTTGGCAGCGTTTGAAGACGAAGGATGGTAGTATGTGGTCGGGTGTTTTCGCAGCTCCTGACAGCCGTTCTGAGTTCAAGGAGTTTAAGAAATCGGGTGATGGAATCCGTTTCTTCAGTGGCAAGGAAGATAAGGGTTTCACCGATAAGTTCACCTTAGACGAGCCGTTGACAGTAGTCTTCAATCCTGATGTCTATAAGTTAGGTGAGAAGACATTGACAGAATTGGCAAAAGATGCCGACTTCGTAGAGTTTGCTGCACACTCAGGTTTGAACGATTGGACCGTACAACAGACCTTGGATGTATGGCGTCCTGCAGTGTTGGCAAAGACAGGTTTGAAGAAACTTTCTAATGGTTTGTACGTTTGGAATGTAGGTGTTCCAAGTGAATACTATGCTTATAACCCACAAGATGCAGGTCAGGCAGACAAGCCAACCATCCTTGCTAATCCCGATGAAAAGGCAGCTTTTCAACTTGAAAACATGACTTATCTTATCATAAAGGTCATAAAGGATGCTGCAGGAGCTAACCAGTGGGGTGTGAATAGTGGTGACCAAAAGCAAAAGGCTGGTACGGCTACTCCTTATCCAGACCCTGTTTTCTCTTATTTCCCAACACGTCTAAGCAGTAAGGATATCCTTACGTTGACGCGTGAATACAATGAGCGTACGGCTGGTGACTTGAAATATACAATCGTGGCAGGTACAAAGACGATTACTGGTACTATGCCTGGCGTGCGCGATAAGCGTGAGGCAACACTCGACTTGAACAAGGAGTTGCAGGGTGTGGAAGCTTCTGAGCTGAAGGTAACAGTAAAGGATCAGCACGATAAGACGGTTGTCACATCAACAATACCGCTCGTTGTGGCTGATTAATAACGGAAGAGGAGAGAATGATTCCTCGTCTTATTCAATCCATAAAAGCATTAAATTCTATGAAACTAACAATAAAAAATAAACTATCGGGACTCATCCTCTTTGTGTTGATGATGTTCTGTAGTCAGGTATCAGCACAGGACTTCACTGCTACTGGTACGGTATCTGATAGCGGTCATGAGCCACTTATTGGTGCTTCGGTGAGTGTTGTAGGCGGTAAGGTGGGTGCTATCACTGATATTGATGGTAATTTCACTATCCAGTGCCGACAAGGTGATATGCTCGAAATCACCTATGTAGGCTATACAAGTCGTAAGGTGCAGGCTGGAAAAGACCTAAAAGTCGTGATGGAAGAGGATGCCAAGACACTTGATGAGGTGACTATTGTGGGCGTCGGATACGGTAAGATGCGCAAGAGCGACCTTACGGGTGCCATTGCCTCAGTCAATTCTAAGGATATGAAACAGGGTGTGATCACCTCTACTGAGCAGTTGTTGCAAGGTAAGGTGGCTGGTCTTTCTATCGTACAAAGCTCTGGAGCTGTTGAGTCTGGTGCTTCTATCCGTCTTCGTGGTGGTACATCTTTGTCGGCAAGTAATGGTCCGTTGGTTGTTGTAGATGGTATTCCTGGTGTTGATATCAACTCTGTTCAACCTTCAGAGATTGTCAGCATGGATATTCTTAAGGACGCCTCTGCTGCGGCTATCTATGGTTCTCGTGGTGCAAATGGTGTTATCATCATTACTACCAATCGTCAAGGCTCAGACACTGAGGTGAATACTATTCAGTATAATGGCTATGTTGCCTTAGCTTCTGCAGCCAAAACACTCGACTTACTATCAGCAAATCAGTGGCGTAGTTATGTTCGTTCAACAGGCAATATGAGTGCTTTAGACTTCGGAGCAAGTACCGACTGGCAGAAAGAACTTATGCGTACGGCTATCTCTCATGGGCATAATATCAACTTCTCATCGTCAAAGAAGAAGCATGGATACCGTGCCAGCTTCACTTATAACAACAATGAAGGTGTCATTAAGAACAATACTATGAACCGACTTGCCGGTTCTCTCTCTGCTTATCAGACTGGAATGAATGGTCGTTTACGCTTGGATGAGGGTATCAATACCAACTTTGACAGTTGGCATCCAGTCGATAACCGTATCTTTGAACGCATGACTAACCTTCAACCAACCTTCCCTGTCTATAATCAAGACGGCAGCTATGCTCAATTCAATGGTACTAACACTGAGAATCCAGTAGAGTTAAACAACAACAGAACTGAAGATCGCAAACGTCATCGCTTCTTAGGCTACTTGAAGGCAGAGCTTTCTCTCCTCGAAGGATTGGTTGCTACGGTCAATACATCATACGAATTTAACTCTGTTAAGTCGGGTTTATACAAGCCTACTTACGCTCGAATGGAGGGACAGAGTGAGCATGGATGGGGTCAAAGAATCTATGATGACTATACAAATAAGCAGTTAGAACTTTACTTAACATACGATAAAAAGTTCGCAGACATCCACCATTTGAATCTTATGGGTGGTTATTCTTACCTCGATAACACCTATGAAGGCTTCAGCTCAACACGCTCTGGCTTCGATTCTGATGCTTTCGGATATAACAACTTAGGTGCAGGAACAGACCACAGACAGGGAGATGTGGGTTCTTATAAGGGTGAATCAAAACTCATTTCGTTCTTTGGTCGTGTGAACTACAGCCTAATGGACCGCTATATGCTTACCGCTACGCTGCGTAATGATGGTTCTTCTCGCTTCGGTCAGCACCATAAGTGGGGCGTATTCCCTTCTCTTTCTTTGGCTTGGCGTATCTCTGAAGAGCCTTTCATGGCTTCAACACGTGAGTGGCTCGACAACTTAAAGCTTCGTGCAGGCTTCGGTGTGACTGGTAATCAGAATGGTATTGGCGAATATAAGTCGCTTTCTATCCTCTCTGCAGCAGGTTCTGCCTACTATGATGGGACTACTGGAACATGGAAGAACTCCTACACACAGATTCAAAACCCTAACCCTGACCTTAAATGGGAGTCAACAGCACAGTGGAACCTTGGTGTTGATTTCTCTCTATACAATAGATTGAATGGTACGTTAGAACTTTACTATAAGAAGACTTCCGACCTCCTTTGGACTTATCCAGTGCCACAACCTCCATACCTTGTGGGTACGATGTTGGCGAATGTTGGTGACTTAGTAAACAAGGGATTTGAGCTTACTTTGGGTTATAAAGCTGTCCGTACGAAGGATTGGACACTTGATGCTAACCTCTCTCTTGCCTACAACCACCAGGAGATTACAAAGCTTTCTAACGACCAATATCAGGCAGTAGGACTTCAAGCAGGTCCATTGCACAGTGTTCGTGGTATGTCAAACACGTACGCACAGGTCATCAAAGAGGGCTTTCCAGCAGGTGCCTTCTGGGGTCCTCATTGCACAGGAATCTCAGACGACGGCAAGTATATGCTTGAGAAAGACGAGAATGGAAAGGTGAAGGAAGGCTATTTAGGCTCCGCAATGCCTAAGTGGAACCTTGGTCTTTCACTCAATGCTACATGGCGTGACTTCGATGCAAGCGTAGCTGCTTATGGTATGTTCGGACAGAAGGTACTGAATGTTAGCCGCATGGTGATGTATGATCCAACACGCTTCCCATCACAGAACACCCTCGACGACTTCATGAAGAGCGGTATTACTGATAATCCAACTTTCTCTGATTACTTCATAGAGAATGGTGATTTCTTCCGTCTACAGTCTATCACTTTGGGTTATTCTGTTCCGATGAATGCAGTGAAGAAGATGGGTCTTAGTCGTCTACGTTTCTATGTGACAGGCGAAAACCTCTTCTGTATTACAGGCTATAAGGGTATCGATCCAGAAGTAAGTGTACCAGATAACGTACTGAACTCACCTGGTATTGACTTCTTCAACAGTTACCCACGACCACGCACTTTCTCATTGGGTGTGAACATCGGCTTCTAATCTTACCGTAACATTCAACATTATAAGAACATAATTATTATGAAACGATTGAATATTAGCATATCAAATATCCTTCCTGGACGGAAGGCTTGGTTAGGAGTAGGACTGCTCTTGGCAATGGCTTCCTGTACTGACCTTAACGAACAACTTTACGATAAGGTGTCGCAGGATGACTATGGCAAGACTTCTTCTGAGGTAGCAACCATCGTTGGAGGTGCTTACGCTACACTCCGAGGCTATGGTTCAGGTACTCCTGAGGGTGCAGGTATCATCTGTTATCCTACTTGTGAGTATGTCTTCTTCACACAGGAGTGCTCAAGTGATGAAGCATGTATCCCAACCCGTGGTACAGACTGGTATGATGGTGGTCGCTATCAGCAGTTCCAACGCCACAACTGGGACGCTAAGAACTCTGGTATCCTCTCTATTTGGCGATATAACTTCACTGGTGTTTCAAAGGTGAATGCCATCATCTATCAGGTAGAACAGAGTGGACTGACCACAGAGGATAAGCAGAAAGTGGAGGCAGAGTTGCGTGGCTTGCGTGCTTACTACTATTACAACCTGCTCGACTGCTTTGGAAACGTACCTGTTGTGACCGACTTCACGCAGAAGGAACTCCCAACAAATACTCCGCGTAAGGATGTCTTTGCCTTCATTGAGAAGGAACTTAAGGAGATTATCCCACTCTTGCCTTCTGGCATTACCTACGGTCGTTTTACCCAGAACGTAGCCAATACGCTCTTGGCACGACTCTATCTCAATGCCGAGGTGTTTACTGGTACGGCTCGTTGGCAGGACTGTCTTGATGCTTGTAATAAGGTTCAAGGCTATTCGCTGACTGCAAATTATAAGGCAAGTTTCGCTATTCAGAATGAGAAATCTCCTGAAATCATCTTTGCAATACCTTACGATCATAAGCAGGGAACCGTAGGTAACTATCTTGCAAGTATGACCTACCACTATAATCAGAAGTTGGCTTTCGACCCAGCTGGCGTTTATCAGTGGTGTGGTAATGGTATCTGTGCACAGCCAGGACTCTACTCATCATTCGATGCGAAGGATGTACGTCGCCAAAGTCTGCTCATCGGTCAGCAGTACAGTGCTAAGGATGGTTCTGAAGTACTGATGGATGATGGCTCACCATTGAACTATACGGAGGAGATTGACAACTTTACCGATGCTGCTAAGAATGCTGGTGCACGTCTGAACAAGTACGAATGGAGTGCTAATGACTCTTGGGAGCGCGACAACGACTGGGTACTAATGCGCTATGCGGAGATTTTGATGATGCAAGCAGAGTGTAACTTCCGTTTGGGTTACACCTCAACAGCACTCACTTATATCAATCAGATTCGTAAGCGTGCAGGCCTTGACGACCTCACAACGCTCACCCTCGACGACCTTGACACAGAGTGGAAGCACGAGTTTGTATTTGAGAATCTGCGCCGTACAACCAACATCCGCTTCGGAACTTACTTCAAAGCGTGGTGGGAGAAGCCAGCCGATCCAGCCGATAAGCATACAGGTATCTATCCAATTCCGCAAGAGGAGTTGAGCAAGAACCCTAACTTAAAGCAGAATCCTGGTTACGAAAGTTAATTTTTGATGGGGTTAGTGTTATAAAGATGCCCAATGGTACGGCAGGGATTTTAGGTCCATGCAGTTGCCATTGGGTTTTAAAGGCTTTTTCGATAGGTTTTAAACAGAATGAAAGAACCTACTACCTTCTAAGAAAACAGCCCCTTTTATGATACAACAACCCATGTAATATCAAGTTAATAACATGACTTTCTCCTATAGAAAAGCTGTCTGTGGCAAATTACTTTCATGAAAAAAAATATTTTTCATCGTGAAAAGAAATATTTATTATCATGAAAAGAAATCTTTTTCTTCATGAAAATAATTCGAGAAAGATACCTTTTTATGTGGTTGAAGTTCTTCTTTATGGTAGTTAAAGTTTATCTTTGTACTTACGAAAGGATAGCTTTTGTATAGTGGCAGATAGTAGGATAGCGGTATCAATATAAGAAGTAGGAATCTTTCTGCACCAGCTTTGGGAATCGGAAAGTCAGCTAAGAGAACATTAAACAAGATGAAGTTGAAATCAGTATTTACATTTGCAGCTGTCTCAGGATTGCTTTTTGCGTCTTGTGCAGACAGCTATGAGGGTGCACCTAAGAAGACTGAAGGCAGTCAGCAGACTACGCAAGTAGTGCCTGTTGCCGTCACGAAGTCAAACACCATGCAGGTGTATGCGCATTATATGCCTTGGTTTGAGACGACCACATCCAACCCTAAGAACGAAGGAAAGTGGGGTTACCACTGGACAATGAAGAACTGTGACCCTAACAAGACCGATGCTAATGGCAAAAGACAGATAGCTTCACACTATTATCCACAGACGGGTCCTTATGCAAGTGGCGATGAGGCTGTGTTGGATTATCAGTGTTTGCTGATGAAATATGCCGGCTTAGACGGTGTAATGGTCGACTGGTATGGCGTTAATAGTGATAATTCTATCGCCTTACATAAGTCGAATACTGAAGCACTCTTCCGTGCTTTGAAACGTGCAGGGCTCAAGATGAGTGTCGTTTATGAGGACAGAACACTCGAAGGAGTGACAGATAAGGTTGGAACAGTACGTCAGGACTTACGTTATTTAGCTGAGAACTTCTTTAAGGACGATAGTTATGTGAAGGTTGAGGGTCGTCCATTGTTATTAGACTTCGGTCCTATTCAGATGGAATCGCCAAAAGACTGGTATCGTAGTTTCTCTATCCTCACTACAAAACCAATGTTCCTTGTACTGGAAGGAAAGATGGGTAGTGTCAATAATGCTACTTATTCAGACAATGCGCAAGGTGTTTATACATGGGTAAATCCTAATCCTAACTATGCTATAGCTAAGGATTATAAGTGCTTTGTAGGCGGTGCTATGCCTGGTTTCTGGGATTATTACAAAGAAGGTGAGGGCGGTACAGGTTATCAAACCTATAATGCTGAGAACGGAGCGTTGTTCCAGCGACAGCTTGATGCAGCCCGACAAGCAGGTCTGAAGTATCTGCAAATAAGCACATGGAACGACTATGGCGAGGGAACTACTATCGAACCAACATTAGAGTATGGGTATAAATACCTCCTCATGTTGCAGAAGTTCACAGGCGTAAGCTATCAACAAGCCGACTTAGAACTTATCTATCGCTGGTATCAAGCACGTGTTGCACAACCTAATAATGCGAAGGTAAAGGAGGCATATAACGCCCTTGTACAATTGAAGACAGGTGAGGCAAAAGCCTTACTTGATGCTGTTAATGGTAAGAATTAATATTAATAAAATCTCAATAAATGAAAACAGAACGTTTTAAAAATCTCTTTTTAGTGCTGTGCTTTGCACTTCTTCCAATGGCAATGATGGCAAAGCAGGAAGCTACGGTAAGTTCACCTTCAGGCAATCTGACGCTGACTGTGGGTGTTGATAATGCTGGACGACCTTATTATTCTTTGCGTCGTGGTGGGGAAGTAATCCTTCTCCCTTCAGCTTTGGGAATGAAACTGAAAGATGGAAGTCTTGATAGTGACTTCCGTGTTGTGGCTTTTGCAAGAGCTACAAAGGACGAAACGTGGCGCCAACCATGGGGAGAAGAAGTCGATGTGCGCAACCATTATAACGAGTTGACTATGAAGTTGGCACAGAAAAAAGGACTGCAGCGACAGCTGAATATCGTCTTCCGTGTCTTTGACGATGGTATGGGCTTCCGTTATGTATTTCCAGAGCAAAAGCAGTTGAAGGACTTTGTCATCACAGATGAGGCTACAGAATTCTGCTTTAAGGGCAATCCAGAGGCATGGACATTGCCTTATGATGCTGGTTACTATGAGGGACTGTGGACAAAGGACCACTTGAGTAAGAAGGGAAAGGTATGCACTCCTGTTACTATCGAGGCGAAATCAGACCTTTATATGATGCTTCACGAGGCAAATCTGACAGACTATTCTTCGCTGAATGTTAAGCCTGTAGAGACAAAAGATGGTAACGTAAGACTGAAGGCTGAGTTGGTTCCATGGTCAAATGGCGACTTGGTACGTGCAAAAGCTCCTTTCGTTAGTCCTTGGCGTATGTTGTCAGTGGAGAATAAGGTGGGCAGTTTGGTTACAAACCGTGTCATGTTGAACCTTAACGACCCTTGTAAGATTAAGGATACATCATGGATTACAACAGGAAAGTATGTTGGTGTATGGTGGTCTTACCACATGCAGACAGCGACTTGGGCTATAGGTCCTAAGCATGGTGCTACAACCGAGAATACAAAACGCTATATTGATTTTGCTGCACAGCATGGTTTCAAAGGCGTATTGGTTGAAGGTTGGAACTATGGATGGGAAAACGACTGGGGTAAGGAAGGTGATAAATTCAACTTCACAAAGGCTTATCCTGATTATGACTTTGAGGGATTGCAGAAGTATGCACTGTCAAAAGGTGTCTCACTCATCGCTCACAACGAGACAGGTGGTGCTGCAAAGAACTATGAGAACCAGTTGGAAGAAGCCTTCTCTCTCTATGAGAAGATGGGCATCAAGGCTGTTAAGACGGGTTATGTCAATAATCTAATGGACGATAAGGAGCACCAGCACTCTCAATATGGTGTGCGTCACTATCGCAAGGTGATAGAGGCTGCAGCCCGCCACCACATTATGGTGGTTAATCATGAGCCTGCTATGCCAACCGGTTTACAGCGTACTTATCCAAACCTTATCGCCAGTGAGGGTGTAAGAGGACAAGAGTGGAATGCTTGGGATGGCAATGGTGGCAATCCTCCTTACCATCTTTGTGTACTTCCTTTCACTCGTCAGTTGGCTGGACCGATAGACTTTACACCAGGTATCTTTAACCTTGAAGGTAGGGTTTATCCTAATACGCATCCGCACACAACACTTGCTAAGCAGTTGGCTGAGTATGTTGTTATTTATACTCCATGGCAGATGGCAGCCGACGAAATCGAAAACTACAAGGATCAACCAGCCTTTGCTTTCATCGAGGCAATGCCTTCTAACTGGCAAAAGACTGTGATTCCTATGGCGGAGATAGGTAAGTATATCGTTACTGCACGTAAGGATCGCGATAGTGAGAACTGGTTTGTTGGAGGTATGAGTGACGAGAATGCACGTGATATCAAGTTGAAACTCGACTTCCTTTCACCCGGTACAAGTTACAAGGCTATCATCTATAAGGATGGTCCTGACGCTGAATACGATAAGAATCCTTACTCTATGACGATCGAACAGCAGGTGGTTAATAGCGAAACTGTACTCAACTTGCACTTGGCTAAGAGTGGTGGCTTTGCTATCCAGTTGGTTTGTTTGAAGTAAGAAAATACTTTCCAAGATGATTATCAAGCCTTGATGACAAGATTATCGTGGCTTGGTAATCATCTTTTCTTTTGTACTATTGGGTAAATGTCTACCCTTATGAAGTGGGGCATTAACGCCTTACGATACCGCTTATCATGCCAATCATGATTCTCTATAACGCTTTTCTTTCTCTGTGTTGATATCCCGCACATATGGTGCGGATGGTTAGCACGAGTGGTGCGGGGCGTTAGCACCAATGGTGCGGAGGGTTAAACACGATGTAATACGTTGTTAGTATAGTTATTGTATAGCATAGAAAGAGTAGGAAAGAATCCTATTTTAAGTTGTTCTTTTTTACCTTCAAAACTTGTTTTATTAGAATATTTTCGTTAGTTTTGCATTGTATAATGCGCACATAGATTAGATAGTAAAACACTACTGGTTAGGTGATTGATAATGATTTTATTGATATTGTTTGTCGTAATGGGAAACAACTTTGTATTACATCTATATCATCTTTGCAGCCGTAAAAACATAGAGAATATGAAAATTAATAGGTTAATCGTTACTTTGGGTATGATGGCTATTGGCTTAACCGCACATGGTCAGACCTCAACGATATCTGGTGTATTGCTCGATTCTTTGACCCATGAGGGCGAACCATACGCCACTATCAGAGTTTACAAAGGTAAGAAAAGCGAGACACCGGTGGCGATGTCGGTGACGGCAGAGGACGGAAAGTTCTCTCAAAAGGTAACAGGACAGGGCAGCTATATTGTTTCCTTCACTTCAATGGGTCGTAAAGAGATTGTGCGTAGGGTACAACTTACGGAGACTGGAGGCACAATCGACCTCGGAAACCTCCTTGTTCAAGACGATACAAAGCAGCTGAAAGGGGTTGAAGTTGTGGCTCAGAAGCCGCTTGTAAAGATGGAAACCGACAAGATGACCTACGATGTTCAGAGCGACAACGACGTCAAGACGAACACCGTACTTGATATGTTGCGTAAGGTTCCGATGGTAACTGTGGACGGACAGGATAATATTACTGTCAATGGACAAGGTTCCTTCAAGGTCTATGTGGATGGAAAACCTAACGTAATGTTCTCTTCTAATCCCTCACAGATATTCAAAGCAATGCCTGCTTCGGCTGTGAAATCAATCGAAGTGGTCACAAACCCCGGTGCAAAATATGATGCAGAGGGTGTCGGTGGTGTACTGAATATCGTCATGAATAATGCTGATGGAAAGGCTAAAACGAAGTTGAACGGATACAACGGTAGTATTGCTGCCACCATAAGCAATAAGGGATATCGTGGTTCAACCTTCTTGAGCGGACAACAAGGAAAGCTCACTTACAGTGCTAACCTGATGGTTTCAAAAGGTAAGGCAGGCGGAACAGAAACAGAGATGCGCCGTACTTCATCTGATGGGTCACGTATGGACTATTGGCAGAGGGGTAATACCAATTTTAATTTCACGATGGGTAATGTTAGCTTAGGCTATGAACTCGACTCTATGAGTAA
>ERZ1699246.43-NODE-43-length-19792-cov-3.382405_pt1 | contig 19792 bp, 14 predicted proteins | sample MGYA00581528_ERZ1699246 | MGnify/ENA primary metagenome ERZ1699246 (study PRJEB42319, sample SAMD00040303) | human oral metagenome | material: saliva | host: Homo sapiens | study: EMG produced TPA metagenomics assembly of PRJDB4115 data set (Metgenomic analysis of... | reverse complement strand
TTGATCCGAAATATAGCGACCATTTATTGAAGGAAGTGTTAGATGACAACGCAACCCTCAACAGCATAAAGTCTACCTTAGCAGATGCACGCATCGTTGTAGCCACCACCTCTACAATGAACAGCAATGCTGCTCTCTTTAATATCAAGCATTTCGACCTCGCCATCATTGATGAAGCAAGTCAAATATTAGAGCCAAATATTATTGGTTTACTTACAGCCTCACCCCCCGCCCTCTCCTTCAGAGAGGGAGCTGCTGCTAACAACTCCCTCAAAGGATTACAGCAGGGGGACTATAATATGGTAAATAAATATTCTGCAAACATACAACAAAACCTCACCAATCTTGCAACTCACTCTCTCAAGGAGAGCGCAGGGACTAAGACGTCTCCCCTTCGTACAGCCCACCCTGACATCTATCAGATTCTTAAAAACAATGCTGTTAATAACCGTAAGACACCGACTGACGCAGAGACCTTACTCTGGCAATGTATAAGAGACCGACAGTTAGGATTGAAATTCAGACGGCAACATGCCATTGGGGACTATATTGCTGATTTTATTTGCTTAGAAATTAGCCTTATCATTGAAGTTGACGGTGAGTATCATAATAGTGAAGAACAGCAAGAAAAGGATACTATCCGTACAAAATATCTTAATGAACAAGGTTTTTATGTACTACGATTCACCAATAACGAAGTAATAAACCAGACAGAATGGGTGCTAAAAAGAATTATAGCCTCACCCCCCGCCCTCTCCTTCAGAGAGGGAGCTGCTGCTAACAACTCCCTCAAAGGATTACAGCAGGGGGACTATAATATGGAAAATAAACATTCTGCAAACATACAGCAAAACCTCACCAATCTTGCAGCTCCCTCTCTGAAGGAGAGGGCGGGGGGTGAGGCCATCGGTAAGTTTATACTAATTGGCGACCATAAACAGCTGCCAGCGGTGGTACAACAGAGTGATACGGAAGTGCTTGTTGAAGACGAAACTGTGAAAGCAATTCATCTAAACTCTTGCGCTAACTCTCTCTTTGAACGCCTTATCCTAACCGAGCGGGCAGCAGGGAGAACTGATTTCATTGGTACACTGCACAAACAAGGACGCATGCATCCGGATATTGCCGACTTTGCTAATCGTAAGTTTTATGCACGCGAACAACTTGAATGTGTACCATTAGCGCACCAATTAGAGCAGACATTGAATTATAACGAAGCGAGTGAGGACGAGACCGATGATGTTTTGAAGGCGCATCGTATGATTTTCATCCCTTCAAAGCCATGTCGACAACTGAATATTTCAGAGAAGGTAAACACGGAGGAGGCACGTATCATTACCGACCTGCTTAGACGTTTATACCGACAACTCGGCAATAACTTCGACCCACAGAAGTCTGTTGGTGTCATCGTGCCTTACCGCAACCAGATTGCAATGATTAGAAAGGAGATTGAGAAGCTCGGTATTCCCGAATTAGAAGAAATCAGTATTGACACTGTAGAACGCTATCAAGGTAGCCAACGTGACATCATTCTTTATTCTTTCACCATTCAAAGTCGCTATCAACTCGATTTCCTCACCGCCAACACATTCTACGAAGATGGTCAACCCATCGACCGTAAACTGAATGTTGCCATCACAAGAGCCCGCAAACAGCTGATTCTTACAGGTAATGAGCCGACATTAAGACAAAACCAAATCTTCGCAGAACTCATTGATTATATCAAAGAAAAGGGTGGATACTATGCAGAAAAGGCATAATCTGAACAAGAGGGAATTTACAAACAAGACACACGTTTTCATCTTTTCTCCCTTATCACCTCCTTAATGCGCAGTAGGAGAAAGCAAAAAATAAAAGGAGATTATGCCAGAAATATCAATGGTAGAACATGATACTCTGGTACAATCTCCTTTTATGATTTCTTCTGAAAAAGCTAATTAGACTTTAATACAAGCCCTGCCTATGTGCCCAATCAATCGCATCTTGATGCGTTGTCATCTTTACATTCTTATAGTTTCCCTCTATTGTACGAGTTGCTGTACCTTCTTTCCAAATATATTTATAACGGAGTTCTATCTCATTTGCACCCGTCTTTAGAAGATAAACATAACTTCCTTTCTGGAAAAGATGATCATCATAGCTGTATAGACCACCAACTGCAGAACCACCAGCAACCCAATCACCGCCCTTTGTTAAGTCAACAATCTGTCCAGCCTGACTCTTAGGAATAAAGAAAGAAACCATTTTACCCGAAATATCCAATGGATAGTTAACACCGATTCTACCTCCAAAATCACTGTAAAGAACAGGACTTATCCCATTGTTTACATCATTGTCATCATCACTACCGCAAGCACTAAGGCTAAAACACATTACCAATGCAAAAACACTGGTTACAAGGACATAAGTCCACTTCTGAATACTTTTACGCATATAATTTATTTCTTTTATAGTTAATCTAATCGCAAAGATAGCGTAAATATTGCAAATAAACAAGAAATAAAACTACTTTTCAACAGAACTCAACACACATAAATACAAGACTTTACAACTAAAAGTGAGCATTGTAGCCGATAAAATTTAAATCATATATCCTCTATTATCATCGTTTTAAACTTAAAAAAGTAAGCCCCTACATCGAATAACCATTAATTACTTTTTGACAGTATGATTCTTTTTTAACAACAAGTTGATATCTCCCCCGTCATATATTGCATGGCGATTAGCGCTCAACACCATTGGTGCTTACCAACAACACCACTCGTGCTGAGCATCAACACCACCACAAAACACTACTAACAAGCTTACACAAGAATGTTTATCAGACAGCACAAAAGGCAATCACAATTACAATTAACAAACAATAAAATTATAAAGTATGAGATATAAGTTTTGAATCAAAACTAATCATAATTATGAATTATGACCATTATTTGCTAACTTACTGATATATTGCAATTTACATTTTTACATTGTTACACGTTCTTAATCGTGGTTCTTTTGATGTATGGTGCAAATATAAAGGAATTGTTCGGAAATCCCAAATCGTTAACACTTGTTAGCAATTAAATAAAATACCAACCCAATAAAGGAAGGTTAGTATATAGAAGGATAGAATAAGAAAAGAAAAGCCCCCACACACCTAATTAAAGGTGGTGGGGGATATATAAGGGAATGTTTGAAATTTTAAAATAAATCGACAACGCTTTGCCGTGTGTGTATGAAAGAAAATTCAAAAATTAATCAAGTTGACGAACAACCCAAAAATAAATTATAATAAGACATTCCCTTGCTTTAATATAAATATCTGATTATTACCGATTTGTACCTTTTTAATGGTAGTATTTTTTAGCGAGTATTTAAGCCCTTTATGGGGCTTTATACTCTTGGGTTGGTTGTTTTATTATTGCCCCTTGTTGGGGCTTTCTGTAGCCGTAATTTGTCGTCTGTCCTGCTGCTTACTATTTCCGTGCTGGCTGTACTGCTGGGGTTGTTGTGTTACTTCCTTGATAGTTATATAGTTCCTTTCCCTTGATGTTGTGTTTGTCGGTGTGTCCCTGCTGCTGCTTACATTGGTAGTAACTTGTTATCTATCTAAATATAAATACCAACCCTTTACAAGCATAACATACAAATTTATAACGTGTGTTATCTGCTTGTTGTCCTCCTCCTTGGGTATCCTCTTAAAGTATAATAGAAAAATTCAAAATAAAAATAGAAAAAGAATTTTTACAAAAAAAAGAAAAGAATAGAAAAAAGAAAAATACTAATAAATACTGCTATTTCCAGAACTTCAAAAAATTTCCGCTTGCGTGAAAGAAAGTGAGTGGGGGGTTTGAAACATGGCCCCCCTTCAAAAAAAAGGCCTCCCCCCCCTGCCTTGATGATTAATTACATTACTTGCCTTGCTGTGTTACTTTCCTTGCTTGCTGTGTTGCTTTCCTTGCTTCCGTCCTTCCTTGTTCCTTGCTGTTGTACTTGCTGGCTGTACTTCTGTCTGTGTCCTTTAGTCGCTTGCTGTGTTACTGCCTTACTTGCTGGCTGTTGTGCTGTCTGTGTCCTTTACTTGCCTTGCTGTGTTACTGCCTTACTAATTACTATAATACATCAAACAACCCATTTAATACGCTTGTAAGCGTTTATATATACCTTTGATAGTATATTATTCCAATACTCTAATTAAACACGTTATAACGCAAATAAACCACAAATAAAGTAATATAATAGTATGGTGTCTTTACTTCCTCTTTGGCTGTCTTGGTATATGCTACCTTGATGTTGTGTTTGCTGTCTGTGTGTTGCTTTGATAGATGATAGTTAATAGATGATGATATATAGTTCCTTGCCGTCTGTAGTGGTTGGCTGTTGTTCTGCCTTGGTATTTGGCTGTGTGTGTTAATTGTTAGTAGTCGTTCGCTTCTTTCCTCCCTTGCTGTGTTACTGCCTTGCATTAATCACAATCAATCTAATACCAACCCTTATTAATTCATTCATAATTAAGTCAGTCATAAACAAGTCGGATAATACCACCCTTCAAAAGGTGGTTATTATCCTCCTTAACATTAACTACAAATACATGAAAAAGTTATTTTCTTATATCTTTATTAAATATCCATTTTAAGCCGTTGTAAGCGTGTATTATTGCGCTGGTGGTATGTTGTGCCACTAATAGCGTTATATGCTGTCAGACGGCAAATAAACGGCTAATCTGCTGATGTTGTGTGCCTTATTCCTTTACTCCTTATCTTACTATTGTGTTACGTTATATTGATTTGCTATTAATTGGTAGTGTTATTCCTGCTTGCCTGCTTGGTGTTTGCTATTGTTGTGCGTGGTGTTGTGTTTGCTTGGTGTATTGGTGTTTATTATTGTCGTGCGTGGTGTTGGTTACTCTCTCTATCTGTGTTATATATTGGCTATATGCTGTTTAATTCGCTTGTATTGGCTTGTTCCATTGTTGCCTTAACACTTTACCACCTTGCCACTATTACCGCTTTATATCGCTTGTATTTGTCCCCTTGGTGTATTGCTGGCTACATATTACGATAACAACACTTTGATAGTGTGTGTTATCTCCTTGTACGTCTGATATTTAGGGTTGGTATTATTATTTATCTTTCCCTTACTTGGTTAGTATCAAACAAAAAAGGATAACGGCAATTATATCCGCTATCCCTTGATTATATATTGAGTAAAAGAATTTACTTCTATTTTGTATATTTATTCTTTTTCGTCCTTTAGTGCATTGGTAAGATTTTCTTTAAAAATTGTGTCATCATCAAAGTTAATATAATTATCTATTGATTTGATACCCATTTTCTTCAGTTCCTTATACTCATTTATGATATTGTCAAATATTTTTAATCCTTTTTCTTGCTTGGAATTTGTTACAAAAACGGTGTAATAATCCTTTACGTTTTGTTCATTTATTGATACTCCATTATCATTTAGCGCAAACGTATCACAATCCCTAATCAGCCACCAATTAATTTTATTTGCAGCATTGTCAACCGCCTTAACCGCCTCGTTATAAGGGTTTTTTCGCTTTGATGAGTCATAACGAATCATGTCTATTACTCCGTTGGGTAGGTTTGAAAAATTCTCCCTGCTGGCTCCATATTCCGCTATTACGTCATCAGTAATTCTCCGCCATAATTTTTCCCCAAATTCTTGTCGGCTACCTGTAAAGTTTTTAAAATCTTCCAGCGTCATTCTATAAGGTTTATTTAATTTGTCCCAATTCTCATTAATGAGTACTACATACTCCTTTAAGTCCTGCAGTTTTTCTTTTAATTCTTCTTCTTTTACAAATAATACTTTTTTCATATCTTTGTTATTTTTTGTTTTCTTATTCAATTATAGTGCGTTAATTTGTCGTAAAAATGCGTCGTATTTGTCATTTAATCGCTTGCGTTCTTCTGCTGTCTTTGTCTTTAATTTTTCCGCTTCCTGCTTGCGTATTAGTTCAATTCCACGCTTTGCAATTTCTTTCATTTCGGCTATTGTAATATCAGTTATTACACGCTTTTCTTTTGTAATCTCTTTTGTTGTCATATTATATTAAAATTTTTATGTGTGGGTCTGGGGGCAATTAAAGCCCCTTTCCCCTTATTAGTCGTTTATATTAGTACTTTAATCTAAATAGATGTATAAAACAATACATGTTAGCAAAATCATTGTATACATTTGTGTTTCCCTTTCTTAATTGATTTATTGGTTAATTCATTTAATATTAGACATTTACGTTATATCCTTTTTGTCTAATCTCTTTTATTATCTTATCTTGTTTTTCATTCTCTTTTTGCTGTAATTCTCTTCCTAAATCAATACCAAAGAAAAAGGAACAGACACAACAAAATAACACAATTAGCATAAAATATAAAAATGTCATATTCTTATTTTTTTATCTATTAATTAATTAGTTCTTTAATTCCTTTACACGTGGCAAAGGTGCTTTAAGTGCCTTTAAGTAAGTGGTGTATATCACATCATCCTGCGCCCATTGTGTTATAATTTTGTTTTTCGTCCTTGATATAACTTTGTAAAAGATTTTATCAAGTGTCCTATTTTTTGAATGGTGCATTTTTTGCAACATTATAACATCGCCCCTTCTGACATCGTTTAAGTCGTATCCTTCATTATCTGACCACCTTATCCATTGATATTCACCATTTTGTAGCACTTTAGCGCAATATATTCGGTTTTCGTTCCACTTAAATTCAAAATCTTTGAAATGCTGGTGCATAACTCCGTCCGTTAATCTGTACATCTCCCTATCTGTCAGGATGTTATCTACATTTTCCATAATTGTATATTATTATTTTATTATTATATTATTTCTTTCTTTTAATTTACTTGTATTTGCCCTTTTGCTTCTTTGTATTTTGTAAATATTAACCCCAATCCGTACCGCTCGTTATCGCCGTTGTTATAAAGCATATCATCAAAAGTTTTATCTGTTTTATATTCATCGTAACCTTCTCGTTGTGAGCGAATTAAATGAAAAAGTCCCCTTCCTTCTTCTCCCCATACATTCGCAATTGCATTACCCAGACCAAGCGTATCAGTATGATTTTTTGTGAGTTGTATTTTATTCGCTTTAATATCTTCTATCATTAAATCTACTTTCTGTTTATCCTTTTCTGTAAGGGTTGTTTTTGCGCTACTCTCCACCCTTTTGTGGGTGTCGTGTGCTTGGGTTGGTATGTTTATTTTTTTTGTGTAAATTTCGCATTTAGTATTCCAATATTCATCATCGTCGTATGACATATATCTTTCACGATTGACATTTACACATGACCCGTCTAAAGTTAATCCCAACGCTTTAAAGTCCTCATTTAGAGCGTTAAACACCGCCTTAAAGTCGTTTTTATTCTCTTCTGCAATAGGTAATAAAGCGTACATTCCTTTGCCTCCTACGCTTAAACTTGAATACATTATATAAGGCAATGAATTTATCTTTGTTCTCATTGTTTCAAGCGTTACACCTTCATTATCTTTAGCGTCAATGTCAACCGCAATTAGTGGGTTAACGTGTTCCACGTTCTTGGCCTTGCCTGTCTTACCTTTACAAACACATGAAGGGATAAAAGATAATATATTATCTTTTGCTTGTCTGTACTCACTTTCATTTGCTTGTCTGTCAATTTTTCGCACTGCTTCTATTTCTTCTTTATGTTTTCTACCCGTTTTAATTGCGTTATATAAAGAACTGATTTCCAATACTTTATGTTGTTCCATAATGCTAACTTTGGTATTATGTATGAAATCGGGGGTTATTCTTTGCGCCTGCTTTTCCTCCTGCTTTTCCTCCTGCTTGGCTTCCTCCTTGGCTGCCTGCTGCTTTTCCTCTTTTGCTTCCTGCTGCTTTTCTTTCTTTACTTCCTTACTTGCTGGCTGTACTGCTGTCTGCTGTGTTGCTGCCTTGGTTGTTCCTGCTGGCTGGCTGTCCTCCTGCTTTGCTTCTTCCTCCATTATTGCCTTCATTACATCGGTCGCAATTTCTTTATTAATACCCTTTGGGGTGTCGTGCTGGCTGGGGGTGCTTGTGTCCTCGGTGCTGCTGTCCGTGTCGCTGTCCGTGTCGCTATATGTAAAGTGTACAGGGTTATATTTAAGCGTACATTTGCCCCCCATTACTCCTTTTGCGCTGTCCCTTACCTTTAGCACCTTAATTGTTGTTTCATAATTTTCTCGGTCTGTGACCGCTAAACTAAACATGTAATCGCTAATATTGAAAAAATTTGCGCTTCCGTTGACACTATAAGCCGTAACTTCCTGACCTTCAAGCAATTTAGTAGGATGTGCAACTAATATAATAGCCGTGTCCGTGTCTATTGCTGCCTTCTTTAAGGCACTCAAAGCCCTTCCAATCTTTTCCGTTTCGGAATCGTTACCAGTAATCAAATTTTTTAACATCATGAAATTGTCTAATATTACCATATCAACCCCGTATGTTTCTTTTGCGTCTTTTATCATGTTTAGCAATTCTTGCCAATCTGACAAATCGTAGTCGTATATTACACTAAATTCGCTTGCTTTGGCTGCTGAATCAAATAGAATTGATAACATTCTACATTGGCGGTCTTGGGGTGTTTCTTCCGCAATATACAGGGTTTTCCAGTTGTTAAATTTAGCCATTTGATACCCGTAAAAATTGGTAAATGTACTCTTACCGCTTGCAGGTGTTGCCACTAATGTTGTTAATGTTTGCTTATCAATTCTCATTATATCGTCAATTGATTTAACCCCACATTTGTAACCATCGAAAGCGTTGTATTCTTTCGCTGCTTTAATAAATTTATCTGTATCTAACTTCTTGAAACTCATATCTTTATACTGGTTAAATCTTTATTGCTGCTTGCAATTCTGCCAAACTTGGCTTATATTCTTGTTGTGGTGCTGTTTCCTTTTGCGTTATATCCGCCTTTTGATTAGGCGTTATACCTTGGGTTGGTATGTTTATTTTGTTTGTCGCTTTCGCTTTGTCCTTTGACTGCTTATTAAGTCCCTTTATAATCGACATTGATTTATCGCTAAGCACCCATTTAGTAGTGGTTTTATTTACTCCTTTTATGTTGATATAATCGGTTGATGTGCTAATTAAGTAGCCCTTTTCCGTTAGTCCCTTTATAATTTTATTTACGTATGTTATTGTATTCCCCTTTGGTTTATTTCTGTAACCACAAAGAAACGCTATCCGTGTTTTTTGTGTCATTACTTCCTTTGCTGCTGGGGTTGTTTCCATTGACTTGGAAAATAGATGTAATAATGTTACAATTTCTTTTAAATCTTCAACGTCCGTTATGTACTGGTCTATAACGTACTCACTTATTAAGTAACTCATAATGTTTGGGTTATAAAGTTATTATTATTTGTTGGGTTCTTTCTTTTTAATTAAAATTGGTGGTGGGGGCAAACCCAAACAAAAAGCCCCCTTTTATACCACCTTTATTTTATATCTTTTTCTTATTCGTCAAACATACATTTTCTATATAATTCATTCATTTCTAATAACTTACGGGCTGCGTTAATTTTTTCCCATTTTGCCTTAATTGATTTAATACGTTTTTCCTCCTTTTCTGGGGACATATTAGCGTATCTTTTCTTTTGTGCTTCGCTTATCTTTCTCTTTGTTTCCTCGCTATGTCTATATTTTTCTTTTCCCATTTTCTTTATATTTCTAAATCGTTATTTTTGAGGTTAATTTTATAGTGTCCCCCTATATAAATAAGTATAATTTAATTCGAGAAAGTCAAGTATATTTTATAAAGTTTTCTGTAAATTGTCTTGAAAACCGCTAAAACAAAGGAAAAATAATTTAAAAATAATTGAAAATAATTTTGAGTTTTCTAAAGTTATCAAAGAATAAAGGGGAAATAGGGGGTATTAAGTGGCTGGGGGTATTGACTGGTAGGGGTGTATTACTTTCCCTTTCGCTTGATGTATTGTGTTGCTGGTGGTGGTAATATTGGGAATAAGGCAAAATAAGCACGTATAAGGGGCTTTTGCTGCTGTGATGATAAAAGTATAAATAAAGGGGATAACAAGCCGTTAAAACGCAAATATACGCTTATATGGTGGCTTGGGTGTATTAATGGTTGTAATAGGTTGATATAGCGTTAATTTCCAACCCTTTTAATAGGGTTGTTATTAACTTGGGTTGGTTATTATTTTGTATTGCTTTCGCTTTATTTCCTTGCTGTGTTACTTATTACCTTTTATACACTCATTCAGTACAATAGCATAATATATCATATATAATAAAATCAATACCAACCCAAATTATTAATATACCACCCTTTGAAGGTGGTTTATTAATAATGCTATAATCTATTATTATATTACTACTATTATATTATGTTATATAGCGTACTATATACGGGGGTATATACCCCACTATATACGGGTATATATAGTTTTTGCATATAGGTATATAATGTAGTATATACGGGTATACTTCTATTTTTTGTTTATATATTGAATAGGGGTATATACTCCACTATATACGGGGTTACTTTCGTATATGACTATATAGGGGGTAAATTATTACCCCTACTATACTATTATACTAAATGAAAAATACCCCTACTATACATTTACTATATTTCTATTACACCTTATTATAATAGAGAATAAAAGCGATATTAGCCGTTATAATGTTATGGTTGGTAAAGCGATAAGGAAAGGGAATAATAAGCGGTTAGAAAGGAAATAAAGGGGGTGTTTGTGGGGTGTGGTCCCTGCTGTTGTGTGTGTTTGTTGTGTCCGTTGGGTGTGTCTGTCCCTGCTGGGTGTGGTGCTGGTGTCCCCTGCTTGGTGGCTGTCGTTCTGGCTGCTGGGTAAAAGGAAAAAATAAAATAAAAATACCAACCCAAAATATTATATATCCACCCCTTGAAGGTGGTATATATAATATTGCTAAATTCCTACAGAAAGAAAAAGGGAAATAGCCGTTAATTGGTTAGTTCCCTTTGCTTGCTTATGCTTCCAATATGTCACAAAGTACGTTTATTTTAGTTATTAAATCGTCCACTTCTTTATCCTTGCTTTTTGGCTTTGCAAATAGTACCTTTATTTGCCCCTTACTTATATACGTGTCCAAATCCCCACGCATAAGATAAAGCGTATTTTGTAACTCCTCACTGCTTTTGTTACTTATTTGTTCCTTTGGGTAGTGCAATTTAACTAATACCTTTATAATCAACTCATTATACACCTTTAGAAGGTCGTTTCTTTTACTTATATATCGTAATGAATAATCAAATACCCCTTCACTCATTGCGTTGCTTTCTCTTAACTCCTTTAATCGTATTAATTTGCTATTTAATTCTTTGTTAATCAAATAGTTATCCATTCTATTATATCCGTATGCTTGCAATGTAACATCATAGCCCCCTATATTCTTTGTTGCTTCTATCTTTGTGCGTATTGGGGTTGTGTTCGTGGCTGGCTGTACTGCTTGCACTGCTGTTTGTGTTCCTGCTGCTGGGGCTGGTGTATTGGTTGGCTGGGGTTGTGACAACTTATTAATTATGTCCGTATCTGTAGGGTGTGTGTACACACGTTCTACCATTTCGGAACTATTGCCCAATTGTAGCGCAATTTGTTCCGATGTTAGCCCCCTTCTTGCCAACTGCGTGGCTGCTGTGTGTCGTGCGTAATGTGTACTTATTTCGGTGTGTAATTGCTTGCCGTTCTCGGTAATACGTGTTAATCTTGCACGTTCTGCCAATACCTTTATGTTGCGGTTTATAAGGTTTTTTAGTGCGTTGTCCGTGGCTGGTATTAACTCATTTCCTTGTAATACCTGCAATAACTTTTTAACTTCCTCATTTACTGGGATATATGACTTCTTTACATTCGTTCCCCTTGTACCCTTTTTATTTTGAATAATTATAAATTCGTTGCCGTTGTCGTCTGATTGTGTTGTATATTCCCCCTTTAATATGGTGTATACATCACTAATTCGCTGACCTGTAAGCAATTGCAATAAAAATACGTTACGTGAAAATGTTTCCTTTTCTGTTTCTGTTGCCACCTGCTTTAATGCTTCTATTTCCTCCTCCAATAGTTCACATTTAACCTTCTTGCTAATGGTGGCTAACTTCTTGAAAGTCACTTCTTTTACACCATATTTTGCGCCCTTGCCGTTAACTATTTCCTTTATAAAACGTGCTATAGTGCTACATTTGATATTTACGTTTTGTGCGCTTTCTCCATTATTTAACATCCAATCCTTGAATGAATTAAACGCTACTTGACTAAGTGCCTTTGCGCTATCTGTCTGATTGGTGGTAGTTAGCCATTTACACCATTTTTTGTAATCTGTTCGGTATGTGTTAATAGTGTTCTTTGATTTGCTACCTTGCTGTTTCCACATAGTTAACACCTCTTCTATCATCTTTGTTGCTTTAGGTGTTTTCTTTGATTGTATAAATTGCGGTGTTACTGACATATCGTTATCGGTTGTTAGATTGATGTTTTCTTTTAATTCGTCAAAGTTACTAAAATTCTGTGAGAGTGCCAAAATACGGACTTGTGCTATATACTGATATAAATCCGCCTGCTCTTGCAACTGCTTGTCTGTCAAATCTATATGAACACTTGTTAAGATTGGCTGCTGTTTACGGCTGTCCCAAAGGGCTGGTAATACCTTTCTTTTCGTTGGTATCTTTGCTTGTGCTGTCTGACCTTCACTATTAACATAGTACACCACCATATATAAAGGGGTGGGGCTTGTACTCTTTGGCTTGCGAAGATTGAAATTAACACTAATTAACTGACTTAATTCCATAATTACACACTTTTTTGTCTGTTCAGACGTTCTTATAAATGGTTATTATTCCCACATATTTTGAACGTGTGTAAATGCGTAACTGCTTGATATTCAGTGTTGGGGATAAATAGTAATCATAATTATGAATTATGAACTACGAATTGTGAATTATAAACAGACTTTACTCTTCATCTACACGTCCTGGATAAGCCTCCAAAGCTTTTTGAAGAACAATCAAAGCACGCTGTAAGTCTTCACGTTTAAGTACGTAAGCAATACGAACTTGGTTATGTCCAGCACCTGGCGTTGTATAGAAGCCACTGGCTGGAGCCATCATTACAGTCTCACCTTCATAGTTGAATTCCTCCAAACACCAACGACAGAACTTATCTGAGTCGTCAACAGGGAGTTTAGCTACAGTATAAAAGGCTCCCATAGGGATAGGAGAGTAAACGCCTGGAATGCGATTCAATCCGTCAATAAGACATTTACGACGCTCCACATATTCATCATAGACATCACGATAGTAAGAAGCAGGTGCATCAAGACTTGCTTCAGCAACAATCTGACCAATCAGTGGGGGAGAGAGACGTGCCTGACAGAACTTCATTACAGCCTTACGTATCTCTTCATTCTTTGTTATCAACGCACCAATACGAATACCACACTCACTGTAACGCTTTGACACAGAATCAATAAGAACCGTATTATTCTCAATTCCCTGTAAGTGCATTGCAGAGATATAAGGCGACCCTGTATAGATATACTCACGATAAACCTCATCCGAGAAGAGATAAAGATCGTACTTCTTAACGAGGTCACGAATCTGATTCATCTCTCTTCTTGTATACAGATAACCTGTAGGGTTGTTTGGATTACATATCATGATAGCACGCGTCTTCTCATTGATAAGTTCCTCAAACTTCTCAACCTTAGGCAGTGCAAATCCTTCTTCTATAGAGGTTGCAATCGTCTTTATCTTTGCACCAGCTGATATAGCAAATGCCATATAATTAGCATATGCAGGCTCTGGAACGATGATTTCATCTCCAGGATTTAGACATGCCATAAAAGAATACAGCACAGCTTCAGAACCACCAGCAGTAATGATGATATCGTCTGGTGTGACGTTTATGTTGAACTTCTCATAAAAGTCACAGAGTTTTTCTCTATAAGAAAGGTAGCCTTGAGATGGTGAGTACTCTAAAAGTTTACGATCAATCTTTTTCAGAGCGTCCAGTCCGCATTGCGGTGTTGGAAGATCAGGTTGACCGATATTCAAATGGTAAACTTTAATACCACGTTTCTTTGCTACAACAGCAAGTGGAGCCAGTTTTCTAATAGGTGACTCCGGCATTTCAAGTCCACGAACTGATATTTCCGGCATAATGACTTTATTTATTCTCCCGATAATGTATGAGAGTAGAAGATGTCTGCTCTTATATTCTTTACTATGATGCAAAGATAGACATTTTTTTTATTTTAACCGCACTTTTAGCTGATTAACGCAGATTTTTTACTACTTTTGCACATCTATAAAACCGCCTATTGCTCTTCATTTTGTCTTTATTTGATAGCTGAAAAGCAGGGCTTAAAACTTAAAGAATAATTATGAGAAGTAGAACAAGCACTTGGTTTGAGACACGAGTTAGATATGACAAGACCATGGAAGATGGTCAGAACAAGAAAGTCATTGAACAGTATGTGGTTGATGCATTCAGTTTCTCTGAGGCTGAGGAGTTTATCACAGAGGAAATGTCACACTATGTTAGCGGTGAGTTTGACGTAAAAGCCATTTCCCCAGCACCATTCGGTGAGATTTTCTTTAGCGATATTGATACTGACGACAAGTGGTTTAAGGCAAAGCTTTCTTTCATAACATTGGATGAAAAGACAGATAAGGAAAAGCGTACTTCAGTAACTTATCTTGTTCAGGCTCATTCTGTAAGCGGTGCTGTTAAGCATGTAGACGAGGTGATGGGTTCTACTATGATTGATTACGAGATTGCAGCTATCACTGAAACAAAGGTTATGGACGTCTTTGAGCATCATGCTGGAAAGAAGAACGAGAAGCCAGAATTCGAACAATAACTTAATAAGTAAACAAGAAAGAAACTTACAGTTATGTATGATGTAGCAAATAATTTACACGAAGTGCTTGGGAATCTTCCTGATGGTGTGAAGTTGGTTGCCATCAGTAAGTTTCACCCTAACGAATATTTGGAAGTGGCTTATCGGGAAGGGCAGCGTATCTTTGGCGAGAGTCAGGTACAGGAACTATCCCATAAGGTTGAGACACTCCCAAAGGATATAGAGTGGCACTTTATTGGTCATCTACAGACCAATAAAGTGAAATATATTGCTCCCTATATCTCTATGGTTGAAGCTGTTGATTCTTTGAAGCTTTTAAAGGAAATCAATAAGCAAGCTGCGAAGTACAACCGTGTCATCAACGTTCTTCTTGAACTCCATATTGCAGAAGAAGAAACGAAGTATGGCTTCACTCCTGATGCTTGTCATGAACTATTGGAGAGTGGTGAGTGGAAGGAATTAAAGAATGTACATATCTCTGGTTTAATGATGATGGCATCAAATGTAGATGACCGTAATCAGATTAAAAAGGAAATGACGTTAGCAGCAGACCTCTTTGACGAATTGAAGGCAAAGTATTTTGCAGATGACCCTGAATTCAAAGAGCGTTCATGGGGTATGAGTCATGACTATGATATAGCCGTAGAATGTCGCTCAACGATGGTTCGTGTGGGTACAACTATCTTTGGTCCGCGTATTTATTAACCATCCGCACCATTGGTGTTAACCGTCCGCACCATTGGTGCTGAGCCTCCACACTATCCCCAAAAGGCATTAGAGTCATGTCTTATTGTCACCATGAAATAAACAAGACATTGCTAAATTACTTATACGAAGACGTCCTATCGTATAATACTAAACAGAAGTATTTGATTATCTATAAGTTGATGCTGTAATAAGGCAACATCAACTTATAGACTTTAAGACTATTTTGTTGGCTTATAACATCTAAGTAATCCAAGGATTTCTGCGTTTTCAGCCTTGGAACCAATTGTTATACGTAAGCAATTACCGCATAATGAAACGTTAGAGCATTCCCTAACATGGATACCTTTTTCACACAGATAGTCATACACACTTTGTGCATCTTTCATCTTTGCTAAGAAGAAATTGGCATTCGTTGGATAAACTTTCTCACAACAAGCTAAACTCTCGAAGGCAAGAATCATACGTTTCCGCTCTAACAAGAGTATCTTTATCCAATCTTCAATATCATAGCGATGCTTAAGTGCATCAAGTCCTTGCTCTTGTGTCAGTTGGCTGATGTGGTAAGGACTACTCACCTTGTTAAAGATATTTATAATAGCTTCTTGTGCATAAACCACACCTAAACGGATAGCAGCACTTGCCCATGCCTTAGAAAAAGTATTGAGTACTATTATATTAGGGAATTCTGATATACGCTCTCGAAAGGTTTGTAAGCGTGTAAAATCAGCATAAGCCTCATCAATAATAACAATACCATCAAATCCTTTCAATACCTTCTCAACTTCTTCAACATTCAGTAAATTACCGCTTGGCGTATTAGGAGAGCAAAGCCATACTAACTTTGTATGCTTGTCACAAGCCTTAAGAAGTTCTGCAGCATTTAACTGAAACTCCTCATCCAAAAGTACTGAACGGTATTCAATATCATTTAATCTGGCAAAATGTTTGTATAGTTCACAGGTCGGTTCTATTGCAACAACATTATCAACCTTTGGCTGACAAAAGATTCGATAGCACATATCTATCGCCTCTGTAGAGCCATTACTTAAGAAAATCTCCTTAGTTCTAACACCTTTTAGTTTGGCAAGTTCTTCCTTCAACTCTATCTGATCGTCAGAAGGATAGCGGTTAAAAGGTTTGTTATATGGATTTTCATTAGCATCAAGCATAATATGTTGAGAATCCCTTACATTCTCTTCAGCTTTTGTTTCAGCGCAAGAGATGAGTTCTCTAATATTTGTTCTAATTAGATTTTGTAAGTTTATCATATTATGTTTCTTTGTAGGTTGGTAGTTAATTACTTCAAGAAGAACAGCCTTTTATCGTCTTCTGAACTCAGCACAAACGATAGATGTTGCGATGGCAACATTCAAAGACTCTGCCGTTTCACGCTCTGGAGGATAGTTTGGAATCAGAAGTTTTCGGTTAATCTTTGTTCTAAGCTGTGAAGATATACCATTTCCCTCATTTCCCATTACAATCATTCCGTGACGAGAGAGTTCTTGACTATAGATGTTATTACCATCCAAAAGCGTGGCATAGATAGGGTAGTCAACAGGGAGATGGTCTATCAACTCATTCAAGTTTAAGTAATGAAGCTTTACTCTTGCAATACTTCCCATCGTTGCCTGTACTACCTTTGGATTCCAGCATTCAGCTGTCTCATGCGAACAGAAAATGTTTTCAATACCAAACCAATCTGCAATTCGAATGATTGTACCAAGATTACCAGGGTCTTGCACGCCATCAAGGGATAATACAAGTTGATTATCAATGTATTTATTGAATAGACTTAAGTAATCATTTGTTACTTTGCTATCTTCTTCTGGCATCTTGAAAACACCCAAAACAGGCTGTGGATGTTGGAGAAAAGAAACCTTTTTGATATCTTCAATATCTTCTAAAATCTCATCTGCCACAAACCCTTCGTGTAGCAAATCATTGACAACTTTGGGTCCTTCTGCTACAAATAATCCTACTTTCTCTCTGCCTTTTTTCGTCTCAAGAGAACGGATAAGCTTTATCTTATTTTTTGATATCACTTCGCAAATTTACAAAAAACTATCCACTCGCCGACTATTACTTCTTAACTTTTTACTACCTTTGCATAAAATAAGCTGCGTTCAGCAAATTGAAAGTCTACTTTCTTTGCAATTACGTGTATTATTTTGGGATTAACAAATTAGGATATCAATGCTATTTCCAAAGTCACATAGATTTCTCACACCCCTCCTTATCGTTATGACTACATTTGTAGTTATTGCGTGCTCATCGGATAAATTTGTACCTGATGGGCAGTATCTTTTGGACAAGGTTGAGCTGCGTTCTGACAGAAAGGACGTTAACTCGTCTCTTCTGATGCAGTATGTACGTCAAAAAGGTAACTCACGTTGGTTCTCTCTCTTTAAGATTCCATTAGGAACTTACGCTATGGCGGGAGAAGATACTACGAAATGGATTAACCGTACACTACGTAGAATGGGAGAGGAACCTGTATTGTATGATTCTGTTCAGGCTCGCCTTTCTTCAGAAGATTTGACGGTTGCTATGCAGAATATGGGTTATATGAATGCAACAGTAGACGTAGAGAAAAAGGTTAAAGGAAAGAAACTGACCCTTAACTACCTACTTCACCCAGGCAATCCTTATATCATAGATCGATTTAACTACGAGATAGAGGATTCAGTTATTGAAAAAGTACTTGCTCATCACCTCAAAAAAGATACTGAACGACCACATCAGTTTACTGTTACTTCCTTGGATGACGAGCGTAAAAGACTGACACACATCCTGAATGACTCTGGTTTTTACAGATTTCATAAGGACTTCATGTATTATACAGCAGACTCTACGCAAGGAAGACAGCATGTAAACGTGACCTTACACTTAATGAAATACGTTGAGAATAGCGATGCAGAACCAACATTACACCCACGCTATGTCATCAATAACGTCAATTTTATTCCAGGTGATTCAAAAGGTTTTCATCTTAGAAAAGGAGTATTGGAAGACAATACACTAATAGAAAAAGGCAAATACTTCTCGGCAACAGACTTACAACAGACTTATAACAACTTCTCTCGGCTTGGTGCAGTACGCTATACGAACATCAATTTTAGGGAAGTTCCTCGCTATGATAGTTTGGTGATAGGTAAGACATTTACCTATACAACATCTTCTACACATTACTTAGATGCTGATATTCAGGTTTCAAACAATAAACCAAACACCATCTCTTTCCAACCAGAAGGAACAAATACAGCGGGTGATTTAGGTGCTGCAGCCGTACTTTCTTATCAGAATAGGAACCTTTTTAGAGGTAGTGAACATTTAAGTTTGGAGTTTCGTGCAGCCTTTGAGGCAATCAAAGGTCTTGAGGGCTATAAGAATAGTGACTATGAGGAGTATAGTGTACAAACACATCTACAGTTCCCTCGCTTCTTAGCTCCATTCATATCAAAGAACTTTAAAAGAAAGAGTAGTGCCACATCAGAGGTATCTGTGGGCTGGAATCTACAAAACAGACCAGAGTTCCACCGTCGAGTCTTTTCTTCTGCATGGAAATATCATTGGTCAGATCCTGTGCGTCACCTGACCTATGACTTTGATCTCCTTAACCTCAGCTATGTATATATGCCCTGGATTAGTGAGACTTTTAAACATGATTATCTCGACAACGCGACAACACGCAATGCCATTCTTCGATATAACTATCAAGATTTGTTTATCTTACGAACAGGTTTTGGCGTGAATTATAGTGGTGCAAACCAAGCTTTCAGAGCAAGAATGGAGTTGGCAGGCAACTTACTGAATGGCTTGAGTGGTGTCTTCAACTTTAAAAAGAATAGCGAAGGGAAACGAACACTTTTCAATATTGCCTATGCACAATATGCAAAGTTCGACTTCGATTATACTAAGATACTACGATTTGACGAGCGTAACTCCTTAGCCTTACATGGTGGCTTTGGCATTGCGATACCTTACGGCAACAGTACTGTACTTCCATTTGAGAAACGTTATTTCTCTGGTGGTGCCAACTCTGTTCGCGGTTGGAACGTAAGAGAGTTGGGACCAGGTAAGTTTAAGGGTGTCGATGGCAGAATAGACTTTATCAACCAGACGGGTGATATGAAGCTTGATTTAAACGCAGAGTATCGTACACATCTGTTTTGGAAACTAGATGCAGCAGCCTTCATAGATGCCGGAAACATCTGG
>ERZ1699246.41-NODE-41-length-20840-cov-2.666055_pt1 | contig 20840 bp, 22 predicted proteins | sample MGYA00581528_ERZ1699246 | MGnify/ENA primary metagenome ERZ1699246 (study PRJEB42319, sample SAMD00040303) | human oral metagenome | material: saliva | host: Homo sapiens | study: EMG produced TPA metagenomics assembly of PRJDB4115 data set (Metgenomic analysis of... | reverse complement strand
GGTTCGCAATTGTTTGAAGAAGCTAAAGAAAAAGCAACTGCTTTAGCCGATGAAGCCAAAGAGAAAGTAGCACACTTGGCTGAAGAAGCCAAAGAAAAAGCTGAAGGCTTGATTAATGATATTAAAAGCAAATTTTAATATTTAAAGAATAAAAGGCCGTCTGAAAGATTTTTCAGACGGCCTTTGTTTATGGTTTTAAAGCTTAGGCAAACTGTTTGCCAAATTCGATAAATTCGTCTTTTTTGGCTTTGGCTTTGCCGGAGTCGATGGCTTCTTGAGCAGCTTTGACGCCATCTGCCAGCGAAGTAACCACATTTCCTGCATAGAGCGCGGCGGCGGCATTGAGGACGACGATATCGCGTGCGGCACCGGCTTTGCCGTCCAGCACTTCGTTCATTTTTTGCAGGGATTCTTGCGCATTTTCGACTTTGATTTCGTCCAAATTGCGGCGGACTTCCATGCCGAAATCGGCCGGGCTGATGTCGTATTCGGTAATTTTTCCGTCTTTCAGTTCGGCAACGCGGGTTTTGCCGGTCAGCGTGATTTCATCCAAACCGCCTTCGCCGCAAACAACCAAAACATGTTTGGAGCCAAGCTGTTGCAATACGCGGGAAAGAATGCCGCACAAGTCGATGTGGAAGACGCCCAAGAGTTGGTTTGCCGCGCCGGCCGGATTGGTCAATGGGCCCAAGATATTGAAGATGCTGCGGAATCCGAGCGAACGGCGGACAGGGGCAACATAGCGCATGGCGCTGTGATGGTTGGGCGCGAACATAAAGCCGATGCCGGTTTGCTGAATGCTTTGGGCAACCTGTTCGGGGTTGAGATTGAGGTTGGCGCCCATTTGTTCCATGACATCGGCAGCGCCGCTGGATGAAGAAACGGAGCGGCCGCCGTGTTTGGCAACTTTCGCTCCTGCCGCAGCCGCGACAAACATGGAAGTCGTCGAAATATTGAAGGTTTTGGCACCGTCGCCGCCCGTGCCGACAATATCGACCAAGTCATCGGCGTTTTCCAGCGGCACTTTAGTGGCAAATTCACGCATCACGCTGGCTGCGGCGGTAATCTCGGAAACGGTTTCAACTTTAATCCGCAGGCCGGTCAGGATGGCGGCGATTTGCTCGGGCGGAACTTGGCCGCTCATGATTTGGCGCATGAGGTCGGTCATTTCATCGTAGAAAAGTTCGTTGTTGCTGATGAGGCGTTCAATCGCTTGTTGAGGGGTAATCATGATTGTTCCTTTGTTCGTGTCCGATGTGATTCAGGCCGTCTGAAAATGCGGTTTGAACACTGTCAAACACCTTTCAGACGGCCTTTCATTAAGATTTTTGCGGACGATAGTCTTTGAATTCTTCCAAGAAGTTTTTCAGCATATCGTGGCCGTGTTCGGTTAGCAGGGCTTCGGGGTGGAACTGTACGCCTTCGACGGCATATTCTTTATGGCGTACGCCCATGATTTCGCCGTCTTCCGTCCACGCGGTAATTTCGAGGCAGTCGGGCAGGGTGGCGCGGTCTATGGCCAGGCTGTGGTAGCGCGTGCAGTTGACCGGATTGGGCAGGTCTTTAAACATGCCTGTGCCGTGATGGAAAACGGGGGAGACTTTGCCGTGCATCATTGTTTGCGCGCGCACGACATTGCCGCCGAACGCTTCGCCCATGGTTTGATGGCCGAGGCACACGCCCATGATGGGCAGCCTGCCGGCAAAGTGCTGCATGGCTGCAACAGAAATGCCTGCTTCTTTAGGGGAACAAGGGCCCGGGCCGATGACCAGATATTGCGGTTTCAGGGCTTCGATTTCTTCGATGGTGATTTCATCGTTGCAACGTACCAAAACTTCCTGCCCCAATTCGGCAAAGTATTGGACGATGTTGTAGGTGAAGCTGTCGTAATTATCAATGAATAAAAGCATTTGCAAACCTTTAATGACATTTTGGCAGACAGGGGGAGGCCTGCCAAAAGTGTAAAAATCGTTTATGTTTGCATAATATCACAATCTTTACCTAAAGGCCGTCTGAAACGGCGGATAAGACAAAACAGCTAAAAAATGCTATGCTTTACGCTTTGAACCTAATCTGTTTGAAGTGATGAAAAAGTATCTTATCCCGACTGCCGCCGTCGTTGTCGCCGCTGTGCTCGGCACGCCTTATTATCTTGGTGTCAAAGCGGAAGAAAGCCTGACCGAGCAACAAAAGCTGTTGCAGGAATCCGGTTTCCTGACCGTTGAGTCCCACCAATACGATCGCGGCTGGTTCAGTTCAACCGAGACGACCGTCATCCGCCTCAAGCCGACCCTGCTTCAAAATACGCAAAAATACCTGCCGGACAATTTGAAAACCGTCCTGCAAGAGCCGATTACGGTCATCAACCATGTGACACACGGCCCGTTTGCCGGAGGTTTCGGCACGCGTGCACACGTGGAAACCGAGTTCCAATACCATCCAGAAACCAAAAAAGTTTTGGACCGCTTCTTCGGCCAGCAAACACCGTTGACCATGACCAATACGGTTTACCTTTCCGGCGACGGCAAACTCAGCCTCAATATCCCAGCCTTCGACTATGAAGAGCTTTCCGGTATCAAGCTCAACTGGAAAGGTTTTAGCGGCAATACCGATTACAGCCAAGGCTTCAAAAGCTATCGCCACGATTACCTTGCGCCGTCTTTACAAGTCAAATTGGCCGATAAAGGCGATGTGTCTTTGGAAAACCTGCGCTTCCAATCCGAAACGGAAGACGGCCTGACCAAGCTTGCTTTGGGCAAGAGCAGCATTACGCTGGATAAATTCCTGCTGCAATGGAAAGAAAACATCGATTACAACGTTAAGTTGAACGAACTGGTCAACCTTGTAACCAACCTGCAAATCGGTGCATTCATCAATCCGACCGGTACGATTGCTCCGTCTAAAATCGAAGTCAACAAACTGCGTTTCGATACCCAGACCGGCGAAGTCGATAAATTCATCAACAGCGAAGGCCGCTTCCAATTTGAAAGCCTGACCTATGGCGAAGATAAATACGGCCCTCTGGACATCAATGTCGCTGCCGAGCATTTGGACGCCGCATCACTTTTGGCATTGAAAAACAAAATTGCCGAAGTGTCCGTGAAGAAAATGAGCGAAGAAGAAATTCAGGCTTCCTTGATTCAGACGGCCAAAAACGAGGCTTCAGGCCTGTTTACCAACAATCCGGTTTTAAACGTCAAAACCTTCAAATTCACCATGCCTCATGGCGATGTCGATGTCAGCGGCAAACTCGCGTTTAAAGGTTTGACGGCCAAAAACCTCAACAGCCTGGGCGATATGCTGAAAAAAACCGAAGCCGACTTCAACATGAGCGTACCGCAAAAATTGTTGGAACAACTCGCCGTCAACCAAGCAAGCAGCCTGTTTAGCGTCAATGCCGAAGATGAAGCCGCAGGCCGTGCCAGCATCGACGATATCAACGAGACCTTGCGCCTGATGGTGGGCAGCACCATTAAAAGCATGGCAAGCGAGAAATATCTGACCTTAGAAAACGATAATGTCAAAACCCATCTGACTCTGCAAAACAACGAGTTGAAATTAAACGGAAAAGTCCTGCAAAGCGACCCGGAACCCGAGTTTGACGAATCAGACTTCCCCAATAACTAATCCTTAATCACACAAACAGCGGTTTTAACTTCCCAGGAGTTAAAACCGCAAATCAACCCACAATCAAAAAGGAAACCCATGTTCCGTACCATGCTCGGCGGCAAAATCCACCGTGCCACCGTTACCGAAGCCGACCTCAACTACGTCGGCAGCATTACCGTTGACCAAGACCTGCTGGATGCGGCAGGTATTTGCGTTAACGAAAAAGTCGCCATCGTCAACAATAACAACGGCGAACGTCTTGAAACCTACACCATCCCCGGCGAACGCGGCAGCGGCGTCGTTTGCCTTAATGGCGCAGCCGCGCGTTTGGTTCAAAAAGGCGACATCGTAATTATCATGTCTTACGTCATGTTGTCCGAACCTGAAATTGCAGCGCATGAGCCGAAAGTCGTCCTCGTCGATGAGAACAATAAAATCCGCGACGTGATTTCTTATGAGCCGCCGCACACCGTGTTGTAATATTCAAACAAAGGCCGTCTGAAACGTTTCAGACGGCCTGTTTCCCAAATTCAACTTATCTGAAAGGCTTTGCCGTGAATATCCAAATCAACAACATCACCGTCAGCAACGATGCGCCCTTTACCCTTTTCGGCGGCATCAATGTCCTTGAAGACCTCGACTCTACGCTGAAAGCCTGTGAGCAATACGTTAAAGTAACCGATAAACTCGGCATCCCTTACGTGTTCAAAGCCTCTTTTGACAAGGCAAACCGCTCTTCCATCCACTCGTTCCGCGGTGTGGGTTTGGACGAAGGCATGAAGATTTTTCAAGCGGTAAAACGTGAGTTTAACGTTCCCGTGATTACCGACGTTCACGAGCCTTACCAATGCCAGCCGGTTGCCGAAGTCTGCGATGTCATCCAGCTGCCTGCCTTCTTGGCGCGCCAAACCGATTTGGTGGTGGCAATGGCGAAAACCGGCAATGTCATCAACATCAAAAAGCCGCAATTCCTCAGCCCTTCTCAAATGAAAAACATTGTGGAGAAATTCCAAGAAGCAGGCAACGATCAAATCATTTTGTGCGAACGCGGCGCAAACTTCGGCTACGACAATTTGGTGGTCGATATGCTCGGCTTTGGCGTGATGAAAAAAACGTGTAACAACCTGCCCGTGATTTTTGACGTCACCCATTCCCTGCAAACGCGCGAATCCGGTGCCGCTGCGTCAGGCGGTCGTCGTGCCCAAGTATTGGACTTGGCACTTGCCGGTATGGCAACCCGATTGGCCGGTTTGTTCCTTGAATCTCATGCCAATCCCGACCAAGCCAAATGCGATGGACCAAGCGCATTGCCGCTTGCCCAATTGGAAGACTTCCTGACCCGTGTTAAAGCGATTGATGAAACCGTGAAATCGTTTGCGCCTATGGATATTCGTTAAGGGCAAATAAGTTAAAAGGCCGTCTGAAAATATTTTCAGACGGCCTTTTTATCGGCGTTATTGTCCGCGTAAAAACAACGCATCCAATTCTTTTAAAGTCAGTTTGACCCAAGTCGGACGGCCGTGGTTGCACTGGTTGCTGCGCGGCGTGTTTTCCATATCGCGCAGGAGCGCATTCATTTCCGGCAGGGTAAGTTGACGGCCGGCGCGGACTGAGCCGTGGCAAGACATGGTGGCGAGGATGTGGTTTTCGTGTTCCTCGATGGTTTGGCTGCTGCCGACTTGGGCGAGTTCGCCCAATACATCTTTAGCCAGCGAAACAACGTCGGCTTTGCCGAGCATAGCGGGAACTGCACGGACGGCAAGGGTATTGCCGCCCATGTCGGACAGTTCCAGGCCAAAGCCTGCCAGCGTTTCGGCATGATCGGCAAGGGCGGCGCATTCTTCGTGGGACGCGGCAAAGGTTACGGGAATAAGCAGGCGTTGACTTTGCAGGTTGCCGTTTTCCTGACGTTGGCGTTTCATTTTCTCGTAGTTAACGCGTTCGGCGGCAGCGTGCATATCGATGAGCAACAGGCTGTCTTCGGCTTGGGCAAGGATGTAGATGCCAAGCAATTGGGCAATGGCAAAGCCGAGCGGCGGCAGTTCGGATTGGGATGGAAGGCCGTCTGAAAGCAGCGTATCTGTTTTTTGGGTAGGGAGTTCGGACGGCATATTGCCGAAACGTGCCTGCTCGAATTGGCTTAACTCAAGGTCGATGTCGTCGGTTTTTTTGTAGAGCTCGGCGTAAGTATTCATTGCCGCGCGGCTTTCACGCAGGGACAGGCTGCGTTGCTGCGGTGCGCGCGCGGCTTGGTAAGGCATGGGCGCGGTTTTGCCTGATGAAGCAAAGGCATTGCGTGTATCGGATTTGTTGCCTGCCGGGTAGTTGGATGCGCTATCAAACAGATTTTCGCTGTCGTTTTCAGACGGCATTGGTGCAGGAGTAACGCCGGTAATGTCATGCAACACTTCGCCTGCGTTGCTGACGCTTTCAGTCAAATCGGCACGCGTGTCGGCAAGGGCTTTATTGAGCGTGTGGAACACGAGTTGGTGTACTTGCTGGCTGTCACGGAAGCGGATTTCGGTTTTGGTGGGGTGGACGTTGACATCCACGGCTTCGGGCGGCAGGTCGAGAAAGAGGACGAAAGCGGGCGTCAGCGCGTTGTGCAATACGTCGCGGTATGCCTGTTTGACAGCATGGAGCATGACTTTGTCGCGGACAAAACGATGGTTGACGAAGCAGTATTGTTTGTCGGTTTTGCCTTTGGCAAAAGTCGGTTTGGCAATCGCGCCATAGAGCCGCAGCGCGCCATTGCCGCTGTCAATTTCCAATGAGGCTGTCTGAAAATCATCGCCGACAATAGCGGCGATACGTTCATGCAGGCTTTGGGCAGGAAGCTTGAACACTTGTTTGCCGTCGCGTTTGAGTGAGAAGGCAATGTGTGGATGCGCCAGTGCAAGGCGTTCGAGCATGGTGGCGCAGTGGGCGTATTCGGTGTTTTCGGATTTGAGGAACTTGCGTCGCGCCGGTGTATTGAAGAAGAGTTCGGCGGCTTCGATGGTGGTGCCGACGGGGTGGGCGGCTGCCGTAGGGCTGTTGAGTTTGCCGTCTTCCGCTTTGACTTGGGTCGCGTGCGAACTGTCTTCTTGACGGCTGGTCAGGGTCAGGCGGCTGACTGAGGCGATACTGGCCAAACCTTCACCGCGAAAGCCCATACTGGCAACGTGTTCCAAATCGTTTAAGGTTTTGATTTTGCTGGTGGCGTGGCGGTGGAGCGCAAGCTCGATGTCGTCTGGATGGATACCGCTGCCGTTGTCGCTGACGCGAATCAGGCGGATGCCGCCGCCTGTCAGTTCGACATCAATCGCTGTCGCGCCTGCATCGATACTGTTTTCAACGATTTCTTTCAAGGCGTTGGCAGGGCGTTCGACCACTTCGCCGGCGGCGATTTGGTTGACAAGATGGTCGGGCAGGGCGGCAATTCGGGACATCGGTTTCTTTCAAAAAAGCAACGGCGGCAGGGGAAATTACAGGTATTTGCGCATCAATTCGCATTCGACGCGGACGGTTTTGTTCAGCTGCAATACGGCAGTGCCGAGCGATTCATAACGGTTGAGCCGATAGAAAGGCACGGAATTGAGCGAGGCATACAGTTTGAGAAAGCTGAGGCCTGCATTTCGGGCCATTTCTTCGGCGCGGCTGAGCAGGGCCGTACCCAAGCCGAGATTGTGGAAGAGCGGATGGACGTATAAGGCGTCCAGTTGCGCTTCTTTGAAATCGACTTGGAAGAAGCCTTGAATCAGCCCTTTGTATTCGACCACCCACAAGGCTTTGTTTTTATCGGAGATGGTTTCCAAATAGCTGTTGATGTCGAGCAGACTTTCCCATGCGTGCATAATGGTTTCGTCGTAACTGCGGATGCAGGCGTATTGAACGGCATGCAGATGGGCATTGTGTATGGCTTGGCAGTCTTTTTCGGTTGCCGGACGGAGGATGGTCAGAAGGCTCATGGCGGATGGTCGGAAAAATTGATTTCAGACGGCCTTTGGCAATCAAAGGCCGTCTGAAAAAAGTGGGTATGGTTACAGGCTTTGATGCAAGGTTTGTGCGGTTTGGAACGCGTTGTCCGCATCGTTGGCCAAGACGGTAAAGTGGCCCATTTTTCGGCCTTTGCGCGCGGCTTTTTTACCGTAAAGATGCAGATGTGCATTCGGGTTGCTTTGCAGCGGCAGCCATTCGGGTTCGCCGCCGTCTTCTTTCCAAACGTCGCCCAAAATATTCGCCATACAGCAAGAACTCAGCAATTTAGTGTCAGCCGGAGGCAGGTTGCACATCAGGCGGACCTGTTGCTGGAATTGGTCTGTCGTGCAGGCGTCGATGGTGTGGTGGCCAGAATTGTGCGGACGCGGCGCGATTTCGTTGACGACCAATTCATGTGTATCGCCGACAACAAACATTTCTACCGCCAATACGCCGACGTAGTTCAACTCATCGGCCAAACGCTGCGCCATTTGCCGCGCTTGTTGCTGAATGTCGGCACTCAGTCGGGCTGGGACGATGGAGTAGGCGAGGATGCCGTTTTCGTGAATGTTTTCGGCAGGGTCGAAGGTTTGCACGTTGTCATTGTTCAGACGGCATACGATAACGGAAATCTCGCCGCGCAAATCCACCATTTTTTCTAAAACGCAATCCACGCCGCCGTGTTCGGCAAATGCGGCTTTGAGTTCATCCAATGTTTTGACGCGGATTTGGCCTTTGCCGTCGTAGCCCAAAGTAGCCGTTTTCAGGATGCCGGGCAGAAATTGTACGCTTTCTTCAGTGATGTCTTCGGCTTTGCAAACCGCTTGATACGGTGCGGTTTTCAGGCCTGCTTTGCGTATCCATGCCTTTTCCTGAATGCGGTTTTGCGCGATGGCAACGCAGTCGCCGCTGGGGGAAACATTGGTGTGTTTGGCGAGAAAACGCATCGCGTCGGCATTGACGTTTTCAAACTCGGTCGTAACAGCCGCACATTTTGCCAACTCTTCCAAAGCGGCCGGATCATCAAACGGTGCGCACAAATGGCGGTCGGAAAATTCCGCTGCCGGCGCATTCGGGTCGGGATCGAGTACGGTTACTTTGTAGCCCATGGTTTTGGCAGCAACAGTAAACATTCTGCCTAATTGTCCGCCGCCGAGGATGCCGAGCATGGCAGGAGGGAGGATGGGGGATGTGTTCATGGATAATCGCTTTATGAAGAAATTGGGTAGGGTGTTCGCAGGCCGTCTAAAAATGGTTTTACGGCTTCAGACAGCCTGATGTTTTAAAGTTTGCCAATAAATTGCGGCGGAACGTTTTCAGTTAACCATACGCCGTTGTCCGCCAGATAAAATTGATGCCCTGCCACAAGCATGGCGACAGTGTCGATGGTCAATACAACCGGCTTACCGTGGCGGGAGCCGACGTTGACGGCTGTTGCGGCATCGGCAGACAGATGGACAAAATGGCGCGAGGCAGAATGCAGGCCTTGCTCCAAAATAGACGGAACAGAGCGTTCAGCCGTACCGTGATACAAAATTTGAGGAGGCGTTGCCACTTTGTGTTCGACCTGAACTTGTGCCGTCGAATGACCTTGCGCCGCGCGGATGCGTTTGCCGTCTTCAGAAAGGGTAAACCGTTTTTTATCGTTGTTTTCGACCACTTCCAGCAATACTTCGTAAGTCAGTGGATTGCCCGTAAAGCCGCGCTCGGGATGGTTTACCTGCGTCAGTAGGGTATCAATATCCACCCAGCCGTCTTTATCCAAAGTAATACCAATTTGCTCGGGATGATGGCGTAAGATAAAGCTGAGGAATTTGCTGATGGATTTTAGTTGTTTTTCGTTTAGTATCATAATCTTATAATTAGTATTTTTGGATTGTTCGGGAGGGGTATGTTTTTTGTGATCCTGATAAAAATGTTACCTAAGCTGTTATTGCCGAATAGATTGTAGGTAAAATAAGCAGGATGGAAAAGTTATGCATAGTATGGAATATTTAAAAATCTTTTCTGATGGTTTCTAAAGAAATGACTCTTGAAAGTAAAAGAAGTCTTTCATCGTCAGGACAATCTGTAAATATTGTATTAATTTTATTAATAATTGTTGGAATATTAGAATCTTCTGGTACAAAAATGTATTTTATATCTGAGGGCTCAAACTTCAATGAGGCATCTTTTTTTGTAATAAGATTTTGATTCTGTAATTCTTCATTATTATTGGCTAAAAAATTTAGTAAAAAATTTTGGAAAGAGTTGTTTTTATCTGAAGCAGGTGCATACCTCCACTCACATTCTTCATCAAAATTTTTCGTTACCTCTTCCCCATTTACCTTCATCTTTCCGCTTAATGGTTTTAAGAATTTCATAAGTTGAATTATGGTATTTTGATTAGTCGATTGTATGCTCTTCCAGAAATCTATTGGTGCTGTTTTTAAAAGAAAACTTTGAATCAAATTAGGAATGATGCTGTTATCTGATAGGTAGAAAATAGGATTTAATCCTTTTCGTATTCCCCACTCCTTCGTCATCCCAAGACCAAAGCCACCATAAAAATCTGTATGTGCTGTAATTTTGGATAGTGGAATATCACAAAAACAAGACATCGGGTAAGCTATTGAACTGATATTACGTTTTATCAAGTATTTAATGAATTCTAAAATTGGGCCTTCTTCCTGTTTCTCTAATTCATTTTTTAAATCTTTTGGAATTAGCCATTCAATATCTTCAAAACAATATCTAGGCCAAAAGCCATTTTCCAAAATATCTAATAGATATTCCTCTTTGTGAGTAAAGTGAAATAAAGAGTTTGATTTTATAGTTGCCATTTTTCAAAGTATTTACTTGAAGTTACACATAGTTCAATTTTTTCAAAATAATTAGTTAACCTACCTATCCAACCCTTCCTGCACCATTTGCGCTGCGCGGATTACTGCCCGGGCTTTGTTTTGGGTTTCCTGCCATTCGGAGGTTGGGTCGGAGTCGGCAACTACGCCTGCGCCGCTTTGGACGAAGAGGGTATTGTTTTTAATCACGGCAGTGCGGATGGCAATGGCCAAGTCCATGTCGTTGTTGAAACTCCATACGCCGACTGCGCCGCCGTAGATGCCGCGTTTACTCGGTTCGACTTCTTCGATGATCTCCATGGCGCGGACTTTGGGGGCGCCGGAGAGTGTGCCGGCGGGGAACGTGGCGGCGAGGATGTCCATGTTGGTTATGCCGTCTTTCAGACGGCCTTCGACGTTGGAGACGATGTGCATCACATGGGAGTATTTTTCAATCACCATTTTGTCGGTGACTTTGACTTCGCCGGTTTTGCTGATGCGGCCGACGTCATTGCGTCCTAAGTCAATCAACATGACGTGTTCGGCAATTTCTTTGGCATCGCTCAGCAGGTCTTGTTCGTTGGCAAAATCTTCGGCTGGTGTCTGGCCGCGGGGGCGCGTGCCGGCGATAGGGCGGACGATGACATCGTCGCGTTCGCGGCGGACGAGGATTTCGGGCGAAGAGCCGACAATATGGAAATCGCCGAAATCGTAGTAGAACATATAAGGCGATGGGTTCAGCGTACGCAGGGCGCGGTAGAGGGCAAGCGGATTGTCGGTAAATTCCATGCTCATGCGTTGGCTGGGGACAACCTGCATGCAGTCGCCTGCAAAGATGTAGTCTTTGATTTTGTTGAGGCAGGCTTTGAAAGGTTCTTCGCCAAATTCGCTGTCTGCTTGGGTTTGTTTGCTGCGGAGCGAGAGTGGGATGGCGCAACTTTGGCGTAACTGGGTACGGATGTCTTCAAGACGTTCGCGCGCGTGTTCGTAGCCGTTGGCTTGAGAGGGATCGGCATAAACAATCAGGTAGATTTTGCCGCTTAGATTATCCACTACGGCAAGCTCTTGCGAGAGCATCAGGAGGATGTCGGGCGTCCCAAGTGGATCGGCTTTGGCCGTATGTTTCAGGCGGTGGGCAAAATGTTCGAAATTGTAGATGGTTTCATAACCGAAGTAGCCGACCAGGCCGCCGGTAAAGCGCGGCAGGCTTGGGATTTCGGGCGTTTTGAAGCGGTTGTGGAAGGCTTCGATAAAGGGTAGGGGATTGCCGTCGTGTTGTTCGACGATTTCGCCGTTTTGATACACATCGACATGTTTGCCGCTGGTTTTGAGATAGTGGCTGCAAGGCAGGCCGATGAAGGAATAGCGGCCGAAGCGTTCGCCACCGACAACGGATTCGAGCAGGTAGGTGAAAGGCTTGTTGGCTAGTTTGAGGTAGATTGAGAGCGGTGTATCCAAATCGGCAAGCAGCTCTTGAACGAGTGGAATGCGGTTGTAACCTTGTGCGGCTTGGGCTTGGTATTCTTGTTTGCTGATCATCTTGATAAGTCTTTCAGACGGCCTGTTTCAGGGTGTTAAATCGTGTGAAGAGTATAGCATTTTATTAGGATTGTTGACAGTCTGAGCGCTATGTCAGATATGGAAAACGCCGTCTGAAAAAGACGGCGTAAGGTATCAGGCGAGGGTATTGGAAATTTTGTTTTTCCGGCTTCGCTTCCACTTGAAGACATAAGCGGCAATAACGGGAATCAGGGCGATAATGGATTTGAATTTCCAGCCTGAATACCATGTGCCTTCGGGAACGTCGCTTGCAAGCCAAGTGAAGTACGGCCACCAGCAGGCAACCAGGCTGCCGAGAAATAGCGGCCAAATATGACGGCTTAAGTTGCGTTGCCACAAGAGGAAGCATGCAATCGCCCAAATAAAGGTCAATACGGTAATCAGGAGAATGGTGTAGGCATCTGAAATCAGGATGGCGGCAAAGTAGTAGCTGAGTGCGACCCATAATAGGGCAAGTATCAAGACGATGATTTCTTCTGGGCGTTTAAACATATTTTCTCTCTTTTGTAAGACTGGTAATGCGTTAATACTATACCCTAAACAAGAAGAGATGATAAGAGTCTTTCAGACGGCCTTGTAGCCGGGTTTGCTATAATGTGTGCAATCAATTTTTTGGAAAGGACAAACCATGACGGCAAACTTTCAAGAAACGCTGAAGGCTTTGGGCAAACAGGCGAAAAAGGAAGCTGCGGAGCGTGAAGCGGAAGTGAAGGCTAAAAAGCAGGTAGAGGATGTGGATTTCAGCAAGGCGGTTGGTAAGGTTACGCCGTTAAAAAATGCCGGTAACTATTATGAACAGCCTCGTGATAAATCACCTATCAAGCCGCGACCTAAAGAAATGGCGACTTTGGAGCAGGAAGATTATTTTTATGTGGGCAGCGGCGGCTGGGAAGAACCACCGGCTTCGTTCAGTAAAAACGGGCAGGGTAAAAATGATTTGATGCGTTTGCGAAATGGCCATTATCCTGTTGTGGCGGATGTAGATTTGCACGGCTATACGCAGGAAGAAGCGCAGCAGGTATTGAACGAGTTTATTGAGTTTACGAAAAAGCGCGGCGTTTGCGGCGAGATTGTCCACGGCAGCGGCTTGGGTTCTTCAGGCTATAAACCGGTTTTGAAAAATATGACGCGCCGTTGGTTAATGCAGCATCCTGATGTGTTGGCTTATGTCGAGCCTCGACAAGGCAATGATGGCGCAGTCAGGATTTTGTTGAAACGTCAACGCCGAGACGATGATTGGAAACAGTAAAATAAAAAAAGCAGTGTCAGTAAGATGACACTGCTTTTTTATGTTTGCCAGCCTAAGAAGATTTCTTTTTGGAAACCGATTCGCAACCTTTTCCATTGGTCATTGTAGTTTTGTTGGGATCTTTGGCAGAATTAATATCAGTACATTTGTAAGCATTGCCCAAACTATCCATCCGAACGGAAAGTTTGTAATCAGTACCCTTTTTCGGAGTGGCGAAAAGATAATAAGCCCTGCTGTTTTTAGCGTCCTCATTTTTCATTTTACCGCTAAAGTCATATTTGGCAGCGACCTCGGGCGCAGCTTTGTAGGTCTTAACCAATCCTGTATCTCCCTCAATTTCATCTTTTATTTTGAGGGTAGGATTTTTGACTAATTTGGTTTTCAAGGCATTATTAATAGCAAGTAGTTCCGTATGCGCTTGAGATTGATAGCCGCGTTCAATGTAATGGATATAGGAAGGGTAAGCGATGGTACTGAGGATACCGATGATAGCAACGACAATCATCATCTCAACCAGCGTAAAGCCTAGTTGTTTGGTAGAGGTGGTATTCATTATATTATTCGCTGGCAACGTAAGATTGAAGAACGACTTGGGTATTGGCATTCTTACCCCATGCCTTGGCGGTAACGCGGTAAATAGTACGTTTGTCAGCAGAGTTAGTGCCTAGATATTCGATGATGAAGCGTGGACTATTTTCACCTTGAGAATATCTTTCGCCGTTGACATCAATACACAGGCTTTTGTCGCATTTGCGCTTCCAAGCATCTTCGGTTGGGTTGCCTTCTTCAGTAAAATCGCCATTGGATTTGACGTTTGGTGTGGAACATAAACCTTTTTCACATTTTGCGGTAAAAGTAGTCTTTTTACCTTCAATATCAAAAATTTGATTCTCACCCTTACGCAATGCCGCTTCGGCTAGGGTGGTTGCAAATTTGCGGTCGGCATCGTTGGTGCTGATACGCTGTTCGGTATTATAGGACTGGGTGGCGGTAACCACGAGCAGGGCGATGACGACCATCATCATTAAGACGATAAACAAAGCATAGCCCTGCTGCCGCTCAGGTTTGATTAGAGTGATCGGTCGGCGCATACGTTTCCTCCGCGGATGGTGGCATTAATATTATAGATATCGACTTTATTGTCTTGTTCTTTTGATGGGTCAATACTGCCGTTATTCAGTACGATTTGGATAGAAGCGGGAGACTTAGCCTCAATTGAGGTATCCAATTGATCTGCATACTTAAAGGTTTCCGCATTTGCTCCACTTGCTGATGCATTTTCAGAATCAGGACATTCTGCATAGATATAGTGGATATTCATGGTTGTAATGCCTTTAATTAGCAGCTGTGTATTACTCCATGAGCCATTATCCGATAATTGGAAACGGAATAAGCCGCTCTCTTCGCCAAGTTTACCGACAGCGTAGGCAATCATTTCATGTTTCATGATGGCGATACTGCCATTTTGATCAGAGTCGGTAATTTTCAAAGCCGATTTTGCCGCAGCCAAATCTTTAATTTCTGTGTGAGGTTTGGCAATTCCGAAGCAACTGCTGGCAATGGCAGTTTTTGCAACAGGATTTTTCTTGTCAATACCGTATTGAAACAGCAGGGCTTTTTTAAAGCCGGGATAGCTTAAATTGATTTCTTTAACCGGTAATAGATTATTAACACCGGCTGTTTTCAAGGTATATTCATCCGAGCTTTTGTCTTCTATCACTGCAGAGGCAGGAAAATTCGCCATATTGAAGCAGCCGAAATTACCTGCCATACGCGCATCGCGGACAATCATGTTGGCGGCGTTGCGCAAATCTTGCTGGATACCGATACGGGCGTTGGCAGATTTGTTTAATCCGCGCGCAGTAAAGTAGGTGGAGCTGACAGCCATTAAGACAATCATGCTGAGCAGGCTGGCAACCAAAAATTCAAGGATGCTGAAACCGTGCATCGCGGTTTTATTGGGAATATGGTTGAGTAAGCGTTTATTGTTCATTGTTAGTCTCTTACGCGTGATTGGTAGGTATAGACAACGTGATGCCCCGATGTGTTGAGATTTTTTGCGCTATTTTCTTCTTCGACATCTTGCAACCATAAAACTTTCACGATGGTCGTGTCGCCTTTGCCATCGCATTTTGCGTTAAACCCATTTTCTTCGTAAGTTGGCTCTGCACCGGAAGAATCTTTGCAGATGGTCGAGAAGACTTGGGCTTCGGGAAGGGCTTTGGCTAAATCAGCTTTAAACTGTGCAATTTGAGCCTGTGCAAGTAGGTCTTTGGTCATTTTGGCTTCAAATTTTGCAGTTTGTTTAGAGTCTGATTTTAGGTAGGCATCATAGGATTTTTTATAACGGGAGGTTTTTTCCCCTGCAGTATCGGTTTCTTCAGAGAGCGTCGGGTTAATGAGCATGCCTTCAATCAGATTTTGCGTAATTTGGGCGACTGTGGTTTGATTTTCAGATTCACGCACGTTGGATACGGTACGTAATTGAACAGCCAGAAGGGCAAGTACGCCGATAGCAAGGACAAACATGGCAATCAAAACTTCAATCAGGGTCATACCTGATTGAAGTTTTGGGGTAAAGCTTGTTGAGCTTGTTTTCAGACGGCCTTTAAATGATCTGAGATGAGTAGGATTAGTAATGTTCATAAGATACCGTTGTTATTCTTTGGAAGTGTATTCGCACATTTTGCGCTCATCGTTTTTAGCACAGATTTCGACATGCCCATTGCCATTGATTAAAAGTACGGTAGCACGGGCTTTCTTGGTTTCAGCATCGGCAGCGGATTTATCTGTCAGGCTGATTTTGATGTGGCCGTCTGAAAATTGATGACTCTCGCCCTTATTGTTTGAATATTCAAATGTACCATTGGGCTGGAATTTCCACCATGCTTCTTTTGAAGCTGAGGCCGAGAGGGCAGAACGGTCATTGCCGCTAGGGATATAGTTGAAGCTGTATTCCACTTTTTCAGTGTCGCCATTGAGAATGATGTAGCGGATAGATAAATCGACACCATCATTTTTATAGTTTGAATCTTCGTTTTTTTTGGCGTAGGCCAGCATACCATTACTGGTACTGGTTTTTTTGTGATCGCAACCATTATGCGAGCCATCGGATTTAATTTTGGCCGGGCAGATGTAAACGGGAAGATTGAGACGGACGGCCTCATTACGCGCGAAGCGCAGCAGATTGGCAATTTGCTCTGCTTGCGATGCCGCACGTCTGGAGGCAATCCATTGATTCATATTGGGAAGTGCGATGACGGCCATTACTGCTGCAATAGTAATGACGATCAGCAACTCAATTAGGGTGAAGCCTTTTTGTGTCTGATACATGAGTGATTTTTTGGGTAGTAATGTGTTGGGGTAACCGACGTTTTCTCTTTTTGCATTTGCTTGTGGCAATGCTTTTGCTTTTATTGGATTTATTCTAAACGATTTTGTAATGCGTGACTAATAAAATATGAAATTCGGTTAGTTTTCCAGATAACCTGTCTCAATCTTCCATCAACATGGATTCTGGAACATAGGCGGCATTATCAAATTTGGTAAATTGACCCATCCAAGTGAGGAATACTTTCCCGACGGGGCCGTTACGGTGTTTGCCGATAATACATTCCGCCAAGCCTTTTGCGGGTGATTCTGAGTTGTAGTATTCATCACGATACATGAACATAATCAAGTCGGCATCTTGTTCGATTGCGCCGGATTCACGCAAGTCGGACATCATCGGGCGTTTGTCGGTGCGCTGCTCAACAGTACGGCTCAACTGCGACAGGGCAATGACGGGAACTTGCAATTCTTTGGCCAATGCTTTGAGTGAGCGGGAAATTTCGCCAAGCTCGGAAGCGCGGTTGTCAGAACGGCCGGAGCCTGACATTAATTGCAGGTAGTCGATAACGATCAAACCCAATTTGCCGTTGAACTGGCGCGCAAGACGACGGGCGCGGGCGCGCAGTTCTAGCGCGGTCAAACCCGGCGTTTCATCGATATACATGGGTGCATCGGAGAGTTTAACGACCGCTTCGTTCAGACGGCCCCAGTGTTCGTCTTGCAATCTGCCGGTTTTTAAAACGCTTTGGTCCAAACGTCCTACCGAACCCAGCATACGCATAACCAGCTGCGCACCACCCATCTCCATAGAGAATACGGCGACAGGCAGCTTGCCCTCTACGGCAACGTGTTCCGCAATGTTGATCGAAAAGGCAGTTTTACCCATGGAAGGACGGCCTGCGACGATGATCAAATCTCCCGGTTGGAGGCCTGATGTTTTTTTGTCGAGATCGATAAAACCTGTCGATATGCCAGTTACTTCATCAGGATTGTCGCGCGAATAAAGCATATCGATGCGCTCGACCACTTCTTTTAGAAGGTCGGGCATCTCAAGGAAGCCTTGTTTGGATTTAGCGGTACTTTCGGCAATTTGGAATACTTTGTTTTCCGCCTCGTCCAAAAGCTGGCCTGCATCGCGCCCTTGCGGATTGTATGCGCTGCGTGCAATTTCCGTGCCGACTTCGGCAAGCTGGCGCATGATGGAACGTTCGCGCACGATTTCGGCGTAGCGGCGGATATTGGCAGCAGACGGCGTATTTTGCGCCAGCGTAATCAGATAGTTGAATCCGCCTGCCGCTTCCAATTCTTCATTGCGTTCCAAACTTCCTTGAACGGTAATGACGTCGGCAGGACGGCTTTCATTAATCAGGTTGGCAATCGCACGAAAAATCAGGCGGTGTTCGTGGCGGTAGAAATCCTCGCCGGAAACGACATCGGCAATACGGTCCCAAGCAGAATTTTCCAGCATCAGGCCGCCCAATACGGATTGCTCCGCTTCTGTGGAATGTGGCGGTAGTGACAATGCGCTGATTTCACGATCTTCAGACGGCATATCGGAATAATTGCTCATGACGGACATCTCTGGCTGGAAAATTGCAATCCACTATTATAGCGCAGTGTAAGTTCAATTGGTTTGTTTAGGCTAAAGCAGGTAAAATAGCCATGTTGTCGATTTGACAACACATACTACCAAAATATAAATATCAATAATTAGGAGCATAAAAATGGAACACAAGCTGCCACAATTGCCTTATGAACTGGATGCCTTGTCCCCTCATCTGACCAAAGAAACTTTGGAGTTTCACTACGGTAAACACCATCAAACTTACATCACCAATTTGAACAATCAAATCAAAGGCACTGAGTTTGAAGAAATGCCTTTGGAAGAAATCGTGAAAAAATCTTCCGGCGGTATGTTCAACAACGCTGCCCAAACTTGGAACCACACTTTCTACTGGCTGGGCTTTACCCCTAAAGGCCAAGGCAAACCTGCCGGCGAATTGGCTGCAGCCATCGACGCCAAATGGGGCAGCTTCGAGAAATTCCAAGAAGCGTTCAATGCCTGCGCGGCCGGTACTTTCGGCTCAGGTTGGGCATGGTTGGTGAAAACGCCTGCCGGTGAATTGGATCTGGTTTCTACTTCCAATGCAGGTACTCCGCTGACTACTGAAAACACTCCGCTGTTGACTTGCGACGTATGGGAACACGCCTACTACATTGACTACCGCAATAGCCGTCCTAACTACCTGAAAGGTTTCTGGGAAATCGTTAACTGGGATGAAGTTGCCAAACGCTTCGCTGCATAAAACGATATGAGTGAAAAGGCCGTCTGAAAATTTTTCAGACGGCCTTTTTGTCGATATGGGCGTGAAGAAATGGTTTAGATGAATGTTTTTTCTGTCTGATGCGCAAAATTATCATGGAGCAGAAAAAAGGATAAACGGGAGATTATGCTAAAATATTGTCAACAATTTTTTGATTCCACATGATATGGAATCAGCGTTTGACACACATAGACAAGAGGATTTTATGAAATTTCTAGACCGTGAGGCGACCATTGCCAAACCTGGCTTTAATCGTTGGCTGGTACCGCCTGCCGCTTTGGCCGTGCATCTTGCCATCGGGCAGATATACGCTTATTCCGTATTCAATGCGCCGCTGACCAAGCTTATCGGTATTACTGAGTCGGCTGCAGGAGATTGGAAGCTGACCACGGTTGGTTGGATTTTCAGTATTGCTTTGGCGATGTTGGGCGCGTCTGCCGCTATGTTCGGTACTTGGATGGAACGCGTTGGGCCGCGTAAGGCGATGTTTGTTGCTGCCTGCTGCTTTAGCTTGGGCTTTTTTGTGTCGGCGATCGGCGTCCATACGCACAATCTGTTTTTGCTTTATTTGGGCAACGGTGTGATTGGCGGGGTTGGTTTGGGCTTGGGCTATATTGGGCCTGTATCGACTTTGATGAAATGGTTTCCCGATAAACCGGGTATGGCGACAGGTTTGGCGATTATGGGCTTTGGCGGTGGCGCGATGTTGGCTTCGCCTTTATCCGTGTCGCTGATGAATTTTTTCTCCAGTGAAACTTCGGTTGGCGTAGCTCAGGCTTTTGTTGTTTTAGGAGTGTTTTATCTGGTGTTGATGATGTTTGGTGCGTTTACCATCCGCATACCTGCCGATGGCTGGAGACCTAAAGGTTATGTTGCGCCGAAAATCAAAAACAAATTGGTCAGTAGTAATCACGTCAATGTTTCCGAAGCCATGAAAACACCACAATTTTGGCTCTTGTTTTGGGTGTTGTGCTTGAATGTGACGGCGGGTATCGGCGTTTTGGGTCAGGCTTCTGTCATGATTCAGGAACTGTTTTCTGAAGCTTCTGTCGGTAAACAGGCTGCCATTGGCGCGGGTGCGGCGGCAGGTTTTGTGAGTCTATTGAGTCTGTTTAATATGGGTGGCCGTTTTTTGTGGTCCAGCGTGTCCGACAAAATTGGGCGTAAAAATACTTATACTATTTTCTTTGTGCTCGGCTCGCTGTTGTATTTTGCCATTCCATCTATTGGCGAGAGCGGTAACAAGGCTTTGTTTGTTATTGGGTTCTGCGTCATTATTTCCATGTATGGCGGCGGTTTCGCAGCGATTCCAGCGTATTTGAAGGATTTGTTCGGCACTTATCAAGTCGGTGCAATCCACGGCAGGATTTTGCTGGCATGGTCAACTGCGGCCGTTATCGGCCCGGTGTTGGTCAACTATATCCGCCAAAGCCAAATTGAAAGCGGCGTTCCGGCTGCCGAGGCTTATAGCATCACCATGTACATCATGGCCTGACTTCTGATTCTCGGCCTGATCTGCAACCTGCTGGTGCGGCCGGTAAACGAAAAACACCATGCCGACGGCAGCTTCCACATTCCGCACCAAGTGCCGGAAGAGAGCGCGTTTGAAGAAGCGGCGCAGGCGGCGGAGGAAATCGCCCACAGCGGCACGGGCGTGAAACTGCGCTGGCTCGCGGTCGGCGTCCCGCTGGCCTACGGCGTGATTATGGTCGCGCTCAAAGTATTGGATTTGTTCCGCTAAAGCCGCGCTTCCCGACAGACCGCATCTCGTCAAAGGCAAAGCCGAGGCAGGCCGCCACTCCGCCGGATAAGGCAGGCTTCCATCCCGACGCGGCAAATACGGCAATCAAGCAGCGCAGCTTATAAATTCAAAAAGAAGTCCCATGCCGTCATTCCCGCGTAGGCGGGAATCTAGAATGAGTAAGTGGGGGAATCTTGTTGTTATCCGATAAATTCCTGTTTAGATAAAGCCGGATTCCCGCCTGCGCG
>ERZ1699246.35-NODE-35-length-24222-cov-2.447230_pt1 | contig 24222 bp, 20 predicted proteins | sample MGYA00581528_ERZ1699246 | MGnify/ENA primary metagenome ERZ1699246 (study PRJEB42319, sample SAMD00040303) | human oral metagenome | material: saliva | host: Homo sapiens | study: EMG produced TPA metagenomics assembly of PRJDB4115 data set (Metgenomic analysis of... | reverse complement strand
GAGCGGAAACATGAGTCCTCTATCTTGGCTAGTGACATATATAAAAAGCTTGAACTGTTGTACTCGTTAAAGCGTGGAAGCGATGCCCTTAGGAAGTATCTTTACTCGTCAAGAACCGAGAAGGTTCTTGTAAGGGTTCTTCAAAAGGAAAAGTAACGAGATATCTGACCTCAGGTGGAAAAGTCGTTCAAATATAGCCTGGCCTTTTAGAGGGGTTACGTAAAAGAGCGGTGGCGCCTCGGAGATGCAATCCGAGGCGCCACCGCCTTTTTCACGCCTATTGTCGGGGGGTAGTGCTCTGCCGTTAGCCCTGCGCCGCGAGAATACCCGCCACGTACGCCGCCTGACCCACGTGCTGCGCTGCGTCGTCAATCAGGCTGACCAGGCGCACACCGCGAGTCACCGGCGGAGTCCACGAACGGTCAATAATCTCACTCAAATCAGCCTCACTCAGCGTCTGCGCATAGTCGGCGAGCGCCTCGCCGGTCGCCACAAGGTACTCCACCAACAGGGCAGAATCTTCAACCACGATGGAACGCGCCTGCTCGGCGGTGTGGCCGTAACCCATGGTGTCGCCCAGCTCGCCCAGGTTGAAACGTTCCCTGAACCCCTGAGCCTCCCAGACCTGCGGCTGATCGTTCAGAGCAGAAAGCTGCATGTCCATCTGTCGTCCGGCGTGCCAGAGTAGCCAGGCGATAGAGTTCGGGTGCCCGCCCGGGTGGGCGTTGAGCACCTCGGGGGATAGCCCCTTGACGGCTACGGCGGCTTCGGTGCCGGGGCGGCCGGCGGCGTCACGCAGAATATCGTGGGTTTTCATGGAGTCCTCCTGATTGTGCTGGCTTCCTTTAGGGTAGCTTCTTGTAGGGAGCCGGGTAGTTTTAGTCTACGCCCGCGTGTTCGCTGCCTTGAAAGAGTCGCCTTGAAAGAGTCGCCTTGAAAGAGCCGGTTTGAAAGAAAAATGTGGCGCTCGGGAATAATACTCATTTCTTCCCGTTGAACTCTGCGAAGACATCATCATCTAAATTTCACAGGAGAATATTATGACCACCCCCGCTCAGTTGCACTTTGACATGGTCGTCATCGGCTTCGGCAAGGGCGGCAAGACCCTCGCTGGCGCATACGCCAAGACCGGCAAGAACGTTGCCCTCATCGAGCAGTCCACCGGCATGTACGGCGGCACCTGCATCAACATCGGTTGCGTGCCCACCAAGGCGCTGGTTCACCGCGCCGACGAGTTCCGCGCCAGCGGCGAGCGCAGCCTTGAAGAAGCAAACGCCGCCTACGAGTCCGCCGTGGTCTTCCGTGACAAGCTGACCGGCATGATGCGCGCCAAGAACCGCGAGATCCTGCTGTCCAACGAGACCGCCAAGCTTATTGACGGTCACGCACGCTTCATCTCCGACATCGAGGTTGAGGTCACCGCGGGCGAGGACACCCTGCGCGTTACCGCCGACTACTTCATCATCAACACCGGCGCCGTGTCGGTGATCCCGCCGATTGAGGGCGTCCGCGAGTCCGAGCGTGTGCTTACCTCCACCGAGCTGCAGAAGCTCACCCCGCGCCCCAAGCGCCTGGGCATCATCGGTGGCGGCCCCATCGGTGTTGAGTTTGCCGGTATTTTCTCCTCCTACGGCACCGAGGTGACCATTCTGGACGGCGCACCCGCCCTCTTCGGCCGCTACGACGAGGACGTTGCCCAGGTTGCCCGCGAGATTATTGCCGACCAGGACATTACCGCTCATACCGGCGTGCGCGTGCAGTCCTTCAAGGACGGCGCTGACTCGGTGACCGTGACCTACCTTGACTCTGAGGGTGCTACCCAGCAGCTGGAGGTGGACTACGTAATGGTTGCGACCGGCCGCAAGCCCGCCACCGAGGGCCTGGGCCTGGAGAACACCAGCATCGAAACCAACGACCGCGGCGCAATTGTCGTGGATGAGCACCTGCGCAGCACCGTGCCGAACATTTTCGCGCTCGGTGACGTGAACGGCGGCCCGCAGTTCACCTACAGCGCGATGGATGACTACCGCGTGGTGCTTTCCCAGCTGGTCGGTGACGGTTCCCGCTCCACTAAGGACCGTAAGGCTGTGGCTTCGACTATTTACATGAACCCGCCGCTGTCTTCGGTTGGTCTGACTGAGCGTGAGGCAATCGAGGCTGGCCACAAGGTCAAGGTTGCTTCGAAGCCGGTTGCTGCGGTTGCCGCGATGCCGCGTGCGAAGACCCAGGAGAACCCGCGCGGCATCATGAAGTTCGTGATTGATGCGCAGAGCGACCAGATTCTGGGTGCCCAGCTGCTGGTGGTGGAGTCCATGGAGGTTATTAACCTGGTGGCGCTGGCGATGCGCCACGGCATTACTGCTTCGCAGCTGCGCGATGAGATTTACACTCACCCCTCGATTACTGAGGGTCTGAATGAGGTTCTTGCCGTCGCGGTGCCCGTGAACTAGTTGAACTAGAATCGCGCCTGAATTCGCGGTTCGTGTAGCGTTTCTGCTTGTCTGAGTGCTTCCCTGCCCGTTCCACCCGTTGTGCTGTCAACGGGGGTGCGGGTGGGGAAGCATTTTTGTTAAGGCTCATATATACCTAGTAGCTAAGCATGCCCTAAGATGGTTATGAGATAAGCGCAAGCTCACCGATTGGGTGGTCAGCGCGAGAGGGCTCGGAGGAGACACCCACTCGCTGCTACACCCACCACAGCGCATCGCCTGCGCCGCGCATACAACCGAAAACCAAAGGCACGAACCGGGAGAATCATGGCACTGCCCAAAATCAAGCCCTACACCTACGTCGACCGTGAACACAGCAACCGAGTGAGCTGGCCCGTGGACCCCTCCCGCGCTGTACTGCTCGTGCACGACATGCAGGTACACTTCGTCCAGGCTTTCGAAGGGGCCAACCTGGGTGAGGGCAACGACAACCCGGACGCCCAGATCAACATCGCCATTCGGAACCTGCGCCGCCTCATTGACGCCGCCCACACCGCCGGAATCCCGGTCTACTACACCGCGCAGCCGCCGCGCCAGAACCCCGAAGACCGCCGCCTGCTCATCGACTTCTGGGGCGACGGCCTGCAGAACGACGAGTCCGCCCGCGTGCTCGACGAACTGGCACCCACCGACCGCGACACCGTGCTGACCAAGTGGCGCTACTCCGCGTTCGTGCGCAGCCCCTTCGAGGACCTGCTCAAGGAGTCTGGCCGCGATCAGCTCATTATCGGCGGCGTGTACGCGCACATTGGCTGCCTGACCACCGCCCTGGAGGCGTTCATGCGTGACATTCAGCCGTTCATGGTTGCGGATGCGCTCGCCGACTTCTCGGAGGAGGAGCACCGCATAGCGTGCGAGTACGCTTCGGGTCGTTGCGCCCGCGTGCTGAACACCGCCGATGTACTCGCCGACCTGCATGCTGCAGAAGGTGCTGAGAAGGCTGAGACTGCTGAGGAGGCGCGCGCATGAGCTGGGTCATTGTGACCGGCGCGAACGGCGGTATTGGTGAGGCAACCGTCCACCAGCTCATCAAGAACGGTTATTCGGTGTTTGCGGCTGACCTTGCGGAGCAGCCCATTGCCTCCTTCGGTACCTACGGGGACGCGATCTTCCGCTACCGCGCCGTAGACGTTACGAGCGAAGAGTCCGTCACCGCCCTCGCCAACGCTGTAGCGGCACTCGACGAACCCATCACCGGCGCGGTGCTCGCCGCGGGCATCGCCCACAGCCAGCCGCTGCTGGAAACCAGTTTCGCGACCTGGAAGCGCCTGCACGCGGTCAACTCCGACGGCGTGTTCCTGTGCCTGCGCGAATTCGCGCGCATCATGATTGACCAGCAGGAGAGCGACCCGGCGAACAGCCGCTCCCTGGTGACGGTCGCCTCCAACGCGGCACGTGTGCCCCGCGCGGAGTTTGGCGCCTACGGTGCATCGAAGGCGTCGGCGGCGCGCGTGAGTTCCAGCTTCGGTCTGCAGCTTGCCGCGCACGGTATTCGCGTGAACTCGGTATGCCCCGGCACCACCCGAACCCCTATGGTGACTGACGCCTGGGAGGGTGAGGACCGCTCCGCCCTGCCGGTTGCCGGCAACCCGCAAACGTTCCGCCTGGGCATTCCGCTGCGCCGTATTGCCGACCCCGCCGATATTGCGGCGGTCAACGCTTTCCTCATTTCTGAGGCGGCACGCCACATCACCATGCAGGAGATTGTCGCCGACGGCGGCGCGACCCTCTAACGGCACCCCGCGTCCGGCGTTTAGATGCCCGGCGCGAACCCACACACCACTGATAGAAATACGATGACGAACCTTCCCGACTTTATCTTTGCCACCGGCACCCGCGTCCTGCGCGCATCCGGTGCGATGACCCCTGTAACCTTCGATAATGCCCTGGACGAGGCGAAACGTGCCGGTAGCGCCGTCGTGGGTCTGATTCCTTTTGACCCTGATATGCCCGCCTACCTCTTCGTGCCTGAACGCATGGAGGAGCAGCAGGTGCCGGTCCCCGAGCAGACCGTGGCGCTTGCCGAACCGGTATCGGTCACCGGCCGCCAGAACGACCGGTTCCGTGCCGCCGTGGCGACCGCCGTGGAGCGCATGAAGGCGGGTGAGCTGAGCAAAATCGTGCTTTCGCGTGTGCTCACCGCCCGCTACGCACCCGGCGCTCTCAACCTGGAAGCGCTGTACAACAACCTGCGCGCCCAGCAGCGTTCCGCATTCAACTTTGCGGTGCGCCTGCCCGAGGGCGAGCGCGGCATGAGCGGAAGCTACCTGATGGGTGCCTCCCCGGAGCTGGTGTTCCGCACCGAGGGCCGCGCCTTCAAGACCCACCCGCTTGCCGGTAGCGCCCCGCGCATTGCCGAGCCCGGTAGCGCCGAGGACGAAGCGATTCGTGACCGTCTGTTCGCCTCGCCGAAGGACCGCCACGAGCACGCCTACGTCATCAACGATATTGCCGAGCGCCTGGCACCCATCGCCGAGGAGCTGAACGTACCGCAGGTGCCCTCGCTGCTGCAAACCCCGCAGCTGTGGCACCTGGCGACCCCCATCGACGGCGTGCTGAAGGAGGGGCTGACCTGCCTGGACGGTGCCCGCGCGATCCACCCGACCCCCGCGATTTGCGGTGCCCCCACTGAGAAGGCGCTGGAACTGATTCGCCAGCTGGAGTCTTTCGAGCGCCGCTACTTTGGCGGCCTGGTTGGCTACATGGACGCCGAGGGTAATGGCGAGTGGGCGCTGGTCCTGCGTTGTGCCCAGGTCAGCCCGGATGAGGCGGTCCTGTACGCCGGTGCGGGTATTGTGGCTGAGTCCGACCCGGAGCTGGAGCACACCGAGACCGGCACGAAGCTCGGTAGCTTCGGCCGCGCACTGGGCGTGGATACCCTGGGTGAGGATACCCCCTAGGCTCTGTCTTGAACGCCTTGACGAGGCGGAATAAAACGACAGAATAAAACAGCAGAATAAAACGACTGAACGCGCTCGCTGGCATGGCGGGTGCGTTCAGCCGTTGTATGAGCTGTTAGAGGATTGAGCGTGGCTAATCGGTGAGTAGGCGCTTGAGTTCCAGGGGAGTAGCCACCGGCAGAAGCTGAGCCTCAACCTGCGCGGGCTCACCCTGGGCTGGCTCGCTCTGGGCAGGGTTCTCCACAGCCAGGGCGATGAGCATCTTCTGCGCGTGCTCGGGGTTCTCCGCATCGGGCAGTGCCACGGGTACCCACTGCAGGCTAAAGCTTCGCTCGATAGCGTCGCCGCCGCCCTGAGGTGTGGGTGCGCTAAAGGTCGCACGCGCGGTCAAGCTGTCCTGAGTCAGTACACGCAGGGCGCCAGGCTCGGGGGTGCCACCGTCCAGAAGGTCATTAGGAGCCTCCTCGTTCATGGCAAATTCGAGCGCATCCAACAGGTCATCGCTGAGCTGCACCCGAACCAGGGAGGGCACTACGCTCAGGCCGTGGCCGGTCGCCTTGAGCACCGCCTCCTTAGCGGTCCACAGCGCCACAGAGAGCAGGTGCAGTACGGGCGCGGGGCGTTCCTGCGCGACCCGCTCATAGAATGCACGTTCTTCATTGGAGAGGGCCAGACGCGCAAAACCGGAGAACAAGCGCGCATCCAGAGTCTCAACATCCACACCGAGCACCGCCGAAGAATTACGGCTAAACGCACCCACCACCAGCGGATTCACCTGCGACATGTTGAAATTTACGCCCGCAATCCGCGGCTTACCGTGCTTCTTACCGCTGGTGCACAGGGTGCAGGAACGATCCACCTCAATCTCAGAAGCAGCACTCGAGGGAACATCCAAACGTGCCGCCGCCATGGCACGCATGAGCGCCTGAGTGCTCAGGTAGCTGACCGCCGCCGTGGAGGTCGGCAACTGCGCCGCATGCTGCTGCTCAGCAAGCCCCAGGTAGCTCAACCAGCTAAAACGCAGGGAACCGTACATCGTGCGGGTGGGAAGAGCGAAAATCTGCACGCACTCGCTCGGACGGGCGGTAGGGCGCTCCGGGCGCTGTGCGCTGGGTGTTTCGGGGGCAGAATAGCTCATAGGTTTAGTGTACCCGCCCGGCTATGGTGGGCTCCTATAGGTTGTCCACAGCCGTGACCGCGCGCTACGCACCCTCGCCGCCGGTGCGGTAAAGTCATCACAGACATCATTACGGACTGCCGCCCGCACAATAGAGCGGCGGCGCAGAAAGAAGGTACCGTGAACAGCACGCAAGAGATCATTGCCGCCGCAGACGGCTCGGCGCTGGGCAACCCCGGACCGGCGGGCTGGGCATGGTATATCGATGACGACCACTGGGCGAGCGGCGGCTGGGCGCACGGCACCAACAATATGGGTGAGCTCAAGGCTGTCCTGGACCTGTTCGAGGCGACCGCATCCCGCCCGGAGGCGAAGCTGCGCGTGTACTGCGATAGCCAGTACGTCATTAACTCGCTGACCAAGTGGATGCCCGGCTGGAAGAAGAAGGGCTGGAAGAAATCCGACGGCAAGCCCGTGCTCAACCGCGACCTTCTGGAGGCGCTGGATCAGGCGCTGACCGGCCGCGACTACGAGTTTATTTGGGTGAAGGGCCACGCGGGTCACGCGCTCAATGAGAAGGCGGATTCCCTGGCGAACGGTGCCGCGCGCGCCTACCAGGAGGGCCGTGAACCCGCGCACGGCCCCGGCTTCGGTGCGGCTGCTGAACCCACTACTGCGGCTGAGCCTGTGGAGGCTCCGGCTGTTGAAGTGCCGATTGTGAACGCTCCGGTTGCAGAACCTGCCCTCTCTGACGTTGCGCTCTCTGATTCGGCGCCCTCCGAGTCTTCCGCGGACGCCCACCTGCCCATGCAGGAATTCACCGCAGCCGAGATTGAGAACGCCCAGCGCGGCGTGGAGAGCCTGCGCCTGTCCGGTCTGTTGCGCCCCGCCTCCGCGGTGAACGCCCCCGACCCGGAGGCGGTCCGCACCCGCAAGGAACAGCTGGCGCTCGCGGCAGAGCGTGCCGCTGAGCGTGACGCAAAGGCACTGGCACGCCAGCAGGAGGAGACCGCTCAGCAGGCATCGAGTGCCGCGCAGGCGGAAGAAGAGGATGACCTGACCGGTCTGGAAGAGTTCGCAGGTCTGGACCCGAACGATGTTGACCCGGCGGAACTGCTGGGCGAGACGGAAGCGCACGCAGAAGAGCAGGCGGTAGAGCCCGCCGCGGCGCCCGCACAGCCCGTAGAGCCCGCTCAGGTTGCGGCACCCGTGAAGGACGCACCCGCTTCTGCCCCTGCGGCACCCGCGGCACCCGCTCTGAACCCCGAGGAAGCCGCCGCCGCAGAACAGCTACTCGAAAGCCGCGGCTCCGTCATGGAGGCACCGCAGCTGGAGTCCATGCTGCACGAGCGTCTGGTGTGGGTGACCGCCACCGGTAAGTCGGTGTCCCGCTCCTCGGTGCTGCAGTACCGCGAACGCGCCTTCACCCAGCAGGGTGCCCCACTCAAGCAGGGTATGCAGGTGCTGGATTCTTCCAGCGTGCTGGTTATGGCGGCGGTTGCGACCGCGCGTGGTCGCGTGAGCCGTTCGAGCATTTGGCATTACGATGCTGAGCGCGGCCTGTGGCGTCTGCGTTTCCGCCAGGAGACCCCTGCTTCCTAAAGCTCAGCTCCTAAAGCTCAGCTCCTAAGGAATGGGCTCTTGGGCGCAAAGATTTCCGTGCAATAAAACCCCGCCGCATCCTCATTCTCGAGGATGCGGCGGGGTTTTCTCAATAGATGTTCGCCGCCTTCTGGCAAATCTGGCGGGCGGTGTGCCGTGCGGCCGGGACCTTTTAGCTGCCCGGTCTGCCGCCTGCCTGCGGGTGGGCCTTAGAATCTGTAGCCCTGACCCCTTAGCCGACGAACATGGAGGCGTTAGCCTGCTCGGTGTCTGCGTAGTTTACGCCTGCACGGGTGAGTGCTTCGTTGATCTGGGTGATGGATGCTTCGACCTGGCGCTGGGTTGCGTGCCACTGGTCCAGTACGCCCTGGAAGTTAGCGGATGCGGAGCCGGTCCAGGAGCTCTGCAAATCGTGCAGGGATGCGGTCATACCGTTGACGTCTGCGGTGATGGATGCGACGTAGGATCGTGCCTGTGCGCTCTTGGCTGCGATGACTTCGGAATCGACATTGAACTGTGCCATGGTTTTTCTCCTTTGAGATATGTGAGATAGGTGGGGCGGTTGCCCCGTGGTGGCGCTTGGGGTGTGGATCTCTGGAAGGGTTGAGTTCCTGACCGGAAGCTTGTTATCACTATATCTTTCAAAATGCATCAAATGAGCTAAAAAGTGATTATTAAATAAATCTGTGGATAAACCCGCCAGATTCACTCCACATCTCGAAAAAATCGAAAGCCCTCCCGAAAATGACGCCGCCATGACGCGCGCTAGGTTGCTCCCGCGTTCTTTAGCCGTGCCGCTACTCGCACTCTCCTCACTTGTACCGCCGCGAGCCATAGTCCCGCCTCCGGCGCACAGCAAAACCCCCGAACCGTAGAACACTCAAGTTTTACAATCCGGGGGTTTATGCCTCAGTGTTACTTCATCAGCTGATCGTCCGAGACGGGCGGCGGATAGAACGGCAAAGAAATCACGAAGGTAGCACCGCCACCATCGGTCTCTTCAATATGAATCCTGCCATCATGCTGCTCAATAATTGCGGCCACAATGGACAGGCCCAGGCCCGTACCGCCGGTCTCACGCGAACGCGAAGCGTCGGTGCGGTAGAAACGCTCGAACACGCGCTCGCGGTCCTCGCCGTGAATACCGGGGCCGTGGTCGCGCACCTCCAGCACGGACAGCGGGAAGCCGGGAACCTCTTCGCGCACGCCCACCGCAATCTCCAGGGGAGAGCCGTCGGGGGTGTAACGCATGGCGTTGGTCAGCAGGTTCGCCACGACCTGACGCATGCGTGATTCGTCGCCGAGCACGGTTGCGGAGGTCGGCGCCACCTCTTCGTTCAGACCCACCAGGGACACCGCACGATCGGGCGCCGTAGCGTAGGCGTCGTTACTAGCGTCCACTGCCAGGTTGAACAGGTCGAAGGGCGCCAGCTTGGATTCGCGGCGCTCATCGATACGCGCCAGGGTCAGCAGGTCTTCCACGAGCTGGCCCATACGCTTGGACTCCGATTCGATGCGGCTCATCGCGGTAGCGACGGCCTCGTCGGTCGGTAGCGCGCCCTGACGGTACAGCTCTGAGTAGCCTCGAATACTGACCAGCGGGGTGCGCAGCTCATGCGAAGCGTCACCCACAAAGCGGCGCATTTTCGCCTCGCTCTTCTCACGGGCTTTGAAGAGCATTTCAATCTGGGTGAGCATCGTGTTCAGCGAAACCGCGAGGTTACCAATCTCGTTGCTGGGGTTGTAGTCCTCAATACGCTGAGAGAGGTCACCGGCAGCGATCTTGGCGGCGGTCTGCTCCACGCGAGCCAGCGGCTCGAAGGTGCGGGTCACAATCACCCAGGTCATCGCAATCGCGGAGGCGAGAGTCGCCAGACCAAACGCGAAGGTCAGCACGCCCACGAGGGCGACCACCTGGTTCGTTTGTTTCAGCGGCATGGCAATGATTAGGGATGCCGCCTCCGGCAGTCCGGAAGAGTCGTTTGACTCAATGGGCACGGCGAGCACGCGCCAATCGGAGGAGCTGCCCACCGCGTTGACGGTGACCGCCTCCTCGTTTTGCTTGCGAACCTTCTCTTCGGTCCAGCCTTGCAACGCCGGCTCGCTGAACTGACCGCTGTCCTCGGACTTGAGCGAGTACAGCACGTTGCCGTCTTTGTCGAGCAGGTACAGGCGGTAGGTGCTCAGGGATTGTTCCTGATTGCCGGAGGGGCGCACGGTCGCCAGCTGCACGAGTGAGGGGGCGCTGTTCTTCATCTCTTCGTCCAGCTGGTGCACCATCTGGGCGCGCAGAGCGGAAATCGCCACCAGGCTCGTCACCGCAATGGAGAGGGCGATGAGCATGGAGGTGATGAGCACCAGCTGGGTGCGAAGGGAGAGAGACTGGGGGATCCGGTCGAGGGGTTTGAGCGCCACGTTAGCCTCGAGAACCGCGAATCATGTAGCCCACACCGCGCTTGGTGTGGATGAGCGGCTCGTGGTTTTCACGGTTGTTGTCGATCTTGCGGCGCAGGTACGAAATGTAGGACTCAACGATGGAGGAGTCGCCATTGAAGTCGTACTCCCAAACGTGGTCGAGAATCTGCGCCTTGGACAGCACGCGGTTGGCGTTGAGCATCAGGTAGTGCAGCAGGTTGAACTCGGTGGGGGAGAGGTCAATCTCTTCGTCACCGAGGAACACTTCGTGGGTGTCCACGTTCAGGGTGAGGGCGTCAACGCGCAGTACGGCGTCGTCCTCGTCCTGGATGCTGCGGCTACGGCGCAGAATGGCGCGGATGCGGGCGATCACCTCATCGAGGGAGAAGGGCTTGGTAACGTAGTCGTCGCCGCCAGCGCCCAGACCGGTCACCTTGTCCTCGGTGGCGTCCTTTGCGGTCAGGAAGAGCACGGGGGTGGTGGTGCCGTTTTCGCGTAGGCGGCGGGTCACCTCGAAGCCGTCCATGCCGGGCATCATGACGTCCAGGACAATGAGGTCGGGGTTTTCGGCGTGTGCCTTTTCGAGGGCTTCGCGGCCGTTGCCGGCGGTCACTACTTCAAAACCGGCAAAACGCAGGGAGGTGGCGAGCAGTTCAAGAATGTTGAACTCGTCATCGACGACTAGGAGTTTTGCTTCAGCAGACATACTCTATCTTTCTCTCTGAATGGCAGGCTGTACTTGATAAGTGAATGATGTGTGTGAGCTTGCGGCTCAAATCTTTATGCCTTGTTGCGGCGCATGACCGACAGAATCAGTGCGGCCATGAGTGCGATAAAGGCGACGGGTAGGAGGACCAGCGGAATCTGGCTCATGAGGGCGGGCGGCGTTGCCCCAACCCACTTCATCACGAGCATGGCAACTCCGGTGAGCAGACAGAGCAGGGCGAGAAGCGCACCTGCCGCGCCGAGCCAACGGATGGCTCCGGCGTAGGGAAGGGGAGCGGGCGCCTGGTCTGCGGTACTGCGCGTGTCCTGTACGGGTTCATTACTCATAAATTTAACCGTATCAGCTCACACACAGCTGTTAATGGGCGAAGCCCCAGATTTAGCGGTTTGAGACTCAAATTCACAGCGTATGCGAAGCTTGGAGCGGGCGCCGCAATGTTTGCGCACGCGAGATGCTTTAATAGGGGTATGTCTGAACAGGTTATTGAACTGCTCCCCGAAACTACGCCCGCTACTGACGCGCCCGCAGAGTCCGTTGTGCCTTCTGCCGCGCCTGAGAGCGCTGACGAGGGTAGCGCTGTACCTGCTGAGACTCAGCCCTCCGTGAACGCTGAGGAGACTGAGGCGGCTGACGCTTCCGCTGAGGAATCTACCGCTGAGGAATCTGCCTCCGGGGAATCCGCTGCCGAAGAAACCGCACAGAACGAAGACTCCACCCCCGACCCCTTCACCCCGCTGGATGAAGAGGTGGGTGCCCCCTCCCTGGGTGTTCCGCACAAGCTGCGCCGCACCTCCAAGGTGGATGAGATTCTTGCCGCCGCAAAGGATGTGGCGTTGCAGGGCGTTCAGGAAATCGCTCCGGCACACGCTATCGGCCTGGTGCACCACGTGCGCGCCGAGGAAGAGCGTCTGAGTACTCACCTTTTCGAGTGCACCCTGCCCGGTTACCGCGGCTGGTTCTGGTTCGCGACCCTCTCGCGTGCGCCTCGTTCCCGCGTGGCAACGATTTGCGAGGTTGGTCTGCTGCCCGGTGATGATGCGCTCATCGCGCCGGATTGGGTGCCGTGGGCTGACCGCGTTCGCCCGGAAGACCTGGAGGAGAACGCCGAGCAGGAGAACGCAGAGTCTGCTGAAACCGCTGAGGCAGAGGAATCTGCTGAGCTTGCAGAGAACAAAGCGGAAGAGAACGAATCTGCCGTGGAAGAAACCGCTGAGGCTGAGTCCGCAGAGTAAGCCTACCGTCTACTCCTCTTAATAAGGGGTGGGTTAGCAAAAGCGTATATATGAGGTGTCTTGAGTCGTCCAATGAGTTTTCATTGGGCGACTCAATGACTTAAGCCGTGGCAAAAGCCGCTGAAAAAGTACATAATAGATTATTGAATTAAGTAACGACTTAGGCAGTGCTATCTAAGTACTGTTGCGGTGATAGCTGGGAGAGCTATATGACAGACCTCATCGATACCACAGAGATGTATTTGCGCACCATCCTCGAACTGGAGGAAGAGGGCATCGTCCCCATGCGTGCGCGCATCGCTGAACGACTCGAGCACTCCGGCCCGACCGTTTCCCAGACTGTGGCACGCATGGAGAAGCACGGCCTGCTCACCGTTGAGCCGGACCGCCACCTCGAACTGACCGAGGAAGGCCGCCACAAGGCGGTCGAGGTAATGCGTAAGCACCGCCTGGCTGAGCGACTGCTCTCCGACATCATTGGTCTGGAACTTGAATACGTGCACGAAGAAGCATGCCGCTGGGAGCACGTCATGAGTGACAAGGTGGAGAAGCGCATCCTGGAGATGCTCAAGGACCCCAAGTTCTCCCCGTACGGCAACGCTATCCCTGGACTGGAGGACCTGGGTCACGCTAGCGAGAAGAACGACGAGCGTACCGTGCCCATGTCCCTGGCGGCACGCGACTCTGGTCCCGAGGACCGTTTCACTATTTCTCGCTTCCCCGAGTCCATTCAGACTGACGTTGAGTTGCTGAAGCTGCTGGCTGACGCAGGTATTGTCTACGGCGCTTCGGTGTCCGTGATTGCTGGCCAGAACGATGACGTGATTGTTCACGCCGATGGCGAAGAGGACACCCTCTCCCTGGATATGGACGTGGCAAACGCAATTGTGGTCAAGCGCGGTGGCAGCCTCTAAGGTCTAGTTCTGAGAGTCCGCTAACCCAGTTCACGCTAAACGGTGGTATCGCCTCCCTTTGTGGAGGAGGTGCCACCGTTTTTGTGCATTTGTTTAGGGCTGCTCGGCCTTGCGGGGGAGGCTTCGGGGAGCTGAGGTGCCTAGTGAGTGGGGTATTTCAGAGTTTGGTCATGTGCGCGGGCGCATATACTCCTCTCACAGAGTTTTAGCAACTGCGCTCGAGTGCATTTTTCGTGTTTTTCGCTTAAATCTGAGGTTGAAACTGAGGGAAACGCCGATGCTTGAGCAATCTCTGAGAATGGACACTTAAGAGATAAGGGTCATTTTTAAGAGTTTTGAACCCTGTCCTTAAGGGGTGATGGTGCATTAAAAGCGAATGTGCATCCTTGTGAAATGCCTAGTCAAGCGCCTTAATCTGCTTAAGTTCCCGAAAATAAGCGGGGGGCTAGTCAGTCCAGTCCACTCCATTCCGCCGGGGGTGAAAGCCCGGAATTTAAGGCTGAAAGAGGTGACAACTGGGAGTTTTCTGTGTATTCTCTTTTCTGTGCCCAAATCCTAATCGTAAGAGGGCACCGTCGAAGCGGTTCCGCTGAGTTCTGCCAACGCTTCGATGAACGTCTACCCAATATGGCAGAAGCGGGGGACCCAATCCCCAAGCTGGGATACGGCTTCTCAATCGAGAAGCCTCGGGGCTAAGTCACTTCGGTGGCCGAGCGAATCCATGCTCGAGTCCGACAGCTCACCTCGTCAGGCAATGGAGGAATTATCAATGGTTAAGAAGATCGTACGTACCGCAGGTGCAACCCTCGCAGCAGGCGCAATCCTGCTCGGCTCGACCGTTCCCGCAAACGCATTTGCACAGATCCCCGCTGCTGCTGATCTGTCCTACGACTACACCAACTACGAGTTCGACTACACCAGCTACAACACCCCCGCAACCACCTACGTTGCACCCCAGGCTCAGGCACAGCAGACCTACGTTGCTCCCGCAGCAACCGAGGCACCCGCTGCTCCCGCAGTTGAGACCTCCTACGTAGCACCCCAGGCTGAGGCACAGCAGGCTTACGTTGCACCCGTTGCAGCTCCTGCACCCGCAGCTTCCTCCGCTTCCACCGGTAACGCATCCCGCGACGCAATCGTTGCAACCGCAATGAGCGGCCTGGGCGGCGCATACGTTTGGGGCGGCAAGACCTTCGGTGCATGGGACTGCTCCGGCTTCACCTCCTGGGTTTTCGCTCAGCACGGTATCAAGCTGACCGCTTTCACCTACGCAATGAAGAACGAGCTGCGCCCGACCGCTAACCCCCAGCCCGGCGACATCGTCTTCCAGAACGGCTACAGCCACGTTGGTATCTACCTGGGCGACGGCAAGATGATCTCCGCTCTGAACCCCACCAACGGTACCCTGGTGCACCCCACCTCCTGGATGTCCGTTGACGGCTACTACACCGCTCTCTAAGCCTTAGCGCATAAGAGCTGGGTCTAGCCCAAAATACTTCAAAAAGGCGCCTACCCCGCACGCGGGTGGGCGCCTTTTGTGTACCCGAGAGATTCCATGAAAATACCGCCGAGAGCGCACCTTAGTGTGGGTGCATTCTCGGCGGTATGTGTTTTAGGTGTATGCGGCTAGGATGCCAGAGTCTGCAGAAGCCTCTGCGGGTCCTGCTCCCACTCGCTGAGCTCAGCACGTAGATTAGCCTGTGCGGGCTCCTCCCAGAGCGTGAGGGCCTCTTCGGAGAGGAAGATGCGCTCGCGACCCAGGACCGAACGCAGGAAGGTCGTACGACCGGTACGGAACGCCTCATCGTCAAAATGGGAGTACTCGCTACGCACTCCGTGCAGGTAGCGGCGATAGCGTACCGAATCAGCCGCCAGGATTGCCATATCGGCGTCAAGGAAGAACTCAATATCCGTTACCTCGTAGCCCGCCGGTAGTTCGGCGGACTCGGGTAGCTCGTGGGTTGCCGTGGCACGCACCAGAAGGCTCACCATCTGCAGCTCGTCCGTACTCAGTAGACCTGCGGCAACCAGCGGCTCCAGGGAGGTGCCCGCCAGCTGCTCGCTGCGGCGTTCATCCTCACCCGGCGCGCCCTCGTAGACTGCGTCGTGGAACCACGCCGCCAGAATCAACGCCAGGGGAGTAGAACCTGCCTGCGCGCGATGTGCGTAGAGGCGGTCCAGGTCGGTGAGCATCTGCGAAAGGTGCCCGCTGTGGTGGTAGGCGCGGTGCGGTTGCTCCCACGCCTGCAGCAGGCTCTCACCCAGTTCCGCCACCTGCGCCGTGAGTTGAGCCCGCAGCTCGGCAGGAACCTCCATGCGCTTGAGGCGGGGTGTAAACGCTGCCTCCCAGGCGCGAAGCAGACGCGGGCGAATCTTCTCGGGGCGCTCCTTCAGGGGAATCCGCAGACCGCTCGCAATGAGCGTGCGAGTCAGCTGCGCGCCGCTGAGCTCCTTCGCGCCCGCCCGTACTAGATCCTCGTAGAGGTGCGCCGGAACGTCGTAGTGGTCGCGGTCGAAGGCACGCTCACTGATGCCCGCCGCTGCGGCGAACTCGTGCAGTTCCGTCAGGGACACATCCGAAATGAGGTGCGAGAAGACGGTGCTGTGCGCGGGCCAGACGGGCGGGTCAATGTAGATGCTCATTCGTACATTGTAGGAGTGGTTCTGCCGCCGGGTGCGGGTGTCCTCAGGCGGTGAACACGGGTCGGTGAACGCTGGCTGGGACCGGGGGTGGGCACGGTGCGATTACCGGTGGATGCGGGCGGCTTGTCGTGGGCTGTGCCGACCTGCGGTGCGGGGTGCTTTATACTGGATAGGTACGCCCTCGTAGCTCAGGGGATAGAGCACTTCTCTCCTAAAGAAGGTGTCGGACGTTCGAATCGTCTCGGGGGCACACAGAACCGGCATTCACCCCGGTACAAGAAACCGCCCGTCGCTTGCATTAGCAGGTGCGGGCGGTTTCTCTGTTTCGGCACGTAACGAGCACTCAAGAAAACACGTTGTTATAGCTGAGACAGATCAATCTTGCCCATCAGCAGGATTTTCTCGCGAGCGGCCTTATCTGCCATCAGCTCAGCAATATTGTGCGGGACAACCTGCCAAGAAATACCCCAGCGATCTACACACCAGCCGCAACGCTCCGCCTCAGGTATAGCCGAGAGCTGCTCCCAATAGTAATCAATCTCCTCCTGGGTACGGCACGAAAGAACTACCGAAACCCCCGGCGTGAATGTGACATCGTGGAAAGTACCGGAATCAGCAGCCGCCATCCAGGTGCCGTGCAGGTTGAAGTCGGTAAACATGACCTCATCTGCCTCAAAGGGGCTTCCTGCCGGATAGTGGTACAGGGTTCCGCGGCGGGCATCGTCAAAGATAGAAAGCCAACTGTTGGTGGCTTCTTCTGCATTGCCGTGATTCTTGCCGCCAAACATGAATGAGGGGATGACGAAGGGGCGCGGGTCGCCCTCGGGGTTGGTGAGCATCAGCTGCCAGGTCATACCGAAACGGTCACGGACCCAGGCGTAGCGGGGAGAGAAAGGGTACTCGCCCAATTCCATGAGTACACCGCCGCTGCTCAGCTTTTCGTAGAGTTCATCGAGGTATGCTCGCGCTTGCGCCTCACCACCGAAGAGGAGCGGGTCAAAGTTTAGGATGCAACTGATGGACTGGTTCGGGACGTACCGGTCATCACCATTAATGAGTGAGAGCTGGAAGCCATGGATGCTTAGAGTCGTCGTGAGTCCGGGCACCTGTTCCATGATGGAAGCCTCGCGAAAAACCCTGGTGTAGAACTGTGCGGCTTCGTCGGCTGAGACATTGCACCATAGGGCTATTGAGAGGCTCGGAGATAAGGTCTGGGTCATGCGGTCATCCTAGCATGACTATTCTGCGCCACCGGTGTGCCGTTGCCGATTTAGGTTGTGAGGCTGATTGACTGAACGGGTGGGAGCCGCGGAGTAAATGCGGTAGCATGGAATATCGAACGTGTATTCTAGGCAGCGAGGTAGATGATGAGCGACAAGCCCGAACAGCAGAAGCAGCCCTTCACCGAACAGGACGGCCTGTTCGCCGCCGAACTCGTCACCCCCGCAGCACCGGTAGCGGATGACGAGCCGCCCTTCGACCCCTACTACGACGTACCCCCTGCCGAGGACGACTACTACGCCCCTCCCATGGACGCCGCAGTGATGGATGCTCCGGTGATGGAGGCGCCCGCACAGGACGTACCCACTGCCCTGCCCACCGGCATGCCCGCCTACGGTACCCCTGCTACCAGTGCGCCCGTTCCTGAACCTGGCGCGCCCGCAGCCTTCACCGCCGCAGACCCGCTCGGCGACTTCATGCCGCCCGCCTACCGAGTCGGCGGCTACGGTGAGGACTTCGATCCCGCCGACCCCTACGGCGACCGGGCCCACAGCCTCAACGCTGTGAACCCCGCCTCCCTCACCGCAGGGCTCAACGAACGCCAGGAAGAAGCCGTGCTGCACTCCGGCTCGCCCCTGCTCATCGTCGCGGGCGCCGGCTCCGGCAAGACCCGCGTGCTCACCCACCGCATCACCTACTTGCTCGCAACCCACCGCGCGACCCCCGGCCAGATTCTCGCCATCACCTTCACCAACAAGGCTGCCGCCGAAATGCGTGAACGTATTGAGGCGCTGGTCGGCCCGCGCGCCAAGCACATGTGGATTTCTACTTTCCACAGCTTCTGCGTGCGCGTGCTACGCCGTGAGGCCGCCGCCCTGGGTCTGAAGTCCACCTTCACCATCTACGATTCGACCGACTCGCAGCGTCTGCTGAGCCTCATCATTAAAGAGCTCAACCTGGACACCAAGAAGTTCACCGCCAAGGCCGTGGGCAACCGCATTTCCGCGCTGAAGAACGAGCTGGTCAGCGCCGAAGCGTACGCATCCCGCGTGGCGAGCGATAACCCGTACGAGAAGACCATCTCGCAGATCTACACCGTCTACACGCAGCGTCTGGGCGCCGCCAACTCCCTCGACTTTGACGATCTGATTGGCCGCACCGTCTTCTTGCTCAAGAAGTTCCCCGAAATCGCGAACTACTACCGCCGCAAGTTCCGCCACATCCTCGTGGACGAGTACCAGGACACCAACCACGCCCAGTACCAGCTGGTGCGTGAACTGGTTGGCGCCCACACGAAGGCACCGGCTGACCGTGGCCCCTACCCGGACGCCGTGCCCCCCGCCGAGCTGACCGTGGTGGGTGACTCCGACCAGTCCATCTACGCCTTCCGCGGCGCGGATATCCGCAATATCACGGACTTCGAGAAGGACTACCCGAACGCCCACACGATCCTGCTGGAGCAGAACTACCGCTCCACGCAGAACATCCTCTCCGCGGCGAACGCGGTCATTGAACGCAACCCCGACCGTCGCCCCAAGAAGCTGTGGACCGCCTCCGGCGCGGGTGCGAAGATTATCGGTTACGTTGCCGAATCCGAGCACGCCGAGGCACGCTACATCACCCGCGAAATTGACCGTCTTGCCGATGAGCACGGCGTGCAACCCGGTGACGTCGCAATCTTCTACCGCACCAACGCGCAGTCCCGAACCCTCGAGGACATGCTCATGCGTGCTGGCCTGCCCTACCGCGTGGTCGGTGGTACCCGCTTCTACGAGCGTAAGGAAATCAAGGACGCCCTGGCGTACCTGCGCGCCCTGAGCAACCCCGATGACGACGTGAACGTGCGCCGCATCCTCAACGAACCCAAACGCGGTATCGGTGCCAAGTCTGAGTCCGTGGTGGCGGAGTACGCGAGTGCGAACCGTATCTCCTTCTACGCCGCCGCACGCCAGGCAGCCGACATCCCCGGCCTGGGGGCCGCCGCGGTCAAGAAGTACGCCGAGTTCGTGCGCCTCATGGACGACCTGGCGCAGATTGCCCGCACCGAACCGGCCGCAACCTGCCTGGAAGCGGTCCTGGAGCAGACCGGGTACCTGGCGGCCCTGCGTGCCTCCAAGGACATTCAGGACGAATCGCGCGTGGAAAACCTCTCCGAGCTGCTCGACGCCATGGTCGAGTTCGAGACCGAGAACCCCGGCGCCGACCTGGAGCAGTTCCTCGAACACGTGGCTCTGGTCGCCGACGCCGACTCAATCCCGAACCGTCCCGCCAGCGCGGAGGGTGAGAACGCCTCCGCCGCACAGATTGCCGCCGAAGCCGCCGAGGCGAAGGCGCAGGGCATGGTCACCCTCATGACCCTGCACACCGCCAAGGGCCTGGAGTTCCCCGTGGTGTTCCTGACCGGCATGGAGCACGGCCTGTTCCCGCATCAGCCTGCCCTGACCGACGAGAAGGAAATGAGCGAGGAACGCCGCCTGGCGTACGTGGGTCTGACCCGCGCCATGGAGCGCCTGTACCTGACCCGCTCGGAAACCCGCACCATGTGGGGTAAGAGCCAGTTCAACCCGCCCTCGCCCTTCCTGGAGGAAATCCCGGAGGAGCTCATCGAGTGGAAGCGCACCGCCGGTTTTTTGGGTTTTGGCGCCTCCGGTATGGGTGCGTATGGCGCTCGCGGCGGCGGTTCCTATGGCGGCAGCTCCTACGGCAACTCGTACGGTGGCGGCTATTCGGGTGGTTCCCGTTCCGGCTATGGTTCCGGCGGCTACTCGGGCGGTTACGGCTCGGGCGGGTACAGTTCCGGTGGCTCGCGCGGCTCATACGACCCCTACGAGTCCCGCCCCGTACGCCGTTCCGAGCCGTCCACCGCGGATATTAATGGCTCGGCAAGCTACGGGCTGGCGGCGGCCACCTCGAAGGTGACGAACCGTTCCCGCGTGCACCAGAGCAAGGAAATCCCGACTCTGACGGTCGGCGATACCGTGCGCCACACCAAGTTTGGTGAGGGTCGCGTGCTCGCCGTTGAGGGTAGCGGCGATAAGACCGTGGCAAAGGTCCGGTTCGGTTCGGAAGAGAAGCGTCTGCTGCTGCGTTACGCGCCGCTGGAGAAGGTGAGCTAACGCGTCAGGCGTGCGAACCTCACAACGCCTATGGAGGGGCGGGTACTTGAGGGTGCCCGCCCCTCTTTTGTGCGCTGTACCGGGCGTGTTGTCCGCCTGCTGAGAAGGGTGTGGCGGCTCTTAGGCACCGGGTGGTCAAGGTGGCGTGTTCGCCGGTATTTCGCGGCGGATGGGGGAGTGCTAGTTCGGGTTAGTTACCCGGTGCACAGCCTTTGGGTGGAATGTACCCAAAATATTTGTGAGCTGAGTCGCTAAAATCTCAGATTTGGGGCTCCGTGAGTGCGAGCTCACGCCGAATCCGATAGAGTAGAGACGAGAGAAATTCCCCGCGTCAATGATGCGTGTGCGCCGGGTGCGAGAGACCCCTATCGCACCGTACTGACCACACGGGGGAACCTCCTCTAATGACCAGGCCGAGTGCACCAGTACTCGGCACCACTTCGAAGAAGAAGGACACCTGTGGACCTTTTCGAATACCAGGCGCGCGAGCTCTTCGCAAAGCACGGTGTACCCGTGCTCAAGGGCATTGTTGCGACCACCCCTGAAGAAGCAAAGGCAGCAGCTGAGGAAATTGGCGGCCTGACCGTCATTAAGGCTCAGGTTAAGACCGGCGGCCGCGGTAAGGCTGGCGGCGTTAAGCTCGCAAAGTCCCCCGAAGAAGCTTACGAGCACGCTAAGGCAATTCTCGGCATGGACATCAAGGGCCACACCGTTCACCGCGTGCTGGTCGCTGACGGCGCAGACATCGCCGAAGAATACTACTTCTCCCTCCTGCTGGACCGTGCAAACCGCTCCTACCTGGCAATGTGCTCGGTAGAAGGCGGTATGGAAATTGAGCAGCTCGCTGCTGAGCGCCCCGAGGCACTGGCAAAGATCGAGGTTGACCCGCTGGTTGGCCTGGACCAGGCTAAGGCTGAGGAAATTGCTAAGGCAGCAGGTTTCTCCGCAGAACTGCAGGAGAAGGTTGTTCCCGTTCTCGTTAAGCTGGGCGAAGTCTACACCAAGGAAGACGCAACCCTGGTTGAGGTTAACCCCCTCGTTCTGACCCCCGAGGGCACCATCCTCGCCCTGGACGGCAAGGTCTCCCTGGACGACAACGCAGAATTCCGCCAGCCCGAGCACGAGGCTCTCGTGGACAAGTCCGCTGAGAACCCGCTGGAAGCTAAGGCAAAGCAGTTCGACCTGAACTACGTGAAGCTGGACGGCGAGGTCGGCATCGTTGGTAACGGTGCAGGTCTGGTTATGTCCACCCTGGACGTCGTTGCATACGCTGGTGAGAACCACGGCAACGTCAAGCCCGCAAACTTCCTTGATATTGGTGGCGGCGCGTCCGCTGAGGTTATGGCTGCTGGTCTGGAAATCATTCTGGGCGACGAGCAGGTCAAGAGCGTTTTCGTGAACGTCTTCGGCGGCATCACCGCATGTGACGCAGTGGCAGACGGCATTGTGAAGGCTCTGGAGATTCTGGGCGACGCAGCAACCAAGCCCCTGGTTGTGCGCCTGGACGGCAACAACGTTGCTGAGGGTCGCCGCATCCTCTCCGAGGCGAACCACCCGCTGGTTGTTCTGGCTGAGACCATGGACTCCGGCGCCGACAAGGCAGCAGAGCTCGCTCACAAGGCGTAATCGCCAGCAAAGGATTTCAAGGAAGTAATATGTCTATCTTTGTGAACAAGGACTCCAAGGTCATCGTTCAGGGCATCACCGGTGGCGAGGGTACCAAGCACACCGCACGCATGCTCGCAGCAGGCACCAACATTGTGGGCGGCGTGAACGCTCGCAAGGCTGGTACCACCGTCACCCACAAGGCGAAGGACGGCTCCGACATCGAGCTGGACGTCTTCGGTTCCGTAGCTGAGGCTATGGAGAAGACCGGCGCGAACGTCTCCATCGTCTTCGTTCCCCCGGCCTTCACCAAGGCAGCAGTTCTCGAGGCTATCGAGGCTAAGATCGGCCTCGTCGTCGTCATCACCGAGGGCGTTCCGGTTCAGGACTCCGCAGAGTTCTGGGCAGCTGCTAAGGCATCCGTGGACGAGAACGGCAAGCAGATCACCCGTATCATTGGCCCCAACTGCCCCGGCATCATCTCCCCCGAGGAGTGCCTGGTTGGTATTATCCCGGCGAACATCACCGGCAAGGGCAAGATTGGTCTGGTTTCCAAGTCCGGTACCCTGACCTACCAGCTGATGTACGAACTGTCCGACATTGGTTTCACCACCGCTATCGGTATTGGTGGCGACCCCATCATCGGCACCACCCACATCGACGCTCTGGAAGCTTTCGAAGCTGACCCCGAGACCGAAGCAATCGTCATGATTGGTGAGATCGGTGGTGACGCTGAGGAGCGTGCTGCAGAGTACATCAAGGCAAACGTGACCAAGCCCGTCGTTGGTTACATTGCAGGCTTCACCGCTCCTGAGGGTAAGACCATGGGCCACGCAGGCGCTATTGTCTCCGGTTCCTCCGGTACTGCTCAGGCGAAGAAGGAAGCTCTGGAAGCAGCAGGCGTGAAGGTCGGTAAGACCCCCTCCGAGGCTGCAAACCTGATGCGCGAAATCTTCGCAGCGAAGTAAACAGCATATAAATGCGGCAGATGCCGGTAGTCGAAAGACTGCCGGCATTTTCGCGTTAAATCAGGTTTTTGAAAATAGTTTTCAGTGAGCTGAAGAGCCTATTTTGTTATATATATCATGGCGTAACAAATGAAAAGTCTATGCTGAAGGACTATACAATAGAACCCATTGAGCCTAGTCAGATTGTTATACCTGCGGGCTCTGTCTATATGTCATCACATACGAGGAGAACATTCACTCATGACTCAGCCCATTTCCCGTCGTTCTGTCGCGAAGGCAGGCGTCTGGTCTGCACCTGTTATTGCGGCTTCTGCTGCTGTGCCGGCCTACGCAGCATCCTCCAGGAGCGATGATTCTGAGGAGAAGCTGACTATCCAGAGCGGCCTGTTCGTCAGCGCTCAGTACGGTGGCGGCTTTGTTGGTTACGCTTCGTCCACCAGCACCGGTCCGATTCACCCGACCACTCCTGAGGCGTACTTCGCATCTTCTTCCAAGCCCCAATCCGACCTGAACTGGGACGATAGCGCTTCCAAGCCTACCAACCCTGACCTGTTCATCAACGGTGAGGGTACCTTTACCCCGGTTAACAACTCCCAGACTGCATCCCCCGGCTCCTACGTGGCATCTAGCGGTTTCTGGTGGTCTGTCCCGACCACTGCGCCCAAGACTGGTACCGGCTACGTTGCAGGTTCTACCGCGACCCTGGCTGCCGGGGCAACCTTCGTGACTGATGTTGAGTACACCGTGCCTGCTAATGCTATGAACGCTGCTAAGAGCGGTAAGGTCAACGGTCAGGCAGGGACCCCCACCGGCCGTGCGCCGAAGGGTACGCTGGCAGAGCTGGTTGCTTCGGCAGGTCAGGCACGCTACCTGTCGGTTGCTCAGGCAGCAGGCAACTGGTCTGCTTCGGTCCCGACCGTGACCAAGAATTCTGATGGCACCTACACCTTCAAGGGCCGTATTACCTTCACTACCACCAAGGCGTACACTCTGAAGCAGACCGGTAACAAGCTGTACGGTCAGGTCGTCATTATGCCCGGTATTGTGTTCTTCAACCCTGCACAGGGTTGGGTCTCCTACAAGCAGACCTCCAGTATCCAGAATGCAACCATTAACTACTCCGGTAACGGCTACACCGACACCAAGGTGCTCTCTGGCGCTGAGACTACCACCCAGATTAACCCCTAATCTGGTTATGCTGTAGGGCCTCAGCTTAACACCCCGTGAGGTTCGCCCCGCATTGTTGCTTGCCCCGTGTTGAGCGGTGCAAGTG
>ERZ1699246.33-NODE-33-length-24809-cov-2.186249_pt1 | contig 24809 bp, 15 predicted proteins | sample MGYA00581528_ERZ1699246 | MGnify/ENA primary metagenome ERZ1699246 (study PRJEB42319, sample SAMD00040303) | human oral metagenome | material: saliva | host: Homo sapiens | study: EMG produced TPA metagenomics assembly of PRJDB4115 data set (Metgenomic analysis of... | reverse complement strand
GAAAGCGAGGGGAAGACCTGAGAAGGGGAAGGCAAGGAAGACTCTCCCTAGGGCATGACACGACACTATGAGGGGGCGGAGCCGCTTGGCTCTGCCCCCTCAACGCATCTGTCAGGACCGCCCGCTTACTCGTCGCCGCTGAAGTCGGCCACGGCCTCGTCCAGGCCCGCGCGGCGGATACGCACGAGCGAGAGGAACACCAGGCCGGCTGCCAGGGCGATGCCCAGGCCTCGAACCAGCCAGGACTCGCCCACGAAGATCATCGCCATGGCGGCCAGGACGGGCACCAGGAGCGTGAACGCGTAGCCGATGTAGCGGCCAAATGACGGCATGGGCACGCCGTCGGACTCGGCAACCGACTTGACCATGAAGTTCGGGCCATTGCCGATGTACGTGATCGCGCCACAGAACACGGCGCCCAGCGAGATCGGGATCAGGTAGTACTCGGGCACGCCCGCGACCAGGGTGCCCTCGCCGCCGGAGGCCTTCGCCATCTCGAAGAACGTCATGTACGTCGGGGCGTTGTCCAGGATCGAGGACAGACCGCCCGTGAACACGAAGTACGTCATGCGTGTCAGCGGCAGGGACGGGGCGATCTGCTCCAGGTAACGCAGCGCCGGCGCCATCGTCGCGAAGATGCCGATGAACAGGGTGGCGACCTCCATGATCGGCGCCCACGTGAACGCGTTCTCCTCGAAGCGCACCTTCTTGTCCGAGAGCTTGTAGGACAGGCCCGCGACCGTGAACATGATGATCTCGCGCCACGGCACGAAGCCGGTCCACGAGTGTATGTGGCCCTCGGCCAGCGCCTCGCCGTCCCAGGACGGAGCGAAAGCGACGGACAGGATGATGATCGCGAAGAACGCCAAGTTGATGGTGCCGTGCAGGCGCAGGGGCCTCACCTCACGGTCGTCGGCCTCAATGGAGGAGGTGTCCTCGGACGCGTAGCGCACGCGGTCGATCGAGTAGTACGACAGGAGCAGCAGCGCCAGAGTAAACAGCCACTCCTTCCACAGCGCGAACGTCCACGCGAAGGGCACGCCGTGCAGGTAGCCGAGGAACAGCGGCGGGTCGCCGAGCGGAGTCAGTATGCCGCCACAGTTGGCCACAATGAAGATCGTGAACAGGACCGTATGCACGCGGTGCTTACGTTCCTTGTTCGTCTCCAGGAGCGGGCGAATCAGCAGCATGGCCGCGCCCGTCGTGCCGATAAACGAGGCCAGCAGGCCGCCGATCGCCAGGAAGATCGTGTTGTTACGCGGGGTCGCCTTGATGTCGCCGGCCAGGTGAATGCCGCCGGAGACCACGAAGAGCGCGAAGAGCAGCGCAATGAACTGCACGTACTCCACGCCCGTGGCGATAAGCGGGCCGGTGCCCGCCCTCATGAACATCCAGACCGTCGTCGGCACGCCCAGCGCAAGCGCGACGGACAGCTGGGAGCTTTCCTTTTCCCACCAGCGTGAGGTCTTCGGGATGATAGGCAGAAGCGCGATACATGCGAGCATCGCAACGAAGGGGAGCAGGCTCCACCAGGGGTAGGTCATCGGCCAGTCCTTGGTTGACGATAGAGACGCCCCCTATTTTATGGGGTAGGGGAGCGGGGTGCGGAGCGTTCCGGGAGGTGGGAGTGGCCTCATCGACGAGGCCGGGGCACCTTCGCGCTCGGGTGTCCCTCGGGCGGCGGCGGGCATTGTGAGCAGTCTGGATATGAGTGGCACCCCGAACAGGACTCGAACCTGCGACCTCTTGCACCGGAGGCAAGCGCTCTATCCGCTGAGCTATCGGGGCAGCTCCGCCAGTTTAGCAGGCTTCAAACGCCCGCGCGTGACGGTGAGGTGTGCCATACTAGTGGGCGTTGCTTGTCCGGGAACCCCTCAGGAGGATTCCATGCGCGTCCATATTGCCACTGATCACGCCGGTTTTGAGCTCAAGGAAAAGATCATCGCCCACCTGCGCGAGGCCGGCCACGACGTCGTCGACCACGGCGCGTTCGCCTACGATGCGCTCGACGACTACCCGCCCTTCTGCATTGATGCGGCCAAGGCGGTCGCCAGCGAGCCGGGTAGCCTCGGCGTTGTCGTCGGCGGTTCCGGTAACGGCGAGCAGATGGCCGCCAACTGCGTGGCGGGCGTGCGCGCCGCCCTCGTGTGGTCGGACGCGACCGCGCGCCTGGCCCGCGAGCACAACGATGCGAACATGATGGCTGTCGGTGCCCGCCAGCACAGCGACGACGAGGCCATCGCTCTCATCGACGTCTTCCTTGAGACCCCCTTCAGTGGGGATGAGCGCCACCAGCGCCGCATCGACCTGATGAAGGACTACGAGCGTTCCGTGCGCGCCTGAGAACTTCCGTGGAACGGGGCCGGTGATGACCGGCCCCGTTTCGTGTGCCCGCCCCGGCGCCCCGGCCTCGTTACCCGCTCCGGCCTCGTTACCCGCCCCGGCCTCATTACGCGCCCCGGCGCCCCGGCCTCGTGGTTCCTCCACAATGTTGCACGTAATTCTCCGGTGTGTGTTTCAAATTTTGAAATCTAAGTGGCGGAATTCCGCGGTTTTCTCGATGCCTAACAAAATTTAGGGGAACCAAATTACGTGCGACTTTTTGGTGGGTCTGGCCCCTAGCCCTGGCCGGTGAGGGTGAGGTAGACCAGGAACAGGTTGAGCGCGACGATGACGGCCGCGATGAGGAAGCCGGTGACACGCAGGGGACGATTGTTCGCGTAGCTGCCCATGACCTCGGGCGAGGCGGTGAGGCGCATGAGCGGAATGATCGCGAAGGGGATTCCGAAGGAGAGTGCCACCTGGGAGACAACCAGCCCCCACGTGGGGTCCGCGCCCGCGCCCAGGATGAACAGGGCCGGAATGAGGGAGATGAGGCGGCGCACCAGGATCGGCACGCGAACGTGGAGCAGGCCGTTCATGATCTCGCTGCCCGCGTAGGCACCCACCGACGTCGAGGCCAGGCCCGAGGCGAGCAAACCCACCGCGAAGACAGTGCCCACGGCCGGTCCCAGCGTCGAGGAGATCGCGGCGTGCGCGCCCTCGATGGTGTCGGTGCCGCTCTGTCCGGCCAGTGCGGCGGCTGCCAGGAGCAGCAGACCGATGTTGACCAGGCCCGCGATGCTCAGCGCCCAGTAGATGTCGATGCGTGTGGCGCGCAGCAGGCGCGAGAGGTGCCCCGAGGAGTGGCGCGAGTCCGCGGTGGAGGGGCCGAGCTCGTCGGCCTCGTGGTCGTTGACCAGCGAGGAGTGCAGGTAGACGGCGTGTGGCATGACTGTCGCGCCGAGCATGGATGCGGCCACGAGGACCGAGTCTGTGCCCTGGAAGCGGGGGAGGAGTCCGCCGAGCATGCCCGAGGGGCTGGGAGGCGCGACAAACAGGCCCGCCAGGAAGCCCAGCGTGATGACGATCAGTAGGCCGACGATGATTGTTTCGAACTGGCGCTGTTTGCCTTCGCCTTGGACGACGAGAAGCGCCATGGACACGGCACCGATGATGACGCCGCCCCACAGCAGTGAGATCCCGAAGAGGAGGTGGAGGGCGAGCGCGCCGCCGATGACCTCGGCCAGGTCGGTCGCGGCGGCCACGATCTCCGCTTGGATCCAAAAGGCGATGCGTCCGGGCTTGGACATGCGATCACCCAGGAGGGCGGGCAGGGATCGGCCGGTGACGAGGCCGAGCTTGGCGGACAGATATTGGACGACCATCGCGAAGATGTTGGAGGCGAGGAGGACCCACACGAGCAGGTAGCCGTAGCGCGCGCCGGCCGTGATGTTGGCCGCGACGTTGCCGGGGTCGACATAGGCGACGGCCGCGACGAAGGCGGGGCCGAGGAGGGGGATGAGCTTGTGGCGATGCTCGCTGTCCGTGGCGCTCATGGGGATCCTTACTACAGGTAGATAAATATTCGGCTACCCGAAATATTACTCGCCTCGCGTCCCTCACGGCGGGACGAAAGGCGCCCGGGCGGGCCTCGTGTGGCCAGGTTTTCACGCGCGCACCGCGCATGGGTGAGCGGTAACGAGCGAAAACCCCGTAATCTTGAGGGGTGACTCCTGAAGAACTTGCCTCTCTTATTCGCTCGACGCTGCTGGACGCTGCCGCCGCCGGGCGCATCTCCATCGACCCTGCCCAGGTGCCCGATCCCGTGACGGTCGAGCGCCCCCGCGTGCGCGAGCACGGTGACTGGTCGACCAACGTTGCCATGCAGCTCGGCAAGAAGGCCGGCATGGCGCCGCGCGAGTTCGCGCAGATCCTCGCCGATGACCTGGCTGCCGCAGACGGCATCGACTCCGTCGAGGTCGCTGGCCCCGGCTTCATCAACATCCGCCTGGGCGCGGGCGCGGCCGGCGAGCTGGCTCGCACCATCGTCGAGGCCGGCGGAGCGTACGGCCGCAACGAGACGCTCGCGGGTCGCTCGATCAACCTTGAGTACGTGTCCGCGAACCCGACCGGCCCCGTGCACCTGGGTGGCGCCCGCTGGGCCGCCGTCGGCGACTCCCTGGCTCGCCTCATGGCCGCCTCCGGTGCCGCCGTGACCCGCGAGTACTACTTCAACGACCACGGCTCGCAGATCGACCGCTTCTCCCACTCCCTCTACGCCCGCGCGACGGGCCGCGAGGTGCCCGAGGACGGCTACGGCGGCCAGTACATCGCCGATATCGCCGACCAGGTCCGCGCCGACGCGTGCGCCGCCGGCGAGCCCGACCCGATCAGCCTGCCCGAGGACGAAGCCATCGAGGTCTTCCGCGCTCGCGGCGTCGAGCTCATGTTCGGCGAAATCAAGGAGCGCCTGCACTCCTTCCGCGCCGACTTCGACGTCTTCTTCCACGAGGACTCCCTGCACACCTCCGGTGCGGTCGCCGCGGCGATCGAGCGCCTGCGTGAGCGCGGCGAGATCTTCGACGAGGGTGGCGCTGTGTGGCTGCGTACGACCACCTACGGCGACGACAAGGATCGCGTCCTCATCAAGTCGGACGGCCAGGCCGCGTACTTCGCGGGCGACGTCGCCTACTACCTGAACAAGCGTGAGCGTGGCGCGGACGCGGCCATTTACCTGCTGGGTGCCGACCACCACGGCTACATCGGCCGCATGATGGCCATGTGCGCCGCCTTCGGCGACAAGCCGGGCGAGAACCTGCAGATCCTCATCGGCCAGCTCGTCAACCTCGTCAAGGATGGCGAGCCCGTGCGCATGTCCAAGCGCGCCGGCACCATCGTCACCCTCGACGACCTCGTCGACGCCGTGGGCGTGGACGCCGCGCGCTACGCCCTCGTGCGCGTGTCCATGGATACGCAGGTCGACATCGACCTGGACCTGCTCTCGCAGCACTCCAACGACAACCCGGTCTACTACGTGCAGTACGCGCACGTGCGCACCTGCAACGTTGCCCGCAACGCGGCCGCGCACGGCGTCACCCGCGACGCCGGCTTCGACCCGGCCGCCCTCGACTCCGAGGCGGACGAGGCCCTGCTGGCCGCCCTCGCCCAGTTCCCCGCGCAGGTTGCGCAGGCGACCGAGCTGCGCGAGCCGCACCGCATCGCCCGCTACCTCGAGTCCCTGGCTGCGACCTACCACGCCTGGTACGGCCAGTGCCGCGTGACGCCTCGCGGTGACGACCCGGTCGAGCCCGGCCACGTCGCTCGCCTCTGGCTCAACGACGCGGTCACCCAGGTGCTGCGCACCGGCCTCGGCCTCCTCGGCGTGAGCGCCCCCGAGAGGATGTGACCCGGTGAGCGAGGCGGAGTTCCTGACCTGCCCGACCCCCGACGAGCGCCCCGACCTGTGGCCGTGGAGCGCGCGCCGGGAGGACGGCGTGCTGCGCGTGGGCGGCGTTGACCTGACCAGCGTCGCCGACGAGTTCGGCACGCCCACCTTCGTGCTCGACGTCCAGGCCATGCGCGGGCGCGCCCGCGTGTGGGCCAGCGCGATGGCCGAGGAGTTCTGGGACGGCTACGGCATGAGCGGCGGCGACGCTTTCTACGCAGGCAAGGCATTCCTGAGCGCTGACGTCGCGCGCCTCGTCGCGGCCGAGGGCTTGGGTATTGACACCGCCTCGCTCGGCGAGCTGAGCCTGGCCCTGCGCGCCGGGGTGGACCCCGATCGCATCGGCCTGCACGGCAACAACAAATCCGACGCGGAAATCCGCCTCGCCCTGGAGGCCGGTATCCACCGCATCTTCATCGACTCGATGGACGAGGTCCACCAGATCGAGCGCATCGCCGCCGCTCTCGGCGTGGTTGCGCCCGTCATGGTGCGCCTGAAGTCCGGCATCCACGCGGGCGGCAACGAGTACATTGCGACCGCCCACGAGGACCAGAAGTTCGGCCTGTCCCTGGCCACCGGCCAAGCCTACGAGGCCGTGGCTGCGATCAAGGACGCGCCCCACCTGGACTTCCGGGGCCTGCACAGCCACATCGGCTCCCAGATTTTTGGGACCGAGGCCTTCGCCGAGGCCGCGCGCATCGTCATCGACTTTGCGGCGGTTCTTCGAGACGAACTCGGCCTGGAGATTCCCGCCATCGACCTGGGCGGCGGCGTGGGCATCGCCTACACGGGCCAGGATCCGGAGCCGACCTCCCCGGTTGAGGTGGCCCGCGCCCTGGCCACCGTGGTGCGCGAGCGCTGCGCCCACCACGGCCTGCCCATCCCGCACGTGTCCGTTGAGCCTGGCCGTTCGATCGCCGGTCCCTCGATGGTCATGCTCTACCGCGTGGGCGTCGTCAAGGACATTTCCCTGGAAGACGGGGGAGTGCGCCGCTACGTGGCGATCGACGGCGGCATGTCGGATAACATCCGCCCGGTCCTCTACGACGCTGCCTACACGGCGACGCTCGCCAACCGCGACCCAGCCGAGGCCTCGTCCCTGGCGCGCTGCCGCATCGTCGGCAAGCATTGCGAGAGCGGCGACATCATCATCCGTGACATCGACCTGCCGGCCGACATCGCGGGCGGCGACCTGCTGGCCGTTCCTGCCGTCGGTGCGTACGGCTACTCGATGGCGTCGAACTACAACATGCTGACCAAGCCCGGCGTGCTCGCCGTCGAGGACGGATCCGCGCGGTGGTTCATCCGTCCGCAGACGGTGGATCACTTGCTGGCGCTCGACGCGGGTCTGGAGTAACTGTCGGCCTGTAATAAGCAGAGCAGACGGGGAGTGCCTACGGGCGCTCCCCGTCTCTGTTGTTTCCGTGTTCGCCCTCTGCTCCCGCGCTGAGGCGATGCTTCCTCAGCAATGTCGCACGTAATTCCCCTCCGTCTATTTCAAATTTTGAAATCGCATCGTTGGAATTGCAACGTTTGCGGGCTACTCAAATACTGACCAGGGGGAAATTACGTGCGAGATTAGGGTTGCCTACGTTTTGTTGTTACTGGCGAACCCTAGGATGATTGTTGCTACCCAACGCAGTCATGCTCCACCGAGTAATAATCGAAAGTCGAGGAACAATGCGCCGCACTGCCGCACGCATCGGAGTCGTCGCCGCGCTCGCCCTGTCCATGGGCGTCGCGACGGTGGTTGCTCCGCCCGCACACGCCGAGGACACGACCGGCCTCATCTCCCCGGTTCGCGCCAACGACGACGAGATGAACTACGCGATCAACCTGGCCCCCGGTGCAAGCGCCGCCGACCTGGAGCGCGCGATCGCCCTGGTCCCGGGAGCCAAGGGCGCGGCCCTGGCCTCATACCCGCAGATCGGCACCTTCTTCGCCCAGAGCGCCACGCCCTCGTTCGCCCCCGATCTGGCCGCCAAGCTGAAGGACGCCGGAATTCCCGTCCACTCGATCGGCCCGACCCGCACCCAGGGCGTGCTCTACTACGAGCGCGTTACACTGCCCACTGACGAGGCCGGGGACGCTCCCGCTGAGGCACCCGCAGACGCGGCGGGCACCGGCCTGGCCGCCATGCGTGATGAGACCGCCACGGAGGCGGCCACCGAAGAGATCTTCAACTGGGGTGCGCAGACCATGCACGCGCGCGAGGCCGGTCAGGTTGACGTGGAGCGCGCGCCCGTGACCGTCGCCGTCGTCGACTCCGGTGTGGAGGACATCCACCCCGACCTGGCGGGCCGCGTGGACACGGAGCGCTCCGTAAAGTGTTCGGTGAACGGCGTGGCGACGCAGGACTTTTACGGCTGGCGCGACGAGTTCTACCACGGCACGCACGTGGCGGGCATCATCGCCGCCAACCACAACGACATTGGCATCGACGGCATCGCACCCCAGGCGACCATCGTGGCCATCCAGGCGACCAACGATAATCGCCTGATCTACCCCGAGTACGTGACCTGCGCGTTCATGTGGGCTGCCGATCACGGCGTGGACATCGTGAACAACTCCTACTCGATGGACCCGTGGGTGTACTGGAGCCCGACGGATCCGGAGCAGGCGGCGGGCCTGGAGGCCGCGACGCGCTCGATCAAGTACGCGCAGGGCAAGGGCCTGGCGGTCATCGCCGCCGCCGGTAACGAGGGGGTGAGCATCGACAATCCCACGATCGATAACGGTTCTCCCACAGATGCCGCCACGCCGACCAAGGGACGCAACGTCGAGGGGAGCATCCGCGTGCCCTCCATGATCGACGGCGTCGCGCAGGTCAGCGCGGTCATGCAGGCCTACAATGTTCGCCCCGGCCTGTCGCTGGCGCGCGCCGACTTCTCGAACTACGGCACGACGATTGATTTTGCGGCTCCCGGCGACCAGATTTACTCGACCGCGACGCAGCTGTTCTACCTGAGCGGGTACGCGGTCGCGGACGGCACGTCGATGGCGACCCCGCACGTGTCGGGCGTCGCCGCGCTGATTAAGTCCGTGCACCCGGAGCTGACGGGTGATCAGGTGATCGAGCTGATGAAGAAGCAGGCCGCGGGCAACTACGGTGAGCTCAACGCTCCGTGGGATGGCAAGGAGTACCGCGGTGTGGGTCTGCCGGACGCGCTGGATGCGGTCCTGAAGGATCAGCCGCGCCCCGTGGTCGGCCAGATCGAGTATTCGACTGATGGCGCTCAGTGGGCGCCGCTGGATGGCCAGGAGATCTCCGGTTCTGTGTCCGTGCGCGCGACGGTGAGTGGCGCGGTGACGTCGGCGCGTCTGCTGGTGGGTGGCCAGGAGCTCGCGACGGGCACCCCCGCGGAGGGCGTTGTGATGCTCCAGGCCGCCGGCGTGGATGTCTCCTCGGTGTCGGGCCCGCACAACGTGACGGTCGAGGCCTCGGGCCGCAACTCGGACCAGCGCGCCGACGATGACGTGACCGTCTCGGCTCCGTTCAGCGTTGCCGGCGCCAGCGAGGATCCGAACGAGGCCGTGGCCGGCGAGTGGAAGTCCGATGCCTTGGGCTGGTGGTGGCGCAAGGCCGACGGCTCCTACCCCTCCTCGCAGGCGCTGCGCATTGACGGGAAGACCTACCGATTCGACGAGCGCGGCTACATGGTGACCGGCTGGGCGACGGTCGATGGCCAGTGGAGCTACTACAAGCCGTCGGGCGAGCAGGCCTTCGGCTGGGAGAACGTGGGCGGCACCTGGTACTACCTGGATCCGGCGACCGGCGCCATGGCCTCGGGCTGGCTGAACCTGGAGGGCACGTGGTTCCGCCTGGACGCCTCGGGCGCGATGCGCACGGGATGGCTCAAGGAAGGTTCGTCCTGGTACTACCTGCAGCCCTCGGGCGCGATGGCGACCGGCTGGGTCAAGGACGGCGCGTACTGGTACTACCTGGATGAGGGCGGCGTCATGGTGACGGGCGACCGAGTGATCGACGGCGTTGCCTACACCTTCGATTCGTCGGGTCGTATGCGTTAGCGGCCGGTGGTGGGGCTCGGGATGGGCACTCCCGGGGCTGACAGTACCGGCCGTGGAGGGGTCGCGCAGGCGCGCGGCCCCTCCACTGTCATGCTCGAGATCGCGCAGGTGGTGCCCGATTTCAGCGCAGATGAATTGTCAGACCTGTCAAACTCTAGGAAGATGGTCCTGCGCGTGCACGTGGTCGTGCGCGCGTTAGCGACAACTGAAAGTTGAGGAACCATGCGCCGCAACGTTGCACGCATCGGGCTCGTCGCCGTCCTGGCCCTGTCCATGGGCACAGCGACGGCGGCCGCACCACCAGCCCGAGCCAATGAACCCACCTCTCTCGTTTCCCCCGCACGAAGCAGCGCGGGCCTCATGAACTACGCGATTAACCTGAGTCCGGGCTCCAGTCCCGCTGACCTGGAGCGCGCCCTCGCCCAGGTTCCGGGAGCAAAAGGCGCGGCCCTGGCCTCGTATGCGCAGATCGGGACCTTCTTCGCCCAGAGTGAGTCGGCCTCGTTCGCTCCCGACTTGGCCGAGGCCTTGGCGGGCGCCGGGATCACAGTGCACTCGATTGGACCGACCCGCGTGGCCCCCGTGCCCGAGGGCGAGCGCGTCGAGATGGCTGACCCAGGTGAGGATCCCGCGCCGCAGCCCGCGCCGCAGCCCGCGCAATCTGGAGACACCGCGGGCCAGAACGGCGCTCAGTCGGGCGGCCACTCCGGCGGCGTGCACAGCGCTCGCGGCCAGGCGGTCAGCGCGGCCGATGGGGCGGAAGAGGTCTCGAACTGGGGAGCTGCGGCCATGAGCGCCGCCGATGCGGCGGCCGTGCCCGTCGCGCATGCCCCCGTGACCGTCGGCGTTATCGACACGGGTATCGACGACATGCACCCCGACCTGGCTGGGCGCGTCGATCAGACCCGCTCCGTGTCGTGCGCGGCCAACGGCATCGCCTCCCAGGCGTACGGGGGTTGGCGTGACGAATACTTCCACGGCACGCACGTCGCCGGCATCATCGCTGCGAAGCACAACGGCGTAGGCATCGACGGTATCGCGCCGGAAGCGACCCTGGTGTCCTTCAAGGCCGCGAACTCCGAGCAGCTGATCTAACCCGAGTACGTGACCTGCGGATTCATGTGGGCGGCGGGACACGGCGTGGACATCGTGAACAACTCCTACTCGATGGACCCGTGGATGTACTGGAGTCCGACCGATCCCGAGCAGGCCGCGGGCCTGGAGGCGGCGTCGCGCTCGATCGCCTACGCGCAGGGCAAGGGCCTGGCCGTCATCGCGTCGGCCGGCAATGAGGGGGCGGACAACGATCATCCGACGACCGACTCCGGCTCGCCGACCGACGTGGACACGCCCATCAAGGACCGTCCCGTCGTGGGTTCCATCCGCGTGCCCGGCCAGGTCGCGGGCGTGAGCCAGGTCAGCGCGGTCAAGCGGGTCGACCCCGAGACCAAGCCCGAGTGGACGACGCTCGCGCGCGCTGACTTCTCCAACTACGGTAAGACCGTCGATTTCGCGGCCCCCGGCGAGGGTATCTACTCGACCGTGCCGCTCGCCCTGTTCCCCAGCGGCTACGCAAAGACGAGTGGCACGTCCATGGCGACGCCCCACATGACGGGCATCGCCGCGCTCATGAAGGCCACGCACCCGAGCTTCACGGGCACGCAGATCATCGATCTGATGCGCAAGCAGGCCGCCATCGACTACACGCGCCTGGATGCGCCCGCCGACGGCAAGGAATACCGGGGCTACGGCTTCATCAACGCGCTGACCACGATGCGTCGCGACCAGATGCAGCCGACCGTGAACACCCTCGAATACCGCGTCGGCAAGGGAGAGTGGAAGAGCCTCGACGGCGCGGTCCTGCCCGCCGGCCCGGTCACCTTCTACGCGGCGGCGGCCGCCCCCATCAGCCACCTGCACATGGATGTCGCGGGCCTGACCAGCGTCGACCGCGACGGCTCGGGCACGTACAACGCGCCCGACTTAAGCGTGTCCGCCGAGAACGTGGACCTCAGCTCGCTGGTGCCCGAAGGGGTCGACTCGGTGAGCGCCCGCATCCAGGTCAGCGCCACAGGCATCAACTTCGACCGCCAGGCCGACGACGACACGAGCCGCGAGGCGAGAGTCACGGTGTCGCGCGACCCCGCCGTCGTCCCCCAGCCCGAACCCGATCCGGGCACCGGCGAGGCTCCTCTTCCCGGAACGGCCACGGCCGGAATCACCGCCCCCGCCCGCGCCACCGAGCAGCTGCCCGCCAACTACGCGGTCAACTTGCTCAAGAATACGGATAAGGCCACCTTCGAGCGCGCCGCAGCCCAGGCCTCGTTCAAGGGAGGCCTAGTCCTGGCGCGCTACCCGCAGTTCGGAACGTTCTTCGTCCAGTCGGCTTCCCCGACGTTCTCGCCCGACCTGGGAGAGGCGCTGATCAAGGAGGGCATCAGCTTCGACTCGATTGGCCCGACCCGCCAGGCGCCCGTCGGCGGTAACGAGGCCGTGGTCCCCATCGACTATGCGACACGCGTGGCCGCGGACAAGGCGATCGAGGCCGCTCCGAAGGCCGACGCCGCGCAGACAGGCGGCGCGCAGACGGGCGGCGCTCAGAGCGAGGACGAGGCCGGGGTGACGCCCGACCCACAGACCTCCAACGGGTGGCACCTCCAGGCGCTGCGAGCCCTGGAAGCCCAGGACGTGGACGTCATGCGCGCGCCCGTGACGGTGGGAGTGATGGACCAGTCCATCGACGACACCGTGCCGGATCTGGCCGGTCAGGTCGACCACGCGAAGTCCGTGGCCTGCAACGTCAACGGCATCCCCAACCAGGATCCGGCGTCGTGGCGCTGGGACGACGCGACGCACGGCACGCACGTGGCCGGCTCGATCGCCGCGAAGCACGACGGCGTGGGCGTGGACGGGGTCAACCCGACGCTGACGATCGCCGCGATCAACGTGGCCTCGCGCAACGGCGGCTACTTCTACCCCGAGTACATTGCCTGCGGCTTCGTGTGGGCCGCCGAGCACGACATTTCGGTGACGAACGGCTCCTACTACGTCAACCCGTGGAAGTACTGGATGCCGAACGATCCCGAGCAGGCCGCCGGCCTGGCGGCCGTCCAGCGCGCCGCGGACTACGCGACGTCGAAGGACGTCATCAACGTGGTGGCCGCCGGCAACTGGACGACGGACCTGGACAACCCGCCGGCCACCGATGACTCGTCGCCGGGCGACACGTGGGGCGCTTTCGAGCGCGACGTGACGGGCGGCGTCTACCTGCCGTCGATGATGCGCGGCACCCTCGCGGTGTCGGCTCTGCAGCTGCCCGACGGCGCGGACCCCGCGACCGGCGTGCTGGAGCCGACGTCCTGGTCGAACTGGGGTGCGACGAGCATCGACTTTGCGGCGCCCGGCGCGAAGATCTACGCGCCGCTGACGAGTTGGTACGGCAAAGCCTACGGGAACCTGTACGGAACCTCGCAGGCGTCGCCGCTGGCGGCGGCCGTGATCGCGACGCTGCGCCAGGTGCACCCGGAGATGAACTCCTCGGAGATCATTGCGTTGGCGAAGAAACAGGCGGGTGCGCCCGAGAATTGGGACCGTCTGGCCGCGCCCGTGGAGGGGCGCGAGTACCGTGGCGCGGGCCTGCCCAACGCCCTGGATGCCGTGCTCAAGGACCAGCCTGCGCCGGTCATTGGCACGGTTGAGTACTCGACGGACGGGTCCACGTGGATACCCCTGGCGGGCGAATCTGTCGCGGGGCGTGTATCGGTGCGCGTGACGGTGACCGGTCCGGTGACTTCCGCGCGACTCCTCGTCGGTGAGCGCGAAGTCGCGACCGGCGTGGGAAACGGCGCCTTCGAGGGTAACTCGGTGGCGCTGCAGGCCGACGGCGTGGATGTGTCGCATCCGCAGGGCGTGGGCCGCTTCGCGGGGGCTGCGACCGTGACTGTCGAGGCCTCCGGGCGCAACGCTGATCCGCGGGCCGACGACGACGTGACAGCGCGCGTTCCCTTCACGGTCAGCCCCGATCACGTTGGGCCCGACGAGGCCCGGGCTGGGCGCTGGGTGTCCGGCACCTTCGGCTGGTGGTGGCGTTACGAGGACGGGACCTACCCGACCTCGACGCAGCTGCGCATCGACGGGGCGATTTACCGCTTCAACGCACGCGGGTACATGGTGACCGGATGGGTGCATGAGGACGGCGAGTGGTTCTACTACGGGTCCTCGGGCGGACAGGCCTCCGGCTGGGTTCGCGTACACGGCACGTGGTACTACCTGGATCCCATCAGCGGAGCGATGGCGAGCGGCTGGATGAAGGTGCAGGGCGCCTGGTACTACCTGTCGTCCTCGGGCGCGATGCGTACTGGCTGGGTGCGCGACGGATCCTCGTGGTACTACCTGGCTGACTCCGGCGCGATGGCCACAGGCTGGGCGCGCATCGGGTCCTCCTGGTACCACTTCGCCCCCTCCGGTGCCATGAGCACCGGCTGGCTGAAGGACGGCGGATCCTGGTTCTACCTCTCCTCCTCCGGGGCGATGGTGACCGGGGCGCGCTGGATCGACGGCACGCGCTACGTGTTCGACGACGAGGGCCGCCTCCAGGAGTAAGCATCACGAGGCCGGGGATCCTTCTCCGGTTGAGAGATGAGGGGCCGCGCACGATTTCTCGTGCGCGGCCCCTCGCGTGTGTTGCGCCCGTGCGGGCAGAGATGTCGTGGGAGTCCCGTTCCCTTGGGACCTATTTCGTACTACACTGGTGTCCATACGAAACTATGGAGGTGATCGCGTGCGAGTCCGGGTTCATCCTCGCGTCCATCAACGTCATAGTGATGTTGATGATGACGATGTCATCGCTGCCTTCGAGGGGACGTTGCGTTCGCGTGCGCGCGATACGCATCCGATCCAGTGGGTTGGAGTTGGCCTCGACCGCAAGGGTCGGCTTCTGGAATATATTGCGGTTGAGGATGAGCCTGATGGATGGCTTGTTTTCCATGCGATGCTGGTGACGCGAGCGGTGCTCGCAGAGGTTGGTTTAAGGAGGTAATGATGGCGACGTATACGTCAGCTGATGGTGCAACGTTCACTGATGAGGATCTGGAGCGTTGGGGGAACGAGGCCGAGACCGGCGTTCCTTACGACGGAAAGCATCTCGGTTCGTCTGTGGCCGGCCGCCCGATTAGTGTCGGTGTTGGTGCTAAGCCGTTCACCCTCCGCCTTGATCGTTCTCGCCGCGCGACGCTTGCTGAGGTGGCTCAGGAGCGAGGTACGACGCCGTCGCAGCTCGTGCGCGATTTGATTGATTCGCTCGAGTAGGAGAGCGTGGTCTTAGGTCGAGCATTTGTTCGTGCAGGTTCCGCTGGTGGAGGTTCGGCGGCTTTGTTTTACAAGGAGTCAAATGAACGATCATCTCATTCATGAGAATGCTGTCAGCGATGAACAGATACAGGCGTGGGCTGATGAGGCTGAGCGTGGCTACGACCTGACCAAGCTCCCGTCCCCGCTCCCGGGCCGTCCCCTAGTAGGGAACGGCCCGGGCGTAGGCCTCACGGTGCGGTCGGACGAGGAGCCCCTCGATGCGATGATGCAATGCGCTTCCTCTGAAGGGGAATGACAGTCATCCTGACGCGATACGTGCAGCGGTGCGAATAGGCGCTCCGTTACCCCTCGCTCGCGGTCGTGAAGCCCGCCTTCTCGGGCGTCGTGCCCAGGCGCGCGGCGATGAGCTCCTTGTCCTCCTCGGACGCGAGGTCGCGGACCCACGAGGCGTAGGTGGCCTCGTCGGCGTGGACCTCCTGCGTGAGCGGGTTGCGCCGCTTGGAGACGATGGTGCGCACGTGCGCGCCGAACACCCACGCGTTCGCCACCAGGGCGGCCGCCGAGAGGATGAGCATCGCCCAGGGGTTGTGGGCGCTGCGGTGGGCGAACATCGAATCGTGCATGAAGTGCGGGAACGTGAGCACGACGCCCGACCACAGCGTGAGCGTGTACGCGCGGTACTGGATCCATGCGCCGCGCCCGAACTTCATGAGCGCGGGGATCGTGCACGAGGCCAGCAGCGCCACGCCCGAGTACCACGCCCGGTCCGCCAGGCAGTTGTACACGTACGCGAGGTTCCACAGGTCGTAGGCGATGATCCACCCGATCGTCAGGTCGCCCCAGATGAGGGCGCGTTCCTTGCCCTTGGATACGAAGATCCCGACCCACCCGGAGATTGCGAGCAGGTTCAAGATGCCCGCGATGCCGTTCATGATGTTCCACGGCCCGCCCCACGTGACCATCCCCTGCGAGGGATCCACCCCGTGAATCCCGTAGCACTGGAAGTCGCGCACCACGGCCTCGGCGATATTGATCGCGAGGATCGCGGGCGGGATGATCAGGTACCAGCGGTTGTGGCGCAGCTTGGGGAAGACCTGTAGGGCGACGAGGCACAGGGACCCCGCCAGCGCCGAGTACTGTTTCACGATCGGGAACCAGCCCGCCGAGGCCGTCCCCACCGTCGAGTAGGGCCACCAGAAGATGGTCAGGGCGATGGGCACGACCACGAAGAGCGCGAGGACCACCCACATGTTGCGCTGGGCCAGCCACGCGGCGCCGGCGAGGAGAACGACGACGAGAAGGAGCATCGCGTAGTCCCACCACTGGCCGACCTCGAAAAAGAAGAGCGTTGGGTAGTCCGGGGGAGTAATGCCGCCCATCAGCGCTGCTCCTTCCCCCAATTGGGCAGGTAGGTGCGCTCCATCTTCTGGCGGATCTGCTCCTCCCAGGAGAAGGTCGGCTCACGCCAGCCCTCGAAGTAGGAGGCGTCGACCTCGCTCGCCCACGGGCTGTCCGCGCCCGTCGGCGGCCATGACGGGTCGTCGGTGACGGGCGGGCGGATCTGGGCGACGGCCGGAGCGGACCTGCCATAGCGGAACCACTGGGTGTAGGTCTCCTCGAACAGGGGAGTGCCGTCGTAGCGCCCCGCGGGCGTGCCCGAGTTGAAGAAACGCCCGCCCAGCATGCCGCGCATGAATCGGCCCGTCAGGTGCTGCTTCTTCTTGAACTCGAGGACGCGCTTGACGTAGAGGTTTTGCAGGTGGGTCATGCACCCGCCGATGAACTCGATATTCACCCAGTTCAGGGCCTTCATGGCGGGGGAGGCGGGCTCGTAGCCGATGCGCCAGTGGTTGATCAGGCGTGTGCGCCCGCCCGACAGGGGCACCATGTAGAAGCACCAGGCGGCCGCGAAGTTCGTCATCCCGGGGAAGCGGAACGCGTAGGATCCGGGCGCCTTGGGTGGGTTCTTCGTGTCGACCCACTGGACCATGTACTTGCCGGGCACGACGTCTGCCCACTCCATCGACATGCCGTGGAAGTCGAAGGCCGCGATGTCGCCGGGCACCATCGAGTCGGGCTGCTGGAACTCCTCCTGGATCTCGTAGGAGTTGAAGAACGGCAGGCGAGCAAAGACGCGCTCGAGGAACTCCGAGGAGAAGGACCCGGACTTTTCCGCGCCGATCTGCTTGAAGAGCCGCCACACCGCGTAGGCGGGCGCGTCGATCGTGATCGCGTAGGTCGAGGAGTAGCCGTTGTCGTAGTTGGCGTCGATGAGGTCGTCGCCCGGGTAGTGCCAGGCCTGCTCTTCGGGCGTGGCCTTGCCGCTCAGCTGGCTGAAGGCGTACATGCCGCCCAGGAGCGCGGCGGTTCCGGTTAGGCCGACGGCGCAGAGGGTACGACGGGATCGGGGGGTGCGTGTCATGAGTCCTCCTCCTTGAGGAAATTGACGAGGGGTGCTCCCGCTGGTTGGGACCTTGGGGGAGCCTCGGCGCGTTAGGGGATTCCACGGTGAACCCCGCACACTAGGTTAGTGTTTGGGACTATGATAGCCGACAACTATTAGCCCGGTTGTGCGTTCGAAGGAGAATGCCGTGGACTCGCTTTTCCTGTGGGAGCTTGGGACTCCCAAGGTCTCTCTCATCTGGCTGCTGGTGCTCGCCGCCCAGATTGCCGTCGCGGAGATTAATCGCCGGTGGAACTGGACGATCTTTGCCGCGTGGACCGTCGGCGGCATCGCCCTCATGCCCTACGCGTGGATCCACGGGACGCCCATGGTGGGGTGGTTCCCCTTCGGCAAGTACGCGATCATGATCCTCACCGCCACCATGACGGGCACGGTCCTGGTCTACGCGAAACGCAACCCGGTCAAGGCACACAAGTACGCGATCTGGCTGGGCGTGGCCCTGTGGTTCGGCCTGGCCGTCAACATCATGGAGGCGAACATCCGCGACCTGACGATCTACTTCAACGCCGATGCGTACTACGCGTGCGGCGCCGACTGGCAGTGCCTGAAGGGCGTCAACGACTCGCACACGATCGACATGATCGCCGGCCTGCCCGAGGCGCGCGGCGTCACCGCCGAGCTGCATTCCCAGCAGTGGTACCAGGAGGTCGCCGCCAACCTGGACGCCCGCCACGTCGGCATCGACCCGGAGACGGGCTTCCGCACGATCGGCGGCTACTGGAACCTCCTGTCCGCCGCAGCCGGCCTGCTCAACATCATCACGATCACGGGCCTGGGCAAGATCATCGTCACCTCGCCCGGCAAGCGCTCCGTGCGAGGCCTCATCTGGGTGGACATGGTGTGGCCGTGGGTGATCGCCTACGACCTGTGGAACCACGCGTTCTTGTACAACTCCCTGGCCGACTACACGTGGTACTGCACGCTCGCCCTGCTGCTCGCCTGCACGATCCCCGCGTTCACGTGGGCGAAGGGCCAGTGGATCTGGTTCCGCTGCTTCACCCTGGTCTTCTGGATCTCCATGAACACCCTCCTGCCCGAGGTCTTGGTCCCTCCCTCGGACATCTTCAACTTCGCGACCATGGACCCGCGCGCGAACATTGCGTGCGCGGCCGCCGCGCTCGCGGCCAACGTCGCGCTGTTCGCCTACTGGCTGTACAAGATCGTGGTGTACAAGCGGAATCCGATCACGGGTGTCCTGTACTGCGAGTTGGCCGAGTTCCGCACCATCGTTCGCGAGCACTGCGATGACAAGGACAAGTACTTCCTCGTCGACCGCATCCCCGAGACGCCCGCGGAGCTCGGCTTCGAGCCCGACTCACCCATCCCGCCGGCCGACGGCTACCGTGCGTGGATGCCGTGGTGGAAGGGTGAGGACCGCCGTCACCCCTCCAAGCGGACGGCGCGTTTGCGGGAGTAGCCCTCCCTGCGCAGTCATCATCGACGAGGCCTCCCCGGGCGTTTTTGGGGAGGCCTCGTTCGCGCGTGTACGAGGCCTGGGCCGCCTCCGCAAGCATTGTGTCGTGCGGGGGAGGGCATGGAATATGCGAGGGCAGTAGGCTGTGTCAAGCAGGTGCAGGTGCTTATATAGCATATGGTCACGGTTTGGGTGTCTATATTTTGGCATGTGGTGATTGTGTGAGAATTATGCATGTAATTATTTGGCTTGTATTTCGGCGTAAACACTTGTATGTGGATGACTTGCCCCTGTGATTTGTGTGTATTGACAAACCTGTGGATCATGGTTACTGCGTGGACGAAGTTGTCCGCGCGCAGTGACAATTGAAAGTCGAGGAACTATGCGCCGCACTATTGCACGCATTGGCCTCGCCGCGGCCCTCGCTCTATCGATGAGCGTGGCCACGGCGACCGCCCCGCCCACCAGCGCCGACGACAACGTCGGCTTGGTCGCGCCCGCCAGATCCAGCGCGGGCCTCATGAACTACGCCATCAACCTCGATCCCAACGCCGGTGAGAGCGAGATGGCCACTGCTATCGACCTGATTCCCACCGTCGGTGGGATTCTCATGACGGACTACCCACAGTTGGGCACCCTTTTTGCCCAAAGTGAGTCGGCCTCGTTCGCACCCGACCTGGCTGCCGCCCTGGCGAAGGCCGGGGTGAGCGTCCATTCGATTGGTCCGACCCGCGTCGCCGCGGTGCCTGACATCGAGCGGTTCACGAACCCGCTTCCGCCCCCGGCTGCTGCCGCCGCGCCTGACGCCGCCGCGGCCGACGCGGATGACGCCGCCGCGCCTGACGCCGCTGCGGCCGACGCGAACGCCCCCGCCGCGCCCGCGGACGCCCCTGACGCGGATGCCGCCCCGACGATCCCCGGCCCGAACAGTCCCGTTGCCTCGTCCGGCACGAACTGGGGTGCCGAGGCCATGGGCGCCAAGGAAGCCGCCGCCGTCGCCGTGACGCGCGCCCCGGTGACCGTGGGCGTCATCGACACCCGCATCGACGACGCTCAGCCCGACCTGGTAGGGCGCGTCGATACGAGTCGGTCCGTCTCCTGCGCCGTCAACGGCGTCGCGAGCCCGGTTGAGGGTCCGATGGAGGGCGGACCTGCCCACGGCACGCACACCGCCGGCATCATCGCGGCCAACCACAACGACATCGGCATGGACGGTATCGCGCCGGAGGCGACCCTCGTGTCGATCAAGGCCGTCAACGACAGAGACAAGCTGTACCCCGAGGCCCTCGTGTGCGCCTACGAGTGGGCCACCAGCCACGGGGTGGACATTATCCACAACTCCTTCCAGATGGACCCGTGGGTCTACTGGAGCCCGACCGATCCCGAGCAGGCCGCTGGCCTGGAGGCCGCTGAGCGCGCCATTCACCGCGCCCAGTCGCGCGGGCTCGCGGTGATCGCCGCCGCCGGTGACCGAGGCGTTGACCTCGACCATCCGACGACGGACAATGATTCGCCCACTGACGCGACTCCCATTCCGAATCGCTCCGTCGAAGGGGCCCGGATGGTGCCCGCCATGGTCAGCGGCGTCGCCACCGTCGCCTCGGTCGGCAAGGCGGACTGGGACGACCACTCGCTGCGCGCGACGCTGACGCGCTCGGAGACGTCGAACTACGGCGCATCCATCGACTTTGCGGCGCCAGGTGAGTCGATCTACTCGACCTACCCGAGTGGGCGCGTCCCCCAGATCTACGGATCCGCGTCGGGCACGGCCAAGGCCGCCGCACACGTTACGGGCGTCGCGGCCCTCGTGAAGTCGACGCACCCCATGCTGCCCGGCGAACAGATCCTCGACATCATGCGCAAGCAGGCGGCCAGGGACTACGGGCGGCTGCGAGCCCCGGCCGATGGCAAGGAATACCGCGGATGGGGCTTCCCTGACGCGCTCGGCGCCGTGCTGCGCGACCAGGCCCAACCCATGATTCGCGGCGTCCAATACCGCGTCGGCGACGGCGAATGGACGGACCTGCCTCGTGCGGTCCTGCCCGCCGAGGTCGTGCAGATGCGCGTGACAGCGCACGCGCCGGTGTCCTACATGAACCTCGATATTGCGGGCGTGACCTCCGTGTCCACCGACTCGGAAGCGGGATACATTGCTGAGCCCCTGGTCCTGGACGCGGACGAGGTCGACCTGCGTCAGGTGATACCCGACGGCCAGGAGTACGCGAGCCTGCGGGCGGTCGTGTACGCCGAAGGCCTGAACTACGACAAGAACGCCGACGACGACGTCAGCGGCGAGATCGCCTTCACGGTCGCGCGCGACCCGAACGCCGTGCCCGACCCGGACCCGGCTCCCGGCCCCGGGGACGACCCCGTCCCCGGCGAGCCTGTCGCGCCCGGCATCATCTCGCCGGACCTGCCGATGCATCAGCTGCCCGCCAACTACGCCGTGAACCTGGCCGCGGGAACGGATGAGGTCACCTTCGAGCGCGCGGTCGCCAAGGCCTCGTCCATGGGAGCGCTCGTGCTCGCGCAGTACCCGGCCTTCGGTACGTTCTTCGTCCAGTCGGGCTCGCCCACCTTCGCGGGTGACCTGGGTGGGGAGCTGTCCGACGCGGGTATTTCCTTCCACTCGGTGGGGCCGACCCGCCAGGCGCCGGTGCTCGGTAACGAGGCCGTGCTGCCCGTCGAAACCGCCGGAGGACCCGCGGTCGCGAGCGGGGATACCCCTGCCCCGGCCGGGCAGTCGCCGGTGATCGTCGGCGGCGTCTTCCCTGATCCTCCCAGCGACAACCAATGGCACCTGAAGGCCATCGGCGCGCTGGACGCGCAGGGCGTGGACGTCATGCGCGCGCCCGTCACCGTCGGCGTCATGGCGGACGGCTTAGAGCACACGATTGTGGACATGTACGATCGCGTCGACTTCGACAAGTCCGTGTCCTGCAACGTCAACGGCGTCCCGCTGCGCGCACCCCAGGTGTGGGGCAAGGCGGGCGCGACGCTGGGCACCCAGATGGCCTCCGCGATCGCCGGACGCGGCGTCTCCAGCGGCGTACCCGGCGTGAACCCGACGCTGAGCGTCGCCGCCATCGACGTGGAGTCGCCCATCAACGGGCAGCATTACCCCGAGTACCTCGTGTGCGGCTACGTGTGGGCCGCGGACCACGGCATTTCGGTGACGACCACCTCCTACGCGGCGGACCCGTGGAAGTACTGGATGCCCCACGAGCCCAACCAGGCCGCGGGACGCGAGGCCATGCGCCGCGCCATCTACTACGCGGCGTCGAAGGACGTCATCAACGTGGTGGACGCGGGAAGCGGAGGCATTGACCTGGATAATCCGCCGATCAAGGACTCCTCGTCGCCCACCGATGCGTGGGCGCCCTACGAGCGTGACTCGTGGAGCGGCCTGACCATCCCGAGCATGATGGACAACGTCGTACCCGTGTCCAGCCTGCGCCTGGTGGACGGGCAGGACCCGGCGACGGGCATGCTCGAGCCCTCATTCACCACGAACTGGGGCAAGCAGACGGTCGCGTTCGCATCCCCCGGCGAGAACGTGTACACGTCGCAGACCTGGGACTTTGGGGCGTCGGGCGGTGTTGTGAAGAATTCGTCGATGGCCGCTCCCGTGGCCGCCGGCGTGATCGCGACGCTGCGCCAGGTGCACCCCGAGATGGATTCTTCTCAGATCCTCGAGCTGGCTCGCAAGCAGGCTGGCGCTCCCGCGAATTGGGATCGCCTGTCCGCTCCCGAGGGCGAGCGCGAGTACCGGGGAGCGGGCCTGCTCAGCGCCTCGGACGCTGTCCTGAAGGACCAGGCTCGGCCCGTCGTTGGGGACGTCGAGTTCTCTGCCGACGGTTCGACGTGGGCGCCGCTGGCCGGGCAGAGCCTGTCCGGGCGCGCGTCCCTGCGCGTGACCGTGACCGGGCCTGTCACCTCTGCTCGCCTGCTCGTGGGCGGCAAGGAGGTCGCGACCGGGCAGGGGAGCGGTGAGTTCTCCGGTCCCGGCGTGACGTTGCTGGCCGACGGCGTGGACCTGTCGCAGGCCGTTGCCGGTGGTTCCGGTGTTGGTGCCGCGTCCGTGACCGTCGAGACGTTCGGGCGTAACTCCGATTCTCGCGCCGACGACGACGTCACCGTGTCCACCGCGTTCACGGTTGTGTCGGGTTCCGGTTCGGGTTCCGGTTCTGACGCCTCTGGCGTGGCCGAGGCCGGGGCCGGGCGCTGGATCACCAGTACCCGGGGCACGTGGTGGCGTTACGACGATGGGACCTACCCGCGGAACGTGCGCCTGCGCATCGATGGGAAGGTGTATCGCTTCGATGCGCGCGGCTACGTGGTGACCGGCTGGTCCCGGGTGGACGGCAAGTGGTCCTACTACGGCGCCGACGGGGCGCAAGCCTTTGGCTGGACAAAGATCCGAGGCACCTGGTACTACCTGGATCCTTCCACGGGGTGGGTACACACCGGCTGGCTCAAGGACGGTGACCATTGGTACTACCTGACGCGCTCGGGGGCCATGGTGACGGGCGTGCGCTGGATTGACGGCACACGCTACGTGTTCGATGCCGCGGGCCGCCTGCTGACGTAGGTGTCGGTAGCCTGGCGGATTCCGGGTGAGACAAAGCGGGGCCTCGCACGACAACTCGTGCGCGGCCCCGGCGTGTGTACAGGGAGTGATGAGCAGATTCTGGCGTGGGCTGATGAGGCCGAGCGTGGGTACGATCTGGCTGATCTGCCTGCGCCGCGCCCGGGGCGTCCCCCGGTGGGGAAGGGGCCTGGTGTTGCTGTGACGGTGCGCCTGGATGCGCAGACACTGTCGGCACTGATGGAACGTGCAGCCTTGGAAGGGATTGATAGCCGTTCCGACGCGGTTCGCGCGGCGGTACGAGAGTGGACCCATGTCGCCTAAGGTTCACGCCAGTGCACGCAAGCACTTCGGGCGTGATCGTCTTTCTGACGAAGCATTTCTGTATGCGTATGAGCATGCGCTGAATTCCCGTCCTCATTTCCTGGATGAACTCGCGTAGCTTACGGGTGGCTACCCGCTGTGGCCAGGGGGATGGTCTGCGAATTCTGAACCAAGTATCGCTGGAGGAGCCGGGGGCCGGTTCTTAATGCACCTCTTGGCGCTCGGTGCTCTCTGACCCAATCACACGCTCGGTTTCCTGATCTCGGACTGGATCGAGTCTTAATGCACCTTATGGCGCCCGGTGCTTTCTGACGGACCTGACCAAGGCGTCCAAGACGATCAAGCTGAACATGTCTTAATGCACCTTTTGGCGCTCGGTGCTTTCTAACGCGAGAGAAAGGATGGTGTAATGCACCACCATAGCAGGTCTTAATGCGCCTTTTGGCGCTCGGTGCTTTCTGACGCGCCGATCTATCGTGCGGCACGCCGCGACGGCTGGTGGTTCTTAATGCGCCTTTTGGCGCTCGGTGCTTTCTAACAACGCAGCAATGACGATGACGCGTGATGCTGACATGCGTCTTAATGCACCTTATGACGCTTGGTGCTTTCTGACGTGCGACGACCGACGACCGCGTCAACGACTGGCTCGCCCTGTCTTAATGCACCTTTTGGCGCTCGGTGCTTTCTGACTGTCGGCCGCAGTATTCTTAGCGGCAGCGACACTGTGTCTTAATGCACCTTTTGGCGCTCGGTGCTTTCTGACGCTCATGTACCTAGCCGCGCCGTCGTTGCAGTCAGTCTTACTGCACCTTTTGGCGCTCGGTGCTTTCTGACGCGACTCCGCCGTCCAGCGCGCCCCACCATCCGAGTCGTAATACACCTTTTTGCGCCCGGTGCTTTCTGACCCGCTGCC
>ERZ1699246.24-NODE-24-length-31321-cov-3.736007_pt1 | contig 31321 bp, 30 predicted proteins | sample MGYA00581528_ERZ1699246 | MGnify/ENA primary metagenome ERZ1699246 (study PRJEB42319, sample SAMD00040303) | human oral metagenome | material: saliva | host: Homo sapiens | study: EMG produced TPA metagenomics assembly of PRJDB4115 data set (Metgenomic analysis of... | reverse complement strand
CTGTTATGGCTTCTCATTTTTCTATGTTCTGTCCAAGCTCGCCAGCTGCACCCTCTTCTTCCTGCCTACCTACGGCATCGTATTGAGCATCTTGACCAAAAAACTGACTTCCTTAAACGTCCGGCAAGAAATGCCCGAATCGGTTTTAGCCAAATAAGCAGTAGATAAAAAACAAGGCCGTCTGAAACTTTAATCGTTCAGACGGCCTTTTATGTTTTAAACAATTAACCGGTCAATTGTTTGGTAATCAGTTTTTTCAGCGGTGGGAAGTTATTGCTTGCACGCAATACCAAACCGCGCAGCAGTTTCGCCGGAGCAGTTTCATTGGTAAAGAGTTTCAGCAGCATATTAGTGCCATGGTAAATCGGATGGGCATGGAGCATATGCTTGGTGCTGTATTTTTCCAGCAGGCTCTTCGCACCAATATCCTGACCGCGTTGCTCGGCTTCAAGCACCAATTTAGCCAAAAGATCAGCACTTGCCAGACCCAAGTTGAAACCGTGCGCAGTAACCGGATGCATACCGACTGCGGCATCGCCGATTAATGCGCTGCGTTTGCCATAGAACCGTTGGGCAATCATACCGACCAAAGGATAATTGTGAATGGTGCTGACCAATTCCATATCGCCCAAACGGCCTTTGAGTTGCTCTTTCACGCTGGCCGCCAATTCTTCCGGCGACATGTTTTTAATCGTTTCAGCTTTATCGCTGTCCACCGTAATCACTGTATTGGTCAAGTGTTCTTCCAAAGGCAGCAACGCAATGGTGCGGCCGTAGTGGAAGCATTCATATGCGGTATGCAGGTTGGACAGAGTATGCTTCATGCGGCACACAAACATGGTGCGGCTGTAATCGTGCATATCTGAAGAAATGCCCAATTGACGGCGCGTTTGCGAGAAGCGGCTATCGGCGGCCAACAACAGACGGCCGGTCAATACTTCGCCGCTTTCCAAAATAACTTGCGCCTCATCGTCAGAAGTTTTGACTTCTTTAACATTGGTGCCGGCCAGGATTTTGACGTTGTCCAATTTGGACACGACTTCATAAGCGGCTTTGCGGATATTGTGGTTGGAGATCAAATAGCCCAAGCAGTCCGCAGGCTCGCCGCGCGCCTGAGTCGGTTGCGGGAAGTGGAGCTGGTAATCGGAATGGCCGTTCAACACTTTGGCATCGCGCAAAGGATAAATTTCGTCTTTTGGAATCAAATCCCACATACCCAATCGCTGCATGATTTCGCGCGACAGATGCGTCAGTGCGATTTCACGGCCGTCATACGGCGGATTTTGCAACACTTCTAAAGGACTTCTTTCAATCAGGGTTATGTTCAAACCGCTTCCGGCCAACTCTGCGGCAAAACTTAATCCGGCAGGGCCTGCGCCGACGACGAGAATATCACTGTGTAAGCTCATGGGAGGAATTCCTTGTATTCAACTGATACGGATTTTTTCAGACGGCCTTAAGTTTACTGTGTTTAGCTACAAGAGGGTAAATCAAAGGCATTTGATAGATTATATAGAAAGAGTCAATAGAATAAAACAAAGGCCATCGATTATAAGCACGTTTTTACTTTGGCCTTAATATAAATCAAGCTTCACGACATACGGATTTTATCAAACAGATAAAACAGTCTGACAAACAAAAACCGCATTCCGAAAAGGAATGCGGCTTTCAATCGTAAAACGATTATTCTTCAGAACCGGTGTAAGGACGGATGCTGACGGTTTTACGGTTCAGCGCGCCTTTGGTTTTGAATTCAACGTAACCGTCGACTTTAGCAAACAAAGTGTGGTCTTTACCCATGCCTACGTTGTCACCTGCGTGGAATTTAGTACCACGTTGACGAACGATGATAGAGCCTGCCGGAATCAGCTCGTTGCCGTAGGCTTTAACGCCCAAGCGTTTGGCTTCTGAATCGCGACCGTTGCGGGTGCTACCGCCTGCTTTTTTACTTGCCATTTGTAATACTCCTGAACTTACTTGAAATTAGGCGATTGCCACGATTTCGATTTGGGTGAAATTTTGGCGATGGCCTTGGCGTTTTTGGTAGTGTTTGCGACGACGCATTTTGAAAATGCGTACTTTCTCGCCACGACCATGAGCAACGACTTTAGCTGTTACTTTTGCGCCTTCGATAAAAGGTGCGCCTACTTTTACAGATTCGCCGTCAGCAATCATCAAAACTTCAGTCAGTTCGATTTGGCTGTCGAGTTCGGCTGGTATCTGTTCTACTTTCAATTTTTCGCCAACGGAAACTTTGTATTGTTTACCGCCGGTTTTTACGACCGCGTACATACTCAACTCCATGAGAATTAGGTTAACATTCCGCACACCATGTGCGAAACGAGCTATTCTATTTCTATTTGCCTGTTTTGTCAAAATTTATTTTATTTACAAGTGAAAAGGCCGTCTGAAAGATATGTTGCATGCTTTTTAACTGATATAATCACGCGCTGGATTGCTGATATCTTTATGCAACGTTATTACCCCGACCGAATGTACGGGTTTAAACAGATTCATTGGAGCCACCGCTCCGTTTTATCAACAGAGAATGTTTTATGCTCGAAAACCTGCCTTACTTCCAACGCCACCTGCCCGATGACCTTGCCAAAGTTAATGCGGTCATCAACCAAGCTGTTCAATCCGATGTTGCGCTGATTTCGCAAATCGGCACATACATCATCAGCGCGGGCGGTAAGCGCCTGCGTCCGATTATTACCATTTTGGCAGGCAAAGCAGTCGGGCATGACGATGAAAAACTGTACTCGCTGGCAGCAATGGTGGAATTCATCCACACCTCCACCCTCCTGCACGACGATGTCGTTGATGAAAGCGATTTGCGCCGCGGCCGTAAAACGGCAAACAACCTCTTCGGGAACGCGGCGGCTGTTTTGGTCGGCGACTTCCTATATACACGCGCTTTCCAACTGATGGTTGGTTCGGGCAGTATGCGTATTTTGGAAGTAATGGCAGACGCGACCAACATCATCGCCGAAGGCGAAGTCATGCAGCTGATGAACATCGGCAATACGGATATTACCGAAGAGCAATACGTCCAAGTTATCCAATACAAAACAGCAAAACTGTTTGAAGCGGCCGCGCAAGTCGGCGCAATTTTGGGCAAGGCTTCCCCCGAACACGAGCAAGCCTTGAAAGACTACGGCATGTATGTCGGTACGGCTTTCCAAATCATTGACGATGTATTGGACTACTCAGGCGAAACCGAAGAAATCGGCAAAAACGTTGGCGACGATTTGGCAGAAGGCAAACCTACCCTGCCATTGATTTACCTGATGAGAAACGGCTCCGAGCAGGCAGCAAACGATGTGCGCCACGCTTTGGAAAATGCCGACCGCAGCTATTTTGAAAAAATCCACGACTATGTCGTCAACTCCGACGCTTTGCCGTATTCGCTTTCCGAAGCGAAAAAAGCCGTCGACAAAGCCATCGCTTCATTGGACGTGTTGCCTGACAGCGAAGTCAAAGAAGCCATGATTCAACTGGCAAAAGAATCCTTGGCCCGAGTATCTTAATCCGATGAATTTCAGCTTTGTCCCTTTGTTTCTGGTTACGCTGATTTTTTTAGGCGTTGTCAGCAACAACAACTCGATTACGATTTCGGCGGCCGTCTTATTGCTGATGCAGCAAACCGCTTTGTCACAATACATTCCCTTCGTGGAAAAACACGGCTTGCAAGTGGGCATCATTATACTGACCATCGGCGTATTGAGTCCGCTGGTTTCCGGCAAAATACAGATTCCGCCTCTGTCCGAGTTTCTCAATTTCAAAATGATTGCCGCCGTCCTTATCGGCATCTTCGTCGCTTGGCTTGCCGGACGCGGCGTTCCATTGATGAGCGAACAGCCTGTTTTGGTAACCGGATTATTAATCGGCACAGTCATCGGCGTTGCTTTTGTCGGCGGCATTCCGGTCGGCCCTCTGATTGCCGCCGGCTTATTGTCTTTTGTTGCCGGAAAGGTTTAAAATCCCCTCCTTTAACGCCTCGCCATAGTTCAACGGATAGAACGTATGCCTCCTAAGCGTAAAATACAGGTTCGATTCCTGTTGGCGAGGCCACAGTCTCAATAAAAGCCTTTCATACCTTGAAAGGCTTTCGTATTATCAATAAATAAAGGCCGTCTGAAACTTTTCAGACGGCCTTCTCATTTCGCCAAACCGTTAACCCGGACGGCCATCCGAACGCGGACGGATCAGCCAAGGAATATATTTCCATGCGTACAACAGCAGAGACACGGCAAACAAAGCGGCGGAGCAACGGATACTGTGCGTGTATGCCGTACCGCTCACAAAGGTAGCCAAAACACGGATAACTGTTGCGGCAATCATCAACCAAAAGGCGATAGGAACCACTTTAGGCGGCGGATAAATAGAGTTGCCGGTATGGCCAAGCGCAGTTCGCGCCATCATGCCCAAAGTCAGCACGCCGATACCGCCAACGCCGATAAGGTGTACGCCCAAATTCAGGAAACTTGGAACCCGATAAGAAATGCCGACAGCAATCAAACCCAAGCCTGTAAACAGATAGCCGGCAAACAAAATCCAAAGCATAGGCTCTTTCAGTACGGCTTTATACCACCAACGATATACTTGTACGGTAAAAATCACACCTGCAGCAATAGAGAACAAAGCAGCCAATCCCGGCAATATGTTATGAGCCATCATCATGGCAGTCAGCATAGGCAGCCAAAGCGATGCGTGCGCTACCCATTGAGGGCTGGGAATTTGCGGCACGTTCAAACGTTTGGACGTAAAGAACGAGATAATCCGCATACCGATCAAACCGATAAAACCGGCCACCATAATCAAACCGGATTGCAGACCGGTCATCAACGCAATGGCATCAAACGGCTGCATTTTCATATGGAACGCGAAATGGGTGCCGCCCAAAACAAAAATAGCAAATACGGCAACATAGTTGCGCTTGTTTTGAGAACGGATTACCGGCAAAGCCATGCATACCGCGCCATACCAGAAAAAGATCGTACCAAATATACCGCTTGCCGTTGCACCCCAGCCGGGAATAAACGCACACAAACGCGCAAGCAGCCAAAATGCAGTCAAACCTGCCAACGCCTTGCCGCGCGTGGGCGGCTGGCCAGTCCAAGTTGCCACGGCCGTCAGCAAGAATGCAATGACAACCAATCCGGCGTAGCCCCAAATCATTTCATGGGCATGCCAATAAAAACCCGGCAATTCAGGCGTACCCTGATAGCCGAAGCCCCAAAGCAATATAGACAATGCGCCATACAAAGCCGCCAACGAATAAAACGGGCGGAAGGCCATTGCCCACACAGGATGTTTGAACAAATCGTTCATAGTGGTTCCTTCAATTTTTATATCATTATAAAACAGCAACAGAGGCCGTCTGAAACTTTTCAGACGGCCATTGATTCCCTTCCCTATTACACATTCTCAGGCAAAGGCAAAAAAGGTTCAATCGCAGGAAAAAGCTCGCGTTCCTCAAAACGCGCATGATCGCGCAAAGTCACCGCAAAATCCTTATTCCATGATTCATTCATATATTCAGGATGAGCCATCATCGCACGCAGCTTGGCATGATCACCTTCAAAACGCTGCCTCAATGCCGGATCAACCTTATCCCAATACGGCGCAAACATGGTTTCCTCTTCCAAAAAATGTGGCTCAAGTTCCGCAAAATGAGGATCCAGCTCTGCTTGATGGCTTTGCTCCGGCGTACGTAGAACACGGACGCACAACGACAGCGAGCCATGATGCTCACGGGAAAGTTCTATTAATGCAGGGTGGCGTTTCAAGGGTTTCATAAGTTCGTTATAATGGCAACAGTTTGTCAAACTGGATTAATTTAAATGTTTCAGATATTATGAAACCCAATCCCACATAAAGTCAAACAACCCTTTACCAAACACTACCCTTTTGACATATAATAAAAATATCTAAAGAGCCAGCCATGTATCTGACCCAACATACCGATTATGGATTGCGCGTATTGGTTTATACCGCCATCAATGATGACTCCCTCGTCAATATCAGCACCATTGCCGAGACTTACAATATTTCCAAAAGCCATTTAATGAAAGTGGTTACCTCATTAGTCAAAGGCGGATTTCTGGTCAGCGTGCGCGGCAAAGGCGGCGGTTTGCGCCTGGCGGATGTTCCTGAAAAAATCAACATCGGCGCAGTCGTCCGCCATCTTGAGCCGATGCAGGTTGTCGAATGCATGGGCGATAACAACGAATGCCTCATCACCCCATCCTGCCGACTGGCCGGCATCATTACCGGCGCCATCAAAGCCTTCTTCAACCATTTAGATCAATACTCCCTGCAAGATCTTTTGGACAAACCGACCTACGACATACTCTATACCCCGCGTATCCCGATCAACGAAATAAGCCGAATGGTTGATTAAATCTTCAGGCCGTCTGAAAAACAGTCCAGCTATATCGAAATAATCATCAGCCTTTCGATATAGGCGCATGTAGTATTACTCGGAAAAATAAACAATGCCGTCTGAAATGAAGATTTTCAGACGGCATTGGTTTACAAAACACTCTACAGCTTAAATAGGTGACTTTCATTTGATAGGTTAATTTTTATGCCAAATATGTCGAATATAAGACAACAGAAAAACATAAAATAAGAATAATCATAGCAACCGTAAAATTTATTCTTAATATTTTCAGATAAAATTTATTGGATATTTTTTGCATTCCAAACAGTATCTTGAAAAATTTTAATTGCATCCTTCTAGCAATAAATTGATATTCAAAAAAACCTATATCCAACCCTTCACAAACCAATAAATGCAAAAATGCCCGAAGCCAAAAGCCTCGGGCATTTTTAATATTTGGTGGGTCCGGTGGGTTTCGAACCCACGACCAAGGGATTATGAGTCCCCTGCTCTAACCCCTGAGCTACAGACCCGTCAAGAGTAGAAGCGGATTATAGCATAACTTGTTGCTTGTTCAAGATGCCGGGCAAATGTTTCAGACGGCTTGTTGGTTTTCTATTCGGGCATTATGCCGATACGCCCAATGCTTCCCAAACTTTCAAAGCGTCCGATGTTGCTTTGACATCGTGAACACGGATGATTTGCGCGCCTCTAGCCACTGTGGCCAAAGCGGCTGCGACGCTGCCGTGTACGCGTTTAGAGGCATCTTGTTCGCCTGTCAGCTCGCCAATCATACGTTTGCGCGATACACCGATCAGAAGCGGGAATCCGGTTGCGTCCATCAACTCAGGCAAATGTTGTATCAGAGTGATGTTGTGTTGCAGGTTTTTGCCGAAACCGAAGCCGGGGTCTAGCGTGATGCGTTCAGGGGCAATGCCTGCTCGAACGCATTCTGCCGCGCGTGCTTTTAAATAACGCGCGACTTCTTCGACGACATCTTGATATTGCGGATTCAGCTGCATGGTTTTGGGCAAGCCCTGCATGTGCATGAGGCACACGCCTGTATTCGGCTGTTGCGCCAATAATGCGACTGCGCCTTCATCACTCAATGCGGCAACATCGTTGATAATATCGACGCCGCCTTGCGCCAAGGCTTTTTCCATGATTGCCGTGTGGCGCGTGTCCAAGCTGACGGGAACATTCCACTTGGCCACTTCCGCCAAAACCGGCTGCACTCTGGCCCATTCTTCTTCGAGAGAAACACCATCCGAACCCGGGCGGGTAGATTCGCCGCCGATATCAAGAATATCCGCGCCGTCTTTCAGCAGCTGCTCGGCATGTGCCAATGCTGTTGAGACATTTTGCGAATAGGTGCCGCCATCGGATAATGAATCGGGGGTCAGATTGACGATGCCCATGATTTTCGGTTTGTCTAAGGCGATTTCAAATCTGCCTGCCTGCCAAATGTGCGTGTTCATAATGCTTCCATTGATGAAATAATAGGATAGAGGCCGTCTGAAACTTTTCAGACGGCCTTTAGGTTTTAACTTCAAAACAGTAAATTACATTCCGCCGTAATTCGGTCCGCTCGCGCCTTCAGGACAAATCCAAGTGATATTTTGCGTCGGGTCTTTGATGTCGCACGTTTTGCAGTGAACACAGTTGGCGGCGTTGATTTGCAGACGCGGACTGCCGTTTTCTTCGACAATTTCATATACGCCGGCCGGACAATAGCGGGTTTCGGGCGAGGCGTATTCTTTGTAGTTTACGTCTATCATGACCTGCGGATTTTTCAGCACCAAATGGTCGGGCTGGTTTTCTTCGTGCGCAAGGTTGGCAAGGAAAACGCTGCTCAAACGGTCGAAGGTCAAAACGCCGTCGGGCTTCGGATAATCAATCGGCTTGCATTCGGCGGCTTTTTTGAGCTGCTCGTTGTCTTTGCCGTGATGTTTCAAAGTCCAAGGGGCTTTGCCTCTGAAAATCATCTGGTCGATACCGGTATAGACGGAGCCGAGGTAAACGCCCCATTTGAATGACGGACGGACATTGCGTGCGGCATAAAGCTCTTGATACAGCCAGCTTTGTTCAAAGCGTTGCTGATAATCGGTGGCCTCTTTGCCGCTGTCGAAGCTTTCCACTTCTTCGAGGTTTTCCAACAAAGGAAATACGGCTTCTGCGGCAAGCATGGCGGATTTCATGGCCGTATGGATGCCTTTGATGCGCGGCATATTCAGGAAACCTGCGGCATCGCCGACCAAAACGCCGCCTTTAAACGAGAGTTTCGGTAGGCTTTGCAAACCGCCTTCAATCAGCGAACGCGCACCATAAGCGATACGGCGGCCGCCTTCAAAGGTTTTGCGGATTTCAGGATGGGTTTTGAAACGTTGGAACTCTTCAAACGGCGACAGATAAGGGTTTTGATAATCCAAACCGACCACAAAGCCGACAGCGACTTTATTTTCGTCAAAGTGATAAATAAATGAGCCGCCATAGGTTTTGCTGTCCAACGGCCAGCCTGCGCTGTGCATGACCAAGCCGGGCTGATGTTTTTCAGACGGTACTTCCCAAATTTCTTTAATGCCCAAGCCGTAAGTTTGCGGCTCGCTGTTTTGGTCGAGCTGGAAACGTTCGATGACTTGTTTGGAAAGCGAGCCGCGACAGCCTTCGGCAAACAGGGTTTGCTGCGCCCAAAGCTCCATGCCGGGCTGAAATGAATCGGTCGGTTCGCCGTCTTTACCCACTCCCATATTGCCGGTCGCAATGCCTTTAACCGAACCGTCTTCGTGATACAGCACTTCGGCAGCGGCAAAGCCCGGATAGATTTCCACACCCAAATTTTCCGCCTGCTCCGCCAGCCAGCGCACGACTTCGCCCAAGCTGGCAATATAGTTCGCATGGTTGTCGAAATTCGGGGTAACCGGCAAGTTGAAGGCTTTTTTCTCGGTCAGGAACAAAACCCTGTCCTTTGTCACTGTACGCGTCAGCGGCGCGCCTTTTTCTTTCCAATCAGGAATCAGCTCATTCAAAGAAATCGGATCGATGATGGCACCGGCCAGCGAGTGCGCACCGGCCTCCGAACCCTTCTCCACCACGCAAACGCTGATTTCACGTCCATTCTTTTCGGCAAGCTGCTTGAGTTTGATGGCGGCAGACAAACCCGACGGGCCTGCGCCGACAATCACGACATCGTATTGCATACTGTCGCGCTCGATGGTTTCTGTCATAGTGGTTCCTGTATTGTCATTATTCAATTTAATCCGCTAATTATACAGCCTGGACATATAGTTACCAAATACAACAAAAGGCCGTCTGAAACTTTACTCAAATTTCAGACGGCCTTTACTGTATTCAAAAGATTATTGCGCTTTGGTTTCCGTTACAAAACCGATTTTGCTGATACCGGCTTCGCGCGCCGCTTGCAGGGCTTGGTTGACGTAATCGTATTCAACCGCTTTATCCGCCGCAATCGCCACAATCACATCTTCGTTTTTCGCTTTGGCTTCTTTCAGCTTGGCGGTTACCGTTGCCAAATCCACTTTGGTATCCGAATCGCCGCCAACGACGTAAGCACCACTGGCATCAATGCTCAAACGCAAAGGATCTTTAGGCTGCTGCTTATCCTCTTTCGCCGCTTTTTCCGAAGCAGTCGGCAACTCCAAAGGAATCGAGTGGGTCAGCACCGGCATGGTAATCATAAATACAATCAGCAACACCAGCATCACGTCCACCAAAGGTGTAACGTTGATATCCGACATCGGCGCATCATCGCCGGAATTCATTGATCCGAAAGCCATGGTTTAGTCCTTTTGGTTCAGAAGGCGGACATGCAGGTCATGTGCAAATGCGTCCATATCTTGCGCAATGGTTTTTGTACCGCGATTGAGGAAGTTGTACGCCAATACGGCCGGAATCGCCACAAACAGGCCGACAGCAGTCGATACCAAAGCTTCGCCAATCGGACCGGCTACCGCAGCAATGCTCATTTGGCCGCTTTCGCTGATGCCGATCAGGGCATGGTAAATACCCCAAACAGTACCCAACAGGCCGATAAACGGAGCGGTTGCACCGATAGAGGCCAAAGCGGTCATACCGTAGTCGAACTGGCGCATGGTTTGGGTCAAACTGTTACGGATGTGAACGACCAAGTATTCGTTCAAAGGCAATTCGTCAATCAGCGATTTGCTTGTCGTTTGACGGTAATTTTGGTACGCACGCAGAGATTCATCGGCAACATTGCTCATCGGTGCTTCTACCGCTTTGGCTTTTTGTACGGCATCAGCCAGCGTAAACGCATTCAGCATCAACTCTTTTACCTGAGCATTGCCTTTTTTCGCTTTGCGGTATTTGATGCAGCGAATCACAATGACGCTCCAAGTCACCACACTCATCAACAACATCAGGACAAATACACCAATCAGTACCACATCACCTGATTTGAAAACTAAACTTAAATCCATAATTTTTCCAAGTTAAAAATAAAATTAAAATTTCTATCGGGTCATTTAAAATTATTTCCCAACAGCATATATTTTCTAATCAATCAGCTTAGGCCTAGATACTTATTCGAGCGTGAATTTGACAGGTACTTTAAATTCAGTCCAAACGCTTGCATTACAGCTACCATCTTTAACGGCTTTACGCGCTGCATTATCCAGACGACTATAACCACTTGATTTATTCACACTGATTGAATCCACTTTACCGCCGGGACCAACCAAGACTTTCAAAACAACCAAGCCTTCTTCACCATTTTCAGTGGATAGTGAAGGATACGGAGGTCTTGGAATATGGCAGGTTCCTTTTGCCGGATTGCCTTTACTGCTGCCGGCACCTGTACCGCTGCCACCACCTCCACCACCTGTGCCGGAGCCATGTTCGCCTTTCGAGCCGCCGCTACCGGATCCGCTGCCTTCGCCACGGCCGCTGCCTGTACCTTTCGTACCGCCGCCGTTGCCTTTTCCTTCTCCACCCAAGGCTTTGCCTTCGCCGTTGCCTTTACCGTTTTCAGCAGTATTCGGCCCGGTTTTGCTGCCTGAGTATTCCGATGCTTTTGGAGACGGTTTAGGTTCTGCCTTCGGCTCTGGTTTTGGTTCAGGTTTTGGCTCAGGCTTCGGCTCTGGTTTAGGTTCCGGCTTAGGCTCGGGCTTAGGTTTCTCGATAGGTTTCGGTTTTTCCTTTTGCTGTACGATATCCGCTTTTTCTTTTTTCGTTACCACAGGTTTGATAACAGGTTTGGGCGGTTCGACAGGCTTAGGTTTGGGCTTCGGCTTAGGTTTCGGTTGTTCGGGGGTAGGCTCGGGGGCGGCTGGTGCCCCTTCGCCTTCAGGGCTGCCGTCGCCACCGCCGAAATCGCCTAAATCGACAAATTCAATATTCGCCATTTCGACAGGAGGCGGTTTGTGCGCGTGCCATAAAAGTGCAACCAAGCCGACGTGAATCAACGCAACGGAAGTCACGACGGCTGGAGTTAAAATTCGTTTTTTATCCATAATTCCGTTATGTTAATAGCAACAATTCCCGTTTGCAAGTCGTTTTACAGTCAAAACAAGCATTAATGCTTATAGAGAAAGTTTATAGACCTGCTGTTTTAAAGGCTGCATATCATAATATGATATTAGCTCTCATTCCTAATATTATCAAACAAAAGGTCGTTTTAAAAGATAAGCGGTAAGGCAAAACAGCCTATTCTTCCGGCGTTTATGCTATCCGCACATTAAACCAATATCGAAACCTCATCAGACCAATCAAAATTCAAATGGTTTCAAATCATCTGTATAAAACATCAGTCCGTCTGAAAACATTCTTTCAGACGGACTGATTCAAACAAAATCATTTTTTCCGTTTCGCCCTTGGGTGCGCCTCATCATAAACGCGCGCTAAATGGTCAAAGTCCAGCTTTGTATAAACTTGCGTAGCGGAAAGGTTGCTGTGGCCCAACAATTCCTGTATGGCGCGGATATCGCCCGATGCCTGCAAAAGATGGGTTGCATAGCTGTGGCGCATCATGTGCGGCGAGATATGACTGGCGCTGCCCACGCGCACTGCCCACGCCTGCAGGCGTTTTTGGATTTGACGCTGCCCCAGCCTGCCGCCGTTCTTATTGGTAAACAAGGCCTGCTCGCCCTCTTTGGCAATACGCACCGCCAAATAATCACGCAATGCCGCAATGCTCTTGCCCACCAAAGGCACTTGTCGCTGCTTGCCGCCTTTACCCTTCACACTGACCCAGCCTTCGTCCAAGACGATACCGTCCAGATTCAAACCTTGTATCTCGCTCAGGCGCAAACCGCTGCCATACATCAATTCAAACATGGCCTTATCGCGCACGTCCAACTCGTCATCAACAGGCGCATGGTCAAGGATATGGTTTAAAGGTTCTTGCGGCAGCGCTTTGGGCAGGCGCTCGGGCAGGCGCGGCGCTTTCATATTAAATGTCGGGTCGCTTTCCATGACTTCTATCTGCACCAGCCAACTGCAATACTGCCGCCATACCGATAATTTCCGCGCCAAGCTGCTTTCGCTCAAGCCCTTTTGCGAGAGCTTTTTCAATACCGCCACAAAATCTCGGCGCGTCGGCAGGCCGTTTTCAAGATTATCGGGCAACAGGCGCATCAACTCACTCAAATCGCGCCGATAAGCGGAAACGGTATGCTCCGACTTGCCTTGTTGCAGCAAGGTTTTCAGATAGCGTTCAAGATGAAGCGCAAAATTGTTTGATTCCGCCATTTCAGACGGCCTCCAATGCCGTTTTCAATGCCGAAGGCAGACGGCAAACTCGTTGCTTGCCATAATCGAAACACACCATGCCTGTCTGCACTTTCGCCAACACAAGGCCATCTGAAATCCTGCGGATACGGTACAGCAAAGAAAAGCCCACACCGGCCACGCCCGCCGCCCCCATTTCTACCGACAGCTCATCGCCATGATGACCTTGCGCCAAATACTGCACCGCCGCATCCGCCATAATCAGGCCAACCCCTCCGGCATCCATTTCACTCCAACCCAGCTTCGCCAGCCAACGCATCCTCACTTCATGGCACAAACGCAACACCGCATCGTTCGCCAAATGGCCACCATAGTTCACATCGCCCACCTGCACCGTCAAGGCCGTCTGAAACAAAGGCTTATCACACTCGGCCACCGAAATCCTATCCATTTTGCACACCCGTTTTTAATACTCTGCCATTATAAACCGAGACCCTGTTCGTTAATATATAAAAACAATGTAGCAGCTTGTAGTTTTTCATAGCAAAAAACATTATAATTTATCGGATAAATTTACCCTTCACTACTTCAGGAGCTCCTCATGGCACTCGTATCCATGCGCCAATTATTGGACCATGCTGCCGAAAACAGCTACGGTCTGCCCGCATTCAACGTTAACAACCTCGAACAAATGCGCGCCATTATGGAGGCGGCCGACCAAGTCAACGCCCCCGTTATCGTTCAAGCATCCGCAGGCGCACGCAAATACGCAGGTGCTCCATTCCTGCGCCATCTGATTTTGGCCGCAGTCGAAGAATTCCCGCACATCCCTGTAGTAATGCACCAAGACCACGGCGCATCTCCTGACGTGTGCCAACGCTCCATCCAACTGGGCTTCTCCTCCGTGATGATGGACGGCTCGCTGATGGAAGACGGCAAAACTCCTTCTTCTTACGAATACAACGTCAACGCCACCCGTACCGTGGTCAACTTCTCCCACGCTTGCGGCGTGTCCGTTGAAGGCGAAATCGGCGTATTGGGCAACCTCGAAACCGGCGAAGCCGGCGAGGAAGACGGCGTAGGCGCAGTGGGCAAACTTTCCCACGACCAAATGCTGACCAGCGTTGAAGATGCCGTACGTTTCGTTAAAGATACCGGCGTTGACGCATTGGCTATCGCCGTCGGCACCAGCCACGGCGCATACAAATTCACCCGTCCGCCCACAGGCGATGTATTGCGTATCGACCGCATCAAAGAAATCCACCAAGCCCTGCCGAACACCCACATCGTGATGCACGGCTCCAGCTCCGTTCCGCAAGAATGGCTGAAAGTCATCAACGAACACGGCGGCAAAATCGGTGAAACCTACGGCGTACCCGTAGAAGAAATCGTCGAAGGCATCAAACACGGCGTCCGCAAAGTCAACATCGATACCGACTTGCGCCTCGCCTCTACCGGTGCCATCCGCCGCTTCATGGCAGAAAACCCATCCGAATTCGACCCGCGCAAATACTTGAGCAAAACCGTCGAAGCCATGAAACAAATCTGTCTTGACCGCTACCTCGCATTCGGTTGCGAAGGCCAAGCCGACAAAATCAAACCGATTTCTTTGGAAAAAATGGCAACCAAATACGCCAAAGGCGAATTGAACCAAATCGTTAAATAATCCGTAGATCGGATTCATACTGAGGCCGTCTGAAAACTTGGCAATAAGGTTTCAGACGGCCTTAGCTTTGGGGAAATTTATAGTAAAATCTTCCACCGACCACACATCAAAACACATCGAAAACAAATATGAAACTCGCCGTTATTTTGCCGGCCTATTGTGCCGAAGCTTATTTGCCCGAATGCTTGGATTCCGTATTGAATCAAACATTTCGCGACTTTTTTGTCATCGCCATCAACGATGCTTCAACAGACAAAACCGGCGAAATCCTCGAGGCTTACGCAGCCAAAGATTCACGTTTGCAGGTTTTCCATCTTCCGAAAAACAGGGGCGAGCCGTTTGCCTGCCAATTTGCCATGGATATGCTCAAAGACGTAGAAGTCGAATATGTGGCACGAATGGACGCGGACGATATTTGCGCCTTGGATCGTTTTGAAAAACAGATTCAGTTTTTAGACAACCATCCCGAAATCGATATTGTCGGCAGCCAAGCCACCATCTTTTTTGATGACCAAACCGGAAGAGAACCCGTTTTAAGCGACCTCCCCCTGCTCGACAAAGACATTAAAGCCTTTCTCTCCTTTGCCGCCCAAAACATGTTCAACCCCACCACCATGTGGCGGCACGACAGCATTAAAAACCTCGGGATAAACTACACCGCGACAGAAACCGCGCCCGATTTCCATATGTGGGTGCAATGTGCCCTACATGGCAAAACCTTTGCCAACCTGCCTGAGTCTTTGTTGTCTTACAGGATACACACAGCTCAAGAAAGCAAAAAAAAAGACAAAATCAACAGATCTGTCCAATACACCATGGAATTGTGGTTCAGCCACCTTTTCCCTGAATTGAACCCAGTAGAAGTCACCCTCTTAAGCCGCATCTTGTACGAAAAGCAACTGCGCTTGACCACTGAAGAGCTGAAAACCATTTTTGCCGCTTATGACAGAATCAGCAAAGACCGCAGCATTTCATTGTTTGGCGAAGACCGCAATACGATGTTCGACATGATAGACAAGTTCTTCAATTTCTTAAAAAGCCGGTTGAAATTCACTTAAATTATAAAAGGCCGTCTGAAACCTCGGTTTCAGACGGCCTTTGTCTATTTCAAAATCAATCTAAATCAGAACAAGCCATGAATCACGCCTTCTGCGTCCACATCGATTTTCTCGGCAGCCGGAACTTTCGGCAGACCCGGCATTTTCATCATATTGCCGCACAACGCAACGATGAAACCTGCGCCTGCGGAAACAGTGATACCGCGCACGGTAATGCGGAAGCCTTCGGGGCAGCCCAAAAGTTTGGCGTTGTCGCTCAAAGAGTATTGGGTTTTCGCCATGCAGACAGGCATTTTGTCCAAGCCCAGTTTTTCCAGTGAAGCAATTTCGGCAGACGCTTCCGCGCTGAAATCGACATCTTCCGCGCCATACACTTTTTGGGCAATCGCACGGATTTTGTCTTTAATGCTCAACTCGACATCGTAGGCAAAGCCGAAGTTATTCGGTTGGTTTTCGATGGCGTTAACGACTTTGTACGCCAAGTCTGCACCACCCGCGCCGCCTTTGCCCCATACTTCGGTCAGGGAAACTTCAACGCCGTGTTCCGCGCAGGCTTTTTCAATCATGGCCAACTCGGCATCGGAGTCGGACACGAAGCGGTTGATGGCAACCACCACAGGCAGGCCGAATACGTTTTTCAGGTTGGAAATGTGTTTCAGCAGGTTAGGCAGGCCTTTTGCCAAAGCGTCGAGGTTTTCTTCGCCGAGGTTGGCACGCTCCACGCCGCCGTTGTATTTCAAAGCGCGGACGGTGGCCACGACAACAGCCGCATCAGGTTTCAAATCCGCCAGACGGCATTTGATGTCGCAGAATTTTTCCGCACCCAAATCCGCGCCGAAGCCTGCTTCGGTTACGGCATAATCGGCAAGGTGTTTCGCCAAACGGGTGGCCGTTACAGAGTTACAGCCGTGGGCGATGTTGGCGAACGGACCGCCGTGTACAAATGCCGGAGTGCCTTCAATGGTTTGTACCAAGTTAGGCTTAATCGCATCTTTGAGCAATGCCGCCATCGCGCCATTTGCTTTCAAATCTTTAGCATAAACAGGGCTGCCGTCTTTGGCGTAAGCGACAAGGATGTTGCCCAAACGCTCTTTTAAATCACTAATGTCTTTGGCAAGGCAGAATACCGCCATCACTTCGGACGCAACGGTAATGTCGAAACCGTCAGGACGCATCACGCCGTCAACAGGTTTGCCCATACCGTCGATGATATTACGCAACTGACGATCGTTCATATCGACCACGCGACGCCACAGGACGCGTTTCGGATCGATGTTCAACTCGTTGCCTTGGTAGATATGGTTGTCGAGCATGGCGGCGAGCAAGTTATTCGCCGCACCGATGGCATGGAAGTCTCCAGTAAAGTGCAGGTTGATGTCTTCCATCGGCAAAACTTGGGCATAGCCGCCACCTGCCGCACCGCCTTTAACACCAAACACCGGACCCAAAGAAGGCTCGCGCAGGGCGATAACCGAGTCTTTGCCGATATGGCGCAACGCGTCCGCCAAACCGATGGTTACAGTGGTTTTACCCTCACCCGCAGGAGTCGGATTAATGGCGGTAACCAGAATCAGACGGCCTTGTTTTTGCGGCAGCTTGAATGCTTCGGCAGGATTGATTTTGGCTTTGTAATGACCATAGGGTTCGATGTTGTCAACGTTCAAACCCAGCTTGGCGGCAATTTCACCAATCGGGCGCATGGTGGAAGACTGGGCAATTTCAGCATCGGTTTTGAAGCTCATGATTTTCCTTTATTGAGAGAGGGAAAGGCCGTCTGAAACAATACCATTAAAGACAGCTGGAAGAAAAAGAATATTAGTTCTATTATAGCGTTTTCCAAAGACAAACCGCAGTGAAAATTTCGATATTTCATCAACAAGCGGATTCATATTGTCAACAATTTGAAACAAAGGAAGAAAATATGAGCAGCAACGCATGGCTGTTTTGGGCATTGGCATCGGCAGGCTTCGCCTCATTGACCGCCATTTTCGCCAAAATGGGTTTACAGGGCATAGATTCGGATTTCGCCACCTTTATCCGCACCTTGGTCATCCTCGCCGCTTTGGTACTGTTTTTAACCTACACCGGCAAATGGCAGGGCGTGAACGGCTTTACCGGCCGCAACTGGACATTCCTCATCCTATCCGGCCTCGCTACCGGCGCATCTTGGCTCGCCTATTTTAAAGCCCTGCAACTGGGCAACGCCTCGCAAGTTGCACCCGTCGACAAATTCAGCCTGGTCTTGGTCGCCCTGATGGCCGTCGTTTTCTTAGACGAACGCCCAAGCACGCAGGAGTGGATAGGCTTAGGCTTGGTAACCGCAGGCGTATTGACTTTGGCTTTGAAACGATAAAGATTGGAAGATCAAAAAGGCCGTCTGAAAAATTTCAGACGGCCTTTGCTTTGCTTCAAACAATCAGCTCAAAATTAATTTGAACCGACTTTGATTTTTTGCCACAAGTTGACAGACAGTTTTTTCGCATCTGCGCTCATTTGAGGCATGACGAAACCGTCTTTCATGTCTTGCTCGTTCGGGAAAATAGAACGTGTGTTCACCAGCTCGGCAGGCATTTTTTCGCGTGCAGGTTTGCTGGCCGGTGCGAAGGTTACGGCGATACCGTTTTTCGCAGCCACTTCGGGATCCAGCGTGTAGTTGATGTACTTGTGGGCATTGACGACGTTTTTCGCATCGGCCGGAATCAGCCAAGATTCGATCCAGAAGCCCATGCCTTTCGGAGTCAACACTTCGATGCCGACATTGTTTTTCACTTCTTCAGAACGCGCTTTGGCCAAGTTCAAGTCGCCGCCGTTACCTGCCGCCAAGCAGATGTCGCCGCGCGCCAATTCGTCAATGATGGAAGGGCTGAAACGTTTCACGTCAGGACGGATGGCTTTCAAGACTTCCGCCGCCGCTTTCAAATCTTCAGGATTCGAGCCTTTAGGATCTTTACCCAAGTAGTTCAACAAAATTGGGAACATTTCGCTCGGGGTATCCCACAAAGCGATGCCGCAAGATTTCAGCTTGTTGGTGTATTCAGGTTTGAACAGCAAATCCCAGCCGTTTTCAGGCAGCTTGCCGCCCAAAAGCTCTTTACCTTTCGCAGTAATCGCCAAAGTGTTCACACCGGAGAAATAAGGAACGGCGTATTGATTGCCCGGGTCGGCGGTTTCCAACATCTTCAGCAATTCAGGGTCGATGTTTTTGTAGTTCGGAATCAGATCCTTATTGATTTTTTGGTATGCACCTGCCTCAATTTGACGCGGCAGGAAGGCAATACCGGGCACAACCAAGTCATAGCCGGATTTACCGGTCAGCATTTTGGCTTCCAGCGTTTCGTTGTTTTCATACAAATCGTAAGTCAGCTTCAAATTATTGGCTTTTTTGAAGTCTTCGACTGTACTTTCGTCAACGTAGTTTGACCAGTTGTAAATATTCAAAGTATCGGTAGCGGCTGCCTCGGCATTGGCAGCAGGCGCGCTGCCTGCTTGAGGTTGCTCGGCTTTTTTCTCGCCACCGCCGCACGCGGCCAAAGACAATGCGGCCAATACGGCTAATACAGATTTTTTCATACGGGCAGATTCCTGATGAAAGAGTGGTTAATGTCAATAAATAAGAAACCCTGCACCCCATAAACACCCCGGCGCAGAGTTAGGCTATTGTAATGGAAACGTAAGCAAACGAAAAGCAATATCCATCTGATTTTTATTGAAATAAGGCAAAGCAACATCATCTTTTTCCCAAAAGCGTTGCACCGGCTGTCGTTTTTGGGCAAAATACGGCTGATTTGCGCGCGTTTATAGAGAAAAAGCTTGCACACAAGGAAATCTGTCTTTAAAATTGCGCGTTTACAGAATTTATTTTTCAGGAGATATTCAATATGGCAAACAGCGCACAAGCCCGCAAACGTGCCCGCCAGTCGGTTAAACAACGCGCCCACAACGCCAGCCTGCGTACTGCATTCCGTACCGCTGTGAAAAAAGTGTTGAAAGCAGTTGAAGCCGGCGACAAAGCTGCTGCTCAAGCAGTTTACCAAGAATCCGTTAAAGTCATCGACCGCATCGCTGACAAAGGCGTATTCCACAAAAACAAAGCAGCCCGTCATAAAAGCCGTCTGTCTGCTAAAGTAAAAGCTTTGGCTTAATACTGACGCAGATGCCGGAAATCCTGATAACCAAAGCAGGATAATCGAGCTGATACGATGCCCCTGAGGTCTTGCCTTTCAGGGGCATTGCCGTATTCACAGTTCAAACCGACTGAATAAAACCATTTACCCTCTCATCAGGCCGTCTGAAAAACAACGGAAACTCTTATGAACAAGATGTTGAAACATTCCCTAAGTATCGGATTCATTGCCGCCGCCCCACTGGCTGCCGCCGAAACCGCCGCCCTACACTGCACCACCATTCAAGACAACGCCACCCGTTTGGCGTGTTACGACAACATCTACTCGGCGCAACTTCCCCCTCAATCCCCACTGCCGCAAGCGCAAACCGAAACCGCCAAAACACCGGTTGACCTCGAACAAAGCATCCGTAAGAGCATTGAGAAAAAAGAAGCTTCCATCGTATTCGACAACCCTACCCATCCGAATATTTCAGACGACGTATTAAGCGAAACTGCCGACAGCTACACGCCTTTAAGCCTGATGTACGATTTGGATAAAAACGACACACGCGGCCTGTTGAGCGTACGCGAGCATAATCCTATGTACCTCATGCCCGTTTGGTACAACAGCAGCCCCAACTACTACCCGGAATCCCCCAGTCGCGGCGTAACCACGCAGGAAAAATTCAGCGAGCAGAAACGCCTCGAAACCAAAATGCAGGTTTCCTTCAAAAGCAAGATTGCCGAAGATTTATTCAAAACCCGTGCCGACGTATGGTTTGGCTACACCCAAAAATCCGACTGGCAAATCTTCAACCAAGGCCGCAAATCCGCTCCGTTCCGCAATACCGACTACGAGCCCGAAATCTTCATTACCCAACCCGTTAAAGCAGACCTGCCTTTCGGCGGCAAACTGCGTATGGTTGGCGCAGGTTTTGTTCACCAGTCCAACGGTCAAAGCCGCCCCGAATCCCGCTCATGGAACCGCGTTTACGCCATGGCTGGCATGGAATGGGGCAAGCTGACCGTCATTCCTAGAGTTTGGATGCGCGCCTTCGACCAAAAAGGAGATGACGACGACAATCCGGACATCAACAAATACATGGGCTACGGCGACTTGAAAGTCCAATACCGCCTCAATGACAAACAAAATGTTTATTCCGTCCTGCGTTACAACCCGAAAAGCGGACGCGGTGCCGTTGAAGCTGCTTATACCTTCCCAATTAAAGGCAAACTCAAAGGCGTTGTCCGCGGTTTCCACGGCTACGGCGAAAGCCTGATTGACTACAACCACAAACAAAACGGCATCGGCTTCGGCCTGATGTTCAACGACTGGGACGGTATCTAATTCCTCCATATTGTTTCAGACGGCCTGTGCAATCAAGGCGGCCGTCTGAAACAACAAAACAAGCCATTCGTTTAAAATACTCGTTTCCTAGCGCCCAAACGCGTATAATGCAAAGTTTGGGCAAAACTTGCCGGAATGAAACAAAGATGACAGAAGCAGCAGCCGAAAGCGGAAAAATCGCCAAGGCTTTAAAGAAATACCTGATTACAGGCGTACTGGTTTGGTTGCCGATTGCCGTAACCATCTGGGCGATGACCTACATCATATCCGCCGCCGACAGACTGATCAGCCTATTGCCGGAAAGCTGGCAGCCCCAGCATTTCTGGGGATTCAACATACCTGGTTTGGGCATTGTTGCCGCCACCGTCGTCTTGTTCGTTACCGGCGTATTTGCCGCCAACGTTTTAGGCAGACGGATTCTCGGCGCATGGGATAGCCTTTTGGGACGCATTCCCGTCGTCAAATCCATCTACTCCAGCGTTAAAAAAGTTTCCGAATCCCTGCTCTCCGACAGCAGCCGCTCGTTCAAAACCCCCGTACTGGTTCCCTTTCCGCAACCGGGCATTTGGACGATAGCCTTTGTTTCCGGCCATATCCCCGACAAACTCAAAGGCAGCCTGCCGCAAGATGACGACTATATTTCCGTTTACGTCCCAACCACGCCTAACCCGACCGGTGGCTATTACATCATGGTTAAAAAAAGCGACGTTCGCGAGCTGGACATGAGTGTGGATCAGGCATTGAAATATGTAATTTCGCTGGGTATGGTAATGCCGGACGACTTACCGGTTAAAGCCCTACCCGCCCAAAAGCCGTCTGAAGACGGTGATACCGAACATAACAATTAAGGTCTTCTTTTTTCAGACGGCCTTTCCTTCTTTTTCAAATTGAACAATATAAAAAGGTGATTTTATGCGTACCAACTATTGCGGCCTTATCAGCGAGCAATACTTAGACCAAACCGTTACCGTCAAAGGCTGGGTACACCGCCGGCGCGACCACGGCGGTGTGATTTTTATCGACCTGCGCGACCGCGAAGGCATCGTCCAAGTCGTGATTGACCCCGACACGCCCGAAGCGTTTGCCACTGCCGACTCTTCCCGCAACGAATACGTTTAGAGCATTACCGGCCGCGTACGCAACCGTCCAGAAGGTACCACAAACGACAAAATGATTTCCGGCAAAATCGAAATCCTTGCTAAAGAAATCGAAGTCTTGAACGCTGCCGCTACGCCTCCGTTCCAAATCGACGATGAAAACATCAGCGAAAACGTTCGCCTAACCAACCGCGTTATCGACTTGCGCCGTCCTACTATGCAACGCAACCTGCGCCTGCGTTACCAAGTAGCCATGGGCGTTCGTCGCTACTTGGACGCACAAGGCTTCATCGACATTGAAACGCCGATGCTGACCCGCTCCACTCCGGAAGGCGCGCGCGACTACCTCGTACCAAGCCGCGTTCATCCGGGCGAATTCTTCGCGCTGCCACAATCTCCACAATTGTTCAAACAATTGCTGATGGTTGCCGGTTTCGACCGTTACTACCAAATCACCAAATGTTTCCGTGACGAAGACTTGCGTGCCGACCGCCAACCTGAATTCACTCAAATCGACTTGGAAACCTCGTTCTTGAACGAGGATGAAATCATGGACATCACCGAAGGCATGGCAAAACAAGTCTTCAAAGATGCCTTGAATGTAGATTTGGGCGACTTCCCACGCATGCCTTACTCTGAAGCCATGTTCTACTACGGCTCTGACAAACCGGACATGCGCATCAACTTGAAATTTACCGAGTTGACCGACTTGATGAAAACGGAAGAATTCAAAGTCTTCCGTGGCGCAGCCGACATGAAAGGCGGCCGCGTAGTCGCTCTGCGCGTACCGAACGGCGCGAAATTCAGCCGCAAAGAAATCGACGAATACACCAAATTTGTCGGCATCTACGGCGCGAAAGGTCTGGCATACATCAAAGTAAACGATGTGAGCAACCTCTCCAACGGCGAAGACAGCGGCCTGCAATCTCCAATCGTGAAATTCCTGTCCGAAAACGCCCTGAAAGAAATCATCGAGCGTACCGGCGCGCAAAACGGCGACATCATTTTCTTCGGTGCGGACAAAACCAAAGTCGTGAACGAAGCCATCGGCGCATTGCGCATTAAAGTCGGCTTGGAACACGGCAAAGACAACGGCTACTTCGTAGACGAATGGAGACCTTTGTGGGTTGTCGACTTCCCAATGTTCGAATACGACGAAGAAGCTGACCGCTACGTTGCCGTACACCATCCGTTTACCGCGCCTAAAGAAGGGCATGAAGACCTGATGGTTTCCGACCCTGCAAACTGCCTGGCCCGCGCCTACGACATGGTATTGAACGGCTGGGAAATCGGCGGCGGCTCTATCCGTATCCACCGCGCAGACGTACAAGAGAAGGTGTTTGCCGCGCTAAAAATCAGCCCTGAAGAGCAACAAGAGAAATTCGGCTTCCTCTTGGACAACCTGAAATTCGGTGCGCCTCCTCACGGCGGCCTTGCATTTGGCCTCGACCGTCTGGTTACCCTGATGACCGGTGCCGAATCTATCCGCGACGTGATTGCCTTCCCGAAAACACAACGTGCACAATGTCTGCTGACCAATGCACCTAATGTAGTCGACGACAAACAACTTCGCGAGTTGGGCCTGCGTCTGCGTCAGAAAACAGTTGAAACAAAAGAAGCATAATTTACCGGCTTAACCTTTAAAATATCAAGGCCGTCTGAAATTTTTGAAATTTCTTTCAAATCTTTCAGACGGCCTTTCTACATTTTGGTCGTTTATATATAATCAACCCGCAAACTGTTTTATTTTAAACGTTTTCTTTAATGACGTTAGAGTACAAAAAACAACCGTTTGTAAGAAAAACAAACATATAAGCTTCGCAAGCAATATCATAGCTGTTATACGATAAAGGAACCTGACAATGTTTCTAATACTAACGGGGCTGATACTGTCTTTTTTTGTTACATTGCTTATTATTACTTCAATTATTCATAAAAAACAGTTTGCCTACAACACACACCAAGACTATAACTATTCCTCCCTTCCCTCTACTGCGCATGCCACCCTCAAGAGTGGCAGCCTGACTTTACCCGCTGCTATCAGCGGGCAAGATACCGTTATTGCCAAAATCCGTATCAAATCCACTTGGGCAGGATTGCTGGTATTGCCTTTTGTTGAAACCATTTCATCTAAAGGCAAATGGAAGCAATATTTCGAATACGGCGCAAAAGGCGTGCGCTATATCAATCTGAGCGACACCTTCTCCGACAGCGACAAAACCATCCGCCTGGAAGGCAAATACCTAACCTTGCCCGATCAAGAAATCGAACTCTCTGTTTATCCGCGTGAAAACCTCGACGGCAAAAAAATCCTTGTCCTCGCCCCCCATGCTGACGATGCAGAATTAAGTGCATACGGTTTGTATGAAAAACACGCCGCCAATTCAATGATCTGCACCTTAACTGCCAGCGAAGGCGGCAGCTTCCACTATGGTAATCTTTACAGCACATGCGACTGCGACACTCACGCACAATATCTGCAAAAAGGCCGGATGCGCGTTTGGAACAGCCTGACCGTTCCCCTTTTGGCCGGCGTGCCGTCTGAAAACATCCTGCAACTGGGCTACTTCGACAGCACTTTGACCGCCATGCGCCAAAATCCGGAGAAAGAGATTAAATCGACCAAAATCGATACGGCCGATGTCGATATTTTCCGCCGTGCCAACACCTCCTCATTGGCGAAGCACCTCAAGCCAGGCTCGACTTGGACCAGCTTGGTAGACAACCTTGGCTATCTGATAGAAACGTTCCAGCCGGATATTATCGTGACGCCATCCCCAAATATTGATGCGCATCCCGACCACCAACATACTGCGCTGGCCGCCATCGAAGCCCTGCGCAAAATCGATTACCGTCGCGGCAATCTGTTTTTGCACACCATACATTATCTGAGCGACGACTTCCCTATCGGCAAAGTAGGTTCTTCCCTCAGCCTGCCGCCGCCCTCCGAGCAACCGTTTTACTTCCAAAGCATCTATTCCCATCCTTTGGATAAAGAAGAGCAAAACCGCAAACTTCTCGCCCTTGATGCCATGAACGACATCCGCCCCAATTCAGACGGCTATATGCGTTGGAGTACCATGATATTCAAAGGACTAAACAAACTGCGGCACCACGTCCTCCATCTCGACAAAGACTTGGTCAACCGCTTTGTCCGCAGCAATGAATTCTTCTATACCGTCCCCATCAGCGACCTATACCAAGAAGAGACACTGAAACAAATCACCTATCAGGGTAAAGCCCAATAAACCATACAGGCCGTCTGAAAAGATGTTTCAGACGGCCTTTATCACACCAAATCAAAACAATAAAATCACCGCATTACAAACGAAAAATACCAAGCCCAAATCCAAACGCGACAACCCAAGTTATAATAAAACCCTTCCCACACGTCCCACATCATCATGCCGATTTACTTCATCGCCGATTTGCACCTGAGCGAATCCCATCCTCAACTGACCGCACTCTTCCAGAAATTTATCCAAGAAAAAGCCGTTTATGCCCAAGCCGTATATATTCTTGGCGACCTTTTCGATTTTTGGATCGGCGATGACGAGAACAGCCCTTTGGTTCAAACCATCAAACAAACCATCCGCAGCCTGACCGAGCAGGGCATTGCCTGCTATTTTATCCATGGCAACCGCGACTTCCTCATCGGCAAAACCTTTGCCCGCGATACCGGCATGACCTTACTGCCCGAGTACGCCGTTATCGACCTGTTCGGCACACCCACCCTGCTCTGTCACGGCGACACCCTCTGCACCGACGACCATTCTTATCAAAAATTCCGCCGTACCGTCCATCAAAAATGGCTGCAACGCCTGTTCCTGCTACTGCCACTCACACTCCGACTGCACATCGCCACCAAAATTCGCAAGCAGAGCAAACAGGACAAACAGCACAAAACCGCCGACATCATGGACGTCAATCCAGCCTTTACCCACGAAACCGTCCAACGCTTCCACACGCCCCTACTCATCCACGGCCATACCCACCGCGAAAACATCCACCGCAACGCCGATTACACTCGCATTGTACTCGGCGACTGGCGCGATAATTACGCCTCCATTCTCGAAGTTGATGCCGAAGGCTACCGTTTTATCGCCTTATAAAACATCAGGCCGTCTGAAAACCAGTTTCCCGATTGTTCAGACGGCCTGACTGACAAACATCCTCAAACGGTTTACGCAAACCAACCGCGTATCCGCTCCAAACCACCAAAGCGCACACACGCATCCGCATTCGCTTCGGTTTTCGGTTTTGCCCGATAAGCAATGCCGAACCCCGCCTCCCGTATCATCGGAATATCATTCGCACCATCGCCCATCGCCACCACCTGCCATGGAGCCAAACCCAGTTGCTCACGGTATTCACGCAACAAATCCGCCTTAGCCTGCGCATCGATAATCTGCCCTTTCAGACGGCCTGTCAACTTGCCGTTTTCCACTTCCAACACATTCGCGAAATGGAAATCTAAGCCCAAACGCCGTTGCAGACGTTCCGTAAAGAACGTAAATCCGCCCGACACCAGCATAAACTTCACATCATTCCGTTTGCACTCTTCCAACAAAAATTCCGCGCCCGGCGACAGCTGCAACACATTCTCGTACACCTCTTCCAACACGCGCTCGTCCAAACCGGCCAGCAAAGCCACACGCTTACGCAAAGACTGCTCAAAGTCCAACTCACCGCGCATCGACTGCTCCGTAATCGCAGCCACCTCATCCTTCAGCCCGACACCAGCCGCAATCTCATCCACACACTCAATCGTAATCAGCGTCGAATCCATATCGCTGACAATCAGTCCTAAATCAGCAAAAGCCACATCCGGCAACACCGCGCCATCTATCTGCTGCGCAATCAACGCCGCACGCATCTCGTCTGTCAATTCAAAATCATCATCAACCGACACACGCAACACCGACTTCCCTGATGGGGCAGACACCAAACCGCCGAATGCCGACCAGTCGCACGCACCCAAATCCCCATACTGCAACACCAAAACTTTCTTCATTTCATTCTCCTCATACCCCAAGACCTTTACAAACCACATTCAGTTTAAAACAACAAAACCGTATTTTTGCAAAAGCCTTAAAAAACCATAACAGCATTATAGCCGAACAACCCCGGCAATTTTCAGACGGCCTGTAAACAAATTCAGCTCGAGCTGCCAATACCAATATCTACATCAACAAACCAAGCAATTACTCAAAAATTTGATTTAGGACAAGCTGTTTAAAAAACTTTGCAAGTAACAGATAACTTGTTATTGCTTTTTCTTACAGTTTCGATATAGTTCTTTATAGCTAGTTTGGCACTACCCCTTATATCTAGCTTTCATTGCATTACCACCTCCATTCGTTGCCAACGGCTCCCTTTCCGATGGCAACCTTTTTTTGACCCGATGGTTTGACAATATTAAAATTGAATCAAATAAAATGATTCGGGGATTTATATTTAATTTTTAAAACAAAACGGCTTATAAAAAATAACGGCTCAATTTAAACAGATATTGCCGCCAATATTTAAAAACAAACAGACCTTTCTTTATCGAGGACCTCATCAAATGCATCATTCTAAGAAACTATTCAAACTAAGCACACTTGCCCTCTGCCTTGCTGCATTACCCCAAGCTGCACAAGCTGCCGAAGAGGTACAACAGGCTGAAGTGGAACAAGTTACCGTAGTGGGTAAAAACAAAAGCCTGCGCACTGAAAGTCAAAACAGCTACACAGTATCCGCCCTGCGCTCAACCACAGGGCTGGTGCTCTCTCCGCGGGAAATTCCCCAATCTGTCAGCGTCATTACTAAAAAACAAATTGAAGACCAGGGCATCACCGACTTAGAAGGTGCGTTGCAAAACGCTACGGGCATCAATGTTTTCAAAAGCGGCGGACGCACGCATTTCATGTCGCGCGGCTATTTTATCGAACAGTTTGAAGAAGACGGCATTGCCACGCAACTCGGCTCTCCCGGCGGATTCGGCTTAGGCGGCCCGGCCGGCGACCCGACCAGTGCAACTGATATGGCAATGTACGACCACATTGAAGTGGTGCGCGGTGCGGCAGGTTTGACACAGGCAAACAACGAACCCGGCGGCACGGTAAACGCCGTCCGCAAAAAGCCGACTGCAAAACGCCAGCTTTCCGCCGATTTGATGGCAAACTCATGGGGCAAAGTAAACAGCGTCTTTGATGCATCCGGCACCTTAAGCCAAGAACACGGCCTACGCGGACGCTTTGTCGGCTCGGTTGGCAGCAACAAAACCTTCAAAGACCAATCCGGTGGCCGCGACGTCCTTCTGTATGGCGTAATGGACAAAGACATCGGCGACAACAGCAAACTTACTTGGGGCGCAAGCTATCTCAACCAAACCGAAACACCCGATCCTGACGGCCTGCCCATGCGTGCAGACGGCAAAGAGTGGAAACGCAGCCGCTATCTGGGTGCGGATTGGAACGAAGCCCGCCTGAAAAAATACAATCTTTTTACCGAGTTTGAACATTATTTCAACGACAACTGGAAACTGAGCAGCAAGTTGGACTGGCGTAAGAACACCAGTTCAAAAGAATATTACACGCTGGGCGGCACAGGTAACGGCATCGGTACAGACGGCCTGGGAACCACATACAGCTTCGACCGTTACGATGCAGGCAACCGCCAGTTTACTTTCCAAAACAACCTGACCGGCCGCATCTTTGCTTTCGGCCAAAATCACGATCTCTTCTTCATGCACAGCTATTCCAAAGAGAACGTGAACTCAAGCAACCGCTGGTTTGATGACAGCAGTACCTATGACGCAGATGCCTTTAACGGCAGCGAGAAAGCCAAACCCGATTGGGGTTCTGCCACAGCCAAAGCCCGTGGCGGCAACGGCCGTTATACTACCCATGCCTTTGGTTTGGGCGCGCGCATCAATCCTACCGACAAACTGCACATTATCGCAGGCGGACGCTATACCAGCTGGAAACGCGACTTCTATTGGGATCGCGACCTCAAAGACGGGGTAGCAGGTTCATCAGACTCGCTCAAACGCAACCGCTTCATCCCCTATGCCGGCATCACTTACGACATCACGCCTAAACAAAGCGTTTACGCCGCCTATACATCCATCTTCAAACAAACGATGAACCGCGACTACAACGACAACCTGCTACCTCCGATTATGGGACGCAACTACGAACTCGGTTGGAAAGGCGAATGGAACGAAGGCCGTCTGAATACTTCCGTCGCCCTCTACCGCACCGATAAAGACAACAACAACCAACGCGTCAATGCCAAACCGCACGCCTACTGGGAACCGCTCAACCAAAGCAGCCGCGGCTTGGACGCCGAAATTTCCGGCAGCCTGACCGACCGTTGGCAAGTTTACGCAGGCTACACCTTCAACCGCAGCACCAACCGCAACAGCGTCGGGGACAATGTTGAATCGCGCCGAAAAGGCTACAACTTCAGCAGCCATACGCCGAAACATATGTTCCGCCTCTACACCAGCTATATCCTGCCGATTGATGACGGCAAATGGACGGTCGGGTTGGGGGTAAAGAGCAGCAGCAAAACCGCCAATTCCTACGGTTCCATCAAGCAAGGCGGCTACACCATTTGGAACACCAACGTCCAATACCGCCCGAGCAAAAACCTGCAACTGGGGCTGGCAGTCAACAACCTGACCGACAAACGCTACTACGAAAACCAATACAGCCGTGCCGCCAACAGCGGCAACTTCTACGGCGAACCGCGCAATGCCGTGTTCAGCCTGAAATGGAAGATGTAGTCCGTCTGTGGTAGCAAAATTAAAAAAAAACAATAACTAAATCATATTCGGCAATCTACCCGACCTGCTCCTGACAGACAGGGAACAATTGCCATCGTTGTAAAAGTAAGGGGTCGTCTGAAAACTGCTGTTTGAGTTTTCGGACGATCCCTTTTTCCATAAAAACCTCTTAACCCCCACCTAAAGGAGCTGTAATGAACCATCCGATTCGTTATGCCTACCTGCTTGCCGCCGTCCCGCTGCAACTTTCCGCCCAAACCACCGAACAGACGGAACATGTTGACCTGCCCACCGTTAACGTAACCGGACAAAGCCGTACTGCTTCGCGCGACAGTTATACCGTGCCGGTCATGTCCACCGCCACCGGCCTGCCGATCTCCCCCAAAGACACGCCGCAATCCGTCAGCGTCATTACGCGCAAACAAATGGACGATTCGGGCGCGACCACGCTGGAAGACGCATTGAAAACCACCACGGGGCTGAATATTTACAAACAGGGTTTCCAAACTCGCTTTCAATCCAGAGGCTTCGACATCGCGCAGATCAGCGAAGACGGTGTCAATTCGACTGTCTGTACCATGTGCGGCAATAATCCGCACGATGCCAAACAACTGACCGACACCGCGCTTTACGACCGCATCGAAGTCGTGCGCGGAGCAACAGGTCTGCGTAAAGCGCAAAGCGAGCCGGGCGGCAGCATCAATGCCATCCGAAAACGCCCGACCGCTGCGCCGCTGCTTGAATTTGATGCAACTGCCGACCGCTTCGGCACGCTGCGCTCTTCCGCCGATGTATCGGGATTCCTCAGCCGCGACAATGGCTTGCGCGGGCGCGCGGTTGCCGTACTTGAAAAAAACAAAAGCTGGCGTAAAAACAGCGATGGCAATAAAGGGATTATTTACGGCGTTATCGACAAGCAAGTCGGGGAAAACGATATGCTGACGTTGAGTGCGATGTACCACCGTGAAAAAGATGTACCTTCACTGTTCGGGCTGCCCGCCAATCCCGACGGCAGCGACCTGCGGTTGCCGCGCGACAGCTATTTGGGTGCGAACTGGAACCGTGCGGATTACAAAAAAGCCACTATTTTCGCCGAATGGAAGCACTATTTCGGCGATCGTTGGAATCTGACCACTTCCGTCGATTACCGCCGCAACAAATCTGTTACCGAATATGGTTA
>ERZ1699246.19-NODE-19-length-33451-cov-3.300984_pt1 | contig 33451 bp, 22 predicted proteins | sample MGYA00581528_ERZ1699246 | MGnify/ENA primary metagenome ERZ1699246 (study PRJEB42319, sample SAMD00040303) | human oral metagenome | material: saliva | host: Homo sapiens | study: EMG produced TPA metagenomics assembly of PRJDB4115 data set (Metgenomic analysis of... | reverse complement strand
TGCCGCTTCTCCGTTGCTGGAAACGGCGATGCGTTCGGCGTTGGGCAGGTTGCGTCCGAGCCAGTCGTTGCATTGCGCCAAGGCTTGGGCATGGGCGAAAACTTTGGTAATGCCGCCGATTTCGTGGCTGTCTTTACGCAGCAGATTATGATGAATACGGACAACCACTTCGCCGCAGGCTTTCAAAGCGGTTACAGCCAGCAAGTCCAAAGTACGCCCCACCGATCCTTCGGTCGAATTTTCTACCGGCGCTACCAAATAATCGGCTTGACGCGTTTCAACTTGTTTGAAGCAGTTGTCGATGGTAGTACACGCCATGGTGTGTGCGGCGTGGCCGAAATGTTTGATGGCGGCTTGCTGGGTAAATGTTCCCTTCGGGCCCAAATAGGCAATCGTCAACGGACGCTCCACTGCCAAACATTCGCTCATAATCTCGCGAAACAGCCGGGTGACCGATTCATCTGGCAAAGGGCCGCGGTTCAAATCCTGAATCCGGCGCAAAACGGCCACTTCCCGTTCAGGACGGTACACCGCGCCTGTCCCTTTCAATTCGCCGATAGCATGCGCATGACCGGCGCGCTCGTTGAGCAAACGGAGGATTTCCGCATCGATGCTGTCAATGGCATTGCGGTGCGGCAATAATTGTTCGTCTATGGATAAAGGCATAAGCTGTCTCGCAATTTTGTGAGGGATATTTTCATTTTAACATTAAAGGCCGTCTGAATTCCGTTTTCAGACGGCCTCAACACTATCTTTATCTAACTTTATCGTCTATCAGGTTTGCAAACGCCGCCAATTCCATCATAATTAAGCCTTTTGAACGACAAGGCCTATTCCATGCACTCAAACGGACTGTACACCCGTTTTCTGCCCGATGAAGAAGCAACCCTGAAACTGGGTGAAGAATGGAGCAAGCAGCTTTCCGCTCCTCTGACCATCTATCTTGAAGGCGGGCTGGGTGCAGGCAAAACCACGCTGACACGCGGAATTTTGCGCGGACTGGGGCATACGGGTGCAGTCAAAAGCCCAACTTACACCATTGTCGAATCTTATCCGCTGGATACATTAACCCTCCACCATTTCGACCTCTACCGCTTTACCATGCCCGAGGAATGGGAAGATGCTGGTTTGAACGAATTGTTTGCGCCCGACAGCATCTGCCTCATCGAATGGCCGCAGCAAGGTGGAGAATTCACGCCTCCGGCAGACATTACCATTACATTGACGTACACCGATAAGGGCAGAACCTGCACCTTTTCCGCCCACACAAACCAAGGCCGAAAAAGTTTAGAATCATGGTCAAATTAACTAGAAGACACATTCTCCGTCAAGGCACAGGACTATTTCTCACCCTCACACCCGTTGGTGCTGCATTGGCCAAACCGGCCTCTCCTGCGCAATTCCTTGCCGTCCGCATTTGGCCGGCGAACGCCTACACACGCGTCACCCTTGAGAGCAACCACTCGATGAAATACCAACATTTTATGTTGGACAACCCCAGCCGGTTGGTCGTGGATATTCAAGGCGCGGAAATCAACAGCGTCCTGCAAGGCATTTCCAGCAAAGTGCTGTCTAACGACCCTTTTATCCGCAGCATTCGCGCCGGTCAAAATACGCCCAACACCGTGCGTATCGTTATCGACCTCAAACAAAGTACCCATCCGCAAGTCTTCGCACTCGCACCCGTCGGCAACTTCAAAAACCGCCTGGTTATCGACCTTTATCCGCACGGCGCAGATGCCAACGACCCGATGATGGCCTTGCTCAACGGCAATATCCCCAAACAACGTCCGAATACCAATATCGCATACGACACCCCTGCCCCTAAAAGCAATCGCGGCAGCGGCGGCAACCGCCGTCCTGTGATTATGATCGACCCCGGTCATGGCGGCGAAGACCCCGGCGCAATCGGCCCGAGCGGCCTCAAAGAAAAAAACGTCGTACTCTCCATCGCCCGCGAAACCAAAAAACGCCTCGAAGCCTTGGGTTACAACGTATTCATGACACGCAACGAAGACATCTTTATCCCATTGGGCGTACGCGTTGCCAAAGGCCGTGCGCGCAATGCCGACGTATTCGTATCCATCCACGCCGATGCCTTTACCAGCCCGTCCGCTCGCGGTACCGGCGTGTACATGCTCAATACCAAAGGCGCGACCAGCTCGGCGGCAAAATTCCTTGCCCAAACCCAAAACAACGCCGACGCCATCGGCGGCGTACAAACCAGCGGCAACCCCAATGTCGACAACGCCATTTTGGACATGACCCAAACCGCGACCCTGCGCGACAGCCGCAAGCTCGGCCATTCCGTCTTGACCGAATTGGGCAAACTCAACCAGTTGCACAAAGGTCGCGTTGACGAAGCCAACTTTGCCGTCCTCCGTGCGCCGGATGTTCCGTCCATTTTGGTGGAAACCGCCTTCCTCTCCAACCCTACCGAAGAGCGGCTACTCGGCAGCGAATCCTTCCGCCAACAATGCGCCCAAGCCATTGCCACCGGTATTCAAAAATACATCAATACCGCCGTTTTACAACGTGGATAATGGCTTTATAAAACAAAGGCCGTCTGAAAATTTTTCAGACGGCCTTATCTTTTCAAGCAATCTATTTAACCGCACTTCCCTACCGCAGCCGGATACACCGATACTTTTGTCTGCGTCAATGCAAACAGGTTTTCCAACTGCGTTTGCGCCTGACGGTTGGCATGTTCCAAAATCTCAGCCTTGCATGCGCTTTGCAATACCTGCCGTTTCGCTTCTTCCTGCACCGTCTTAAATACCGACTTATCCATAGGCAGCAAATTAAACGAGCCGGACTGAATATCGTACACTTCGATATTTTCCAAATCCACGCTCAAGATTTCCACCGCCGGCAGACTGATCAATACCTTGTCGTCCACAATATTGACATTGTCCGCGCCTAACTTGTCCAAATCCAAACCGGCCAACACCTTACCGCGCACAATAAAAATACCGCTTTGAGAATCCTGCCACAGCCTGCGCCAATCCCCTTTTTTCTCCGTACGGATAATCGTATCAATATAAAACGCCGTACTTTCCAAGCGGTTCATCTGCTTAATCTGCATCAAAACCCCATCACGGGACAAAACCTGATGTTCTTCTTTCTGACCATGCAAGGCATAAAACCAGCCGCCTGCAGCCGTCAGCGTACACAACACCAGCACGACCAATCCGCGCCCAAGCATTTTCATTTCAAACATCCCCCGTTAAAATAATCATCAAAACATTCCCCATATTCTCCCAAAACCGTCAATTTCAAGCCATACCCAGGCCGTCTGAAACATTAAAACTTATTACCAAAAAGTAATAAAAAAATTCCAATAAACAAAGTTTGCCTTTTGGTAAAGACAAGACTACAATCCATTACACACAATTCAATTTCATCTCATCATGAATACCACCGACCTGCGCCGCCACAACCTGCGGCAATGGATAACACAACACCACAACGGCCAGCAGACCAAGTTTGCCCAAGCCATCACCATCAACCAAGGCGAGCTGTCCGCCCTGCTGAAAAACAAATCTTTCGGCGAGAAAAAAGCCCGAAAAATCGAGCAGGCAGCCAATATGCCTGACATGTGGCTGGATCAAGACCACCAAGACCGCCACGCCCCCACCATCAGCCAAGAAAGAAATACTATGTCCCACATCTCCACCATCCCCGAAATCCTAGCAGACATCAAAGCCGGCAAAATGGTTATTATCACCGATGCCGAAGACCGCGAAAACGAAGGCGACTTGCTGATGGCCGCCCAATTCGTTACCCCCGAAGCCATCAACTTCATGATCAAAAACGCACGCGGCCTGGTCTGCCTGCCGATGAACGGCGAAATGGTCGAAAAACTCGGCCTGCCCATGATGACCCAGAAAAACGGCGCGCAATACGGTACCAACTTTACCGTTTCCATCGAAGCCGCCCACGGCATTACCACCGGCATTTCCGCCGCCGACCGCGCCCTGACCATTCAAACCGCCGTTTCCCCATCCGCCAAACCAGAAGACATCGTCCAACCCGGCCACATCTTCCCACTGCGCGCCCAAAAAGGCGGCGTACTCGTCCGCGCCGGACACACAGAAGCCGGCGTCGACCTGGCACAAATGAACGGCCTGATTCCCGCCGCCGTCATCTGCGAAATCATCAACGACGACGGCACCATGGCGCGCATGCCCGAACTGATGAAATTCGCCGAAGAACACAATCTCAAAATCGGCACCATTACCGACCTCATCGAATACCGCAGCCGTACCGAAAGCCTGCTCGAAGACATGGGCAACGCACCCGTACAAACCCCATGGGGCGAGTTCCAACAACACGTTTACGTCGACAAACTCTCCGGCGAAACCCACCTCGCCCTCGTCAAAGGCACACCAACCTCCGACGAAGAAACCCTCGTCCGCGTCCACGAACCCTTCAGCGTCATGGACTTCATCCAAGCCAACCCGCGCCATTCATGGTCATTGCCCAAAGCCCTTGAGCGCATCCAACAAGCCGAAAGCGGCGTAGTCATCCTCCTACACCGTACCGAAGACGGCGCTACTCTACTCGACCGCACCCTACCCAAAGGCGCAAACCAAGCCTACAAATGGGACAGCAAAAGCTACGGCATAGGCGCACAAATCCTCGCCGGCCTCAACGTCAAAAAACTGCGCGTCCTCGGCCAGCCGTCATCCTTCACCGGCCTCACCGGCTTCGGCCTCGAAGTCGTCGGCTTTGAAGAAGCTGAAAAATAATCTTGCTTGATTGATTCTCAAAGCAAATGAAACAAAAGGCCGTCTGAAAATGTTCAGACGGCCTTTTCATATCTCTATTTATCTGAATATGATCCAAACAAAATTATGATAAAAACGACTATTTATTAGATTATTTCAATAATGATAAACATAATCAATTATTAGATAACTGTTAATAATATTTAAAAATTTTATGTTTTTTATATAAAAGAGTATTTTAACCTCTTATATTAAATTCTTAACAAAGAGAAACTATGTCTGCTTTTACTCCCAAACCCAAAATAATCATTCTCAGCCTTGCCAGCGCATTCAGTACATTAACCGTTGCTAATGTCATCGAAACCTCAGCTCAACCCGAACAATACCAAGAATTGGATACCGTTGTTGTCAGTGGCAAACGTACCAACGACCAAAAAGGTGCGGACGATGTGTATTACAAAAACGTCTCCAACGCCTACGTCGGCAAAGAATACCTCGAACGCTACCGCGTCCAATCCGCCAGCGACGTACTCAAAGGCCTAAACGGCGTGTACAACATGAACACCCGCACCGCAGGTGGCGCGATTACGCCCAATATACGCGGCATCACCGGCAAAGGCCGTATCCCCGTAACGCTAGACGGCACGGAGCAAACGGTCGATGTCTGGCTCAACAACTACGGCGTGGGCGACCGCAATTATCTCGATCCCGCCCTGTTCCGCAGCATCGCGGTGGAAAAAAGCCCCGCCATGACGCGTGGCGTGAAATCGGGCGTCGGCGGCGCGATGTCCATCCGCACTATCGAACCTTCCGACATCATCCCCGAAGGCAAAAACTGGGGAATCGAAGTCAAAACCGAGTTTTCCGGCAACACCGTGGCGCAGAAAAACGACTTGCGCCAATTCTTAGGCCGCGACTACCGCACCCTATCGCCCATAGGCGCGACGGCGGACGGGGTATCGGGTATGCCCGATGTATTGACCGGCTATACCGGCAAACCCTCCCCCACCGCCCTGTTGTTGGACGAAGGCATAGCGGGTACGAAGTATGCGGGCGGCAAAAGCCACACCAACTTCAAAGACGACAGGCAGCTGATGCTGTCCGCCGCCTTCAAAACCGACATTACAGACGGCCTTGCCGCCTACAGCCACCGCCCAAAGGGCAACTACTAAGCGGGCAAACGCGGCTATCAAAGCTACCTCCACAACCCCATTTACGGTGCGGATGCCTGTTACGATCAGTATCCCGACAAATCGCAACGGGAAAAAGACATACTCTGCAAATCTTCCGCCAGCCTGGTGCCGAATATGGCCGTCCTATTCCGGCCGGGCGAAGAAATCATGAACAGCCACACCGACACCAAAACCCTGCTGCTGAAAAACAACTGGTATCTTCCGGATAACCAAAAAATCAGCCTGCAATATATGGATAACAAAATCGGCTTCGGAGAAATCAACCCCCTGATAACAGCATGGATACTCGGTTTCGCCGAACAATCCCTAGACGAACCTGCGCAACAAGCACCGGGGATAGGGACGAAAATCGACAGCAAAACCTACAAAATCGGCTACGAATGGAAACCGCAGAATAACAAATGGATAGACCTTCAAGCCGATATGTGGCGGGTGAAGACCGACAGTAACCGCCATCAGAGCGGTGGCCCCGTCGTCGGCGTCATTACGCCCGACTATGAGTACGACCTTTGGTATTGGTGCAACATACGCAAACAGCCCTCGCCTAACCTGCGAGGGGAAAGCTGCGAAAGCGCGATGGCGTCGAACACCTACGGCTCGGCGCGAACCCATGAAGAAGTGCTGCGCATGATAGAAGACACGCCCGACAAAATCGCCCGCAAGCTGGCAGAATACGATGAAAACAACCGTGCGATTACTGACCGCTGGATGGGGCATACGGGTGGCTACTACGCCATCATGCCCGCCGACAAAAATGTGCTGACCGACCAGACCAACCAAATCGGCAAGCTGATGAATCTGGCCGAACTGAAGCAAAAGCTGAATCAGGAACGCTACTACATCGAACATCCCGACCGCATCATCGTTCCCGGCGCGCGGCAGCGTACCGCAGTCGTCCGCAACGGCTTCAACCTCAACAACCGCTTCCGCCTTTCCGACAACCTCAGCCTCACCCTTGCCGCCGACTACCAGCGCGAAACACTGGAAGAACGCACCGATACCGCCGACAGCAATGATTTGATGAATACTTTCGGCGTACTGACCCGAATGGCGGCCTTGGGCGGCCCGCAGTCGGCGAAAAAGCGCGAATGGGGCGCGAACCTGGTCTTCGACTGGAAACCGACTTCCCGCCTGAACATACAGGCGGGCGTGCGCTATCAGAACTTCAAAGGACGCAATATCGAACTGGCGCGGCAGCGTGCCGCACGCAACCCCTGGTATCAGTACGGCCTGGGTTCGGACAGCTATGTTACCGGCCTGCTAATGCCGTATTACGAATTGGCGGATGAAGAAGACTTGCGCTTATTAGACGGTTTGCGGCGGACTTACAACCGCAATTTTTGGGATCAAATGGATAGACAAAGCGACGAGTATAAGCAGTTAAGCCGCCGCTTTGCCGAAAAGAACGGCTATGATTTCAATCAGGTCGAAGACGACGGCTCCGATGATGCTTTTTACCGTACCCGTATTTACGGCAAAGTGGATGGCAGCCTTACCATGAAAAGTGAAGCCGATAAAGATAAAGACGCACTTTATATCCTGCGCCGTAAGCAGATTATCCCGATGGTCGCGGGTAAATTCGATACCGATAAAATACAGATTACTCCGGAAATGTACCGTGAAATGGTAAACAACCCACAAGGCAAAATAGGCCGCTACCGCCGCTATATCCCGGGTTCGCCTGTCGGCAAATACGGTGATGTTTTCCGTATTAGTGATAGGCTGGTTAATGAGTATACTGGCAGCTCCTATCCGTCTCCGGATCAAAGGGTAAGTCACGACTATAATAATACCGCGTGGATACCCCATCCATTCGGCGAAGCCGACCGCTGGCGCATGCCGCAGGAACAGCGCGCGCATTCCTGGGCGCCCATGCTGTCGGTCAGCTACGATCTTGCCGACAACCACCGCCTCTTCGCCCGCTATGCCCGCATGAGCCGCTTCCCCAGCCTCTATGAATTGACCGCTTCCACCGGCAGCGGCGGGCTGTACGGCAGCAAGACCGTGGCCGAATACAGCCTGAAGCCGGAAAAAAGCACCAACTGGGAAGTCGGCTACAATTTCAATTTCGCCCCGCATTTCGCCAAACTGCGCCAAGGCGACCTCCGCCTCACCTACTACAGCAATAAAATCAAAAACCAAATCGACACCTCGAATATGGACGGCGGCATGATCCAATACGACAAGGCAATCAGCAAGGGGGTGGAGCTGCAAAGCCGCCTCGACAGCGGCCGCTTCTTCGCCTCCTTCGGCGGCACTTACCGCTTGAAACATATGGTGTGCGACAAGAGTATCGCCTTCAAATTCGACTATTACTACCAACGCGTACCCGAATGCCTCGAAGGCGGCTTCGGCCTCAGCCGCTTCTTCCAATCCCTGCAGCCGAAATATTCGCTTACCCTCGATGTCGGCACGCGCTTCTTTAATGAAAAACTGGAATTGGGCATGCGCGCCATCCATCACAGCAAGGCGGAGCGGAAAAACTACGACAAGCTGATTGCCGACGGCGTGGGGCAGGTGTATGAGCGCAACGGCAAACCCTACGGCTGGCATGCCGCCACCCTTTTGGATGCCTATGCCCGCTACCGCATAGGGAAACATATAGACTTGAATTTCGGCGTGACCAACCTTGCCAACCGCTATTACCTAGACCCCATGTCCAGCACCCCCGTCCCCGGCCCGGGCAGGACGGTTACCTTCGGCATCAAGGGTAGGTTTTAGGGCTTGACCGCATCATATTGCAGCTGGCGGGCAGGAATCTGCCCGTCGGCTATAGTCTGTTACCGTTACTATAATATTTGTATTTCTTAGATGATAATGCAATGATATTAAAAATAAAATATTGACAAATGCAATCCGCACTTTATATTTGATAATGAGTTTTAATTAGATTTATATTTTTATTTATATTAATATGCGCCCTATCGGTAACACCCGATACACCTTGCCGCTCGAGACAAAACAGCGGTATCCATCATATCTTTTCTTTAAAAGGAAAAATCATGAAAGCATCGCAATTAACCCTCGCCGTCCTTCTGACCGCAGCCTTCGGCTCTGCTGCTCATGCGGCTAATGTGGAAGGTGGTTCAAGCAATCCAAACTTAATCGAACCCAAAACATCAGATTCCCTACCCTTCGGTGCAGGTGCGGCCGGTATCAAAGTCAGCACAGGCAACGGCCTGTCCAAATCCATCAACCTCCAAGCCGGCCCCGCGCAGCGCATCCGCAACAAATACGGCAATGCGCCCATCAACGGCGGTAATCAGAACGCCAATGTAAACGGCACGGCCAATCCGAAATATCTGCAACCCGGCGACATCAACCCGATTGCGGGCTGGTTCTCGAAAACCAAACTCGCCCAAGTGTGGTATGAAAAACGCGCCAACAACACCGAAGTGTTCAGCGTACGCCAAATGGCCGACCCCAAATTACCGATTGCGCCGAAATTCGGCGGCATGACCTTTGCCAAAGTGCCGACTGCGGCAACCAACGTCTTCTTCGGCGAATGGGCTCCGCGCAAAGGCAACAGCAATCAGATTACCAACAGCACGGATTTGAATATGAACGACGGCAACCGCACGGTTTGGTTTGTGGGTGAGAATCCGACCAAAAACACTATGGGCTTAGCTACCGCCACCTATAATGTTGTCGGTATCAACAAGCACACGCCGGGCAAAAACGATTTCTATACCGGTGAAATCAAAGCCACATTCGGTACGGGTGACAAAGGTTCTATGAGCGGCGCACTGAAACGCGCAGGCGATAAGGATTTGAGCTTTAATGGTGTTGAAATTAACAATGCTGACGGCTTGTTCAAAAGCGGTGCGGGTAATCATGAAAAAATCCAAGGCCAATTCTACGGCAAAGGCGCGGCAGCTATGGCGGGCTATGCCGAACGCGGCAACGGCAAAGGCGACGACGTAGCCTTCGGCGGCGCGAAAAAATAACCTTGCCAGCTTACGCGATTAGGGAATGCCGGTGTTTTCGGCGTTTGGCCGTACGTTCCCGCAATCAGGAAAACCGCCGTTTTTTAACCGCAGCCGCAGTAGGCATAAATATACTGCGGCTGACCTGTTTCCGAAGTGCCGTGCAAACCTGCATTGCCTTGCGGAATTTCTGTTTTTACTTCTTTCAGACGGCCTCCCCGCCCCAAAGGACCCCATCACATGACCCACCGCCTCTGCCTGCTTTTCCTGCCGCTCTGTACGGTCTGCCTTGCCGCCCCGTCCGACGATGCCGCCGACGAACGCCGCCGCCTGCTGGACGAGGGCAGCCGCCAAACGCAGCAATACCGCGAAAGCGGTTGGCTGGACACGGAACAGGCACGCGGGGAAGTAGAGGAAAACGACGGCTATATTTCGATAGGCGGCGAAATCTACCAAGTCGGCGATACGGCGGAAGAGCTGGAAAGCGCGATTTACCACGCCCTCAACGCGCGGCAGTGGCACAAGGTGCGGCAGTTCGCCGCCCGCTACGCCAAACTGCCGCAGCACAAACCCGCGCTGATTCATTTGGCCGATGCGCTGCAAAAACGGGACGAAGGGGATTTCCGCGCGGCGGGGAACAGTTTTCAGACGGCCTTGGAAGCCGAACCCGACAACCCCCGCCTTCTGCTCGAAGCGGGGCGGTTTTATGCCGAAGACAACCAAAACAAAGAGTCCGCCGCCGCGTTTGAGAAAGTTCTGAAAACGGATATTCCTGCTGAAACTCACCCCATCGTGGAAAACTACCTGTCCGAACTGGGCAAACGCCGCCGCTGGCACGGCCAAATCAGCCTCGGCTACGGCTACAATAGCAATGTAAACCAAGGCAACGGCATCAACCAATGCGTGTGGGAAATCTCAGGCATGTGCCTGATGGAGCGCACCCTGCCCGCGCCAACGGATTCGACCTTCTCATCCTATAGCGCGACCGCCGAAAAAACCGTCCCGCTCAAAGGGCATCACGGCGTACAGGTGCGCGGTGTGCTGTACGGCAACCGCTACACGGAAAAAGACAAAGATTCGGCGGCCATGCCGGATTACGGCTATCACAACGGTTCGCTTTACGCGGGATATGCCTATGCCGACGCACGCTCCTCATTTTCCCTGCTGCCCTATTTCGAATACGACTTCCGCAACCGCCACACCCACTACCGCGCATGGGGTGTGGATGCCGACTGGTCGCGCACACTCTCCCCTCGCTGGCGTGTCAATGCCCGTGCCGGAGCGAAAAAGACCGGATACGGCGGACAAAGCAAAGATTATTTTGCAGACTACAAACAATACGAACTGGGCGCGGGGGCGGAATTTTCCATCACGCCGAAAAGCGGTCTGTTCGCCAACTTTGATGCAACACGCAAAGCCTATCCCGAAAAATCTTCTTCCAGCAAGGAATATACAACACGGCTGGGAGCGTATAGTTTTTTTTCAAGCGGTACTTACCTCAACGCCATCCTGCTTCACCGCCGCAGTCTTTATGACGCGGCAAATTTTGTCAGCGACAACAGACGGCGGCGCGACAATCAATACATAATGATAGCCGTTGTGGGCTTTCCGCAGTGGAACCTTAAAGGCGTGTACCCTGAGTTTCGTTTCAGACGCTCAATCTCCCATAGCAATACAGCACATTACCGCTACCGTCAGAATGAATGGCTACTAAATTTTAAATATCGATTTTAAAATTGAATCATTTAGAAATACGCTAAAACAGCGATACAACCATACTGTTTTACTCCTTTCTATATCATGCCGTCTGAAAAAGCCGATACACCTTTCCGATGTATCGGCTTTCGCTATCTGCTCAACGCTTAATTTTTGCCGGGCAGTTCTTTTTCACTCAATGGTTTGATATACCAAATATCGCGGCAGTAGTCGGCGATGGAGCGGTCGGATGAGAAGAAGCCCATGTTGGCGATGTTGATCAAGGCTGATTTGCGCCATGCGGATACGTTGCGGTAGTGTTCGTCCGCTTTGTATTGCGTGTCGATGTAGCTGCGGAAATCCGCCATCAGCTGATAGAAGTCGCCGTATGGTTGCAACACGTCGTTGTAGCGGTTTGGCTCTTCCGGAGAGAAAGTGCCTTGGCTGATTCGATTGACGACGCGGCGCAGGTCGCTGTCTCGCTCGATATAGCTCAACGGGTCGTAACCGTTGTGGCGGATTTCTTCGACTTGTTCTACGGTGTTACCGAAGATATAGCAGTTGTCCGCGCCGACTTTTTCCAAAATCTCAACATTCGCGCCGTCCAGTGTACCCATACAGATTGCGCCGTTAAGGGCGAATTTCATGTTGCTGGTACCGGATGCTTCTGTACCCGCCAGTGAGATTTGTTCGTGCAAATCGGCGGCTGGGATGATGATTTGGGCGAGGCTGACGCTGTAGTTCGGAATGAACACAACTTTAATCAGGTCGCGGATGCGGCTGTCGTTGTTGATAACTTTGGCAACGTCGTTAATCAGTCGGATGATTTTCTTCGCCATGTAATAGGCGGATGCGGCTTTACCGGCAAAGATGAACACACGCGGCTGCCAATCGAAATCTGGGTTTTCCAGGATTTTGTTGTAGCGGTCGACGATGTGCATCACGTTCAATGCTTGACGTTTGTACTCGTGGATACGTTTGATTTGGATGTCGAAAAGTGCATCGGTGTTAACTTTGATGCCAAGCTCGGTTTCGATGTATTTGGCAAGGCGCTCTTTGGCGGCTTTTTTCACTTCGCCGAATTCTGCCTGTACGGAGGCATCGTCCACTTTATCGTTGAGCTTGGTCAGGTTGTCCAAATGCAGACGCCAGTCTTCGTTGCCCAGATGTTTGTCCAAGAATTTGGTCAGGCCCGGGTTGGCGATGTTGATCCAGCGGCGCGGGGTTACGCCGTTGGTTACGTTGGTAAAGCGTTCTGGGAATATTTTGGCAAAGTCGGCAAAGATGGATGTGGTCATCAAATCGGAGTGGATTTTTGCCACGCCGTTGACTTTGTGCGAACCGATTACGGCAAGCCATGCCATGCGGACGCGGCGGCCGTGGGTTTCGTCAATGATGGATACGCGGCGGACAAAGTCGTCGTCGAAGTTGCCGATGGCGCGTAAGGCATTGAGGAAGTAGGCGTTGATTTCAAAGATGATGTCCAAGTGGCGCGGCAGCAGACGGCCCATCAGGTCAACCTGCCAAGTTTCCAAGGCCTCGCTCATCAATGTGTGGTTGGTGTAAGAGAAAATCTTACAGCACATATTCCATGCTTCAGTCCATGCGATACCCTCTTCGTCAATCAGGATGCGCATCAATTCTGGAATGGCGAGCACCGGATGAGTGTCGTTCAAGTGGATGGCGACTTCGTCTGCCAAAGTGTGGATGCTTGGGAAACGGCATTTATGGCGTGCAACGATGTCTTGAACGGAAGCGGAAACCAAGAAGTATTCTTGTTTCAAGCGCAATTCGCGGCCGGATTCGGTAGAGTCGTTCGGATACAGGACGCGTGAGATGTTTTCGTCGCTGTTTTGTGCGCGAACGGCAGAGGCATAGTCGCCTCGGTTGAAGTCGGCAAGGTCGAACAGGTTGCCTGCATGTGCAGTCCACAAGCGCAATGGGTTGGCACATTCGCCGCCATAGCCCGGAATGATTTCATCGTATGCCCAGGCGGAAATTTCTTCGCTCGGCTGCCATTCTTTTTTGTCACCCAAGTTCAACACTTGACCGCCGAAACGGATGGAATATTGTTTGTTCGGACGGGCAAACTGCCATGCCAAATCTTGGTCGAGCCACAAATCAGGTTTTTCAACTTGTTGGCCATCCACGATTTCTTGTTTGAACATACCGTATTGGTAACGGATGCCGTAGCCCATGGCCGGAATACGCAGGGTTGCCAAAGAGTCGAGGAAGCAGGCGGCCAAACGGCCCAAACCGCCGTTACCCAAACCCGGATCTTCTTCTTGTTCACAGACATCGGCAAATTCTTTGCCCAGTTGCTTGAAGGCTTCTTCAAATTCGGCGTAAACGCCTTCGTTAATCAGCGCGTTGACAAACGAACGGCCGAGCAGGAATTCCATAGACAGGTAATAAACCATGCGTTTGCTGTTGTCGATGTGGGCGCGGCGTGTTTTGAGGAAATCTTCCGCAATCAGGTCACGCGCGGCAAGCATGGCGGCGTTGAGCCATTGGTGTGAAGTTGCCTCCTTCGGATCTACGCCCAAGATGAAAATCAGCTTGTAAACGATGGATTTACGGATGGTTTCGGCGTCCGGTTTAGGCATTACGTAATCGTAACCGGAGATAGGGAGTTTTTTCTTAGCCATGGAAGCCTTTCTCTAGCGTGAGGCACTGGACAACGCGCCTGATAGTTTTATTAAAAACAACGAAACTCGGTTTTCAGACGGCCTGACAACGGTAACAGGCCGTCTGAAAGGAATGACGCGTAGGTTTGTTACACAACAAGGAATTATAGCGGAAAGATTTAAAAAAAGGATATTTTTTCTTTATAAAACATTTGATTAACAACCAAACCATTAATCATCTTATCGGCATTTTCAATTTATACCACGAAGCCAAAAATGAACAAATACCAATAAAATATCAAAGCGTTAATCAAACAATAGTTTAATTCTCATTTAATTTGTTTTATGTAAAATCCAAATCCCCATATGTTCTACAACACATTTTCCTGATTCTTCGTAATTTAATTTCTCTGATGGTACGCAAGAAATTTCCCAATTACCTTGAGGCAGGTTAAATAACTGACGACTACGTTTGGCATTCACCAACAGCAGCCACTCGTCGTCCAAAACAATCTGAATCGCCTTACTGCCCCTATTGTGCCAACAATATTCAGTCATCGGGCTGCTGTCGGCATTGAGCCATTGCACACGCTCTTTTTCCCACCAGCAATCATCTGTCAGCAGCTTGATTTGGCTGCGGACGCGTATCAGCTCTTGAGTGTAATCTTGCAACGCATGGGACTCATTTTGCCAATCCAACCATGTAATCGGATTATCTTGGCAGTAGCTGTTGTTGTTGCCTTGCTGACTGTTGCCGAACTCATCGCCTGCCAAAAGCATGGGCGTACCGTTGGATAAAAATAGGGAGGCAAGCAGCGCTTTGGACGTGTATTCGCGGTTGAGCAAAACCTCTTCATCATCGGTTTCGCCTTCTACGCCGTGGTTGTAACTGATGTTTTCATTATGCCCGTCGCGGTTGTTTTCACCATTGGCTTCGTTGTGCTTCTCGTTGTAGCTGACCAAATCGTGCAGAGTGAAGCCGTCATGTGCGGTAATGAAGTTGATGCTGGCAGACGGTCGGCGGCCGCTGTGGTTGAAAATATCGGACGACCCGGCCAAGCGTTCGGCAAATGCACCTAAATTACCGCTTTCCCATGACCAAAACGCGCGCATATCATCTCGGAAACGGCCGTTCCATTCGGCAAAAGGTTGCGGGAAATTGCCCAAGTGATAGCCGCCCTCGCCGATGTCCCAGGCTTCGACAATCAGCTTCAAACCGGCCAATACAGGGTCTTGATACAGAACTTGGAAAAAACGGCCATACGATTGGAAATCGGGTTCGCGTCCCAATACGGTTCCCAAGTCGAAACGGAAGCCGTCGACATGAAACTCTTCAGCCCAATAGCGCAGGCTGTCTGCCGCCCAACGGGTAACGTCGCGACGGACAATATTGAGCGTATTGCCGCAACCTGACCAGTTCTCATAGCTGCCGTAAGAGGTGTGCCAATACCATAAAGTGTTGTCGATACCGCGCTGACACAGCATCGGGCCTTTGTCGTCCTGCTCTGCCGTGTGGTTGTACACGACATCCAAAATCACTTCCAAACCTGCCTGATGCAGGGCTTTGACTGCTTGTTTAAACTCCGCCGCCGCACGCTCGGGATTATCGGCATAAGACGGCTCGACGGCAAAATGGGAGTAAGTGTTGTAGCCCCAATAATTGCTCAAACCCATCTGCTGAAGATGGTATTCGTCCAGATGATAATGAATCGGCAGCAGCTCGACAGTCGTTACCCCCAATTCTTGCAAATAGGCTAAAACCCGTTTATCGCACAAGGCCTTATAAGTGCCTGCGTACTTCAAATCGGGGAACTGCTTGGTAAACCCTTTGACATGGGCTTCATAAATAACGGTTTTGCCCCACGGTATTTCCGGACGGCAATCTTTGGCCCAATTGAATCGGCTGCGTCCGACCACGACGCTTTTGGGCGCAACGGCGGCATTGTCGCGTTCATCTTCCGGCCTGAACCATGCCATTTCTTCGGCGGTACGGTAGCTTGGTTTGCCGTCAATTTTTTTGGAATACGGATCAATCAGTAATTTATTGGGATTGAAACATGAGCCGTATTCTGCGTTTTCACGTCCATACACGCGGAAACCGTATCGCTGCCCTGCCTTAACGTCCGGCACAAATCCGTAAAATACCGAACCGCGCCGCGAAGGCATCTCCAAACGGGTTTCTTTATCTTTATCAAACAGACACAATTCGACCTTTTCGGCATTGATGGAAAACAAGGTGAAATTCGCGCCCTTGCTTGTCAGGGTCGCGCCCATGGGATAAGGCTTGCCTTCCTCGATATGCCATGATTTGGCAGTCATAGAATGATTCCTTGGTATGTATTTGGTTTCGTGTCCAATATAAGGCCGTCTGAAAATCTTTCAGACGGCCTTGAGTCATATTGATATCACTATCTTTTAATTTTCAGCTGATTAGGCAGGCATGACACCCACCTTCAAAGTTGATTTACGCTTCGTCTTTGACTGCCGCCTGATACAGGTAAACGGTTGCCAACGGCGGTACGGTAACAGACAGAGAATTTGGTTTGCCATGCGACCAAACTTCTTCTGTCTCCACCGTTGCGTCGGCAGAAACGCCGCTGCCTTTGTAATGCAGGTCGTCTGAATTGAGGATTTCGCGGTATTCGCCGGCAGAATTCACACCGAAACGGTAGCCTTCGCGCACCACAGGCGTGAAGTTGCTGATGACGATAACGCGGTTGCCTTCGCGGTCGCAGCGCTCGAAAACGAATACGGAATTGTCGCCGTCATCGGCAACCAGCCACTCAAAGCCTTCAGGCCATTGGTCTAATTGGTAAAGCGGCGCAGTGTCTTTATAGACATGGTTCAACTCGCGCACGAAGTCTTGTACGCCTTTGTGCCAGCCGCCCTCTTGCTCCAGCAAGAACCAATCCAGTCCTTCGTTGTAGTTCCACTCGCGGCCTTGTGCAAACTCGTTGCCCATAAACAAGAGTTTTTTGCCGGGGAAGCCGTACATAAAGCCGTAGTAGGCGCGCAGGTTGGCAAATTGTTGCCAGCAGTCGCCGGGCATACGTCCGAGCAGCGAGCGTTTGCCGTGCACGACTTCATCGTGTGAAAGCGGCAGGACAAAGTTTTCGCTGTACTGGTACATCATGCCGAAGGTCATTTTGTTGTGATGGTATTTGCGGTTGATGGGGTCTTCCATCATGTAACGCAAAGTATCGTTCATCCAGCCCATATTCCATTTGAAGCTGAAGTTCAAACCTTCTTGGCGGGTTACATTGGCAAACGAAGTAGATTCTTCGGCGATTTCAGTCGCAGCCGGAACCTCCTCTTTCAGCATGGTATTGGTATCACGCAGGAAGGCGATGGCTTCGAGGTTTTCATGTCCGCCGTATTGGTTAGGTATCCACTCGCCGTCTTTGCGCGAATAGTTGCGGTAAATCATGGAGGCAACCGCATCAACGCGGATACCGTCAAAGCCGAAACGCTCTATCCAATACAAAGCATTGCCTTGCAGGAAGTTTTTTACTTCGTTTCTGCCGAAGTTGTAAATCAGGGTGTTCCAGTCTTGGTGGTAGCCTTCGCGCGGGTCGGCGTGTTCGTACAGCGCGGTACCGTCGAATTTGGCCAGGCCGTGATCGTCGGTCGGGAAATGGCCGACTACCCAGTCGAGGATAACGCTGATGCCTGCATCGTGCGCGGCTTTAATCAATGCGCGCAATTCTTCCGGCGAACCGAAACGACTGGTCGGCGCATACAAACCGGTTGCCTGATAGCCCCATGAGCCGTCAAACGGATATTCGGAAACAGGCAAAAACTCGATATGGGTAAAGCCCATGTCTTTGACGTATGCCACCAATTCTTTGGCGAGCTCTTCGTAAGTCAGCCAGAAATTGTTTTCCGGATTGCGTTTCCACGAACCCAAATGCACTTCATAAATGCTGATCGGCGCATCAATGGCGTTAGCACGAGCGCGGAAAGCCGGTTCTTCCACTTCGTCAGGCAAACCGCGCACGATAGATGCCGTGGTCGGGCGCAGTTCCGCACCGAAAGCATACGGGTCGGCTTTCTCGCGCACATTGCCGTTGGCATCGCGGATTTCAAATTTGTAAAGGGCATTGAGTTTGACTGCCGGAATAAAGATATCCCAAATGCCGTTGTCGCGGTGGAAACGCATCACATGGCGACGGCCGTCCCAGTTGTTGAACTCGCCGATAACGGAAACGCGTTGTGCATTTGGCGCCCATACGGCAAAGCGTACGCCCTTCACGCCGTCCAACTCGGCAAAATGCGCACCTAAAATCTCATAAGGACGCAGGTGCTTGCCTTCGGCCAACAGCCAGGAATCCATGTCTTGCAACGCAGAGCTGAAATGATAAGGGTCTTCTTCAATCACAGGCTCGGAGTCTTCGGTATAACGGATACTCAAAGCGTAATCGGGCGCATCATCGGGCAAAACAGCCACAAAGAAACCGCGTTCATCAATTTTTTCAGACGGCACGATGAGTTCGCCGCTGCGGCGGTTCACAATATCCACGCTTACTGCGCCGGGAATCAAAACGCGCACCACTTCATCGCCCTCTGCAAGGCGGTGTCGTCCCAGATAAGCGAACAAGTCGCTGTGGGTGGCAAGAAACAGGCTTTCGACCGTATCGCGCTCGATTTGGTCAAGTTCATGATAAGCCTTGATTTGGCTGTTTGTTTTCATGCGTACCTCGTCAATAATGGCAAGTTGGCCGCCCATGAGGCGGTGTTGTGGGAAATCTTCCAAAGAAACCGGCATTTTTTGCGCCCAGTTCGGATAGCCGTCCGTTACGCCGGGGACATTCAAATTGTCAATGACGCCCAGCAGGTTTTCCAGTTGTACGGCGTAAAGCTTGCTGCGGCTCAATGCGCCGTATTTGTGCAAAGCCGCCAGCAAGGTTTCATCGGCTTTTGCCGGCATTTGTACGTCAGCACCCAGACAGCCGGTATATTTCAATTTATCCAGCAAATCGGCTTTATCGTGTTCGCGCTCATCCAAGGCCGTCTGAAAAGCAGCTGCATCAGGCAAAGTACCGAGTTTGAACATCGTATCCAAATCTTTGCCTATCCAATAACCTGCCAAAGGCGCGACATCGTGGGTACTGATGACCGTAATCGCCTGCTCGGGGTATTCTTCAGGTAATTGAAAACCGTTCCAGCCCTTGCTGAAATACATTACTTTGTAAGAGAACACTTGATAGCGGTTGAGCAGATAACGCGCTTGATCGGGTACCGTTCCCAAATCCTCGCCGATGATGACGCAACGGTTGCGCTGGCTTTCCAAAGCTAAAATGGCAAAAGTTACTTCGGCGTCGTAATGCACATATGCGCCGAAATCTGCTGTTTTATCGTTTAAAACCCACCACAAACGACACAATGCCATCACATGGTCAATCCGCAACACGCCATACAGACGCATGTTTTCGCGCAACAGATGGGCAAACTTTTCATAGCCCGTATGTTTCAACATCGACGGATTAAGCGGCGGCAAATTCCAATTCTGCCCTGTCGGCCCCAAAGGATCGGGCGGCGCACCGACCGATACGTCCATACAATAATCTTGACGGTTTAACCAAGTATCCGCGCTGCCTCGCGCCACGCCGACCGCCAAATCGCCGTAAATACCGAGTTTGACACCGTATTCGGCAGCGGCTTGGTTGACTTCTTGCAACTGCTCCGCGCAAAGCCATTGCAGCCACATATAAAAACGGATTTCACGTTCATGGCTGCGCGCGAATTTTTCTACTGCTTCGCCATCAGGCTGATGAAATTCAGACGGCCATGACTGCCAACCCACTTGTCCAGGGCAGCTGTAATACTGGTTCAAAGCCTCAAACAAACCGAAGCCTTGCAAAGCCTTGCCTTTTTCTAATACAAATGCTTCAAATGCAGCGCGTTCATTTGCCGCAGCTACGCAAGTATCTTGTTCAAACGCGTTAAACGCCATATGCAGCGCATCACGCTTGCATGCCCAAACCGCCGTATAAGTCACCGTTTCCGTAACACGCAAAGCGGCAATGCGCTGACGGATTTTCGGTTGTGCCAGCCAGTTTTTCAGTTGCTCGTTATAAGTAAACGCACCGACTTTCTCAATATCCAAATAAATCGGATTGAGCCATTCGCGCGAAGAAGGGCTATACGGGCTGGCAAAGGCAGGCTTGCTGGTAAACAAGGCGTGCAAAGGGTTGATACCGACAAAATCCAGCTTTTTCTCCGCCGCATATTTCATCAGGTTCAGCAAATCGGTAAAGTCGCCTATGCCCCAGTTGCGCTCGGAACGCAGGCTGTACAAATGCATGGTCAAACCATTCATCCGACCGCCATTGGCAAGCAGTTTGGGTTGGTAAACCGATTCAGGCGCAACAATCAGGCGTACAAGGCAACATTTGCCGCCGGTCTCGGCCGACAAAGTGTAATAACCGCAAGCCAGTCGGGGCAGCTTAATCCAAAGCGTATCGTTGTCGCCCGGATATAAAGTCAAGCTCTGGCACTCATCCGCCTCATCAATCAATACGACCGCTTCCGCACCATGAAATTCAGACGGCATCTGTAAAGATTCTTCGCCGTTTTCATGCGCGACCATCGTATTCAGATAAAGGCCGTATGAATCCGGTTTGCTTTTGTCCAAAACAGCAACGATCGATTCCAAAACTTCAGGTTTGGTCGCATGATATATACCGTTGATGTCGTGGTAGCCTAAATCAATACCGGCCTCTACAGCCTGCCGCTCCAATGTTTCACTCATTGCACTCTGCCTGTTTTACCAATATCTGAATCTTAATACAGATTGTGTCGCACCGTTATATGTAATTTATTGTAGTCTCTAACAAAATCCATATTTCCCTGTTTGATTTGACCTGCGCCAAAATTTCCTATTTATCTGTCTTGTAAAAACTTAAAGGCCGTCTGAAAAGGAAGGTTTCATTCCTTTTCAGACGGCCTTTATCATGCTTCAAGCCTAATTAGTGGTGGTGATGACCGTGCGGGCCATGTACGTGACCGTGGGCAATTTCTTCCTCAGTCGCATCGCGCACACCTTCAACAGTCGCTTTGAACAATACTTTCATACCGGCCAAAGGATGGTTACCATCCACTACGGCTTTACCGTCAGCAACATCGGTTACACGATAAATCAATACATCGCCTGTTTCCGGATCATCGGCTTCAAACATCATGCCGACTTCGACTTCACCTTCAACAGGGAATATTCTTGCATCTTCAATACGCACCAGCTCAGGATCTTGCTCGCCGAAGGCATCATCAGGCGACAAAGCCACTTCAACGGTATCGCCTACATTTTTGCCATGCAGCGCTTCTTCCACCAAAGGGAAAATACCGTCATAACCGCCATGCAGGTAAGCAATCGGCTCTTCGGTTTTGTCCAACAGCTGGTTGTTTGCATCGTACATTTCATAATGCAGGGAAACTACGGAATTTTTAACAATAGACATCATGTCGTCCTTAATCAATATTTATAAAGTCAAGTTCAGGCTATTTTATCACAGCTGTAACTAAACAATCGGTTTACCTTAAACAAATACTTTTGGCGAACACAACAAAACCGAAAAAGTCCATATAAAAAACAAAATTGAATGATTCCAATCCATACAAAGTTGCTTTTTCACAACACAAAGTTGCTAAATTACAAAAAATTCCCCAAACGCAAAAACATTCCAAACCCTTAAAGCCAACAACAGTTAAAAATAATCAAATTATTGAATATAAACAACTTTTTAAAAGTTCATTAATTATGAATATTTTTAGATGATTTTTTACCTGCCTCCCTGATTTACATTATTTTCGCTAATTTTGTATTGATTTTAATCCGCAAACGGTTAAGCAACGTTGCATTGGCCCACCCCGTGGGGCATAATAACGAAAATTCAGCAATGAATTTCTACTGTACAGGCCGTTTGACGGCTATTTTTAGTTTAAATGTTTAAATCGATTTAAAAAAGGTCCTCAAAAATGAAAAAATCTCTGTTCGCTGCTGCTTTGTTGTCTTTAGCTTTGGCCGCTTGTGGCGGTGCTGATAAAGCTGCTGAAACTGCTGCTTCTGCTGCTTCTGAAGCCGCTGCTTCTGCTACTGAAGCTGCTGCATCTGCTACCGAAGCTACCGCTTCTGCTGCTACCGAAGCTACTGAAGCCGCTGCTTCTGCTACTGAAGCTGCTGCATCTGCTACTGAAGCCGCTGCTTCTGAAGCTGCTAAATAATATTCTTTTGAATATAAGAAAAGCAGGATACCATTGCGTATCCTGCTTTTTTACATTTCTCACACTCCCCTTCCCGACTTTTCCGCCTGACTGCCATGCACCTTCACGACCGTTTTGCTGAGTTTCTTTCCGCCTCTGAAATCATCGAAGCCACTCCGGCCTTGTTAAACGACCAACGCCGCCGTTTTGTTTCTTCGCCGGATATTGTCTTACAGCCGAACTCCGTCGAAAGCGTGCAGAAAATCATGCGTTTCTGTTTTGAAAACCGCATCCGAGTAACCCCGCAAGGCGGCAATACCGGATTATGCGGCGCAACGGTAACCAGCGAAGGTGTACTGCTCAACCTCTCCAAGCTCAACCGTATCCGCGATATCAACCTTGCCGACAACAGCATGACGGTTGAAGCAGGCGTGATTTTGCAAAATGCTCAAAAGGCGGCAGCCGAAGCCGGACGACTGTTTCCGCTCAGCCTTGCCAGCGAAGGCTCTTGCCAAATCGGCGGCAATATCGCCTGTAATGCCGGCGGTTTGAATGTCTTGCGTTACGGCAGCATGCGTGACTTGGTATTGGGTTTGGAAGTCGTTTTACCAAACGGCGAACTGGTTTCCCACCTTCAGCCCCTGCACAAAAACACGACCGGCTACGATTTGCGCCATCTTTTTATCGGCAGCGAAGGAACATTGGGCATTATTACCGCCGCCACACTCAAACTCTTTGCCCAGCCCAAAACCAAAGCGACCGCATGGGTAGGTTTAGACGATATTGAATCCGCCGTCTCGCTTTTAACTGCGGTGCAAGGTCATTTTGCCGAACGCTTGACCAGCTTCGAGCTGATCAGCCGCTTTGCCCTCGATTTATCTTCGGAATTCAGCCAACTCAAAAAGCCTGCCGATGCGGAATGGCATATTTTAATTGAACTCGCAGATTCCGTTCCTGATGCCGGACTGGATGAAAAGCTTGCCGAATTTCTCTATCAAAACGGATGGGAAAACAGCATCTTGGCGCAATCCGAACAAGAGCGATCCGACTTATGGACCTTGCGTGAAAATATTTCCGCTTCCCAACGCAAACTCGGCACCAGCATCAAACACGACATCGCCGTCCCTATCGCCCAAGTGGCCGCCTTTGTCCGCCAATGCGCCCCTGCCCTGGAAACCCGCTTTCCCGGCATACAAATTGTCTGCTTCGGACATTTAGGCGACGGCAGCCTGCATTACAATACATTCCTGCCCAACGTATTGAGCAACGAAGCCTACCAATACGAAGACGCCATCAATACCATTGTTTATGAAAACATCCTTGCCTGCCACGGTACGATTGCCGCCGAACACGGCGTAGGCATCATCAAAAAACATTGGCTGCCCCGTGTGCGTACGCAGGCTGAACTCGTTCTGATGCATGCCATCAAAAATCAGCTTGACCCTTATGGCATTATGAATCCGGACAAACTCCTGCCTTCTTTGGATTAACCAATATAAAAAGGCCGTCTGAAACATTTCAGACGGCCTTTTATCTTATCCAAACTATTTCAATGCCGTTTTCCAGTCCAATCCGCCCAAGGATGGTACCTGTATCACTTCGTTGGTATCCAAATTGACCGCTGTCAGCTCTCCACCCCACAACGCGCCGGTATCCAAAGCGATAACCTGATCGGTATTAACGTAGCCCAATGACGACCAATGTCCGAACACGGTAATATAATCCAAATTCTGCCTATCGGGCGCTTTAAACCAAGGGCGCAGGTAAAGCGGCATTTTTTTCAGAGTGGATTTATATTCGTAATCCAATTCGCCTTTGTACGTCAGCGCACGCATACGGGTAAAGACGTTGATAATCATGCGTAGGCGCTCATAGCCTGTCAAATCGTCTGTCCACTCGGTCGGCTTGTTGCCGTACATTTTGCCAAAAAATTTCCTGTATTTTTTACCTTGCAATTCATCCTCAGCTTCACGGGCAAGGCTTTCGGCTTTATCAACCGACCATTGCGGCAAAATACCGGCATGCACCATCACATGTCTGTCGCCGCGCACCAAAAGCGGTTGATGACGCAGCCAGTCCAGCATGGCATGACTATCGGGATGGGTCAAAATCGGCTCAACCGTATCACTGCGCTTAAGCGTTCCTTCACCGCAACCGACTGCCAAAAGATGTAAATCATGATTGCCCAAAACCATTTGCACGCTGCTGTCATGCTCTTTGGCAAATTTCAGGGTTTCCAAGGACTTCGGGCCGCGATTGACAATATCGCCGACCAGCCAAAGGGTGTCCGTACCATGATTAAAGCCGATTTTGGCAAGCAACAAAGTCAGCTCGTCAAAACAGCCTTGAATGTCTCCGATTGCGTAATGTGCCATTATTATTGTTTTCCGTTGTTATTATTTTCAGACGGCCTCAAGCCCAGCCCAGGCCGTCTGAAAACATCAATTATGCATTTAAAACCAATACTGCCTCTGCTTCAACCTGAACGCCTTTAGGCAGACTGGCCACGCCTACCGCCGCACGTGCAGGGAAAGGCTGTTCGATAAATTCAGCCATCACTTCATTGAACACGGCAAAGTTGGCCAAATCGGTCAAATAAGCATTGAGTTTGACGATATCATGCAAAGAACCGCCTGCTGCTTCGGCTACGGCTTGCAGGTTTTTAAATACTTGCACTGCTTCGGCGCGGAAGTCGCCATTGCCGACCACAGTCATCGTAGCCGGATCCAAAGGAATCTGACCGCTCATATAAACCGTATCGCCTGCACGGACTGCTTGGCTGTATGCGCCAATCGCGGAAGGGGCGTTGTCGGTATGGATAATGGTTTTAGACATGATATTCTCCTCAAATAGAAATGTCAGAATCAGGTGGAAGCTTCGAATTTTACTTTCAACAGAAATACGTTTCAATAAAAGCATTCAATTAATGCGTTTATCCCGTCTTGTTCTTCCCCGATTTTAAACCTACAATCCTACACATTATTCATTTAAAAGCCGAAATTATCATGTTTTTTGTCTTATCCCCAGCCAAAAACCTCAACGAAAAAGACCCCTCCCCCGTCAGCAGCTTTACCCTGCCCGACCTTCTGCCCGAAGCAGAAATCCTGATGCAGGAGTTGCGCCAGCTTGCCCCTCAACAAATCGCCGAGCTGATGCACGTTTCCGACAAAATCGCCCTGCTCAACGCCGAACGCAATGCCGTATGGCACACGCCGTTTACACCTGAAAACGCCAAACAGGCCGTATTTATGTTCAACGGCGACGTTTATGAAGGCATTGCCGCTGATACACTCAAGTCGGAGCAAATCGACTACCTGCAACAACACGTCCGCCTGCTCTCCGGCCTATACGGCGTACTGCGCCCGCTCGACTTGATGCAGCCCTACCGCTTGGAAATGGGCACAGCCTTTACCAACTCGCGCGGCAAAAACCTCTACGAATTTTGGGGCGATAAAATCACCGACCTGCTCAACCAAACACTGAAGCAAGCCGGCAGCGATGTCTTAATCAACCTCGCTTCACAAGAATATTTCAAATCCGTCAACACCAAAAAACTCAACGCACGCCTGATTACGCCGATTTTTAAAGACGAGAAAAACGGCAAATACAAAATCATCAGCTTCTACGCCAAACGTGCGCGCGGTTTGATGGTGCGCTACGCGGCAGAACACGGCATTACCGAGCCTGAAATGCTCAAAAATTTCGACTACGAGGGCTATTCATTCAATGAAGCAGCTTCAAACGAAGCCGAATGGGTATTCATGCGTGAAGAACAATCTAAATAAAAACAGAATCCTAGATATTTTTTCTAAAATACCTCTTGGCAAAGGCCGTAAGTTCCATTAATATTACGGCTTCAAGAATGGAAGCGTGGCAGAGCGGTTTAATGCAACGGTCTTGAAAACCGTCGAGGGTTGATAGCCCTCCGTGAGTTCGAATCTCACCGCTTCCGCCATTCTTGATATTTTTTTATCTAGTGAAAATGAAATGCGAGACTTGATGATTCAAGTCTTTTTTATTTTCAAATCCAAAGAATTCCGTAAAGGCCGTCTGAAAATTTCTTTTCAGACGGCCTTTTCCTTTTCTACAAATCAAATGCGGCGTTAATCAAACGTTTGGTGTAGTCGTTTTGCGGATGGTGGAAAATCTGATCCGCGCTGCCGTACTCAACCATTTCGCCCTGCTTCATCACAATCACATTATCGCTGACAGCGCGCACGACAGATAAATCATGACTGATGAACATATAAGTCAGACCGTATTTCTTCTGCAAATCGCGCAAAAGTTCGACCACTTTGGATTGTACGGAGCGGTCAAGTGCAGAGGTCGGCTCGTCCAAAAGGATGAATTTCGGGCGCAGGATAACGGCACGTGCAATAGCGATACGTTGACGCTGGCCGCCGGAGAATTCATGCGGATAACGGTTGAGCGCGTCAAGCGGCAGGGACACCTCCTTCATAACTTCCAAAACGCGTTGGATACGTTCTTTTTTGGTCATTTCAGGATGATGAACCGTCAAACCTTCGCCAATAATTTCGCCAACGGTCAAACGCGGAGAAAGCGAACCGAACGGATCTTGGAACACAATTTGCCGTTGCGATTTCAGACGGCGTGCTTCTTCGGCGGTATAGTTTTTCAGGTCTTTGCCTTCAAAGGAAATATTGCCGGTATAAGGCAGCATCTACATGACGGCTTTGCCCAGCGTGGATTTGCCGGAACCGGACTCGCCGACGACGCCCAATGTTTCGCCTTCTTTAATTTTGAGGCTGATGCCTTTGACAGCGTCAAAAGTTTTGAGCGGTTTGCCGAAAAAGTTTTGCTTCAATACGAAAGAAACATTGACATTGTCGGCATCGATCAACACACCGGCGTTGTTTTCTTCCGGCTCTTTCATGCCTTTTGGAATGGCATTGATGAGTTCGGCGGTATATTCGTGTTTCGGATAGGCAAATACTTCTTTGATTTTGCCGCGCTCGACAATTTCACCGTTACGCATGACGCAGACGGTTTTGGAATAGTGTTCTGCCAAACCCAAATCGTGGGTAATAAAGATAATCGCCATGCCCATTTGCTGTTGCAAATCATGGAGCAAATCGAGAATCTCGGCTTGAATGGTTACATCCAAAGCCGTGGTCGGTTCGTCGGCAATCAGCAGGTCAGGTTCATTAATAAGCGCCATGGCAATCATGATGCGTTGCAACTGACCGCCGGAAAACTCATGCGGATACTGCTTCATGCGGCGTTCTGCTTCTTTAATACCCACACGCTCCAGCAATGCCAATGCCTTCTGCCCTGCTTCTTTTTTGCCGAGCTTTTTATTATGCACACGCGCCGCTTCAATCAGTTGCGCACCGATACGCATAAACGGATTGAGTGAGGTCATCGGCTCTTGGAAAATCACGCTGATGCGGTTGCCGCGCAAATCACGCAAGGTTTTCTCATCGGCATCCAAAATGGAAATACCGTCAAAAGTAATGCGCGAATCTTTGCTGTATCGGGCAAATTTCTCAGGCAGTAGGCGCATAACGGACATGGAGGTTACGGACTTGCCCGAGCCGGATTCGCCGACCAAAGCCAATGTTTCGCCCTCTGCCACTTTAAAGCTGACATTACGCACGGCGTGCACGTTTTTTTCATGCAATTCAAAATTGATGTCCAGATTTTCTACAACCAGTAACTGTTTTGTCATTTTGATTATCCTTTTGGTTGTGGTTTAGCGGTCTTTCGGGTCGAGCGCATCGCGCAGGCCGTCGCCGATAAAGTTGAAACAGAACAAAGTGGTTACCAAGAAGAAACTCGGCACGAGTAGTTGCCAAGGTGCGGCTTCCATCGAAATCGCGCCTTCTTGCAACATCGAACCCCAACTGGTCATCGGCTCTTGCACGCCCAAGCCCAAGAAGCTCAAGAAGGATTCAAACATAATCATGCCCGGCACCAGCAAAGAGGCATACACCATCACCACGCCCAAAACATTCGGAATAATGTGGCGCGTTACGATTTTACGTTTTGCCACGCCGCTCACACGCGCCGCTTCGACAAACTCTTTATGCTTCAAGCTCAAGGTTTGGCCGCGCACGATACGCGCCACGTCCAGCCAAGACACCAAACCCACGGCGGCAAAAATCAAAAGCAGATTGCGGCCGAAGAATGTGGTCAGCAGAATCACGAAAAACATAAACGGAAATGCGTTCAAAATCTCCAAAAAGCGCATCATCAGCGAATCGAGCTTACCGCCGATAAAGCCGGCAATCGCGCCATAAAGCGTACCGATGACAACGGCCACCAATGCGCCGGCCACACCGACCAGCAAGGAAATACGTCCGCCGGTTGCCGCACGCGACAGCAAATCGCGGCCGAGCAAATCCGTACCCAGATAGTGATGGGTAGAAAAAGACGGCGGAATCTGCATATTGTCCCAGTCGGTGAAGTCGTAGGTGTAGCGGACAATCCATGGCGCCACAATCACAAAAATGCTGATCAGCAACAGGATAATAATGCTGTACACCGCCGCTTTGTTTTGTTTAAACCGCCGCCATGCGTCGCTCCACAGGCTTTTGCCGTGTACTTGGGCGTATTCTGCTGCCTCTGCAAGGGCCTGAGTCTGCTTCTTTTTGAATAACATAATATTCTCTCTCGCTTTTTATTCTTTCTTCAGGCCGTCTGAACGTTTCAGACGGCCTTTGCGCAAATGGGATTAATAACGGATTTTCGGGTCAATAATGGCATACAGAATATCGAGGATGGCGTTGAACAAAATGGTCATGATGCCGACCAAAATCGTCAAACCCAAAATCATGCCGTAGTCGCGGTTGAGCGCGCCGTTGACAAACAATTGTCCGACGCCGGGAATACCGAACACGTTTTCAATCACAATGGAGCCAGTGATAATGCCGACGAATGCCGGGCCTAAGAAAGAAACAATCGGCAGCATGGCAGGACGCAGCGCATGGCGCAGGATGATGCGGCTCATGGGCAGGCCTTTGGCGCGTGCCGTGCGGATAAAGGGGCTGTTCAATACTTCAATCATCGCGCCGCGCGTAATCCGCGCGATACTGGACACATAACCGATGGACAAAGTAACGACGGGCAGAATCAAGTTCATCAGTGCGCCATCGTTCCAGCCGCCTGCAGGCAGCCATTGCAGTCTGACGGCAAACACCAATACCAATACCGGCGCCATCACAAAACTGGGAACGACAATACCGGTCATCGCACCGCTCATCAGCGAATAATCCAGCCAACTATTTTGTTTTAAGGCGGCGATGATGCCGATAAACATACCGAAGATGGCGGCAATCAAAAAGGCGTAGAAGCCAAGTTCTGCCGATACCGGCAGGGATTGGGCAAGCAACTCATTAACGCTGAAATCTTTATATTTGAACGACGGCCCCAAATCCCCGTGCGCTAACTGCTTGAGGTAGTGGAAATATTGGAGGTACATCGGATCATTGAGGTGGTATTTGGCTTCGATGTTGGCCATGACTGCAGGCGGCAGATTGCGTTCGCCTGTGAACGGGCTGCCCGGTGCGAGCCGCATCAGGAAAAACGATACGGTAATCAACACCAGCATGGTCGGGATGGAAGCACATATCCGTTTGATGATGAATTTCAACATAATCAGGCTGTCCTGTCTGAACATACCGGACTCGTGAAAACAAAGCTGACCTGAAGCGGAAATCGGATGAATGGCAGCAGGCGTCTGTAACGTCGCCGCGCCGGTTTCTCTCTCTATTCCGACCGGGTTATTGTTTTTATTCGGAGTCGGGTAAGGTTTTTTTAGTTTTTAGATAATTGTTGTTATAAGGCCGTCTGAAACTTTGTATCCGCCGTTTCAGACGGCCTTTCACGTTAACGCGCCAAAGGTTCGGTGCGTTCAATCAGCCATGCTTTGGCCGCGCCTTCTGTCAAAGGCTCAAGACGGCGGCGCACTTCGGCGTGATATTGGTTCAGCCATTCGATTTCGCTGCCGGTCATCAGTTTGGTATCGATCAGGCGCGTATCGATTGGGCAGAGGGTAACGGTTTCAAAATACAGGAATTTGCCGAACTCGGTTTCCTCTGGGTTTTCAACCGGACGGTTGATTACCAAACTTTCGATACGGATACCCCATTTGCCCGGACGGTAAAGACCCGGCTCGTTGGAAGTCAGCATGCCTGACTTCATCGCGTGATGAGGTTGCGGCACGGCGGCAACGGCAATGCTTTGCGGACCTTCATGCACATTGAGGAAATAGCCCACGCCATGACCTGTACCGTGACCGTAATCGCATTGCGCCTGCCAGAGCGATTTGCGGCAGATGGCATCAATCATCGGGCCTTTGATGTTTTCGGGGAAAATGGTTTCCGCCAGAGAAATATGCGCTTTCAAGACCAAAGTGTAATCGCGCTTCATGGCCGCACTCGGATTGCCGACAGGCACCACGCGCGTGATGTCGGTCGTACCGCCCCAGTATTGGCCGCCGGAGTCAATCAGCAGCATACCGTCGCCTTTGATTTTGCTGTTGTTTTCCGGTGTCGCGCTGTAATGAGGCAAGGCGGCATTGGCATTGTAGCCGGCAATGGTATCGAAACTTGGCGAAATAAAGCCGGGACGCTGGCTGCGGTGTTTATAGAGCATGCCGTCGATGTCCAGTTCGCTCAATTCGCCGCCGTCTGCCAAGATTTGTTCAAACTCGGCAAAGAAGCCGCACAATGCCGCGCCGTCTTCCGCCATGGTATTGCGGATATGGGCGATGTCGGCATCGGATTTAACGGATTTGAAGAATGTGCTTGGGTGGATGGCTTCAATCAAACGGACGTCTTCAGGCAGGCGGCGCAAAGTACCAACGGCAGTTTTGTTCGGATCAATCAGCAATGCGCCCTTAACGCCTGCCAAATAGTCCGCCGCTTGCGCATAAGGCAATACTTCAAAACCTGCCGCTTTCAAAGCTTCGGCAGATTCGGCTTTCAGACGGCCTGCATCGGTAAACAATACGGCTTTGTCTTGGCTGATAAACAAATGAGACAAGAACACGGGGTTGAACGGCACATCATCACCGCGCAGATTGGTAATCCAAGCGATGTCGTCCAAAGAAGAAACCAAATGCGCATCTGCGCCCTGCTCTTTCATGGCCGCACGGATACGGGCCAGTTTTTCGGCCGCCGTTTCGGAAACATAGTCGGGATGGTGAACGTAGATTTCCGGAGTCGGCAATGCAGGACGGTCGTTCCACACTTCGTCCAACAAGGTTTCAGGATATTCGAGGCGGATGTTTTTGGCGGCAAGTGCCTGTTTCAAACCGCGCTCGCCGCTGAGTGCGAACATATCGGCAGGCGCGCCGACCACTGCGCCCTCGGGCAGATTTTGTGCCAACCATTCGGTATAAGGCGCATCAACACCCATTTTTTGCAGCTCGATGCCGTTTGGCGCAAGCTGTTGACCTGCCTGTTCCCAATAGCGGCTGTCCGTCCACACGCCTGCTTTATCGGCGGTTACCACCAAAGTGCCGGCCGAACCGGTAAAGCCGGAAAAATCGCGGCGTGCCTGCCAATGCTCGGGCAGGTATTCGGAAAGGTGCGGATCGGCGGAAGGAATGACAAACGCGTCCACGCCATGTTTTTTCATGGCTTCGCGTAAAGCGGACAAACGTTGTTGTACAGATTTCATGTGTTATGTCTCCTATTGTTTCAGACGGCCTCTGTCATCAAGGCCGTCTGAAAACTTGTGCTGTCTATAATCAATCTATTTTTTCGGTGCGAACGACCAGCTCTTGACCGTGTAGTTCCGCAAAGGGTCTTTGTCGGAATAGCCGATAATATCAGGTTTAACCATACGCACTTCAACCTGATGATACAGCGGAATCAGTGCAGCGTCTTCTTGAAGCTGCTTCTCCGCATCGGCATAGAGCTTGCTGCGTGCTTCCTTGCTGACACCATCTTTCAGCGTATTGTTCATAAATGTGTCAAACGCCGCGCTTTTGTAGCGGAATGCATTGTTTGAGTTGTTGGATTTCAAGATATTGAGCATACCTGCCGGATCGTTGAAATCGGAACACCAGCCGCTGAACGAAACCTTGAAATTGCCTTGCGCGCGCGTATCCAAATAAGTTTTCCATTCCTCGTTGGACAAAGTCGGACGGATAAACGGAATGGCGGCTTTCCACACCGACTGCACGGCAGTAATTTGTTTTTTGGACGCTTCGCTGGTGCTGTACAAAATATCGAACTCAAGCGGATGTTCATCGTTGTAGCCTGCTTCGTTCAAGAGTTTGCGTGCGGTTTCGATGCGTTTTTCAGGTGTCCACTCTTTCCACTCAGGATAAACAGGAATCACGCCCTGCATTTGCGGCGGCGTCAATTGGAACGCAGGCGTGTCGCCGCGGCCGCCCACTTTGACGACGATGTCGCGGCGCGTCAGCATATTGAGCGCCTTGCGGACGCGCGGATCATTAAACGGCGCCGCTTCGTGGTTCGGCTCCAAATACCAGCTACATAAAGAAGTCGTGCGTCTTACTTGTCCCGGAAACTCAATATCCGCCACTTTGACCTGATCACTGGGAATACCGTAGGTCACATCAATTTCATTGGCGCGATAACGGTTGTACTCGCCGCTGCCTGATAAGAAAACCGCCTTCGGAATGGCCACTTTGTCTTTATCGTAATAATTGGGATTGCGTTCCATATTGATGTGGCTGTTGACTTTCCAATCCGTTAACAGATAAGCGCCACTGGAAACGTAATGACCGGGCTGCGTCCACTTATTGCCGTATTTTTCGACAGTGGCGCGGTGAACCGGAAACGTGAATTGCTGAATCAGCATATCGGGGAAATAAGGCACGGGCGCAATCAGCGTAAATTGCAGGGTCTTCGCGTCCAACGCCTTGACGCCCAATGTCTCAGGCTTGGCTTTGCCATTTAATATATCTTCCGCATTTTCCACTTGGGCATCGACCAAATAGCTGCCGAAAGGTGCGCCGGTGGCCGGATCGGCAAGACGGCGGAAGCTGTATACAAAATCTTCGGCAGTAATCGGATCGCCATTGCTCCATTTGGCATCACGCAGATGGAAGGTCCAAATACGCTCGCCCTCGCTCTCCCATTTTT
>ERZ1699246.18-NODE-18-length-35325-cov-4.214757_pt1 | contig 35325 bp, 30 predicted proteins | sample MGYA00581528_ERZ1699246 | MGnify/ENA primary metagenome ERZ1699246 (study PRJEB42319, sample SAMD00040303) | human oral metagenome | material: saliva | host: Homo sapiens | study: EMG produced TPA metagenomics assembly of PRJDB4115 data set (Metgenomic analysis of... | reverse complement strand
GACAAAGCGGGGGGCTTTACATCGAGTGAAGGGATAAACGGATAGCCTCTTGTTGAATAGGGGATATAAAAGATAAAGGGAATTAAAGATATGTACTTAAAGACATTTGACGGAAAACGGAATAGGGCAACTGTACAGAGGGGCTACTCCTTGGTACAGTTGCTGGTGGTGATGCTGTTGGTTTCGATAGTGGCGACGGCGGCATTTACGGCCTATCGGGAATCGGTCCGCTCGGCCAACCTGCGTGCGGCGCATGCTGCTTTGTTGGAGAATGCGCGATTTATGGAGCAGTTCTATACGAAAAAGGGCAGCTTTAAGCTGACGTCGACGAAGTGGCCCGAGCTGCCGGTGAAGGAGGCGGGCGGTTTCTGTATCAGGATGAGTGGCCAGGCTAAGGGTATCTTGGAGGGGAAGTTTACCCTGAAGGCGGTGGCGTTGGACAGGGAGGCGGAACCGAGGGTGTTGCGTTTGAACGAGTCGCTGACGGCTGTGGTGTGCAGGAAGATGAAGGGGAAGGGCAGCTGTACGGACGGCGAGGAGATATTTAGGGGTAATGATGCGGAGTGTAAACCATTTGGCGCATAGGGTGGTCGTCTGAAGGGATAAAAGAAAAAAGGGCAAAAGAAAAGGGCGTGCGTGGGACACGTCCTTTAGGGGGAGAGTAGTTTTAACACAAACAACCTTAGTTAGCTAAGGAAGGAGATGAAATATTTAGTCTTGTCAGATTGGCACACTATCAATTTTCAGACGGCCCTTTGTTATAATCTTTTCTTTACCTGAACATAAAACAGGCCGTCTTATGGAAGTCATCCAATACCCCAATTCCCCCTTCAAACTCCACCAACCCTTCCCGCCCGCCGGCGACCAGCCCACTGCCATTACCGGCCTGCTCGAAGGGCTTTCAGACGGCCTTGCTTATCAAACCCTGCTCGGCGTAACCGGTTCGGGCAAAACTTACACCATGGCAAACGTCATTGCACAAAGCGGCCGCTCCGCCATCATTATGGCGCACAACAAAACCCTTGCCGCCCAGCTCTACGCCGAAATGCGCGAGTTTTTCCCCGAAAACGCGGTGGAATATTTCGTCTCCTACTATGACTATTACCAACCCGAAGCCTATGTGCCCAGCCGCGATTTGTTCATCGAAAAAGACAGCGCGATCAACGAACACATCGAGCAGATGCGCCTTTCTGCCACCAAAAACCTGATGACGCGCGACGACGTGATTATCGTCGCCACCGTGTCCGCCATTTACGGTATCGGCGACCCGACCGAGTATCAGCAAATGGTGTTGTCTGTCAAAGAAGGCGACACCATCGAGCAGCGTGACATCATCGCCACGCTCGTTTCCATGCAATACGAACGTGGCGATTTGGACTTCAAACGCGGCAGCTTCCGCGTGCGCGGCGACGTGATTGACGTGTACCCCGCCGAAAGCTCCGAAAACGCTTTGCGTATCAGCCTGTTTGACGACGAAATCGACCGCCTCGATATGTTCGACCCGCTTTCAGGCAGCCTTATTCAACGCGTCGGCCGCTACACAGTCTTCCCGTCCAGCCACTACGTTACCCCACGCGACACCGTATTGCGCGCCTGCGAGTCCATCAAAGAAGAACTGCGCGAACGCATCGAATTTTTCGCCCGCGAACAACGCCCCGTCGAACAACAACGCATCGAACAGCGCACCCGCTTTGACCTTGAAATGCTCTACGAAATGGGCTTCTGCAAAGGCATCGAAAACTATTCCCGCCACTTCTCCGGCAAAAAAGAAGGTGAACCGCCACCCACACTGATGGACTACCTGCCCGATAATGCCATCATGTTCATCGACGAAAGCCACGTTACCGTTACCCAAATCGGCGGCATGTACAAAGGCGACGCCTCGCGCAAACAAAACCTCGTGGACTACGGCTTCCGCCTGCCTTCCGCCCGCGACAACCGCCCGCTCAAATTCCACGAATTTGAAAAAGTCATGCCGCAAACCATCTTCGTTTCTGCCACCCCCGCCAAATACGAAGAAGAACACGCCGGACAAGTGGTCGAACAAGTCGTCCGCCCCACAGGGCTGGTCGACCCCCAAATCATCATCCGCCCCGTCGCCACCCAAGTCGATGACTTAATGAGCGAAATCAACGACCGCATCCAAAAAGGCGAACGCGTACTCGTTACCACCCTCACTAAACGCATGGCGGAGCAACTCACCGACTATTACAGCGAACTCGGCATCAAAGTGCGCTATCTGCACAGCGACATCGACACCGTCGAGCGCGTTGAAATTATTAGAGATTTACGGCTTGGCCTGTTTGACGTACTCGTCGGCATCAACCTCTTGCGCGAAGGCCTCGACATCCCCGAAGTCTCCCTCGTCGCCATCCTCGACGCCGACAAAGAAGGCTTCCTGCGCTCGCACCGCAGCCTGATTCAAACCATAGGCCGCGCCGCGCGCAACGTGAACGGCGTCGCCATCCTGTACGCCGACAAAATCACCGACTCCATGAAAGCCGCCATCGACGAAACCGAACGCCGCCGCGAAAAACAGATTAAATTTAACGAAGAACACGGCATCGTGCCGCAGCAGATTAAAAAACAGGTCAAAGACATTATCGACGGCGTGTACCACGAAGAAGACAGCGGCAAAGGTCGTCTGAAAGGCAAAAACAAAGTTAAAGTCGGCGAAATTCACAACGAAGAAGACGCGATTAAAGAAATCGCCAAACTAGAAAAAGCCATGCAGCAGGCAGCTAGGGATTTGCAGTTTGAAGAGGCAGCTGTGTTACGCGATAGAATTAGGAATATTAAAGAGAACTTATTGTTTGGATCGGAATAAATTTAGGAGAATCCGTCTTAGCAGATAAGTATTTTAGGTTGAGGATAACATTTTCAGTTTATAAAATACCGTATTTTATTAAATAGCTGGTTAAGCTTTTTACTTAGAAGTTTTTGAAGCTTAGAATAAGTTTGATATATCGCATATAGTTAAGCCTATGGTTAAATGGACTTGTATATAGGATGTGAAAATTTTTTCGAAGAGCTTGTATAGTTCTATATTAAACGTTTAATTAGTTAATAAACGGGTAGATAGTTACATAGATAATATTAAGAATCTATGTGCTAATATTTAACCAATATGGTTATTTTTATATATAATTGATTTTTTTGAGTATAAGGCTATTTAAAATGCAATGGAATATTCCTGAAGTTCCCGCAACATTAGTTCCAGAAGTCAAAAATAAGTGGGGAAAACCATGGATGTGGGCCGCTACTTTGGCATTTGCATGTTGCTGTTCATTGCTATGGATTTTATTGCTGAAAAAGTATGCAATTTATTCGTTGGTATTTCCTGTTATATGGTTTGCAGCACTTTCTTACCGCTATATTTCTTCAGTCCATCGTTATGCCGCTATGGAGGCATGGCAGAAAGAAAAAGACAATATTCGTAGGAAGTGGACAGAGTGGGCTGGTAAGAGGGTAGCTGTAATAGACGCTTATGTAGCTCTGCCGTCTGAAATTGCACTGAATGATGTAATTGCTGAAACTAAAGGTAATGAGAGATTTGATTGTATTGCTTTTATTGATGAAGAAAATAACTTTGAACGACCATTGTGTCATGAAACAACGGTGTGGCAACTAGAAGAAAGAATTAGATCTTTGGCTGAGTTTTCAAAAAAATTGACTGTACATATCCATACTCCTGACAATGATATTTATGAAGCCTGGCAAAATAAGCTAATCAATATGTCGGAAACTATTGGTATAGAAAACTTGGATCTAGTCATAATGCCTCTGCAGGATATGAGTGAATTTATCGATAATTGGTTTGAGAAATCCGAACCTGAAGGTATTCATGCTGTCTTGTCGGCTTGGTTAAATCCAGATGTAGATGATTTAGAATTTACTGAAACAGTAACCTGGATAGTTTTTTCCTCTCAGCATTTGGCTAAACAGAATAATCTACCAATTCGTGCATGGGTACAACGCCCTATTACGCTGGATGATGGAAAACAACCACAGTTATTGAAAAAATATGTGGATTATGGATTACATGGTGAAGCAGTTGATGCAGTATGGTTTGCTTCCTCACATGAGGAAATCCAGCAATATATGGATGGTATTAAGGCAGCAGGAGGAGACTGGCATTACGACAGAAATAGTGTTTTAAGACATAATCCTGGACTTTTTATAGGACCTCTTGCTTCGGAAAATCAATTGCTCATGTTAGGTTTGGCTGTTGAAAATACTGAGCAGAAAAATCAGTTATTTGGTTGGAATACAGATAATGGTTTTTATATGGGGCGTCTGATTCAGGCTTATAGTAATGTCTGAGATCAATCTGGTTTATAGGAATTTTGACGGCAAAGGAATGTAAAAATGAAGGGTATTATTAGATTGGGTGATTCAACTACGCATGGTGGTATGGTCATTCAAGCATCTTCCCAAATGACTATTGAAGGAAAACCTGCGGCACTAGTTGGCGATTTAGTTAGTTGCCCTATAACTGGTCATGGTGACAATCCGATTATTGAAGGCAGTCAGTATATGATGTTTGAAGGTAAAGCAGTTGCTGTTGATGGTTGCAAGACTGCATGCGGATGTGCTCTGATTAGTAGTCTGCCTAGTGTTGGGAGTGATTAAAAAAATCCTCTTTCCTTTTTGGAAAGAGGATTTTTCAAGTTTGCCTAATTGCTTATTTCTTTTCTTTAGGCATTTGAGATACCAATGACAAGTTGACATCCAAGCCTTCGATTTGGAAGTGTGGGCGGGCAAACAGGCGGACTTTGAAGAAACCCGGGTTGTCCTCGATATCTTCCACCAATACTTTTGCCTCTCTTAACGGATGTGTTGCCTGCAGCTCATCACTCGGGTCGGTCATTTCCGTTACCAGGGTATTGATCCAATTATTCAGTTCCAACTCAAGCATGCGGCGGTCTTTGGTGGTGCCGATGTTTTCACGCTGGATCAGTTTGAGGTAGTGTGCCAGGCGGGAGAGCAGGAATACGTAAGGCAAACGGGCATTGATGCGGCTGTTTGCGGTTGCTTCCTTGGTCTCATACAATGCGGGTTTCTGAGTAGAGTTGGCGGAGAAGAAGCAGGCGTAATCGCGGTTTTTATAGAAAGACAGCGGAATAAAGCCCAAATTGGCAAATTCGAATTCGCGGGTTTCCGGAATCAGGACTTCTGTCGGGATTTTCATTTGATTGCCGGTGCCCAGGTCGTACATGTGAATAGGCAAATCTTCAATCAAGCCGCCGGCCTGCGGGCCGCGAATTTGGACGCACCAACCGTTATTGATGAAGCTGCGCACCATATTGGCGGCAAAGGCGAATGATGCATTTGCCCACAAATAGCGGTTATGCTCCGTACCTTTTACCTGTTCTTCGTAATTAAAGCTGCGGACAGGTACGGTGTCACTGCCGTACGGCAGACGGGCGAGGAAGCGGGGAAGGGTTAAGCCGATATAGCGTGCATCGTCTGTTTCGCGGAAGCTTTTCCATTTGATGTATTCGGCACGGTCCATATAGTTGGCCAAATCTTGGATGGCGGCCACTTCTTCCATGCTTTCTTTGCCGAAGAAAGATGCACCGACCGAGCCGATAAATGGCATATGCGCAGAAGCAGAAACACGCGAGATATTGCGCAGCAAAGCCATATCTTGAGGGCTGCGGTCAAATTCGTAGTTTGAAATCACGGCGCCGATAGGTTCGCCGCCCGGGGTGTCGTATTCGTTGCTGTAAGTGTGGCGGTACAGTCCGCTTTGCACGATTTCAGGCGCATCTTCAAAGTCTTGAATCAAATCCTCTTTGGAAACATCAAGAATTTCAATTTTGACATTGTGACGGAAGTCGGTTCGGTCGACCAAGAATTTCAAACCGCGCCATGCGGATTCGATTTTTTGAAATTCTTCGTTATGGAGGATTTCATCCAGTTGACGGCTGAGTTGTTCGTCGATACGGGCAATGTGGTAATCGAGCAGGCTTTTGTCCAGGCGTTCCACTTTTTGGGAAGAGTCTTGGATCATTTTCATGAAGACGCTGACGGCTGCGGCGATACGCTCGTCGGCAGAGGCTTCCGACATTTTCTCGGCACTTTGGAATTGCTCGATATCGATGACGGAGTCAACGGCATTCAGATTGATTTTTTTACACAGATCTTCATAAACACTGTTTGTGCTTTCTTGTTCGATAACTGTAGTTTGGGCTTGGGCCTTTTGGCTTTTTTGCATATTTGAATCCTTACGGGTATTTCAGACGGCCTTTGATGTTACTTATTATTGATAGGTGCGATTTTTTCAAGACGGTCGCGCAGTTCGGCAGACAGGTTTTCGTCACGTAGAATGGTTTCTAATTCGCGACGGAAAGCAGAGTCGTCCAACAAGTTGGATTTCAAATCGCGAAGCAGGTTGCGCATAGCCAGCAAGGCACGCAATTCCGGCACATTTTGGGCAATTTGCTCAGGATGGAAGTCGCGCATGGATTTGAAATCCAAATTCACATTCATTTCGCCGCCGGCAGGAGAGAGTGTGTTTTTGACGGTCAGATTGGCTTTAGGATTGAAATCGGATAATACTGAATCAAAGTTGTTTTTGTTAATATTGACTTTTTCTTTTTCGGCAAGGTCGCGTTTATCTTGGCCGTTGCTGTAATCGCCGGTTACCAAAAGCTTAAGCGGTAACTCAACCTTTTTTTGTGCGCCGCCGGTATGTAAGTCCAATTTAATATTGATACGGGAAGGCGGAACTTCGTTTTGAAAACTTTTGCTCACGATGAAATTTATCCTTTTTTGATAGATTAAATGACACTTATGTCATTTTTTCAAATAAAATGCAAGGTATGGGGTCAGGAAATATCCTGATTGGTTAGTATAAATGTTAGACAGATAGCTTGTCTATCGTATTCAAATTTACCGGAAAAAGGTTTTTCAGTGAAATTTCACAAGCCGTTATGGGAAGAGGGGGTACTCCTATCGCCTCAACATTTTCAACAACAAGACAAATTCAATAATCATATGCATACCCTGTTAATGAGAATGATGGGGGATTTTAGATGGGGCTGTTTTCAATGTGAATTTGACCGTCAGGCATTAGAAGTTGGAAAAATCAAATTAGATACACTTCAGGCATGCTTGCCGGATGGTACCTTAATTGATTTGCAGGCCGGCGGACGCCACGTCAATGTGCGCAATATTGAAGGTCTGCCTTTACAGCAACGAAATGTTGTATTGTTGGCACTACCCGTCTATCAGACACATGTTTCAAACTTGGTGGATGAGGATGAAACCAAAGATACGCCCAAGCGCTTTGTTAAGAGCTTTGAGAAGGTGGAGGATATTTTCTCTACCGAAGAAACAGAGTTTGCGGTGGAGGGATTGAATCTCACCATTCGTTTCGATTTTGAACAAAATGACGACTATATTACCTGTCCTATCGGCGTAATAGAGAAAAATGAGACGGGTGCTTTTGTTTGGGCTAAAAACTATATCCCGCCATTGTTATCCATAACAGGGTCGGAAACTTTATTCTCTTGTCTTAACCGCATCACTTTGATGGTATTATCCCGTATAGAGAATTTGTCCGCCCGCCGCCGCTCTCGGAGCGAAAGTGTCGTTGATTTTTCAGTTTCCGATTCGATGCTGTTTTGGTTTCTGCATGGCTTAAATACTATTTATCCGGAATTGAAGCACCTGAATGATTATCCGCAGAAACATCCGGAAGAGTTTTATAAACTTTTGGTACGCCTGCTGGGTATGCTGTATACCTTTAGAGCTAACGAGTCCGTTAAAGAAATAGACTCATATGATCACTTTGATTTGTTTGGAACATTCAACCGTTTGGAACAAAAGATCCGTGATTTGCTGGATGAGGTTATTCCTTCCCCTGTGATCGAATTGTCACTGGAGCATCTGAAATCGACGCATTGGCGCGCCCAGATATTTGATGACCGAATCAATGCTGATGCAGAGTTTTATCTTTCCGCCCACTCCGACTCCGTCGACTTCTTGGAATTGCAAAAACAGCTGCCTTTGGTCAGCAAAATCGGTGCGCCCGATGATGTGGAGCGGGTAATTAATACGGCAGTGGTCGGCGTACCTTTACATTACCTCCATCAGACTCCGCCGGGTCTGCCTTTTAGAATGGACAATGTGTATTTTAGGTTGGATAAACGGCATGTCGCGTTTGACAGAATGATGCAGTCCCAAGTATGCAGCATTTATGTTCCGGCCTCTATTTCTGATTTACATTTAAGCCTATTTGCAGTAGTGAGTATTTAATATGAATAACCAACCCTTAATTAGAACCGTTTTGAGAGATACTGCTTTGGCGGTATCCGCATTATCTGCCGGCTTTACACCTGACCATTCCGAATCATGGTATGCTCATTGCAAAAATCTGATTCAGGATTTAAAGACCAAATTAGCCGAGCTTGGATGGAAAGAGGCGGATATTGAAGAAGTTTCATATGCCCAATGCGCCCTTTTGGATGAGGTCGCACTGCGCACGCTGAAAGGTAACGACAGGGAAGTATGGGAAAGAAACCCTATGCAGGTTTGTTTTTTCCAATCATATAATGCAGGGGATATCCTGTGTGACCGAATCGAATCTTTGTGCAAAAACCACAAGGATGCCAGCCCCTTGGTGGCGGAAACCTATCTGAGTGTGATTAATTTGGGTTTCAGGGGCCGATATGTTCTGGATGAAGATGCATTGCACACCGCACAGGAACAGTTGAAAAAAATCACACCTGCCTTTCCAAGCAATGCCGTATCGGAAGACGGTAAGTTGTTTTATATAGATCAAAAGGGAACGCCGCTGAAAAAAGCATTCAGCCTCCGTCCTGCCTGGCTGCTTGTAGGAAGCATTGTTGTGGCAACGGTTGCATACTTTGCATTTAGATATTATCTGGATGGTTTGGTTGAGCAAATACAAGCATTGTAATTTCAAGTGTTTATATAATGACTTATCGGAAAATTTCGGTTCTGGCGACCCTGGCTGTTTTTGAGCTCGTTTTGCTGTATGTATTCGCAGTATATTGGCAGACAGGTTGGATAATCAAAGGCTGTGCTTGGGCATTGTCCGTTGTGGCGGCCTTTTATTATTGGCGTTTTTATCTAAAGAAAAAACGCGAACAAATCAATACGGATTTTTGGAAGAAAATCTCAGAAGAATTGGATTCTAACGGAGATTTGGGCTGCTATACCATTCGTCTGCATGACTCTTCTGTGCCGAGAAAGTTGGTGGAGAGGGTAAATGAAACCGTTTATATCAATATGTCGGGTTCGGAAAATCTGCATCCGGTCGTTTCCAATTTACTTGAAAATACAGCCCATAAGTATGTTTCTGTGAGCCTGGAGCTGTGGCTTTCCCCGGCGGAAAATACTGATATTGCGACCACTTTGCGCACATGGTTGCGTAATATACTTTTTCTGCAAAAGAGCACGGGTTTGACTATCCCGGTGCACTGGTTGATTCAAACGCCGGTGTCTTTTTTGTTTGATAGAAAAAACAGCCATTCTGTTTTTTCTATCATCAATAAGAAAGAACACAACCGTCTGCAGATAAACGAATTCTTAAAGAATCTGAAAAACGCCCTGTCCCTTAAATTCCTGCATGACAGCAATGCTCAGTATAGCCATCAATATGTTTATCTGATGGAGGCGCTGAATTTTTTAGAAGAAAAATTCTTAAAAAATACAGATAGCGGATGGGAGTATGTGGACATATGCAGTTTAAGCCTTGCCGATTGCGGAAATTTTCAAAATACATCTGAATGGGCCACTTATCTGGTGAAAAATACAGATGGTCTTATTCCGTCGGCAAAAAGCGTTCAACATGATTCGGTAAGATACATCCTATCCGAATATCTGGATAAATATGCCGTTTATCATAGAAATCATATTTCAGATATGATTTTTAAGGTATTATTCATTGGTGTTGCCGGTTTTTTTCTGGCTGCGTCGTTTTCAACTGTCAACAACAGCCGTTTGTTGGAACAAATCGGCACGCATATAGCGGACTTCCGTATGGAAACGGATAAAGCCGAACAGGATAAAAAAATAGGGCTGTTGAAGCAGGACTTGAAATTGCTTGAAGGATACCGTGATCACGGTGTTCCTGCATATTTGGGTTTAGGACTGTATCGTGCACAGGCTTATATCCCCAAATTAAAAGCCTTAATCCCTGCCGAAGTTCCTAAAGCACCCGAGCCTGTCAAAAAGCCGGAGCCGGTAGTTCTTACCCTGGACAGTTTGGCACTCTTTGAAACCGGCCAGTTTGAATTAAAAAATAATGCCAATAAAGCATTGATTGGCGTATTGAAGGCAATTGAATCACATCCTGATACCCGCATTTTAGTTGAAGGCCATACCGATAATGTTGGCAATCCTGTTTCTAATCAGCAGTTGTCAGAAAAACGGGCCCAATCCGTCAAAGACTGGTTGGTGATTTCCTCCAATGTTCCGGAGGGCAGGTTTGAAGTCAAAGGTTTTGGCGATACCAAACCGATTGCAGACAATCAGACAGAAGACGGTAAGGCCAAGAACCGCAGGGTTGAGATTATCCTTATTCCCTCGGCAACACAGTAATTCAATGCAGCACAAGTTGCTTTAAGCCTTAAAACTTAAAGCGTTTTTAATAAAACTAAGGAGTAAAAATATGGCAATTCCTGCTTATATGTGGCTGAAAGACGATGGCGGTTCCGCTATTAAAGGTTCCGTTGACGTTAACGGCCGTGAAGACAGTGTTGAGATCGTTGAGTTCCAACACAATGTCCGCATTCCTACAGATGCCAATACCGGCAAACTGACAGGCACCCGCGTTCATGAACCTATCGTATTGTACAAAGAATACGATGCGTCTTCTCCATACTTGTACAAAGCCGTGACCACCGGCCAAACTTTAAAAGAAGTCGAAATCAAGTGGTATCAAATTGATGCATCCGGTCAAGAGAAAGAGTACTTCAATACCAAACTGGACAATGTTAAAGTTGTCGCAGTAGGTCCTGTAATGCACAACATCAAAGACCCTGCACGCGAGCGTTACAACCACTTGGAACGCGTTGAATTGCGCTACGAAAAAATCACTTGGACTTATAAAGACGGCAACATCATTCATTCCGACAGCTGGAACGAAAGCCGCGCTTAATCATCCACATAAAGTGCTGCCTGATAAAGGTAGCACTTTTTTATAACACATTTTTACATCAGGGATATCAAATGTCTGCACATGATCAAGCCTTATTATTACGTCGTCTGAATACGCATTGCCAACAGGCAATGGAAGCCGCCGCCGGTTTATGTCAAACACGGGGTCATGCCGAAATTACGGTTGACCATTTGTTTATCAAGCTATTGGAATTAGGGGATGGCGATGTCGGCGCCTTATTGAGACGTTATGAAATTGATTCGGAAAACATCTGGAACCCTTTGCTGGACACGATGGACAAACTGCCGCGTAATGTCCGCGGTAATCCTTCACTGTCCAAATCACTGGTCAGCCTATTGTCAGACGCATGGCTGCTGGCAAGTGACGAAGGCGCATCGGAAATCCGTTCCGTTTATCTGTATCAGGCATTGTTGAAATCCCCTTACCGTCTGATGACGCAGGATGCATGGCCGCTGTTGAGTCTGACGGAAACCCAAATAGGCCGTCTGAAAACATGGTTGGATGAAGTCTCAATCGAAGGCACCAACAATACGTTTGCCCAAACTTCTGCCGAAGAAGGCCAGGACGGCACTCAGGCCGAATCCAAATCACAACCGGTTAAAGCAACTGGACAAAATGATGCATTGGCGCGCTTTACCGTCAACCTGACTGAAAAAGCAGCCCAAGGCGGCATCGACCCCGTATTTGGCCGCGAAACAGAAATCCGCCAAATGATGGATATTTTATCGCGCCGCCGTAAAAACAATCCGATTTTGGTCGGCGAGCCGGGTGTCGGCAAAACCGCACTGGTAGAAGGCCTGGCCTTGAAAATCGCCTCGGGCGAAGTGCCTAAAATATTAGAAAACACACAGGTATTGGTCTTGGATTTAGGCCTGCTGCAGGCAGGTGCGGGCGTCAAAGGCGAATTCGAACAACGCCTGCGTAACGTGATTGAAGCCGTTCAAAATTCCGAAGAACCCATCTTATTGTTTATTGACGAAGCACATACCTTAATCGGTGCCGGCAACAGCGCCGGTGGCGCAGATGCCGCCAACCTCTTAAAACCGGCCTTGGCACGAGGCGAATTGCGCACCATTGCCGCCACAACCTGGAGCGAATACAAACAATATTTTGAAAAAGATGCCGCATTGGAGCGCCGTTTCCAAATGGTCAAAGTAGAAGAGCCCGATGATGAATCCGCCTTTACCATGCTGCGCGGCTTGAAACAGCGTTATGCCGCTTATCATAAAGTCCATATTCAGGATTCCGCAGTCATTGCAGCCGTGCAACTCTCCAGAAAATACATTACCGGCCGCCAGCTGCCCGACAAAGCCGTAGACTTGTTGGATACAGCCGCCGCCCGCGTCCGCATGAGCTTGGATACCGTTCCCCATATCTTCGGCTTGATGGAGGCACAGGCCTCCTCGCTGCAACGGGAATTGGAAGCATTGGATGCCGACAAACAACTGGGCCGTCTGAACGCGTCGCAAGAAGAAAGCATCCGACAAGTCGAGCAGGAAATTGCCCAGCTGAACGAACAACGCGAAGAAATGAAGCGCCGCTATCAGGAAGAAAAACAATTGTCGGACGAAATCCAATCCTTAATGGAAGCCGCCAAAAATACAGAATTGACTTCCGAAGAGCGGGAAGCCGCACAAAAAAGCCTGACCGAGAAACAGCAACAGCTGGATGCCGTCGTCGCAGGCAAACCGCTGATTTTTACCAGCGTCGATGAAACCGTGATTGCCGACATTATCGCCGACTGGACAGGCGTGCCCGCAGGCAGCGTACTCAAAGACGAACTGGCCAACCTGCTGCAGCTCGAAAGCCTGCTTGAGCAACGCGTAGTCGGACAAAGCGAAGCCATCCATGCGATTGCGCAAAGTTTAAGGGCCGCGAAAGCCGGCCTGAAAACCAACGACTCCCCGTTGGGCGTATTCCTGTTGAGCGGCCCATCCGGTGTCGGCAAAACAGAAACCGCCCTAGCATTGGCAGACGCACTCTTCGGTGGCGAAAAATCACTGATTACCATCAACCTGTCCGAATACCGCGAAGCACACACCGTTTCCCAACTTAAAGGCTCGCCTCCGGGCTATGTCGGCTACGGCGAAGGCGGTGTATTGACCGAAGCCGTACGTCAAAAACCATACAGCGTGGTATTGCTGGACGAAGTCGAAAAAGCCCATAAAGACATCCTCAACCTCTTCTACCAAGTCTTCGACAAAGGCATGATGCGTGACGGCGAAGGCCGGGAAATCGACTTCAAAAACACCGTTATCCTGATGACTTCGAACTTGGGCGCAAACGAACTGACCCAGTTGCTGAAACCGCAAGAGCCAGAAGAGGCAGAAGCAGCAGAAGAAAACCAAGAAGCAAACGGACAAGAACAGATCGCCGATACCGAAGTAGAACTTTCTGCACAAATGCCGGAAACCTCTCCTGAGCACACCAAGGTTTCAGACGGATCTGCCGAAGCCGAAGAAGCACCCGAATACAGCTTGGAAGAACTGGCGGAAGCCATCCGTCCGATACTGACGGACCACTTCCAGGCCGCATTGTTGGCGCGTATGCAGGTCGTTCCTTACCGTCCGTTGGAAAAAGAAGCATTGGCCCAAATCGTCAGATTGAAGTTGGATAAAATTGCAGACCGGCTGTATGAAGCCCATCAAACACGCCTCAGCTACAGTGAGGATTTTGCGGCGCTGCTGGCCGACTCCTGTACGACCGGCGACAGCGGTGCGCGCAACATCGACCATCTGCTGAACCGTCAGGTGATGCCGGCGATAGCCCAAAGCTTTTTACAATGGCAGCAGACGGCGGGCCATATGCCGGAGCGAGCGAGCTTGGAGGTTGGAGAAGAAGGTATAGACGTCTTGTTTGAGTAATGCGGATTAAAGGCCGTCTGAAGGGGATCCGATGGGGCGGGTACCTTTCAGACGGCCTTTTTTCATTTATTTTATCTGTTCTAGATAATTAGACGAAATTTGGGCTATCTATAAAAAAGCTTTGTTATGGAAGAGATGATATCTGATAGATCAAAGGGAAAGGGTATTATATTTATATGATATGAAATTTGATAAATTTGTTGGATATATAATTTTTTTATTGCTATGTATATTGTCTTTTTTCCTTCTTAAGCAGAATTTCTATATTGCAGATTATATTGTATATGGAGATATGTATAAGCTATCTGAACTTCAGGGTGAGATAGAGGGAAGTAAAATCGTCATTAAGTTATTTTTTATTTTAAATAATATTTCTATTTTGCTTTTTTTGCTTAATAGAAAAATACTTGGCACAATCGTCTTTGCTTTATTGGTATATTTTATCTGCCACTTAGTAGAATTGGATCTGTTTTTTATCGTTGTCTTCAGTACAATAAAAGCAGGTAATTATGGATTAATCATTATATTTGTTCTATATGCGTTACTTCTGTTAATCAATATATATTCTTATCTTCGCTCACCTAAATTGAGATAAGCGTGTAGATTAGATAAAACCAAATAAAAAAGGCTGTCTGTAAGATATCCAGACGGCCTTTGCTGTTTTTTTATTTTGCGATTCAGTTGCGCTTTGATGGTATGAATATGATAATGAACGCATATCCTCGGTTTTAGAAAGGTCGTTTCTCATGAAAGATTTTGCCCGTTTGCTCAATCATCCCGATATTTCCTTTTCTCCAATTGCAGATGCCATTAGAGTTGATAACCCTGCAACAGGTGAGGCTTTGGCGTTTGTCCGTAAGAGTGATTCAGACGGCCTGAAGCTTTTGATTCAAAAGGCGGAGGCGGCACAAAAATTATGGGCGGCAAAAACTGCGTTGGAGCGTGCCGATGTGTTATGGCGTTGGTATTTTCTGATGAAGGAAAACAAAGAAGAATTGGCTCGGATCATGACGATGGAGCAGGGTAAAAGTCTGACTGAGGCGCGTGGCGAGATTGATTATGCGGCTTCGTTTGTGCGCTGGTTTGCGGAAGAGGCGCGGCGGATTGACGGCGATGTATTGACGAGTGTGAAAGCGTCGCAAAAACTGGTTGTATTGAAACAGCCTGTCGGCGTTACCGCTGCGATTACGCCGTGGAACTTCCCGTCTGCGATGATTGCGCGCAAGGCTGCGCCTGCTTTGGCGGTGGGCTGCGCGATGATTGTCAAACCTGCATCGCTCACGCCTTTGAGTGCATATGCGTTGGCCGTACTGGCTTATGAAGCGGGCGTGCCTCAGGATTTGTTGCCTGTTGTCAGCGGTCGCGCTTCGGAAATCAGCCATGAATTTGCTACGAATCCGACTGTACACAAAATCAGTTTCACCGGCTCAACCGAAGTTGGGGCGAAAATTTTTGCTGATAGTGCGGCAGACATTAAAAAACTCAGCTTGGAACTGGGCGGCAACGCGCCGTTTATTGTGTTTGACGATGCCGATTTGGACAAAGCTGTCGAAGGCGCACTTGCCAGCAAGTTCCGTAACAGCGGCCAGACCTGCGTCTGCACCAATCGCGTTTATGCTCAATCCGGCATTTACGACGAATTTTGCCGCAAATTAAGTGAAAAAGTGGCGGAGCTCAAATTGGGCAACGGCTTGGAAGATGGTGTCAACCAAGGACCGCTGATTGAGGAAAAAGCGGTGGAGAAAGTCGAGCAGCACATCGCCGACGCATTGGCTAAAGGCGCAAGTTGTCTGACCGGCGGCAAACGCAGTGCATTGGGCGGAACGTTTTTTGAGCCGACTGTTTTAAGCGGCGTTACGGCGCAAATGGCGGTAGCTCGCGAGGAAACCTTCGGGCCTTTGTGTCCAGTGTTCCGTTTTGAAACCGAAGCCGAAGTCATCGAGGCTGCGAACAATACGGAATACGGTCTGGCAGCTTACCTTTATACGACTGATACCGCCCGCCAGTGGCGCGTCGGCGAAGCCTTGGAATACGGCATGGTCGGCATCAATACGGGCTTAATCAGTAATGAAGTGGCACCGTTTGGCGGCGTGAAACGCAGCGGTTTGGGACGTGAAGGCAGCAAATACGGTGTGGACGAATATCTGGAATTGAAATATTTGTGCATTGATGTAGCGGAATAAGGCTGCACAATAAAGGCCGTCTGAAAATTAAGTTTCAGACGGCCTTTGTTTTAGAGTAGATCCTGGATGGCTGAACGTTCTTCTTCTAATTCGGTCAGCGTGGCGGCAATACGTTTTTGGCTGAATTCGTCCGACAAATCTAAGCCTTGGACGATGCGGTAGCTGCCTTCGTCACAAATGACGGGGAAGCCGAAAATCAAACCTTCGGGAATGCCGTAAGAGCCATCTGATGGAACGCCCATGGTCACCCATTTGCCGCTGCTGCCGAGCAACCAGTCGCGCAGGTGGTAGATGGCGGCATTGGCTGCGGAGGCCGCGGATGATGAACCGCGCGCAGCGATAATGGCGGCACCGCGTCCGGCGATTTTCGGCATGAAGACTTCGGTGTTCCAGTCGGGTTCGGTAATCATGTCTTGGACGGACTCGCTGTTGCTGGTGGCGTAGCGGTAGTCGGCGTACATGGTCGGGCTGTGGTTGCCCCAAACACACATTTGCTCGATGGAAGTAATCGGGCGGTTGATTTTTTCGGCAATTTGGCTGACGGCGCGATGGTGGTCGAGTCGCATCAGGGCGGTGAAATTTTCCGGCGGGATGTCGGGTGCGGATTTCATGGCGATGTAGGCGTTGGTATTGGCCGGGTTGCCGACGACGAGGACTTTAACGTTGCGATTGGCAACTTTGTTCAACGCCGCGCCTTGTACTTTGAAAATTTCGCCATTGGCGTGCAGCAAGTCGGCACGCTCCATGCCTTGCGTGCGCGGGCGCGCACCAATCAAGAGGGCGATGTCGGCATCTTTGAAGGCGACTTCGGGGTCGTCTGTGGCGAAGATGTCGGCAAGGAGTGGGAAGGCGCAATCCTGCATTTCCATAATCACGCCGCGCAATGCCTGTTGTGCCTGCGGCAGGTCGAGCAGCTGCAGGATAACGGGTTGGTCGCGTCCGAGCATGATGCCGCCGGCGATACGGAAGAGGGTGGCGTAGGCGATTTGGCCTGCCGCGCCGGTAACGGCGATTCGGACGGGTGGCTTGAGGGTCATATTTTTCCTTTTGAAGTCGTTGTTTTACTTGATTTTCGGATTATAGCAGTATTATGGGGAGAATGATGTAGTAAGGCCGTCTGAAATTTGATTTTCAGACGGCCTGAAGTGTTTGAAAAGATTATTCGCCGTTTTTCTTTTCAGCTTGTTCTTCTGCTGCTTCATAGGCTTCGACGATTTTCTGCACCAAAGGATGGCGGACAACGTCTTCGCTGGTGAAGGTGTGGAAATACAGGCCTTCTACATCGCGCAGCTTTTCGCGTGCATCTTTTAAGCCGGATTTGATGTTGCGCGGCAGGTCGATTTGGCTAATGTCGCCGGTAATGACTGCTTTGGCACCGAAGCCGATACGGGTCAGGAACATTTTCATTTGTTCGGGCGTGGTGTTTTGCGCTTCGTCCAAAATGACATACGCACCATTTAAGGTGCGGCCGCGCATATAGGCCAGCGGCGCAATTTCAATCAAACCTTTTTCCATCAGTTTGGTTACGCGGTCGAAACCCATCAAATCATAAAGCGCATCGTAAAGCGGTCGCAGGTAGGGATCGACTTTTTGTGCCAAATCGCCCGGCAGGAAGCCTAATTTTTCGCCTGCTTCGACTGCGGGGCGCACCAAAACGATGCGTTCGATTTGGTGTTTTTCCATTGCATCGACTGCGGCGGCAACGGCAAGATAGGTCTTACCCGTACCGGCAGGGCCTAAGCCGAATACGACATCGTGGTTGAGCAAGGCGCGGATATAGCCGTTTTGGCGCGGGGTACGGCCGCCGATGCTGCCGCGTTTGGTGCGGAAATAGTATTGTTGGTCGTGGTGTTTTTCTTCGTGTTTTTCATCTGCGGTTTTTGCTTCAACGGCCGCTAGGCTGATGGCGTTGTCGTCCAAGTCGCCTTTTTCTGCGGCTTCGGCAAGCGACAGCAAGGCACGGCGGCCGGCGTGTGCCAGTTCGCCCATGAAGGTGAAATGTTCGAAGCGGCGGCTGATTTGGATATCAAGGGCTTTGCCTAAGGCTTCGAGATTGCTGTCGAGCGCGCCGCACAGGCGTTGCAACACGGTATTGTCAATTTCTTCAAACTGCAGATGGACGGTGTGGGTCATAATGGTTTCCGTAAATAAATCTATTTTTTCCGTATTATACCCTTGTTCAGACGGCCTGCTTTATAATACGTCGCTTCTTTTTAATAAACCGTTTCAATCAAAATGAATCACACTGCTTCTCCTCGCTCGGAATTTCTGCGCGGTATCAAAGAATGCTCCCCCATGCTGATCGGCTTGTTGCCGTGGGCGCTGATTTTGGGTATGCAGGGCGGGCAGAAAGGCATGAGTTGGCTGGAAATGCTGCTGATGACGGGCATGAACTTTGCCGGAGGTTCGGAATTTGCCGCAGTCAATTTGTGGGAAAATCCCTTGCCGATTCTGCTGATTGCAACGGTTACATTTATGATTAATTCGCGCCATATCCTGATGGGTGCGGCAATTGCGCCGTATATGAGGGATATGCCGCTGAAAAAGGCGATGCCTGCGCTGTTTTTTATGTGTGATGAAAGCTGGGCAATGGCGTTTGCTGAAATTCAAAAGCGTAAGGCGGCAGGTCTGCCTGCATTCAATATGCCGTTTTATGCCGGCGTGTGTTTTATTTTGTATGTAACTTGGATTGGTTTTGCGGCGTTTGGCGCGGCAGTCGGTCCGATGTTTGGCGATGTGGCGGCTTGGGGCTTCGGCATGGCGTTTCCTGCGGTGTTTTTGGTGTTGCTGCGCGGTATGTGGAAGAGCTTTGCGGCTTCACGCCCTTGGTTTGTCAGCCTGATTGTGGCGTGCACAACTTATTTGACCGTGGATGGCGCATGGTATGTTCCGGCCGGAGCATTGTCGGGATTGTTGGCGGCGTATTTGTGGGGAGAGCAAAAATGAAAGATTTGTTGTCGCTGCAATCGTTTCTGCTGTTTTTAAGTATGTTGGCCGTTACCTATTCAACCCGATTAATCGGCTTTTTTGCATTGCGCAACCGTACGTTGAGCCGTCGCGCGCAAGTGGTTATGGAGGCCGCTCCGGGCTGCGTGTTGATTTCTGTGATTGCGCCTTATTTTGTATCGGACAAACCGCATGAGCTAATTGCCATTGCTTTGACAGTATTAGCGGCTAGCCGGTGTTCGATGTTGGTGACGGTATTAATCGGGGTCGGTACTTCAGGCATACTCGGTTATTTGATGAAATAAAAAATTTTCAGACGGCCTTACTTGTTATAATGGCCGTCTGAATTTTTTGATAAAGCAAAAACATGGCAAACCAACGACTCATCTATGGCTTTCACGCCGTCAATGCCCGTTTGTGGCAAAACCCGAAATCGATTACCGAACTCTATATCCAAGAGGGCAAATCCGATGCGCGCACCCGCGATGTATTGGATAAAGCAGCCTCTGAAAACGTACGCGTGCATTTTGCCGATGCCGACCGCCTGAATGCCATCAGCAAAGGGGCGCGCCATCAGGGCGTAGTAGGGTTTATCGATGCTTCCAAAAACCATGTTCACTTGGAAGATGTGTTGGAAAACCTGAGCGAACCTCCGTTTTTGCTGGTATTGGACGGCATTACCGACCCGCACAACCTCGGCGCATGCCTGCGTACCGCCGACGCAATGGGCGTGCATGCCGTGATTGCGCCCAAAGACAAAAGTGCCGGCCTGAATGCGACCGTCAGCAAAGTTGCCTGTGGTGCGGCGGAAACTGTGCCGTATATTACCGTAACCAATCTTGCCCGTACTTTGCGTGAGCTGAAAGAATACGGCATTTGGATTGTCGGTACGGATATGGGCGGCGACTCCGACCTTTACCACTGCGACTTGCCCGACAGCGTGGCTTGGGTAATGGGCAACGAAGGCGAAGGCATGCGCCGCCTGACGCGCGAACATTGCGATATGCTGGTATCGATTCCGATGTTTGGCACGGTAGAAAGCATGAACGTTTCCGTCAGCGCGGGTATGGTGTTGAGCGAAACCCGCCGTCAACGCGTGTTGAAATCGGAAAAATAAAAAGTTTAATTAAAAGGCCGTCTGAATGTTTTTCAGACGGCCTTTTTCAGGTTTTATTCTTTAACTAAAGGACCTGATTTCTTTTCGCTACCGGCGGCAATGCGTACCAATTGGAGAAATTCCGATTTCAACTCAAACGGATCGTCGCCTTGGACTTTCTGTACCATTTTTTCAATGTCGTTCCAGCCAAGTTTGCCGTTGTATTCGCCGCCACGCAGGGCTTGGGCATATGAAGCTGCGGCAAGGGCAAGCAGGGTGTCTTTATCGGCTTGCTCCAGCGGTTTGCTGCCAACGGGAATTGCTTGTTCCATCAGCTTGCTGTCTTTTTACCCAGGTAGTTTGTAGCGTACTTTGACAAAGGCGTATTCGTTTTTACTGCCTTTGACGGCAGGGGCTTTTTGATAGCGTGATTCGTTCAGCCAGCCGGTTTTTCCTGCCGGAATGATTTCATAGATGGCGGTCACGCTGTGGCCTGAGCCGATATCGCCCGCATCTACTTTGTCATTGTTGAAGTCTTCATTGCGCAGGGTGCGGTTGGTGTAGCCGACCAAGCGGTATTCTTTGACAGTGGCAGGATTGAATTCAACTTGGATTTTGACATCCTGAGCAACGGTGGCGAGTGTGGAGGTCAGCTGCTGTTGCAGGACTTTTTTCGCTTCTTTTTCGTTGTCGATATAGCTGTAATTGCCGTCGCCTGCATCGGCAATTTGTTCCATCATGTCTTCGTTGTAATTGTCCGTACCGAAACCTAGCGTGCTGAGTGAAATACCGGTTTTACGTTTTTCGGCAACCATGGATTTGAGCGTTTCGGTATCAGATACTCCAACGTTAAAGTCGCCATCGGTCGCCAGCAGGATACGGTTGATGCCGTTGGGTACAAAGGCTTTTTGTGCTTGCTCGTAGGCCATGCGTAAAGCGGATTCGCCTGAAGTCGAGCCTTCGGCCTCCAGTTTGTCGATGGCCTTCAGGATAGTTTCTTTATCAGCACCTGATGTGGGCGGAAGCACCAGCTCTTCGCCTGATGAATAGGTAATCAGAGTAACTTTGTCCTGAGGACGTAATTGTTGGGTCAAGATCCTCAGTGTTTTTTGAACCAACGGAAGTTTATTTTCTTCATCCATGCTGCCGGATACGTCCACGAGGAACACAAGATTGGCAGGCGGCAGGTCTTTCTTTGCCGTGTCTTGTGCTTGGATGCCGATTTTGATCAGCTTGGCTTCCGGTTGCCATGGAGAATCAATGGTTTCGGTATGAACGGCAAATGGACGGCCGTCAGTAGGCAGTGGATAGTTATAAGGGAAGTAATTGATGATTTCCTCAATCCGTACAGCATCTTTAGGCGGCTGTTCTCCATTGTTCAGAAATCGGCGGACGTTGGCGTAGCTGCCGGTATCGACATCGATGCTGAATGTGGAAACAGGTTCTTGAGCAACGGATTTGACCGGTTGGTCGGGTTGTTCTTGGTAGCGTTCAGTGTTTTCTGCAAGAGACAGATTTTCTTCAGCAACGGCAGCAGCAGGCAATGCTGAGTCCGGTGCGCCATGAAGATTTTCGGTTGACGAGTCTGAGTGGTCGAGTGGACCGGAACACGCAGTCAAAGCTGCTAAAGTGAGTATGGAAACGGTTTTTAGGAAGAAACGGGGCATGATTTAAGCTCCTAAGGATATGCTGTTATGGGTACTTATGAGCAGTGTATTGGCAATTTGAAGGTATTTTTTATTTAGGGTTTGTCCTAGGTATAACTAGGGTAAATGGCCGTCTGAATATTTTCCAGATAACCTTTCAAGATTTTAATGTTTTTCCAAACGTTTGACTTCCGTTTCTTCTAAAACTTCCGCCTCCACCAAAGGAATCGTAACATCGGCATCTGTTGATGGTTTTAAAAGCTCATATACGATTTTTTTTAACGGCTGTTTCAATACGAGAACGCATTGCCCATACGAATAAAAACAATAAGATAAAAAATGAGGTAAAGATAAATAGTCCGTATAGGTAGCTGCCTAAAAGCTGGCCTATATAGAGTGAAAGGCTAAGTAAAACCAAAATGACGGCTACTGCTCCTGTAATGGCGAAGAGTAGGTAGAAAACGCTTGGTGCTGCATATTCAGAAGCCGTTTCTGCCAATTGTTCCTGTTTTTCTCGAACACTGTCGGAAATCGGGTCAATGATGGCTTCACGAAATTTCCGCTTTATAAAATCAAACATAGTTTCCCCTTTTTTATAATGGTTAAAGAAATAGCATTATCTTATAAATAAGAAATTTATGCCAAGGCATTTAGAAATTTGGATGTATTGGAAGCAGTAAATATACTGATTAGTTAAGATGAAGGGATAGGCTATTATTGAGTACAGCCTTGTGAAGGTTGGAGCAACTCTGCTTATATTTGATAATGAAGTAGAAAAAACATAAATTATTCAAATATTTAAAATAAATGGATTAAATTTGTAATGATATGTTTTGTGCTAAGAGATTTGAGTATTAAGTGTTTTAATTCTCTTGATTTTTATGACTAAAGCAAGATGTTATAAGGCTGAGACGATTTTACAAAAGTCTCAGCCCCGATTTATCTTACATTAACTTTTCTTCCGGCGACGTTCGCCCGGCAGCAGCATATCCGCCCATTTGATGATATTGGCGACTTCTGCCGGATTGAGTTCGTAGAACTGGCCTCGTTTGAGGCGGTTTGGCAGGCCGATAGGGCCGAAGCCTACGCGGACGAGGCGGCTGACGGTCAGGCCTTGGCTTTCAAAAATGCGGCGTACTTCGCGGTTACGGCCTTCTTTGATGACGACGTTGTACCATTTGTTTGCACCTTCTCCGCCTTGTTCGTAGATGCGTTCGACTTTAGCCAAACCGTCTTCGAGCATGACGCCTTCTTCGGTCAGGACGCGCATTTGTTCGGTGGTCAACTCGCCTAATACGCGCACAGCGTATTCGCGTTCGACTTCAAAGCTGGGGTGGGCAAAGCGTTGAACCAGCTCGCCGGAAGTGGTCAGGATCAAAAGGCCGCTGGTATTGATGTCCAAACGGCCGATGGCTACCCAGCGGCTGCTGGCTGCTTGCGGCAGGCGGTCGAAAATGCTGACGCGGCCTTGCGGGTCGTCGCGGGAAACGATTTCGCCTTCTTGTTTGTAGTAGAGGATGATGCGTGGCAGGCGGTCTGCCCATTTGAGTTTGATGATGCTGCCTTTGACGGTAACATGATCTTCGGGCGTAACTTTTTCGCCCAGCTGGGCTACGCGGCCGTTGACCGTTACCCAGCCGTTGCTGATCCATTCTTCCATTTCGCGACGTGAGCCGACGCCGGAAGCGGCCAGGACTTTTTGCAGGCGCTCGGGTTCGAAGCGGGAAAGGTCGCTGCGGCGTTCTTTCAAATCGCGGGCGTGCTCCATGATTTTTTGGTTGGGATTGCGGACAACCAGTTTTTTGGCTTTGGCGGCTCGTTGTTTAGGCGCGGTATTTTGAGCTTTGGGACCGTCTGAAACTTTTTGGCCGTAAGGTTTGCCTGATGTTTTGCGTTCGTCGTCTGGACGTTTTTTATTGGCAAAGGATTTGGCCGGTTTGGAAGGTTTTTTGGCGGTAGACGATACGCCGTCGCGCCATTGGCGTTTGCTGGAAGGCTGTTTGGACATGATTTTTCCTAACTCGCTTGAAAAAGCGGTTCTTCTGCGGCGGTTGCGGCAGGGGTTGGATTGGGGGAAAAGGCCGTCTGAAAATCAGATTCAGACGGCCTGCCGATGAAAGGCTGTATTGTAACTCAACCAGTAAATTTTTGTTTGAAAATCCGAAAATTATGGCGAAAGGCGTTCGCGTATCCAGTTGCCGTCAACCAGGCGGTATTGGATGCGGTCGTGCAGGCGGCTGGGGCGGCCTTGCCAGAATTCGATACGGTCGGGAATAACAAGGTATCCGCCCCAATGCGGCGGGCGAGGGACATGTAAGGGATGTTTGACGCCGACGGCTGCGGCCTTGGCCACCAATACGGCTTTGCTGGAAATCACTTCGCTTTGATCGCTTGCCCATGCGCCGATACGGCTGGTATACGGGCGGCTTTCAAAATATTCGTCCGAAGCGGCGGCGTCGAGTTTTTCAATGCGTCCTTCAACGCGCACTTGGCGTTCGAGTTCCGGCCAGAAAAAAGTCATGGCGGCAAAAGGGTGTGCCGTATAGGAGCGGCCTTTGCGGCTGTGGTAATTGGTAAAGAAAACAAAGCCTTTGGGGTTAACTTCTTTCAATAGTACCATACGGCTGTTGGGCCTGCCGTCTTCGCCCACGGCGGCGACGTTGACCGCGGTCGGCTCATTAACTTCGGCGTGAATCGCTTCGTTCAGCCATTGTTCGAATTGGACAATCGGGTCAGCGTGGCATTCGGCCTCCGACAGCTCGCGTTTGCTGTAATCTTCGCGGATATTGTGCAGATCCATGATTTTTCTCCTTAGGTCTGACTGAATCATACTCCGTTTTTTCAGACGGCCTCAAGGGCATTTGTGTATAATCGTAGCCCTTTCCAATATAGAACAATACGGAGTCTCGTCATGCAAACCGAAGTCGAACTGAAAATCTTAAATCCGAAAATGGCCGATTCCCTGCCTGCTTATGCAACGCCCGGTTCTGCCGGTTTGGACTTGCGTGCCTGCCTGGATGAAGCTGTTGTATTGCAGCCGGGCGATGTGTATCTCGTTCCGACCGGTTTGGCTGTGCATTTGGCCAACCCTGCGTATGCAGCCGTTTTGCTGCCGCGTTCCGGTTTGGGTCATAAACACGGTATTGTTTTAGGCAATTTGGTCGGTTTGATTGACTCGGATTATCAAGGCGAATTGAAGGTTTCTCTGTGGAACCGTGGTAAAGAAGCGTTTACCATCGAGCCGATGGAGCGCATCGCGCAAATGGTGATTGTGCCGGTTGTCCAAGCCGCGTTTAAGGTTGTGGACGAGTTTGCCGCCAGCGAGCGCGGTGAAGGCGGATTCGGCAGCACCGGCAAAGCCTGATTCTTTAAAAGGCCGTCTGAAACAGGAAAAATTGAAATATTTGATTTCGATTTGCCGCTGTTCAGACGGCCTTTTTGTTGAGACAACCTTTGCATAATTACACACAAGATTGCATTTTTATATCTTGCCTGCATGGCCGGCGCACCCAATAATACAGGCCGTCTGAAACCTTTACGGAGCGTTGTTATGTCCCGCCCCTCACTTTTTCTGCCTTTGTTTTTGATTATCTTTGGCGCGATTTGGTTTTTACGCGCTACGGATATTTTGCCTGCGACATCGACAATGATTGCCGGCGCATTAATTATTTTGGGCCTTGCCGTATTGATTATGGACGGCATCAACAAACAGTCCATTGTTTCCGGCCCGATGCTGGTTTATATCGGTACAGCCATTTATCTGCACATGAGCTACTGGATTTACCTTTCGCCGTTGCTGGCCATCGGCATGGTCGTGTTGGGTTGCCTGCTGTTGCTCTCGCGCAGCGATATGATTCCTGAGAAACACACAAAATAGAAAGATGAGAGATTTGGGTTTTGCCCTATAAAGGCCGTCTGAACAATGGTATAATCCGCCGTTTCAGACGGCCTTTTTTATTGTGGTTTAAATTTGAAATTTACCCTCCCGGCCGCACCGTTTTCTTACATTTTGCAAAGTTTCCGCCATGACCCAAGACAAAATCCTTATTCTCGACTTCGGCTCGCAAGTTACCCAGCTGATCGCCCGCCGCGTGCGCGAAGCCCATGTTTACTGCGAACTGCATTCGTTCGACATGCCTTTGGAAGAAATCAAAGCCTTCAACCCGAAAGGCATCATCCTCTCCGGCGGTCCTAATTCCGTTTACGAATCCGACTATCAAGCCGATACCGGTATTTTTGATTTGGGCATTCCGGTTTTGGGCATCTGCTACGGTATGCAATTTATGGCGCACCACTTGGGTGGAGAAGTTAGCCCGGGCAACCAACGCGAATTCGGTTATGCGCAAGTTAAAACCATCGACAGCGAGCTGACACGCGGCATTCAAGACGATGCGCCTAATACGCTCGACGTATGGATGAGCCATGGCGATAAAGTTTCCAAACTGCCTACCGGCTTCTCTGTCATCGGCGCCACCCCGTCTTGCCCGATTGCCATGCTGGAAAACGCTGAGAAACAATTCTACGGCATCCAATTCCACCCTGAAGTGACCCATACCAAACAAGGCCGCGCGCTGTTGAACCGCTTTGTCTTGGATATTTGCGGTGCACAACCAAGCTGGACCATGCCGAACTACATCGAAGAAGCTGTTGCCAAAATCCGCGAACAGGTTGGCAACGACGAAGTAATTTTGGGTTTGTCCGGCGGCGTGGACTCTTCCGTAGCGGCCGCATTGATTCACCGCGCCATCGGCGACCAACTGACCTGCGTGTTTGTTGACCACGGCCTGTTGCGTTTGAACGAAGGCAAAATGGTGATGGATATGTTTGCCCGCAACTTGGGTGTGAAAGTGATTCACGTCGATGCCGAAGAGCAATTCATGGCGAAACTTGCCGGCGTGACCGATCCAGAGAAAAAACGCAAAATCATTGGCGCGGAATTTATCGAAGTATTTGATGCCGAAGAGAAAAAACTCACCAACGCCAAATGGTTGGCGCAAGGTACGATTTACCCTGACGTAATCGAATCCGCAGGCGCGAAAACCAAAAAAGCCCACGCCATCAAATCGCACCACAACGTCGGCGGCCTGCCTGAAAACATGAAACTCAAGCTGCTTGAGCCGTTGCGCGACTTGTTCAAAGACGAAGTGCGCGAACTGGGTGTCGCTTTGGGCCTGCCTCGTGAAATGGTGTACCGTCATCCGTTCCCTGGCCCGGGTTTGGGCGTGCGTATCTTGGGCGAAGTGAAGAAAGAATACGCCGACTTGCTCCGTCAAGCAGACGATATTTTCATTCAAGAATTGCGCAATACTACCGATGAAAACGGCACATCTTGGTACGACCTGACCAGCCAAGCCTTTGCCGTATTCCTGCCTGTGAAATCCGTCGGCGTAATGGGCGACGGCCGTACTTACGACTACGTCGTTGCCTTGCGTGCCGTGATTACCAGCGACTTTATGACTGCACACTGGGCTGAGCTGCCATACTCGCTGCTCGGCCGCGTGTCCAACCGCATCATCAACGAAGTCAAAGGCATCAACCGCGTGGTTTATGATGTCAGCGGCAAACCGCCTGCCACGATTGAATGGGAATAATCCCTGAATAATAAAAGGCCGTCTGAACAGATAGTGTTCAGACGGCCTTATTCTTTAGGGACCAAGCCCAATTAAAATTGATTTTTTAATTCACGCAGGGCTGCGAAGATTTCGAGTTCGCTGTTTAGTTTTCGTCCGCTCAATTCTTCGGCGCGTGCCTGAACTTGAGGCAGGTGTACGCGGAAAAACGGATTGACTTTGCGTTCGTGCGCTAGGCTGACAGGCAGTGTCGGCGTGTGTTCGGCTGCGGCCAAGGCTGTCTGAATGTCGGCATTGTCCGGCTCGATATGCAGGGCAAAGCGCAGGTTGGAGGCTGTATATTCGTGCGCCGGATAAAACAGCGTTTCTTCGGGCAGTTGGTTGAATCGGTGGAAACTGTCGTAAAGCTGCTCGATTGTTCCGGTAGATACGCGGCCGCAACCGGCGGAGAACAAGGTATCGCCGCAGAAAACGTGCAGGCCGTCTGAATTTTCCAACAGATAGCTGATGTGGCGGTCGGTATGGCCGGGGGTTGCCCAAACGGTAACCAAGCCTTCGCCAAACGGGAACTGCGTACCTGCGGTAACGGTATGCGTCGCCACGTCGATGTCGCTTTCGCCATAGATTGGGGATTCCAAAAAGCCGTGGAACAGGCTTTTTGCGCCGCCGGTATGGTCGGGGTGTGGATGGGTAATCCATGTTTGCGCCAGCATCAGGCGGTTGTGGACGAGGAATTTCAAAACGGGCGTGGCATCGGACGGATCGACGCAGGCGGCATGGTTGCCTTCTTGAATCATCCAGATGTAGTTGTCGTTTAGGGCTTTAATTGGCGTGATTTTCATATGCTTTCTTCTGGTTGGGGATTTCAGACGGCCTCTAGATAATCTTTGATATTCGGGCTTTGGCCGAACACGGCTTCATGGGCTTGATGGATGCACAGTCGGTTGAACAGCAATCTTTGGGTTTGGTCGCCGTCGATAATCCGCACTTGGCCTTGCAGTTTGGGCGCGTCGTGATGAAAGGTGTTTTTAAACGCGTGCCAACGGTCGGTTTGCTGGTGGACGATGGCAAACATATCGTGCGAAATATTAACGCCGACGCTGAATAGTTTGGCCGAGGCTTGCAGGCAGAAACTGCTGTCGCCAAATAGGCACAGCCCCGTGTTTTCCGGATAGCGGAACAATTCGATTTTCACGGCTTCGGGTTCGGCAAAGATGTTGCAAAACAAGCGTTCAAACAGCGACGGCTGCGCCACGCCTTCGCTCAACATACCGTAAAGCCCGCCCAGCCAATCGACATAGCCGAGAAAGGTGAAACGGTAGTCCTGCATAATGGCTTCGATACGCGTTGGGTCGCGTTTGCTGATCAAGCGGACAAATTCAAAACCGACTTCCGGCAGTCGCGCCCGAAGCGTTTGATACAGTCGGTGGGCAAACAGGTTTTTATGGTTGTGCGGATTGCGCAGAATGCCGAGGAATTTCAGCCGCAATATCCGCCACAAGGCATCCGGCACTTTGACGGTATCGGCATTTGCCGTAGGTGTTTTCAGACGGCCTGCAAGTAAGGTGCGCAGGTGGTTGCAGGCCTCTTCGTAGCCACTTTCATGACGGTTGAACCAGCTTTCCAGATTGTATTGGTTGGCGGAGTCTTCGACAAAGGTCAGCGTATAGAGGTTTTTCGCCGCCAAATTGCCGATGATGTTAACGCTTATCGCTTCGCTGCGGTTTTGTTCTTTGTCGCGGGCTTTTTCGCCAGGATGGAACATGGACAAAGGCAGCTTGTAAACATTCTGATTCTGCGGGCTTACCTGCGGATTATGCGCATGCTGCCGTTGCTCAGTCTGGGCGATGAAGTGGTGTTCCTTCGTCGGATTCGCGGTCAACAGGGCGTAAGGCTTTTCTCCGCATTCGGAAAATTCGCAATCGCTGAGGATAAAGGCTTGTCGAGTCATAATGTCGGGAAAGGCCGTCTGAATATGTCGATTATAGTTGATAGGAAGCTAAGGGGGATTATACAGAATGATGGTGATAGGTTTGGTCTTTATACGCAAAAGGACGCAAAAGGTCGTCTGAAAACAGATAGAGCGGGGTTCGCTAAATCGTTTTCAGACGACCTTAAGTCAACGGACTGTTCAACACTATTTATTCTTCTTTTTGGAAAACATGGTTGCGGTGATACTCGAAATATTTTTTGCTTTCAGGTTCGATTTTTAATTTCATATCGGGAGAAATTCCAAGCCGCTTTTGATTTTCCAGATCGATTGTCGGGTGGATTTTTATCATCCCGTCGGTATCAAACGTAATCAGTCCTTTATCAAATAATGCGTCGACATTGGGTGCGAGCATCAGACCATTGAAGGGGTCTAAACGCTCTTCATTGTTGCATTTGCTCCAAGGTTTAATATGGCTGGCAATAAGTAAAGACTGAACATCTAGACCTGTTAGCGGGCAGTTCGGATGTAGTTTGAGTAGGTCTTGTCGGAATTGATCTTGCCCTCTGCGGACTTTTATTAAGATTTCTAGTTCGGTTTGCTTTTCTGGGCTAGTTTCGGAGGCTAAACGGTTTTCGAGTTCAGCTATATTTTTTCCTAAGTGTGGGATAGAATTCGTGTAAGAATTTTGCTCTTCAGTCAGCCAAGCTGTCTTTTCTTCGTCTAATTCCTTTTTAAAACAAGTTTTACATCTGTTTTCTCTATCGTATTCACTCCAACTCCACTCACTGAGTTTCTCATGGGAGTTAGAACAAACTTTAAAATAATCTGAATCGGTTGTCGTCCAATTTTTGTCTTTTCGTTCAGTAGGAAAGCTGTTACAGCCACCACTAACTTTGTGTAACATAGGGTATATGGATTGGGTTCCACCTTTGTCTATGTTTAGTACAAAACCATTTTTATTGTTCTTAAGCCAGTCAATATAAGCTCCATCATCTGGCATATCTTTAAAAATTTTTCTATCAGACATAAGTTTCACCAAATTGTTTTCCATAATTTCTATGAAGTTGTTTATTTTCAAAAAGGTCGTCTGAAAACCTTAATTTGAGGTTTTCAGACGACCTTTTCTTGCCAATCAGTCAATCAGGGCACGATTTAGCCCAAAGCCTTCCTTGCTCCAGCAAACAAACGGTACCAGCCGGACAGTTCCGTCCAGTCTTCCGGTTTCCAGCTCATTTGCGCGGCGCGGTACACGCGTTCCGGATGCGGCATCATGATGGTAACGCGGCCGTCGGTGTTGGTCACACCGGCAATACCTTGCGGCGAGCCGTTAGGGTTGAGCGGATAAGTTTGGGTCACTTGGTTTTGACCATCCACATATTGCAGCGCAATGCCCAAATCGGTGGAAATATTGCCGCCGTGAAGCGCGAAGTCGGCGCGGCCTTCGCCGTGGCTGACGACGACGGGCAGGCTGGAGCCTTGCATTTCGTTCAGAATCAGGGAGGCTGATTTTGGAACATGAACCATGCTCAGGCGCGCTTCAAACTGCTCGCTCAAGTTGCGTTTGAATTTAGGCCATGCTTCTGCGCCCGGGATAATCTCGGCAAGGTTGCTGACCATTTGGCAGCCGTTGCACACGCCCAATGTCAGCGTGTTCGGATCGGCAAAGAAGGCGGCAAATTGGTCGCGCAGAGCAGGGTGGAACAGAATCGATTTCGCCCAGCCTTCGCCCGCACCGAGTACGTCGCCGTAGCTGAAGCCGCCGCACGCCGCCAGCATTTTGAAGTCGGCAAGGTGGGCGCGGCCTGCCATCAGGTCGGACATATGCACGTCGTAGGCATCGAAACCGGCGCGGGTAAAGGCAGCTGCCATTTCGATTTGGCCGTTCACGCCCTGTTCGCGCAGGATGGCGATTTTGGGTTTTGCTCCGCTGTTGATGAACGGCGAGGCGATGTCTTCGTTCACGTCAAACTTCACATCGGCAAACAATGCGCTGCGTTCGTTGTCGCCAATCAGTGCGAACTCGCTGTCGGCGCAGGCAGGGTTGTCGCGTAGTTTTTGGATGGCGTGGCTGGTTTCCTGCCATGCGCGTTGCAGGTCGGCATGGGTTTGTTCCAACACGATGCCTGCTTGGTTACGGATAACGATTTTCTCGTCAGTACCGATGGTCGCAACGGTATGCAGTGCCAGATCAGCTTCTTTAAACAAGGCTTCTACGGCCGCTACATCTTGTTTGGCAATTTGAATCACTGCGCCCAGCTCTTCATTGAACAATGCGCGGATGCTGGCTTCGTTGGCATCGGCTTGGTTGGTAACCAGCGAGGTCAAATCCACATTGACGCCGATGCGGCCTGCAAACGCCATTTCTACCAAAGCGGCAAACAAGCCGCCGTCGCTGCGGTCATGGTATGCCAAGAGTTTGTCTTCGGCGACAAGCTGTTGAATCACGTTGTAAAACGCTTTCAGACGGCCTGTATCGTCCAAATCAGGCGCATCGCCGGTCATGTTGTTGTAAACCTGACCGAATGCAGAGCCGCCCATACGCGCTTTGCCGTTGCCCAAGTCAACCAGCAGTAATACGCTGTCTTCGACGTTTTTCAACTCAGGCGTAACAGTCTTGCGTACGTCTTCAACTGGAGCAAACGCAGAAATAATCAGGCTTAAAGGCGAAACCACGGATTTTTTCTCTTCGCCGTCCTGCCACACGGTTTTCATCGACAGGCTGTCTTTGCCTACGGGAATGCTCAAATCCAATGCCTGACAGGCTTTGGAAACCGCTTCGACGGTGCGGTAGAGTTTTTCGTCTTCGCCTTCGTTACCGCACGCCGCCATCCAGTTGGCGGAGAGCTTGATGTTGCCGATGTCGCCGATATTGACCGCCGCAATGTTGGTGATGGCTTCGCCGACGCACATTCTGCCTGAAGCAGGCGCATCAAACAGGGCAACGGTCGGTTTTTCGCCCATGCTCATCGCTTCGCCGCGATAGGTGTTGAAACCCATCATGGTCACGGCGCAGTCGGCTACGGGGGTTTGGTATTTGCCGACCATTTGGTCGCGGTGGGTCATGCCGCCGACGCTGCGGTCGCCGATGGTAATCAGGAAGTTTTTGGCGGCTACGGTAGGCAGGCGCAAAACGCGGTAGGCGGCTTCGGTGATGTCGATATTGCCCGCATTAAACGGTTTTTCAGACGGCGTAACTGTTTTGTCGCTGCGCGTGGTTTTGGGCGGTTTGCCGAGCAAGACGTTCAACGGCAAATCGACAGGATTGTTGGAGAACAAATCGTCGCGCACTTTCAAATGACCGTCATCGGTCGCCGTGCCGACCACGGCAAACGGGCAGCGTTCGCGTTCGCAGATGGCGCGGAAGGTGTCCAAATCTTTTTCCAAAATGGACAACACATAACGCTCTTGCGATTCGTTGCACCAAATTTGCAGCGGGTTGAGGCCGTGTTCTTCCAGCGGCACTTCGCGCAGCTTGAATACCGCGCCGCGTCCGGCATCGTTGACGAGTTCAGGGAAGGCGTTGGACAAGCCGCCTGCGCCGACGTCGTGGATGGAGATAATCGGGTTTTTGTCGCCAAGCTGCCAGCAGCGGTCGATCACTTCCTGCGCGCGGCGTTCGATTTCAGGGTTGCCGCGTTGTACGGAGTTGAAGTCCAAAGAGGCGTCGTTTGTACCGGTATCCATCGAAGAAGCCGCGCCGCCGCCCAAGCCGATGAGCATACCCGGGCCGCCCAGTTGGATCAGCAATGCGCCTTCGGGGATTTCGTCTTTGTGTGTTTGTTGTGCCTGAATGCTGCCCAAGCCGCCGGCAATCATAATTGGTTTGTGATAGCCGCGAACCTGACCGTCGAATTTTTCTTCAAAAGTGCGGAAGTAGCCCAAGAGGTTTGGACGGCCGAATTCGTTGTTGAACGCCGCGCCACCAATCGGACCTTCAATCATGATGTCTAGAGGAGAAGCAATATGGCCGGGTTTGCCGTAGGCTTGTTCCCAAGGCTGCTCCAAGCCAGGGATATTCAGGTTGGAGACGGTAAAGCCGGTCAAGCCTGCTTTCGGGCGTGAGCCTTTACCTGTTGCGCCTTCGTCGCGGATTTCACCGCCCGCACCTGTTGCCGCACCGGCAAACGGCGCGATGGCGGTCGGATGGTTGTGCGTTTCCACTTTCATGATGATATGGGTGTCTTCTTCGTGGAAACGGTAGCCTTGGTTTTCCGCCGCATTCGGATAGAAACGCTCGATTTTCGCGCCTTCAATCACGGACGAATTGTCTTTATAGGCAACGACCGTGCCTTCGGGATGCGCATTGTGCGTATCGCGGATCATGCCGAAAAGGGATTTCGGTTGTTTTTCTCCGTTGAGGATGAAGTCGGCGTTGAAGATTTTGTGGCGGCAGTGTTCGCTGTTTGCCTGAGCGAACATCATCAATTCAACATCAGACGGATTGCGGTTTAAAGCCTGATAGTTTTCAACCAGATAATCGATTTCGTCGGCTGAAAGCGCCAAGCCCATTTCGGTATTGGCTTTGACCAATGCCTCTTTACCGCCGCACAATACATCTACGCTGGAGAAGGTTTCCGATTGGATGTGGTGGAACAGTTGCGCCGCTGCATCGATGTCGGTCAACACGCTTTCGGTCATGCGGTCGTGCAACAGGGCTGCCCATTGTTGTTTTTGACCGTCGGTAAGCGCACCTTCCAACCATACGGCCATGCCGCGTTCAATACGCTCAATGCCTTCCAAACCGCAGTTTTCGGCGATATTGGTTGCTTTGGAAGCCCAAGGAGAAATGGTGCCCAAACGGGGTGTTACCAAAAATAAATGCAAGCCCTCGCGCGCTTTGGGCGTTTGTTCAACGCTTTGCGCTGCCAGTAAGGCTTGCAGTTTTTCGACTGTCGCGGCATCAAGTGTTTTTTCGCTACCGACAAAATACCAAAATTCGCTGCTTAATTTGACTTCGGGCAGACCGAGGGCGGCTGCTTTTTGGAAGAGTTTTTCAACACGGAAATCGGAAAGGGCGGTTACACCGCGCAAGGGCAGAACAACAGACATAGATTCAGCTCACAAAATGCAGTTGGGGAATCCATTATTATACCCGAAAATGCAATTTTGCTTGTGAATTTATACTTCAAGTGTTGACAATTTTTGCTTGTAAATTGAAGGGGAATAAGGCAATCGTGTCGCCTAGTTTTTTATTTTATACCTGATTACTCGATTATTTTTGTTTATTTTTGAAAAATCGGGAGGAATGGAAATAGAAGGGCATAAAGGTATAAAGTAAAAATTATTTGATTGTTGACTTTGACATTTTGCTGACAATAAGGCCGTCTGAAACATTGCTTTCAGGCGGCCTGGCTTTATCCTTTTCTTTTGTTTCCCAGCATATCCAGCAATCCTGCTAAATTACTTTTTCCTTCTTCCTTGCTCACAATCGGCTCTCCGCCTTTACGTCCTAAAATCTTGATGTCTTCCTGCGGCATTTCGTCTATAAAGCGGCTCGGCTCGGGGAACTGCCATGTGCCTTGTTTTTTGCGTTTGACGCAGTGGGTCAGCGTAAGCTGGCGTTTGGCGCGGGTGATGCCGACGTACATCAGGCGGCGTTCTTCTTCGACGTTGTCTTCTTCGATGCTGTCGTTGTGCGGCAGGATGCCCTCTTCGCAGCCGACGAGGAAGACGTAGGGGTATTCCAAACCTTTTTAGGCGTGTAGGGTCGAGAGTTTGACAGCATCGACTTCTTCTTCGTTTTTGCCTTCCAAGAGCGTCATTAGAGCAACGGTTTGGGCGAGTTCGATGATGTTTTTGCCGTCTTGCTCGCCTTTGCGCTCTAGCCAGCCGGTCAGGTCGCTGACGTTGCGCCATTTGATTTCGCCGGCTTTGCCTTCTTCGCTGGCAAGCAGGTGGTTTTCGTAGTCAATTTCTTTGAGCAGGCTGTTGA
>ERZ1699246.9-NODE-9-length-49689-cov-4.033957_pt1 | contig 49689 bp, 60 predicted proteins | sample MGYA00581528_ERZ1699246 | MGnify/ENA primary metagenome ERZ1699246 (study PRJEB42319, sample SAMD00040303) | human oral metagenome | material: saliva | host: Homo sapiens | study: EMG produced TPA metagenomics assembly of PRJDB4115 data set (Metgenomic analysis of... | reverse complement strand
GCTCTTGACCTTGCGCATGGGCTCCCAGCTGACTGAGGTCTTGCCGGTCTCCTCGTCAACCTTCGTCACGCTGCGCATGACGTTCGCACCCTTCATATAGTCGTGCATGCCGTCGAGGAAGTTGGCGATGTCACGCTCCAGCGCGGTTGATGGTGCACGCATAGCCTGCAGGTTAGACTGCGCGGCGCGCAGCTCTGCCTCAGTAGCGTTGGAGAGGATCTTGTTCAGGCGGCTTGACCACTTGCCAGTCTCCTGTGCGCGCTTCTGGATGAAGCCAAGCTTGCCGCCTTCCTCGCCGTGCAGCACAGGGGTGTGGAACATGCGGGCCAGCTCCTTGGCCGCGGGGCTCGGGAGCTGATACAGGCGTTCCCACGCACCCTTCATAGCGACATCGTACAGCCGTGCAGCCGAGCGCACCGCCTTATCCACCGGCCCCGGGGTGCCGATACTCGACTTGGAGAACAGACCGCTGAGCTGGGCGTTGACGCGCGTCTTGCCGCCGGGGCCACTGGGGGTGGGGTCGTCATCTGGCGTGATCGACTTGCCGGCATCGATCTTGGCCAGCGCGTCCTCCAGCTTACCGCGGAACTCCCCGCCGGCCAGCGCGTTCATCACGGCGTAGGCCCGCTGGTGCTTCTGCCACATCTGGTAGGGAGTCGTCTCCTCGTCCTTGGCTTCTGCTGCACGGGGGAGGTCGAGCAGGTCAGTGAAGAAGTTCCGAAGCGTGCGGAACAGGTCGCGCACCACCTTTGCCCAGCGGGGGGCCGCGTCGCGCTTCTGCACCGTGAGCCCGTCGATCTGGCGCTGGAACTCGCGATCACCCATGTACAGCTCGAAGGCATAGGCCAGACGCTCATGCACTCCGTGCAAGCCGTCCGCAGCCATACCAGACGCTACGTAGTGGTCCGGTGAGATGCGGGCTGAAGCCTGCTTCAGGGCCTTCTTCAGCTCAGGATCATTGGCGAACACCTTCAGGTCGCGCACAAACGTGCGGGCCTTCTCGCCTTCAGCACTGAGCATCTCGTTGAAGAGATCGTGCACCGCCTCGTGGTAGACCGTCTGAGCGATCTTCTTCGCGTTCCACGGAGCCAGCACTGCGCCTGCCAGACCGATGCTACGGTCCGTCGTGCCGTCAGGGGCCGTACGGTTAATGGCGACCGCGTTGGCGTTCGCTACTGCAGCCATGCCTTCAGCGGCGATGACCGTCTGGGTGTTCGCACCGCGCAGGTGCTCCACCAGCTGCTTGAAGCGACGGAAGCGAGCCTGCACCTTCTTGGCGGTCAGGGGCGTACCATCTGCTTGGCGATATTCCGGGTGGCGCTCTGCCAGAGAGTTGCCCAGCTGAGCGAGGGCCTCGGCCTGCTCCGTCGAGATCTTGTCGGCCCAGATGGCGCCGCTGGCCTCGATAGGGGCGCGGTCAGATACCCGCGCGTTGACTCGAACCTTCGCGCCGGACTTAATGGCGAGCCGGCCGTCGGTCTTGGCCTGCTCTTCTTCAAGCATCGTACCCTCGTTGCGGCGCACCTTGTCGGGGTTGGGGGCGTACTCGTCCAGCGTCTTCAGGTCTTCGTCCAGCTGACCTTCGTAGGACACCAGATCAGCCTCCACACGACGGGCCAGCCCGCGGGCGGCCAGACGGGGCAGGCCCAGTTCCTCGGCGAACCGGTTGACTACCATCCGGCCCTCAGGCGTCTCCAGCTGCCCCGGCATGCGGAGCTGGCTGACTTTGACACCGTCCTTGACCATCTGTATCAGCTGGGTCGCCATATCCTGTGCGACCTTGTTCTTCAGATGCTGGCGCTGCTTGGCGGGGGCAACCTGTCCGACCTTGTCGTCGGTGGACTCGACGGTACCGGCGTTGCGGGCGGCGCGGTCGCGTGCCTGCTTGGCGTCCGCTGTCTTCTTCTGCATCGACGGAGCGCGGGTAGCGCCGATGGCTACGCCCGTGTCTTCTTCGTACTTGCGCTGCTCCAGTTCAGACGGCAGGCCCTTGCGGATAGGGTCGTCGCCGTTGATTGCCGTATCAGCCTTGTCGCGCACGACCTCGTCGCTGTCCTGCTTGTTCAGGGCGCGGTCGTAGTCGTCCAGCAGCTCCTGCGCACGGTCCAGCGCACGGTCCACACCGAGGTTGACACGCGAACGAGCCGCAGCGCTGACGAATTTATCCTCGGCCTGTCCTTGGGACTTCAGAGCCCGCAGCGCGGGCAGGTACTCTTCGGCAACCTCGCGGATGAAGGCCGAGCGGTTCAGGTTCTTTTTGTCGATCGCAGCGGTCTCGATGCCGGGGATATCCCGCTCGACGCCGTCAACTCCGATCACGGAGTCAGCCTGCGGGTCAGCCAGCACAGCCTCCATCTGCTTGAGCAGACGGTTGACCTCTTTGGCCACAGGCTTCACAAACTCGTCATCTTTACGTGCATTGCGAGCCGCTTCCGCCTGCTTGGCAGCACGGGCTTTCGGATCAGCGGGCAGAGAGTGGTCCTTCGCCTGATTCGCCGTGAGGTACTTGGTGCCGCCCCGGTTGATCTGGATGTCCTTCAGCGGAGTATCCAGACTGGCGATGTCCTCACGGTTCAGCATGGCGGCGATGGCGTCGCTGAGGGCTTCCCGCTTGTTGGCGGTAGCCTGCTCCATGTTGCCGGTGTGCCGCTGCCATGCGTTGATCATCGTCTCAGCAGACAGGGTCAGGCTGCGGCCGTCCTTGCGGGTGAACTTGACGGCGGTGCCCTCACTGCCTTTCCAGTTCATACCTTTGGCGAACTCGGCGACCATCTCATCGGACGCCTGCACGTCACGCTCCTGCAGGCCCTGATCCGACGTAACCACGTCGAACCCTTCCAGTGCCTCTTGCGTGTCGAACGCGTCGTTCAGCGTCTTCAGGGCTTGGTTACCCTTGGCGATCCGCTTAGCCCGCATCTCCTTGAACTCGGGCTTGTCCTTCAGGATGGCGCGCTCGTCCTGCTGCACCTGCTTCGTATACTGGCGCACCAGCCGCTTGAATTCAGCATCGGCGTCCAGTCCGCGTGCCTGTGCGTAGTCCCACAGGGACTGCGTCGAGAACGGGTGATCGCCGAAGCGCTCCTTGGCCTTCGCCATCGTCTCTTCGCGGTCAGCAGCGAGGAACGGCATGCGGTCCTTCGCATTGGCGAAGTGGTAGCTGGTGTTCTCTTCCTCTTCAAAGCCCGAACCGAACACGTTGTCGGGGTCGGCTTCAGGGATCTCGGCCACGTCACCCACGAACGCAGGGTCGCCCATGTCAGCGGCCCGCTTGTTCATGTAGTATTCCAGCACCTTGTTCGCTGCTTCGCGCGAGCCATAGATCGTGCCCAGCGCGTCAGCGAACTTGTTCGCCATCTCGACGTTACCCGTACGCTCCTGAGCGACGAACTCGTCGATGGCTCGGGCCAGAGCGGCTTTCACCGACGGCTCACGGGCAGACTCCGGCAGCGTAGCGGACAAGAAGCTGTTCGGCTGCAGCAGGTCGTTCCGTGCCGAGCGACCCATGGCAATAGCCTTCTGCACCCGCTGCACTTCTTCAGGCGCCCAGCCGTTGTTCTGACCGATGGTGGCGATCAGACCGGCGGGATCCACGAAGTAGCCCATCACCCGGTTCAGGTTATGGATCGGGGTCCAGCCCTTGGCGTTCGACAGATCAGCCGACTTGGCGTTGTTGATCGCGGCGATCACTGAGTCCACGTGCGGCAGGACAGACGCGGCCGAGCCGCCTACGCGGTTCATGTCCAGCGCGGCCATAACCGCCTGCGTATCGCTCGACGCCTGCAGCGGGTTCACCTGCTTGTAGGTCTTGGTTTCACCCTGCAGGCCCTCGAAGTCTTGCACGACTTTCTTGGCAGCCATCTGCTGGGCTACGAACCGCTGAGCATCCGGAGCGGTGTAGTTGCCGCCCATCGCCTCGATACGCTGGCGTACGGCAGGGTCAAGGTTATCGTCCTGCAGCAGGGCATCGGCGTACAGCTTGCTGCGCTGTGCACGGGCAGCATCCTCGCGGTCCATGTTCGCCGCGGTCTCTTCAGGAGTAGCACCGGCCAGCGACGACTCATCGAACGCCATGTCGGCAGCAGCTTGGTCAGCCAGACCAGACCCAAGCACAAACTTGGCCAGCTCGCCGCCCGTCAGACCAGACTGCAGCCCGACAGATGCACGCTCCTTGGCCCCACCCACGATGTCGTACAGGTGGGCCAGCTTATCCGTGCCCTTGACAGCATTGTCGACCACGTACCGGTCAAACATGGCAGAGCCGAGCGACGGTACTTCCGGCTGCCGGCCGCGCGGGCTGTCGCCATACTCAGCACCTTGCACTTCGTCTTGGTGCTGGGTGCTGAGTGCATCCGTTACGGCTTGGCCGGCGGCTTGCAGGGGGCGCTGCACGGCGGAGGTAGCACCAGACAGCACACCGCCGCCTACGGCACCCGCTACGGCAGCATCCACGGTCTGGTTGATGTCGAACTGGCGGTTACCATCGAGCCCCATCTCGCCGAGCTGACCGACCACATCCTGTGCGGCTTCGGTACCGGCTTCGCCGATGACCTCTTTGGCGAGGGCTTTCTTGGCGGACTCGGTAGCCTTACCTGTCAGCCTGCCGGCCAGTCGGGCGGGGATACCGGCTTCCAGCGCGCCGGAGGCGAGGCCGGTAAGGGTAGCGGCTTGGGTACGGTCTTCTGCAGACTTGGAGGCCAGCTCAGGGTCGTTGTACTGACCGAGCACGGCTTGGTTGTACTCGGCTTCTGCCGACGGGACGAAAGCGGCACCATACTCCCGGACACCCTTCGGCAGAGCGCGCACGCCCGGCAGCACACGCGAGGCTACAGCGGCGCCGATGGCGGGGATAGAGGAGTGCACGGCCTCTGTGCCGGTGCTGGTAAGGAAGTCACCGAGGTCGCCCGCACTGCGGATATCGCGCCAGCTATGGACGCGGGGGGCGTTCTCGGCAGCGATGCCCTGCTGCTGATCCATCAGGGCACGGAAATTGCCGTAATCGGCAGAGCCGTCACGTTCTGCCCGCAGAGCGGATGCGGCGGCTTCTGCGGCGAGATCGGTAGCCCGGGCGCGTTCCCACGCCTTGGCCATCTCGCCCGTAGCCTTGTTCCCCGCTGCGACCTCCTGAGCGGTCGGCGCATAAGTGCCTTGGGTCAGGGGGCTGGTCAGTTCTTCGTTCTGTCGCAGCGGGGATTGGGCCATGTTTACCTCAGTGCAGAATGGCGTTTCAGGTCTTCCCCGATTAGCCTCTGTCTATCGAGGTTCTCGGAGCCATCTGCATTATACATCAGGTCTGAGGCTAGGAATGCCCTGCCGGACGCGTCGCGCAGTACATCGTGGCGACCGAGCGGGCTCTTCGAGAGCAGGTACTGGCCGAGCGAAGCGTTGCCGCCGAACACATCACCGAGGTTCATGCTACCGGTGCGGGCTACGATCGGCGAGCGCTTGTCGCTGCGCTGGGACTGCACTGCGTTCTGCCGCTCCATCATCTCGAAGGAGGGCATGGCGTATGCCACGGCTTCGCGCTGCTCCTGCGGGTTCAGGTCTTTGAACGCCTTGCCGTTGAACTGGAAGTCCCCAGAGTTCAGCATACGGCGCAGACCAGCAGCCCGCTCGAAGCTCGGCTTACCATCAGGTCCGACTGTGATGGCTTGGATGGCATCGTCCACCGCCTTCATGCCTGCCTGCTGATTCTGCGTAGCGAGCTGAGCTTGGCTGGCGGCGAAGTCCCGTGCGTCCTTGGCGCGAGCGTATGCACGCTCATCCCGCTTGTCTTGCAGCTCAGCCAGACGGAGGGCAGACGCTGCCGCGTTCTGTCCGAGCTGATCATTCTGGTGCTGGCGGGTAAGGGCCTGCTGAGCGCGTTGGATCTGGTTGGAATTCTCCAGCCCCAGCGCTGCCGTGTTGGCTTGGATGTCCGCGTTACCAGCAGCCACCCGGCTGCCGAGGGCGCGGTCCATCTCGCCGTACATATCGCGCAGGACACTGGCGCCGTGGCGGGCTTTCCAATCAGATGACTGGCTGCCGAGGAAGTCTTGGTAGCCCTTGCGGATCTCGTCCACCATCCGCTTGGCGTCCCGTGACCCCGCACCAACCGCTCGATTAACACCGACAGCCTGAACCCCCGGCAGATCCGCGTAGGTGCTACCTTGGCGATAGACGCCCGGCAGAACCTGAGTCCAGCCTGCTGGTGAGGCCGACCGCGATGCTACGGCAGGGGTAGCCGGCTGGGTGGCGGGGGTGGAAACGGAGGCAGCTGCCACGGGGGCGGCGGGCTCGGATACGGCCTGCGGGGCGGCCACAGGAACGGGATCCGTGCGCAGCGCGGAGCGGATCGACTCTTCCGTGGTTGGGGCGTTCCATCCTTCACTGAAGCTTCCTCCAGACGCGAGTGACGAAATGCCTCGACCGAGGCGACCGGCGTATCCGCCAGTAGCGGCGTTGCCGATGTTATCCAGCACGTTCAGCGCGCGGGTACCGATGCCAGCCCCGTTGTTACCGAGACGATCCGCATATTCCCGCATGTAGGCCGAGTCGGTCTGCTGACCGATGGAATCACCGATGCCGCCAAGCACAGCCCCAGTCGCGGCGAACCCGCCGACTCCGCGAGCTACACGGCCGAGCCGGCCGGGCTGCGTGGGGGTGCCACCTGCAAGGGCTTTATCCAGTCCGGCCTGATGCTGTGCACGCAGAGCCTCGGAAGCAGCCCGCTGCTCGGCGAGTGCAGCCGCCCCGTTACCGCCGCCGGTAATGACCCGTTCGGTACGAGGTACGGCCGGCGTCGCCGTGGGGGCGGGACCGGGGTTGATGCGCGAAGCAGCGCCGTTCATCGGGTTGGCGGGCTCGATGCTCTGAATCGCAGGGCCGCCGGGAGTACGCATCGCCGAAGCCCCCGGCTGCGGGGCCGGGCCGGACTGCACCCCAGTTACAGGGTTGCTAGCCTGCATACGGGCAGCAGCGCGGTTATCCCGAGCACGCTGGTCGAGGTAGTCGTTCATCTGCGCCCGGGCATCCATCACTTTGGCGCCTGCGGTACGTGCGGCATTAGCCAAGCCGGAGGCCGCGTTTTGTACGCCCTGCTTGGCTTTGTCGAAAAAAGGCGTCCCCCCATCGGCGAGATGATCACCGCCAAGATAGGCGCGCAGAGCGGACTCTTTGTCGCCGTCCTTGAAGTCGTGGGTCTGCAGGCGCAGGGCATCCAGCTTATCACGACCAATGGCGTCAGCGGTGTCCGCAGGCAGCACGTACTCTTCATCCGACAGCATGACAGGACCGACCTTGTCGTCGGTGCGACCGCCTTTGCCCTTCACCCGGCCGCCGTCTGCGAAGCGCAGCGAACCGTCAGGATTGAACAGATCGCGAGCGGCACTTACTGCGTCGCTGGCGCGCTGGCTGGCGTTCGTGTTCAGGTCCAGCCCCAGCTGCTGAGTCGTATCCTGACGCAGGGCAGAGGTCTGCGGCTGCTGCGGAGCGGGGGCCGGAGTCGGAGCTGGCTGCGGGGCGCTCATGCCGTTGGAGGCGTTATCGACAATTGAGTCGATCTGGCGGCCGCGACCGGACAGGGCGCGAGCGGCATTGCCGAGCAGGCCCTGATTGCGCAGGACCAGATCCTGCGCAATGGAGCCGCCGTCTGCGAAGCGGAAATCCGCGGGGGCCTTGCGGCTCTCCTGCTCTTCCGCCCGCTCCGGGCTGGTTTCAGGCACACGCTCCGCGCGATTCACTGCCTGCTCGATCTGGGCATCGCGGCCATACAGCCGGTTAGCGGCCCGCTCGGTGTTACCCGTCAGCGGTCGCGTAGCCTGTTCTTTCTCGGCCTCGGTGAGGCGACGGAGAGCGGACTTCCGATCGAAGTCCTTCGTGATGTTGGAAGCCATTACGCTTTTCCGTGGTCGTAGGAATGAGTTTCAGAGCGGCTGAACGAGTCGCTGCTGCTGACACCGAAGGTACCGGAGCCGGACAGGGACGCCGAAACATGCATACCTGCCATAGCGCCGGACGCGAGGGATGCGCTGATCTGGCCCATCGCCTTCGCCCCGTCCATCCCAAGCTGGGCAGCGTCCGTAGCCGCCTTCGCTTGAGCTTGATAGAGCGCGACTGCAGCCTGCATCTTCGAGATGCTGGACTGCACTTGAGCCTGCGCCGCAGCGATCTCCGCCTGTGCCTTCGACCCTTCAGCCGACGCGATAGCGGAATATCGTTGCGTATCAGCAGTATACGCTTGTGCGGACGCTTGCACGACCCCCAGCTGGTTCTGCAGGATGGCTTTCGCCGCCTCAATCTGGGACTGGTACAGCGCGATCAGGTTCTGGTTCTTCTTGATCTCAGCGTCGATCTTCTTGACGCCGAGATCCATGGCAGCGGTCTTGCCCGACACCATGGCGGCGTAGGCTTTAGCCTCGGCGTCGATAATCCCTGCCTTGGCGGTCTCGCCGCGGACCTGCGCCTCGTAGGCATCGAACCGGACCTTCTGTGCGTTGATCTGGTCACCGTACGCGGCTACCTGCGCGCGGAACGCTTCGATCTGCGAGCGCTGCACACCCGACTCGACCTCGGCCGCCTTCATCCGGGTAGCGAACAGGTTCGTCTGCGAATTCAGGGCCTCGATCTGCGCCTTGTAGACCTCGACCTTCTGCGAGTTGATCTGACCCCGAGCGATCTCGGCGTCGATCTGCGCCTTGAACACCTGAATCTTGGCGAGCGCAGCCTGCACACGGGTGTTGTACACCGTGGCGGCGACGCTGTACGCGTTCATCTTGGCGTTGAACACCGCCACACGGGCGTTGTACACCTGCAGCTGCGACTCGATCGTGAACTTGGCAGCCTCAAACATCCGCTTGGCGCCGTTCTCGAAGATGTTGTACAGCGTATTCTCAGCGGCGAGCGCCCGCTCCACGGCCAGCCGCATGTTCTCGATCTGCCACTCAGCGATCTTGATCGTGAGGTCGCGGTGCAGGGAGTTCTTCTTCAGCTCCAGCTCTTCGCGCAGGGCGTCCTCGCGGGCTGCCAGCAGGCCCGGCGGGATCGTGAACCCACGGGAGCTAAACTCAGTGAACACACCAGCAACGGCGCGCTGCACCTGCTTGTCTTCGCGCTCCGCGGCGCGCTCCCACATGGCCTGCTCCACGGCAGGCGGCAGGCCCGTACCGCCGGACCACATACGCCGGATCACTCCCAGCGTCTCGTCCATGATCTCGGTACGGTACGTCGGCTCCGACCACTGCAGCACATCCGGCAGGGCGGTGCCTTCGAACTCCGGCGCGGTCGCGCTAAACTCCGGCAGCTCCAGCCCAGTGAATGTCGGTACGCTGATATCTGCGAGCGTCGGCAGAGCGGGCATCACGATGTCCGGGGCGTCCGGCAGCGCAATGTCTCTCAGGGTCGGTGACTCAGGCGGCAGAGCGGGTGCGGTCCACGCAGGCGCGGCTGGTATGCTGATCCCCCCAATCCCCGACGCAAAGTCCGGGATCGCGATGTCAGGTACGTCCGGCACCGTCTCCATCGTCGGGGCAGCGGGCATAGTCGTGCCCACCGTACCGAAGGACGTGGCGTTGATCTGTGGCAGATCGAAGTTCGCCCGGATAGACACATCACCGACGTTGAACTCCGGTGCGGTCGGCAGAACCACGCCGCCGCTGGCGCCCTTGATCGCCATGATGGCAGCGGACGTGCGATTCGTCATGTCCGCAACCATCTTGTTCATGTCTTTCATGCGCTGGCCGACGTAGTCGTCGACAGCCTTGACGGCGTCCTTCGCGCCGTAGCGGTCGGTGTTGCCGCCGTTACCCCAGTCAGAAGGGATGATCGCCATCAAATTCTCCGCGTGGAAACTGCGAGATCGACTTCCATATCGTCGATCCAGAAGTCAGACCCGTCCACGTTCTCCAACGTGACGTACCAGTACCGCCCAACCATGCCCTTCGGCAGGGTCACTCGGGTAGGACGAGGTGCTGGTGTGTTGCGTGGTTCAAACTCCCGCACAGCAGGCATGGCTCGGAAGTCATGTGCTGCGACGGTCGCTCGTAAACGTCCGCCCGTGTGGCCGACGTAGAGGTTATCGAGTCTCTTCGTCTGTGGGATTCCAAAACCCAACCCCGAATAATCGAGTCGAGATCGGATAGGTGAGCCGTCGTCATCATCTGCATCCAGTATGTAGAGGCCGTCTGCGCCGGCAGCGAGCACTGTGTCGCCTACCTGCACAATGGATTCGAAGTCATACCCGACGTACTCGCTCACTGCGCCCGTCTCCGGTTGGAGCGTCAGGCTGCGCAGTGACGGATCGCGGCTGAATAGGGTGTCGGTCGCGATGCCCAGATCCCAATAGTCCACGCCGCTTCGATAGCTTCCATCTATCGACGCTGCGATTGTAGCAGTTTCCTCGATCGACAGGTCAGGCTGCCGGGCATTCTCGCCCTGACGATCGGACAGAAGTCCAGCGCTGCTGAGCAGCCCGTCTACGTATCGCCGCAGCTCCAGCTCGTCCCACGCTTTGGCAGTAGCCTCAACCGATGCATCCTTCCCGGATCCCACGGAGTCAGCCAGCCGGCCCGTCGAGCCCAAAAGGATCTCAGCACCTAGCACCGAGTGCTGAGTGCTAAGTCCTTCCACCCGTTCGACGATGAGGGGGTCGGGCTGGCGGGGGGTCGGGGAATCAGACAGGCGGCCGGCCTCGTCGATGTCCTCAACATACACGACGTGGGCGGAGCTGCGGGCTACGTCTGCCTGCTCGGCCAGCACCTGCCGTACTGCGCCGGGGCCGGCACCATCTGTTGCTGCAGCGGTAGAGACTACCAGCAGGGCCGAATCCCCCACGGAGCCGTCCTGCGTTCCAGCTCGGGCGAGCACCACTTCTGTGGCGCCTGCAATCAGCCGATCAGACGCTGCCCCGGAGTCCTCCAGATCCACGGACACCGAGACACATAGACGGCTGCGCGCATAGTTGAGCTGGTCTGTTAGGTCTTCGGTTTCGGTAGCCATCAGATATGGGATCCTATCGGGGTGAAGGTGTTCCGCTTGTTGCTGGGCGGCTTCGGCGTCTGGTCATCCCGTATTGTACGGGACTCGCCGTACCCGAGGGAATATGACAGCTGGGCGTTCAGAACGCCGCCACCCCACCCAAGGTACAGGACGTTGCCGGTCTCGGACGGGCTGGCAGAGGTAGCATAAGCCCACTCGTTCTCGGTAATCGGGCGCTCCGGCATGTCGTCGATGCCATCCAGAACGACATGGACAGTGCCTTCGAAATCGTGGCCTAGATCGACGCGGTTGGAGCCGGTAGGCAGGTTCGCGCCCGCGCGGTTATCCCCGCGGAAGTAGGGGTCCATGTCTTGGCACTGGCTGGGCTTGTGGCCTTGGAAGGGTGAGGTGCACTCGCCCTGATCGATGTCCCAGACATTGACCACCTTGTTCTCGTAGTGCTTGCCGCCGCAGCCGCCGGGGGTATCAGACGGGTCAGGGTTGGAGTCTTTGGGGTAGGTGTTGAGCCAGTTGCGGAACGTCTCGGCGCCCCAGTTGCCGCCTACGGTGTCGAACCCCCACACGCGGTGGATAGACTTGCCTGTAGCGAAGGAGTGAGCCAGCCACATGCAGTAGCCGTCCCGCACCCCGTAGGGGTGAGCTGCACAGGCACTGTACCCCTCACCGCCAGAGCGTGTCTCCGTCGAGTTCGTGATCATGGCGAACGACTCACTGCAGAACCCTTGCGCGGGATTGACAGGGTTGTGGCCGCAGGAGATACCGAGCGACGGGCCGGGCTTGCGGGTGATCGTGCCAGAGATCGAGTGCTCTGCGCCCCACTGGCGGTTATCAAAGTCGTTGGAGTACACGCCGCCCGGCACGCCACGGGTGCCCGACGTGCTCTCGTACGACCACGAGCCGGGGCCCTTAGGGCAGGGCTCGTCGTCACGGTCGTCATGACGGGTGACGTAGGGCTCGTTGTAGTCGGAGAAGTACCAGCGGATGACCTTGAGGTCGTCGTTCACGTAGCCAGCCCAGAAGGGGCCGTCGTAAATAGCCTTGGGGGTGCCCTTGGCAGTACGCTGGGGTTTGCAGGGGTGGTTGATGATGCCCTGCATGCCCGGCTCGTAGTACAGGAACAGGAGCCCCTGTCTGCGGGAAAGCTGGCGCAGCTTGCCACGGTACATGCGGTAGACGCTGCCGCTGCCAGACGCGCGGTCCAGCTCGCCCTCCTTGCCCTTGGAGATCGACAGGCTGATCTGCCAGCACTCACTGAACTGGTACGGCTCGTCGTCTTCGTACTTGTACCCGCAGTTCACTGCGGACATGCCTGTCGTCGTGGTGCTCCAGCCCGTGTACGGGCCGAACGCTCCGAGGGTGTAGAAGCCACTCATGCGGTCAGCCGTCACCAGCTCGATCGCTTCGCCGGCATCCACCATGCGGCGGAACGTAGCGGCGTCAGGGAACGGCTCACCCGAGGGGACGAACCCAAGCTCGTCGAGGATATGGGTGACGTGACGGTCCTTGGCGAAGCGCTTACGGAACTCGGCGCTCGTCGAGGGCAGCCAGTCCTTGTCCTTCTTGCGATCACCCTCCGGCGGGATCCAGATCTGCGGGAACGGCACCGCGCGCACGCCCTGCGAGCTGATCTCCACCAGCCACGGATTGCCGCGGCCGTCGTAGGTCAGGATGTGGGAGCGCGTGAACTTGTAGTCGTACAGGATCTGCACGCCGTTCGCCTGCACACGGCGCATGTAGGTATTGGGCTTCTTGAGGTCGGCGTAGGACTTGGCGAACAGGCGCGGGTCGTGCCTGCCGTACGCCATGACCCACTGCACCACCTGCTTCATCTTGCCGGACCACATGGTCGGCAGGGGCTTCTGGTACTGCGTAAACGTAAGCTGGCTCTTGGGCGGCGGCATGAACTCGGGGAACCCAGTCGGATCAGGCTTGACCCCCAGCTCCTTACGCGGCTGCGGCTCGTTCTTCACTGTAGCCAGCTCGCGCTGCAGCTGCCGCTTCAGGCGCTCCTCCGGGCTGGACGCTGCACGAGTGGCCTCGTCCATATTCTTGAGCTGCTCGTTCTTGACACGCATGTACTCCGCGGTCGGCGACCACAGCTCCAGCGCCGGCTCCTTGTTGTCATAGTCGATGCTCTGCCCGTCTTTGGCGAGCTTCGGAATCGTCTGCTCAGACAGCAGCCCGTTCCAGACGGTGCCGTGCCACATATTGAACTCGACGGGCTCTACCGGGTACGGCCACTCCTGCTGCTGCACCTCCGGCAGCGGCAGCCCGTACATCTCAACGATGTCTACGGTATGGATGGACCCGACACGCAGGTACTCGCCGCCGTCTAGAGTGCGGTGCATCCAGAGGGCATCCACCATGGTGGACGCCTTCACCTGCTTACACTTTGCCAGCAGGTTCATAGCGGCGGGCAGCAGCTCCTGCGCGCGCTGCTTATCCCCCTCGTAGCGCACCGAGATGGGGGAGGCGATGTCGAGTTCTTCCATCTGCATAATGAAAAACGGCCCCGAAGGGCCGTCGCTGATTCTGCTTATCAGCCCGCGGTCGTCAGACCGATCCGGTATCCCACATTCAGCACGTCCCCATCATACATCACGCGGGGCTTGCTGAATTTGGTGATCGAGATCAGCTTGCCAGTGCCGTCACCTTTGGTCGGGGTGGTCAGCAGGGCCATGCCGTACACAGTCACGGAGTCGGCAGACTTGAAGGTGAACTCGGCTTTGGCGGCCATGTTGTCCAGCACAGTGCCGTTCAGCGTGCCCGGCTTCCACTCAGGCCGCTGAGCTTCGGTGTAGCCTTCGTTCTGGTTAACCATCTCGCCTGCGGTGGCAGTGAAGTTAGCCGCCGTCAGGGTGACCGTCGGGGTGTAGTTGTTCGTGTACGGAGCGAGGTAGAACTTCGGCGAGGCAGTGGAGCCCTTCAGCGAAGTCTCCAGCATGTACGCCATACCCTCGTTCGTCAGCAGGTTGTGGCTGACCTCTTCCGCGCCGCCATTGACGGACAGGAAGTAGGTGCCTGCCAGTTTACCAGTAGATTCCATTTGGTTCTCCCGTAGAGTCTCGCGCGGTACCCACCGGCGAAAGCCCCGATTTTACCAGAGTCAAGACCTGTCGAACACCACCCCGCACCACCTCGGCGCTCTTGCCTACCGACGGCGCAACCTTCACACGGTCTGAGTTCAGGTCGATCACCTGCCCCTCAGTGCCGCCGATCTTGTACCCCTCTTCCGTCAGCCACATCGGCACCGACCCACGGTACTGCACCACCTGCGGGTTGAACCGGTCAGCGGCAATCTGCAGGGACGTGCGCTCCATCGCCGGAACCCGGGATGCCAGCCGCGGCTCCGCCTTGTCGATATCCATCCCTGACATGTACCACACGCCGCGCTCATCCCCGACGTACAGGCCCTCGCGCGTTGGCTCGATCAAGGTGATACGCCCCGCAAACTTCACAAACCCATACCCCGGATTCCACAGGTGCGGCCGCAGCGGTTCACTGAAGCACAGCATGTCACCCTTCGCCACGTACAACCGGCCGCCATGCCCGCGGATGATCTGCCCTTTCGGCAGTGGCTCCAGACCGCCCGACGTGAGCCAGTCCCCTGCAGCCGGCGACGTGATCTGGTAGCTCAGCAGGCCGGCAGGCATCTCCCACGCCAGTCGCAGCTGCTCACCGTGCCCGTCAGTGATATAGGCCCGGACCGCAGGCGTGTTCGATTGAATGTGCAGGCGAAACCCCGTGCCCTCTACGAACTGCACCCGCGACGCCCCCGACTCCTCGCCGGCATCATTCACTGCCGTCAGAGCGATACCGTACCGCCCCTGCGGCAGGCCCCCGGCCACAGGCTCAATCGTGACGGAGGGAGTAGGTACACCGAGCGGCCGGCCGCGCTTGCCGTCATAGTACCCACCCCGGAAGTACGTGTTGCCGTTGTACTCGCAGAAGTCAGTGGGCTCCGGGCTGTCCAGCTCGAACACCGGTGTCAGGGACAGGTCAGGGCTGAGCACATTCAGTACGGCTCCTTCGGCTACAAACACCTGACCACTCACAGGATTACGCCACAGCGAGTGGTACTCCCCCGGCTTCACCAGCCGATACCCCGGCCGCCGGCGAAACGAGCCGTCAGCCGTCAGGTCCACGTTTACCGCTGCCCGCACAGAGCCGTCCGGCATCTTCGTTTCATGTGCCAGATTGTTTGCGCCCAGTGTGGGCAGAGGGAGCTTCGTCGGTTGTGACATGTCGTTTCCTTAGCACCTAGCCTCCGTACTGAGGCTAAGTGCTTGGTGCTTAGATTGAGCAGCAGCCATCAGGGCCGCAGCCGAACGGCGGGAGGGACGGGTCGGCCCAGAGTGTGCCGAATTCTTCGGGTGTCTGCGTGCCCATCGGCAGAACAAACTGATGGGTCGGCACGAGAACCGGAGGCTTCGGCTGGGGCGCGGGTTTCGGCCCGCCCTGCCGGATCACCCGCATTTTACCGGAGCCGAGATGTTCGAACGAGGTCTCGTCCTCCAGTGAGAGGCTGTTCCAGAACTCTGTGTAGATCTCCTGCGGGTTGCGGGCGACGCGGTGGTTCAGCCCCGGGGGCGTGGTGTGGTGCACCCAACTATTCGGTTTGATGAACCTCAGCCAACCCAGCGACGGCACACCCCACGTAGATACGTAGGCGTATCCGTAGTTCGTGAGGTAGACCCAGTCCTGCTGCACAGGCACCGACGTTGCGGAGATCGTGCGGTTCTCGTTCTCCACTACGTGGGTAGTCGGGATGTCCTGCCGGACGCCGAGGCTGCTGGTACCGATCACCTGATCGAAGGGGCCGGCAGGTTTCGGCGGGTGCGCCACAACGTGGTCGGCGGGCACATGCTCAGTCGGGTCGATGCTGTATACGAGCAGCTCCTGCGGTCCGAGTATCGGCAGTCGCAGCCAGCCCATACGCAGGGAGTTCCAGCCGCGGGCGCCGATATACTGCAGGGACAGGGCGACCTTGTGCTCCAGATGGTAGAAGTTCTTCTTGTTCCAGTACAGGAGGTCGCCGCCCTCGCTGTGGCGGTCAGGATCCGTGGGCAGACTGTAGCGTACCCACTTGTCGCCGCCCTCGACGTGACCAATACCGAAGGCCGGGTAGTAAGACCCCTGCTCCCAGTGTCCCGCGGTCTCGTCACGCTTCCGACCGATGGGTTCGCCGTTCTGGATGATCCGCTTCGGGCCGACGAAGAAGTAGGACTCATTCGGCCATTGCTGCTCCGACTGGATGTGCCGCCGGATGATGATGTCCTGCGGTGAGGCGAAGACGGGCGTACCGAAGTTATACCGTGATGGGATACCCTGCGGGCGGATGTCGTTACGCGTAACCTCGACACGACCGAAGACCTTGGTGTCGCCAAGCGAATCCGGGTAGATACGGATAACGGGGATCGTGGGGCGCCCGAAAACCAGCGAGTCCCAGCCCCAGTGCAGCGCAGACTCGTCCGGGCGCGCGGACTCCATGGCGATCGTCTGATCGATAGCCTGAAGGCGCTTCTCTTGCGATACAACGTGACGCCCAAACGCGAGCTGCCAGCCGGTCGGCTTGATAAAACGCCGGTGCAGGTACACCTTGCACTCGTTCGTCACCCGCTCCGTGAACGGCAGAGCGAGACCGGCCGGGTTCGGCATAGGGCCGGACACACGGTGGGAACTCGTCGACTCGAAGCTGTACCAGCCGAACTGCTTCAGTTGCGGGGGCTGTTTAATCCACGGCGAGCCGAGGAACTCGGTGAAGAGGAACCGGCGCAGCTCTGTGTTGATCTCCTGATAGGAGTCGCGCAGCTTGGGCGTACCAAATCTCTGGAAGTTCTCCAGCACAGACGGCAGGACTTCGCGCGGCGAACGAGAGACCCACGGGTTCGGGATCGGGTAACGCACCGGCAGAACAGGCTGCGGACGAACCGGACGCGGCGAATGGAAGACGTGATGCACACCGCATGTCTCGAACGAGTGCAGCAGATCATGGCGTACCCACCGACGAGGATCGTATACCCTGTGGTTGCCTGAGACGTACCAGTTGATGCCGGGATGCGTGACGACCCGCTGCTCATTTCCGAGGTAGGGCGTACCCCATGACGAAGTGAACCCGGTTGGCAGAACGAACTCAGGGTCGCGCCAGACGGTGGGGGTGCCGTACGCGGGGGTGATGGATGCAGGCGTAGCCTTAACCGGGCGAGACTCGTTGCGGACACGGATGTACATCCAGTCCTCGGCAAGCGAGTCCCAGCCGAACGTGCGGGGGTTCGTGTGGCTGGTACGTGTCAGGGTGTCGCCCCAGCGCTGAAGGTTCGGGAACCCCCGCGGACGTATGAACTGGTTAACCAGCGTGATGTACCGCAGCCCCCGGGGCTCGAGACTTGTATCGGTCCAGATCTCGGTCCAAACGGTGCGCGAGCGGTTACGCACGACGGCAGCCGCCCACGTCCACGAGTCGTGTAGGTCGCGGTAGCGGTCCCAGCCTTGGGCGAAGACGACCTGATCTCGGTACGTGACCCGGGTCAGCTGGCTGATCTGAAGGAAGTCGTTACCGCGCTTAGCGTCCCAGCGCTGGTTGAACGGCAGAACAGCCTCGCCGAAGCGCTCATGGTACGGATCATCCTGCCACCGATTGGGGGTGATGATCGCGAGGGAGTTCTTCAGAGAGGGGCGGCCAAGCGACGGCAACCCGAAAGGCTTCTCCGGTTCCGGGGCGACAATGTACTGGTGGTAGTGAGTGACGAGATGCTCGCCGACCTCGAACGAGGCGAACCCGGGCGGCTCCAGCCACTGGTTCAGGTTCTGGACGATGAGCTTCTTCGCGCTCCCCCACTCGGTATGCTCGACCCCCGAGCCCTCGAACTGGCGGACAAAGCGCAGGAACGACAGGTACACATCGGGCACAACCTCCGACATGAGCGTCGGGTTCTGGTATACGTTCCGATGGTAGAGCCAGACAAAGTGTGCCTGATTAATCTGCTCGTCGATCCAGCCCTGCTTAGCCTGATAGGTCTGCGGCCACGAGACGCGGGCTGCACCGAAAGTCTGAGCGTTGTTCAGCGGAAGGGTCTCGATGACCGCGCTAGACTTGCGTACACGGGTGTACAGCAGGTCTTCCGTCAGGGAGTCCCAGCCAAAAGCCCGAATCTGGTTGTGCCCACTCAGAGCGGCGCGGCCCCACAGGATGAACTCATCCCCGCCCGCATTGCCGGCAAGGCTGGAGTTCGCCACGGAAGGCGCGGATATCTGGGCATCTTCCCATATAGGCCGATGACTCAGCTTACGGACCGGCACGCCGAACGACACGGACGTGTTGCCGATGACTGCGGGAGGGCGCACAATCCGGCACGCCCCGATCACTCGCCGGTTGCCGTGCCAGACGCCAGTTTCGCCAAACACCCGCTCATCCCGGAGCGCCCAGCCCTCCGGACGTACAAAACGCTCGGGCGGAACCAGCCAGACTCTGCTCGCGTCCGGACCTCTGAGGAAGTCGACCCCGGTGACCTTCAATTCCCGGTCGGCGCTTTGGGTGACTACCGGCACCGGGACCCGGGTCTCTTCCAGCACCTCTTGGTGGCGCACTGGGTTCGGCCGTGCCGAGACCTGCGGCTGCCCGACATAGTACGCGACACCGTTATGGTACATCTGGCCCGGCGTCGTGACGGTCTCGTCATGGTGCCCTTGGGTACTGACGACGCCGTTCGTGTAGGCCACATGCACCGGCGGGCTAGATATCCCTTCACGGCGGAACCCGAACATCCACCCTGCGTATTTGCGCCAGTCGGCCGGCAGCTTGAAGTACCGCCTTACACCGGCATTCAGGGTCTCAACGTACACCGGATAGTTGCCGCCGCGCGCCAGCGACGATGCCATCTCACCCGGCGACTCGTCCCCGCTGGTCACATGGTAATCGGTCCACGGTCTCCACAGCATCCCGCCGGACATGGTGGGGGCATAGTACGTGCAGGAGGAGTTCCCCGCCGGAATCTCGCTGATCTCCTCGACCCCCGGCATCGGTATGCCGGTGTCGGTAACGACTGGCCCGCCCGGGATGTCGTGCACTCGCGGCAGCGGGTACGCCATCTCCCAGCGGATTTCCTTCAGGCCAATGCCCCACCGCTCAGCGTACCCTGATGCCGCAGCCATCTGACGAACGACGACACCCTGCGCCTGTGTCACCGTCGTAGCGGATCCGAACAGCGTGTGCTGCAGGCCGTACGCGCGTACAGTCTGCAGCACAGGGGCCAGCACCCGGTGCAGCCCAAACAGCTCCGCCCCGTTATGCGCAGGACCGTTCACTATGATCGGGAACGCGTTCGTTAGCGTGGGCCAGCCCGCACTGAACCATGCCCCCGCGGTCACCCCGGCGACAGTAGACGAGCGGTCCGCCCGGCACTCGATTTGCAGGTTATAGCCGGACGGAGCCCTATACTCTACGTCCGGAAAGTCTATCTGTAGGTTATACCCAGAGGGCGGCTTGTATGATTTCAGGTCCATGCACGGGGTCCGGTGAACCCCGGCATTTTACCGCACGTCTGGTACTGCCTGCACTCGATCAAACACGACCGCATTCTGGCCGGTCTCCATGTCGCGAGCAACAATCACGTAGCTGCGCGAAGGGTCCAACCCCCTGACATCGTAGTACCCATCAGCGGTAGTAGGTGACACCCCTTTGCGCTCCATGGACTGAACATCCAGTGCCCACACCACCCGCTTGGCGGCGTTACCGAGGCAAGTCGTACGCCCGAACACGTGCCCCCACGTAGCACCGCTCAGCTGGGGCAACATCAGCTGCTCCTCGAATATGAAGGTGTCCGGCACGCCACCACGCTTCTTGAACTCGTCGCTCAGGATCGGCGAGGATTCCTCAAATACCAGTGTGTACGCGGTGCTATTCGCCCCCACCGCATTCAGCCAATGCCCAAGTGAGACGTTCTGCGTGCCGGCAGCAGAGAACGGCTGGATTTCGGCACGGGCCCCCACGCCAAACCCAAAAACCGTGCCGGATATAGACAGGAACTGCGCATACGCGTAGCTCTGGGGCGTCGTCACCTCAGCCCGAGTAGGTATCCACGGCAGCTCGATCGCCGTAGCCGTCGGATTACCCAAGCGCCACTTCAGCGTGGCAGACACGGCGTCCCCCGCAGGGTACAGGGTTGCTACCGTCTCAACAGCCGCGTCGGGCACCCACGAGCCCGTCGACCACCCTCTGACAGTGTACGCCATCACCACGGCCCCGTGATATCGAACACCCCATCGCTATACCCCTCGTTCCCCCCGTACGTACCCCCGAGGGCACCTACTGGCATCGCGAGGTACCGCCGTACCCGCCCGAACGAATCAGTAGCATCCACCACCTGCCACGACGGCAGCACCGACGCCCTGAAACCCCCTCTCAGCCATGCTACAGGGTTACCCGCCCGGGGGTCACTTGCTTGAGTAGAACTGTCCTCGCACAGCAGCGATCTCCGCAGCACGCAGAACGACCCGTACGGGTTGTCCATCGCCACCGCCGCATTGCCAGAGTACCCCGCGAGTCCAGCTGTGGCTGCCCCCGGACCCGGGCCGCGGGCGTACCACAAGTTACCGGAGTAGCTACCACCCTTATCTGGGGTGATCATGTCGCTCAGGTTAGAGCCGTATGACCTCCCGGTACAGCCGACCCATACGTCGCTCTGAGAGGGCGACAGCCTCTCCGCCAGCCCAAACCACCCGTAAAGGCCCCCATCGGGCCTTACACCCCTCGACGGCGTCCACGTGGCATACCAATACGACCCGCCCGCGCTCCAGAAATACAGCGTGGCGCCATCCGACAGCAGGTACCACCCCCGATCCGCGGCCTGAGACGACATCAGCATGCTCTGCTCTGTCACCCGTGCCTTGCCACCATCCAGTTCGGCCGTCTCGCCTGCTCTCGGGAAGTTCGAGTAGCCCGCGCACAGCCCGCGGTAGAGGCCGGATTGCCCCCACATCACGTGGTAGTGCACGCCCTGCGGGTACCCCCGGCCCTGCAGCACAACCGTATCCTCGGTCGAGCTGACCACCGTCCACCCGCACCCCGCCACGCGGGCCAACGTTCCAGTCCATGCTGAAATGTCAGTGGTCAGGTCCACAGACACCGTCACGTCCTGCCCGTCGACCTTCGTGACCCGGTACTCCCCGCCGTTGATCTTCAGCACCTGCCAGTCAACGACACCGTGCCCGGCCGGCAGGCCGAGCACAACAGACTCCCCGGACTTATTCGCCCGGTTAATCACCACCTCGTTGAACCCATCAGGGCCGAGCACGGCCTTGATCCACTCAACACACGGCGCGGCTGAGTCGGTGAAGGGCGTCTTCGCGCCCTTCATCCACGCCCCGATGAATTTCACGTCAGTGGCAATCTTAGGCATAGCTTACAGTTTGAAGATCTTGTTGGCACCGGTGTCCCACGTGACGGTGATGTCACCGCCGTTAGCCGTGATTGGCAGACCGGTAGCAGAGTCGATCAGAGCAATGGGGATGCATTGAGCCCAAGCGTCAGCAGCGCCGGTCTCTTCGTAGATCACCACCATGTTGTATGTACCGGCAGCATTCTGGCCGGATCCCGGGGGCGCAACCTTGGCAAACGTGACGTTGTCGGCGGTAGCCGCACCATCCTCGGTGGCGGCGGCGTTCGACAAGCGCACGGTCGGCTGCACGATGGCGCCCAGCGTCTCCGCCGTAGCCATGTTCACAGAGTTGGCATCCAGCTTGGCCAGCTGGTTGTTAGCCAGCGTGCACTTCAGCGTCGCGGTAGCCCAGTTGATCTTGCCTTCCAGAAACCGCTTACGAGCGGCGTTGGTGAGTGTATTAGCCACAGGTTATTCCTCAGATTGGACCCATTCGCGGATTTTATCAACACGCACCGCACACTGCGAGTGGGCCAGTCTGAATGCCCGGTACGCTTCAACCAGATCCCGGTTCGTCCTCAGCCGGCCCACTTCAGGACTTAGGCACGGCTCCACCAGAGCTTCCGGCGGGCGCAGATACACCAGCTTGGTCTCGACACGCGGCGGCGTCGCCGAGCAAGCAGCCAAGGTCAGCAGGCAAGGGCTGATCCATATAGTCTTTGACCTGCGCATTCACCTTCTCCAGCTCTCGAATCTTGCGGCCTGTATTTTCGCTCTTACGGGCCAGTTGTGTGAAGCCCGACATGAGCCCCTTCATTGCCTTCTGGTCCTTTACCCTCTGCAGCAACAGCTCATCGATCACGCTCGACTGCTTCTGTAACAGGGTCGCGTTATCGTTGATCTTCACCCGCATTGCCCGGGCCTCGAACCACAGCGCCGCATAGTTCACAGCAAGAACGACCACTGCGGCGATCAGCAGGTACTCGATCGCCAGCCTGAACCTAGCACCAAGTACCGGGGCTAGGTGCTTAGTGATCCAACCCATCGTGTGGCTCTCCTTTGCCGGGGCGGTTTACACCCAAGCGCTTGTACACGAACTCCTCTAGGACGCCCACACTGGCAGACGCGCCAAGCCAGCCGGCCAGACCGACGACAACGCCGGTCCACTGCTCGCTTGCATGCATCTCGTCACACACCAGTTTGAAGAGCAACCCTACGAAGCCCGCGGCCCCAGATTCAAGCGCGGTGCGCGAAAACTTCAGGGGGGCCTCCTGCTCGATGGAGCGCAGGGCGTGCCCAACAGCGCCGGCGAAGCCGGCAAGGGCCACGAATGACAGGGTCTTGCCCCACCACGTGGCCCAGAAAATATCAATCCAAGTCATCGCCTCACCAGTCGACTATGGCAGGGAACGCTCTCCCGCGCTCCAGTTTCGCGGCTACTTTGTGGGTAGCCTCTGCCTTGGTTACTCGACCGTCGCGGTTTAGATCCAGCCCCCTGTTCTGGGCATATGCGATGCTGTTCTCGAAGAGTACAGAGGCATCATCGAGCCCGATGTAGCGTGGCAGAAGGATGGCCATGTACATGTCCGACAAGGAACGGATCTTCAATGCGAACGGCTTAAAATACTGCCGTACGTACTCCAGCTGCTCGACGGCCGTCATGCTGCGCAGCTCGTCGACACTGGTGCCCAACGCCTTGGCGGTGCTGGGCATGAACTGGATAAGTCCGGTCGCGCCGGACCCAGCTCCATTCTTCACCGTCGGGGAGAACGTCTCACCGGTCTCAAAGGCCATACAAGCCATGAGCCAGCTACCGTATTCGTACTTCCAGCCGAAATCCTTGCAGATCTCGACCACCTTCATTCGGAACTCGGGGGACACTTTGTCGCCCCATGCGAGTGCGTAGCGCATCAGATGCCACCGTATGAGATAGTGCGGTACTTGTGCTCGCGCCGCCCTTGCTCAGTCTTGGCCTGATCGCAATACGACAGAAACTTGGCAGCGCGCTCCTCTGCCTTCGACTTATCGTAGGTCTCGGCGTCCTGCTTATTGTAAGCGAGGGCGACCATCCAGTCGAGGAGCGCGTAATGGTGCAGGTCATCGATCTCCAGCTGGGAGTCGGGACCGGTGATAGGTTCGATCGGCAGGCGCTCGACATGCAGCTGCAGCTCGCCGTCCTCGGTAGGGATATCCCGGAGGAAGGCGGTGTAGGCGTCGTCACCCAGAACAAGCATACAGACACGGCCGGGCTGGGCGGGGCGCATGTATTCGATATCTTCGGAGTTTACGATCTCGATAGGGCGCCCGTCAAGCTTAGCGTGGCGGAGCTTGAGGATGCGTTTGTCGTAATCAACGAACGCATCACCAGCATCGAACTCCACAGTACAGAGATCCGAGAGGCTATCTCGGATCCCGCCCGCACGACGGCAGAACATCTTCTGCGCCTCATCCATGTAGAGGTACACCTCGGTCTCAGACCAGAGGTAGGGGTACTCTTCGTCACGGACGTGGGCACGGAACAGGTCGTGCAGGGCTTTGGGTGTCATGCAGCGATTTCCTCGACGGGCGCGGCTTTAGCCTTGCGGCCTTTGCTAGGCTCGGCGACAGGCTCTTCAACAACAGGCTCTTCAGTAACAGGCACGAGGCCGTACTGCAGCGCGGCACTGATACGGTCCTGATGTTCGTCGGCGACTTCGACGACATCACCGGCTGAGACCGTCAGGCCCCAGCCGTAGATGCTCACGAAGCTCGCGTCACGGGTGGCACGCAGCTTCATCAGATCACCCCATCACGTATTCCGAACGGCCTGACACGAGGAACTGGATGTTCACCGTGATCTTGCCTTTCGTAATCGGCTTGGCGGCCGCGACGCCGGACAGGCGCAGATGGGTCGGCTGACCCTTCTGCAGAATGCCCTGCGACGACATCGGACGGGCGCCAGTGGAACGGGCGTCCGTAGCCCGGAAGTACAGGGTGTTCGTGTCCGGGTCCAGCAGGTCGATACCAACGACGGCGTCGCCAGCAACGATCTGCTCTTGGGTGAACACCGAACCACCCAGCACACGAGCGCCACGAGGCAGGATCACGAAGGGGATACCCGACACGCCGGCCTTGTCCGTACCTTCGGCAAGTTTGTACTCGATACCTGCGACCTTGTAGGTATCGTTGACCAGATCGACATCGATGTCGACGGTCTGCAGGGACTGCGCTGCCCGTGCAGCGGTAGCACCAATAACAGCCATAACTCTTCTCCTGTAGGATTAGGCCCCGACCGGATGGTCAGGGCCTGCAGTCATCACTGGGCGACGTAGACGCTGATGACGCCGAAGTCCTGCAGGGTGTTGCCGGCGTAGATGCTGTTGAACTGAGGCTTCAGGAAGCCCAGCATCTTGTCGGTGGCGATACCCAGCTGGTTGCCGTAGTCGAACTCTTTCTCGACCCAGCCCGGCGTACCGATGTCAGCCATGGCCAGAGCTTGAGCGCCGCAGAACAGAATCTGGCAGCCGTCCACATTCGAGCTAGCACCCCATTTCGAACCGTTAGCAGCGCCCGAGGTGTTGAACACGTTACGGTATTCGTGGAACACGATACCGTCGATCATCACGTCGGAGCCGGTGAACAGGGGGTTGTTGCCGCTGCGGGCCTGAGCGTTGCGGACGTTCGTCATGAACGTCGGATCCAGCTTCAGGCGAGCCATGGCCTGCGGGGTCAGGAAGCAGTGGAAGGTCTCTTCGCCACCACCAGACTTCAGGCCGCGGATGTACTGATCCTTGGCGAAGGCTTTCAGTTGGACGAACAGCTCCCACATCGGGGTGTCGGTAGCGGCGATCTGGGACGACGTACCACCGACTTCCAGTTTCTTCGAGGTACCGTTCCAGCGAGCACGACGCAGGTCGGTCGGGGCCTTCACATCGGCGGCGAACTCCAGACGGGCCAGATCGGACACCGGGCGGACACGGCCGTTGTTGAAGTAAGTGTAGCTGACGCCAGACAGGGTCAGGAACGCCATTTGGTCCATACGCTCGGCCAGCCAGTAGGCCAGCACATCGCGGGACTGCTCACGGAAGTTGACGATCGATTTCTGGTCGGCCATGCGACCTTCGATCCGGTTGGCGTGACGCAGTTGATCGAAGCGGATCTTGGTATCGAAGGACCGCAGGGCCTCTTCGTTACCTTCCAGCGTGCGGTCTCCAGCGACGCCGTCGCCTTCGAGGTCAGCCAGCAGGGTGATCACGGCTTCGTTGCCTTTCTCCGTCTTCTTCAGCTCGGTGATGTGCTGAATCAGGGAGTTTTGGCCTTTACCAAGGAAGCGACCGATGAACGAGTAGTTACGGGCGTGCTTCCACATGTCCATCGACCATACTTTCTTCTGGTCGTTGGTCAGCAGTGAGAAGTTTGTCAGAGCCATTGCTCTTACCTATCCAAAGGGGGTTTGACAGAAGTTCCAGTCGGTAACGCCCGACCACGGCGGTAACGGCGGCTCTATCGCTGCCACCAACGCGATAGAAGGATACTATCCACTCTTCACAGCTTCTGTCAACTACTTCAGATAAGACCACTGTCCTTGAGTTTTGACAGCTCCTCTCTCGTCACTTCTTGTAACGATTTGCCGGGCTGGCGGATGTACGGGTTCGTGTCCACATACGAACAGTGGTCCACCATCGCACGGACGGCGGACCACAGGTCGGGGCCGGCTACGTTACCGGCCGTGAGCATAACCCCCCGCATGAAGCTGAGCAGGTGGTTTGCGTCCATCAAAGCCCCGTATCACCCATCGAGGCGAAAGGGTTGAAGCCGGTAACCGACAGGCTCTGCGCAGGCGGGGTGTCGTTGGCCGCAGGGGGCACACCACCGGGGTTCGGATCGGGGAGCTGACGCGTCGCGGCGAACATCTCGCCGTGGGTCATGATCCGCTGCGACTCCGGGTGAATCCCGAAGAGCTGGTTGCGCACGGAGAACATGATGATGCCCTGATCCTCGTAGACCATCACGGGGATCGGGCCACCGTTCGCTTGCCGTGCGGCGTCACGGAAAGTGGCCAGAATACTCACAGGTCGTCACCTCGCAGGCGGGCCAGTTGCTCGTCCGACAGGGACTCGAAAGCCTTCTGGCTCATAGCCCCAACGTCCACACCGTCGCCGCGAATACCGGCAGCGTCAGAAGGCTTACCCAGACCCGCTGCCTGCGGCGGCTGCCGTTTGTTGGCATCCGCAGCGCGTTTTCGAGCCTCCACAGCTCGACGGTCAGGCGTCGGTGCAGCCGCAGTCGCAGATACGTCACGGAATACATACTTCACCGCCTTGTTCAGGGCGTCCAGTTTGCTAGCGCCTTTCAGCTGAAAGGCTTCCATGAGTTCCGCCACTTCGACTGTACGGTCGTGATCGAAGGCGTCTGAGTTCGGGTTCAGCTCAGGGTACTGCGCTTCAAGGCGATCCAGCGCTTGCTCGTACTTGACGTTCGTCAAGGTGGCCCGGCGGACCTCTTCCGTACGGGTTGCAATGGTGGCCTCGTTGTACTGCGACTGCAGCTGCTGCAGCTGACGGCGTACTTGGCGGGCCTTCTCCTTGTCGCCGTCCATCAGCAGGTCTTCGTACTCGTCGTTCAGCTTCTCGATCTGATCATGGAGCTGGCCCAGATCGGCGCTGTGGCGAGCTTGTGCTTGCTGAGCCTTGAGGGCGGCAAGCTCATCGGCCAGTGCCTGCGCCCGAGCCCGCTCCTTCCCGACCATTTCATCAACGCGATGCTTCGGGATGCGGATACGGCGCTTCTTCTCCGCTTCAGCCTCTTCAGCTTCGCGCGCAGCCCGCTCCTCGTCCGTTTCTTCCCCTTCAGAATCTGTATCAGGTTCAGAAGGCTCAGCCTCAGCTTCTGGCGTCTCTGCAGGCTCATCGTCTTTCAGCTCGTCCCCGCGGTCAACTTGCTCGTCTTGGGGTTGTTCGGATTCGACTTCAAATGCGTTCGGCATCAGTTACTCCTCATTCCGCGGGTTTGCCCGGGGCAGCCGGGGCAGCCGTGGGAGCCTGCGCGGGGGCTCGGGATTGCGCGCTGTTGTGGATCGCCTGAATACGATTCTGGCGGGCTTGCTCTTGGGCTTGTTGCGCCTTGAGAGCATTATCCATTGTAGCAGCTTCCCGCTTAAGTTGCAGGTCTTGCGCCAGCTGAGCCTGCTTCAGCTCGAATTCCCGCTCCATCTGCTCGCGCTTCAGAGCGAACTCCTGCTCCATCTTCTGCCGCTGCATCTCCATCTCGGCCTGCAGCTTCTGCAGTTCCAGATCGACCGATGCCTGCTCCTCCGGCTCGCCGTTCATCTCTTTCTGAGCCAGCGCCATCTCTTTCTGGGCCTTGGCTTGCGCGAGCTGCACGTCCGCCTCCAGCTTAGCGACCTGCGCCTCCTGAGTGCGCTGCTGCAGCTCAGCCTGCTGCTGGGCTTCAGGGCTATTCGGGTCACCCTCGATGCTCTGGATGATCTCGGCTTTCTCCCGCAGACGGCTGGCTTGGATGATGAACTTGTCAGGGATCTGGACACCGACTTCAGTGCGCAGACGAACCGCTTGATCGAACTGCGAGTCTTCGAAGTTATCGCGCTCCGGCTCGTTGGTCACGACGACAGCGTACTCACCGAGAGTGAGGTCGTTCAGGATGACGCCTTCCGGGGTCACCTCGTTAACCATCATCTCCTCGGTCGTACCCTGCAGCTTGTCAGTTGTGATGCGCACCAACCGCTGCTCGGTGTAGTAGGTCTGGACCAGATCGAGGATGTTGCGGGCCAGCAGGTGGTCCGTGCGGTTCAGGTTGTCCGTGATCTTGGCGAGGTTCGCCTGACCGGACTTCTGGTTCGCCGTTACCGACTTGGCAGACACGTCTTCCCGAGCGAAGCCCTGCATGTAATCAGACACGCCGGAGATCGACTTGATGTGCTCTTCAGCCTTGTAGCTGATTCGGTCCAGCCCCTGCGGCGTCTGGTTCGGCTGGATCTTCTCGATGTTGTTCACATCGTCGACTTCCATGACCAGACCGGTCTCGGCCCCGCGCTGCTCCAGCTCGGGGATCGACATGTTAACCAGCGAGTTCCGCTTCACCTTCCAGCCGGAGTTCGCCGTCGTGTTCACGACGTGCAGCTCCTGCGAACTGACCTTGTTCAGCAGCTCCTGTGGCCCGAGCAGGTTCTCCACCAGACCGACGGTGGCTCCGCGGCGGAAGTACGGGAAGTAGGGGACGACAGTAAAGTGGTTGTAAGGCGACCAGTCGTCGTGCAGCACGACGTTACCGGCGATTACGGTCCAGCGGATCCGATGGATCAGCTTCTTCGTCAGGCCGATGCCGGGGTTCTGGGCCAGATACATCTGGATACGGTCCGGCTCCCAGTCCCCCGGGACGCGCCGCATGTCGCCGGTCTCCAGATCGACGAAGTGCTCGACCTTATCCAGCTGACGGTGCTGGCGCTCGATGACCCGGATCGTCTTGCGGAACTTGTTCGACTCCTCATCGCCGCCATAGAACCCGTTCTGACCCGAAACATCGCCGAAGCGGTCCCGGTCATAGTCGGCCATGTCGTAATCCCACGTCAGCTCGGCCCCGCCCTGCGAGCGCAGGATATCGGCGTCGCGCTTGCCGTAGATCAGCTCGATCTGGTCAGCGGTCATCCACTGGGTCGTGATGACATCGTTCCAGTCGTCCGGGTCGTAAGAATCCGCGTCCGAGTCGATCAGGACGTTCTTCGGGTTCAGCTGGGTGATCTTGACCTCGCCGCGCATGCTGTCGGAGAAGTCCAGACGCACATCAAAGAACCCGCGACTCATGATCACGCCGTCGCAGAACACGTCCGAGCGCAGCCACGGGAGCTGGTTGTTATCGCTGATCTGCTTGAAGACCTTCGTCAGGGCGTCAGCCACCTCGGCCGAGGCGTCGCCGGAGCGCGGGCGGAAGGCGATGTCGGTGCGGTTGAAGATCTGCTCCCCCAGCACGTTGCTGACGGTGGAGATGATCTTGTTGATGGTCAGGGCCGGCCGTTTCTGGCGGCGAAGGATCTCGATGTCCTTGCTATCCCACTGGACGCCCTGAAAGAACTTGTCGCACTTGTCCGCCTTACGGACGAAATTCATGTGGCCCGTGTCCCGAAGGTACACGTACCGGTTCCACACTGTGTGGGCCTTGGCTTGATCGATCGGCATCTTACGCACTCATAAACGAGCCTTCGTGGGTCAGGCTGAATAGCTTGTCCTTCCACGACTTCTCGCGAGGTTTCTGGGGTACCCGGGGCGGCTCCATCGACAGAGCGAGGTGTGCTGACCATGCCAGCGCGTCGACGATGTCGTCGTGCACGCCAGATGGGAAGCGCAACAGCTCGGTTTCCATCTCGGGGGCCCAAGAAGCGTCCTTCTTGAACCACACGCGGCCCTGCTGCATTCTACCCTGCAAGGGACGTGCACGCACCATCTTGTCGGTCAGGGGCTTCATGACCTCGATCGGGAAGAACAGCCGCTCTTCCCTCATCCGCCGTTCAAGGAATGGCTTCAGGGTCAACCAGATCTGACCGTTCTCGCAGCCGACCGTGTAGCCGAACTCCTTCTCCTTGCCCCACTTCCGTGCCGCGGCGATGATGGCGTCACAAATCTCCAGTGCGTCGCCCTTCAGACGGTAAATGTCCAGCACGTGCAGCTCGTCGTCAGCAGTCAGGGCCATGGTCGCCCCGACGGTGTAGTCGTTATGCTGCTTCGTGCCGATAGCGAAGTCCCATGCCGTGAACACCCGGACGTTCTTCATCTCGGGCGACGGCGCGTACTGGATCATCTCGCGACGGAAGTACAGACCGTCGTCAGGAACGGGTGACTGCTGGTACAGGGCAGAGAAGAACCGCTCTCCGAGCTGCTTCTTGAACCGCAGCAGGGCCGGAGCGTCGAACCGCTCGGGGTGGACAGCCTCGCCGGGCGCCCGCAGGAAGGTATACCCCGCGTACTCCGGCTTCGACAGGTCCAGCTCAGTGGTCGAGCGGATGATCGGACCCCACACCTCGGGGTTGGAGTCGTCCCTGTACTCCCACTCCATGGCCAGCCCGGGGTACTTCACGATCTCGAACTGGTCAGTGTATGGGTCACCCTCTCGCTTGGCCTCTTCCATCTTGCGCTGCAGGCGCCCGGCGAGGTCATCGTCCGACCAGCAGGTCTGAATGACCAGTACGCCGCCGCCCGGAGCCAGACGGGTATAGGCAGTCGTGGCGTACCAGTCCCACAGACTGTCCCGCACGATCCCCGAATCGGCCTCTTCTTGGTTCTTGATCGGGTCGTCGATGATCAGGATGTGCGCGCCCTTACCGGTAATGGCACCGCCCCGGCCCGCAGGTGTATAGCCGCCGCCCGCAGTGGTCCGCCAGCCCGTTGCCGCCTGCACGTCGTTGTGCAGCTGCGTCCCCGGGAAGATCCCCTTGTACTCCGGGTCGTTCAGGATGTCCTTGATCTTGCGTGAGAACCCAATCGGCAGGTCCACCGAGTAGCCGGCCGCGATGATCTCGTGGTCAGGCGCCTGCCCGAGGTGCCACGCCGGGAACCGGATGGACGCCAGCTCGCTCTTCCCCATACGCGGCGGGCACATGATCATCAGGCGCGGGCTACGCCCGGCCCGCACGTCCTCGCTGAACTTCTCCAGTCGGCGTGCGATGTCTTGGTGTGCCCACCCAGCGTCGTACTTGGGGTACATCGCCTTCGTGAAATGGATCAACCGCCGGCGGCAGAGCTGGCGCTGGGCCAGCATCCGCTGTGCCGCGGCTTGCTTTTCAGTGATCGCCATCGATCGGCTCCACGTCCGTGACCTCCTCCGAGGCCATACGGATCAGCTCCTCGTCAGACAGGGTCGCCATCTGCTGCATCATCACCTGTCCGTTCACGCTGATGTTCACCTCAGTCTTCTGCGGCTCATAGTGCCCGCAGAGCCGGGCAATCTCCTTCCAGCCGGCGACCATCGTGCCCGGCTCACCGGCCAGCTTCGCCGCGTCGATCGCCTCCATCATCCCGTCGATCACCCGCTTCTTGCTGATCCGGCTCGCAGCGGCGTACTCCTGCCGCCGTACCTCCAGCGCCCGCTGGATCGACGCCGCCTTGATACTCTCGTGCGGGTTCGCAAACCCCGCCTTCATGCCCGCCGCCCGGATGGACAGGCCCTCGTCCACGATCCCGCGAACGAACGCCTCCTGCTGGGCGGTCAGCGGCTTGAACGTTCGGGTGTCGTCCTCGACAATCGAGAACGACAGGTCCGAATCGTTGATCTTCTTAACTTCCTGCTTCAGTTCAGCCAGTAGAGAGGCGCCTTTGCGAGCCATGAGTCACCAACGTCGAGCACAGTAGACGCCTATTTTACCCGGAACTGTCAAGGCTTAGCACTAAGTGCGTGGTGCTTGGTGCTAAGCTCTTGTTCACTCCACGGTCAGGCCGAGGGCGGCATCCCTGTACGCTGCAACCGGGGCAACGCCATCACCCACGGTCAGACCGGTCAGCCGGACCCCATACAGCGGCAGGGGCTCGCCGGCCTTGGACTTCACGGCCGCGACCAGCACGCCGTAGACGTGCGACTCGACACCGGCAGCCGGGGTCACCGTGCAGTTCTCGACGCGGATGTCGCCCATCCCAAAGCTGTTCAGGGTGTCGTCCTTGGGGTCCACGCCGTAGTTGCGGTGGTTCTTCCGGGTAAGGGTCGAGTTCCACCCTGACTCGATGCCGATGTACGACCGCAGGGCGGGGCCTGACAGCCTCATACCCCGGAACACGACGCGCTTACACCCGACGGCGGTGTAGCAATGGTACTTGTTACCTGCCGTGGGTGGCAGCCCATGGCCGCTGGTGGCGCAGTCGTCGAACATCACGTCCTCGCAGCCCACGTACGCTTGGTAGCACCCCTCGCCGTGGGAGTTCTGACCCATGGCCACGGAGCACTTCTGCACGTACACATCCCGACACCGGTATGCGATGTGGAACCCAGCACTGGTCGACTCGTTGGACTGGCACTGATACAGGCGCACGCCCTCGCAGCGGTTCTGGATCGAGTACCCCCGCATACAGAGGCGCGCCACGCACCCTGTGAACCGCGCGTTCTTCACGCCGTTCAGGTCGAAGCCGTAGTACACATACGACGACTGACAGTTCTCAAACACGACACCGTCGGTCACGTGGTCATAGGCCGGCACGTCGTGGGTGTTCTGCCACGCGGTGCGGTTGACTACCGACTCGTCACGGGTGGAGTCCACGCTGATTCCGAGAATGCCCGGGGCGGTGAGGGCGGCCTTACTCACGCCCTCGGTCTGCAGGTCCACCTCTACCGTGATGTCCTTCAGTACGGCCCCCGAGCAGTCCCCCCGCAGGTGAATGCCTCGCCCCTTGGCCAGCCGGCGCACTTCGATAGTGTCCAGTGTGACGTGCTTGACCCCGGCGACGTACACGGCCGCCCCTTGGTGCTCGTACGTGGCGGCCTCCATCTGGAACCACAGCCCCTTCACGGTGACGTGCACGCCCTCAGCCACGTCCTTGACGAGCAGCCCGACCCGCTTACCTGCAGCCGGATCCTTGTAGGTAGTGAGTCTGGGGTACTGGTTCGACCATGAGGTGCGGCCAGTCTGGGTGCGTGTCGCCAGACCGACGACGCCCTCGCACCGCCCAGTGATAACGAACTCCCGGTCCATCTTCAGCTCGTCGGAGTTCTTCAGGAGCACGTACCCGCCGTTCTTGGCGGCGTCTGCGAGCGCGTCTGCGAAGTCGACGGCGGTGTATGACGCCGGCGCGACAGTGCGCCGACCTTCGGAATCTGCAGCAACTACGGGTGTGGCCATGGTTTCCCGACGCTCAAAACCCACACCATATCACGCCGCAACCTCATGTGCAACGTTAAGTTCAGTGCCCTATCTGGCCTGCCCCGGCCCGGGGGGCTTATCCCCACCAAATTTCGGCCTGTACTCAGGCCGGCGTGCTCTCGCAGGAGGCGCCCCTCCTCTCCCCGGCCCTAAACGGTCCCGAGGGCAGTAGCCTCCGTGTCGATTGCGCCCATCGACAGAAGGGGGCCTTGCGACCCGCCCAACGCCTAACAGCTTGAAAGCGTTGAGAAAATTCAGTTTGACGCTGAGCACTTTGCACTTTGTGCTTAGTGCTGGGTGCTTGGTCTGACCCGTCTCCAGCTCAGATGTTGGCTCTAATATACACCAAAATTTGGCCGTCCGGTGTTACAAGAAGCGACGGCCCATACTCCCGGATATGCAGTGACAGGTGCATCAGCGCCGGGGGGCAGGCCGTTCCGTCGACCCACTCACACGTCCTCAGCACCGTCGGGTCCACGCCGATCTTCACACGAGCCCCACTCGGCATCTGCAGGAGGGGGACCCCAGCCTCGTCCAGCGCACCCCACGGGCAGGACAGCCCCACGATCGCCCCCGCACGCTCCCAGACAGATGCGAGCACCGCACAGGCAGCCGCGCCGCGCCAAAATTTTTTGGGGTCTACCGGTACTGCCTGAACAGGGGGGGCCACTTCGGATCGTTCCATCATGCGAAAAAAGGCCCAATCAGGCCCCAGCAAAATCGCGCCATTCCAGCCTCCCCCTCTTCCACAAAGCCCACCCCCACTTCGGTTTCGCTTCGCACCAAGCACTTAGTACCAAGTGCTAGGTGCTGGGTCTGGGTGCTAGGTGCTGGGTGCTTAGTGCCTCCGGCGTCCTTGGCTTGCAATATACGCTCGCTCCGCTCGCATGTCAATAGCAGCTCGCCCCGCTCCTTCGTCGCTCTGCTCGCCTGAAGCCCTGCAGTCACTGCGTTCCTTCCGGTCTTCCTCTCCGCTGCGCGTCGAGAAAGGCAGTCTGGATTTTTTACTCGCTTCGCTCGTCTATGATCTTTGGGATGTACACGCTTTGTGTACCACAATCATATGGAGTCAGAACCATGAATCCCAAGGCCCTTGAAGCTCGTCTCGATCAACTTGTTGCACTGCTTAACGCTCTGATGGCTGCTGGCGCGCCCTATGCAGAATGGCGGCCCATCGAACGTGAGATCGAACGCATCAATCAGCAGCTCATCCCCTTCTGAGGAGTCAATCATGACAGTCCAATCATTCATCAAGCAGATGATCGCAGTCGCTGAATCCGACAGAATTGAGCTGGCGCGTCTCACTGAAGCTCATCGCAGAATGGTGCTGCGTGCGCATGCGGGCCGCCTGACAGATGAAGACGCTGTCTCGCTCTCGCAGGTGACTGCGCGCATCCGCCAACTCAACAACAAATATTACGCCTGATCGGCAGAACGGGCTCGCTACGCTCACCCTCAATCCTGAAGTACATCAACCCTGATCTCTGGAGATCATCATGACGACCGCTCAATACATCCGCAACTTCCGCAACGAAACCCTCCGCGCCATCGAATACGCTAAAGGCGTTGAAAAATGGCACTATGACCCGCGCACGAAAGCGATGCTGCGTATGCAGATCCGCTCCGCGAAAGCTGGCGGCCTGTCGGCTGCACAGTGGCTGGTCAAATACCGCAACAAAGCACTCGCCGTCTGAACAACACGCTCTTACTGGAGAAACATCATGCATCCCATTCATCAAATCATCCTGAACGCTGTCGAAACCAACGCCCGCCTGCCGCAGAACTACCGCGGCTTTGTGGAGCAGCTCCTGCAAATGGGCCGCATCACGCAGAACGAAGCCGGCCGCGTAATCGGTCTCGGCCCGATCCCCGCACATCGCTATCAACCGCACTCCAGATGAGGAGAACGCGATGTATGCTGACACGATTGGCTACCATCGCGCACGCGTGGCCCGCAGTAGCGGGCTGCGCCGCGTATGGCACACAATGATGATGAAGTTCTTCCTGATGCAGGAGAAGCACCATGCAGTATGAAATGGAAACCGGATACGAACAGTGGCAGCTCGACCAGATGGCAGAAGCCTGCCCCTCAGTTGAAGATGAACTGATGGAACTCGAAGAAATGCTGCTGAACGGCACCGCGACAGAAGAAGAAGTCGCGCTGATCCTGAAGGACCGCTACTCACGCTAGCGCGCTGACGCTTGCTGACCATTCAATGAGTGGTCAGCAGGGGCACAGTGCCCAACAATCAACACACGATCTTACTGGAGCAACACCATGAACACGACCAACTTCTTCCTCTTCGCCGCCGAAAAACTGAGCAACGAAGGCCGCACCGCCTTCCTGAAAGGCGCAGGCAACAGCAACATCTTCGCGATGGTTGGCGACATCCAGCGCGAACTGCGTGAAGACCAGAAACGCAGCCGCAAGGCAGAACAGGGCCTCGACGTTGCTAACGCGATGGACGAACAACGTCGCTTCGAGAACATCTACGAAGATGTGGAGCGCGTGGAAGCTGATCTGCAAAAACGCGCCGCGTTCGATGCAGTCGCCCGCGCGACCGTCGACCAGATCGCCGAGAACCCGCTGTACGACTACGTGATGGGTCTGGACGCTGTGCTGCAGCTGATGCAGGAAGGCGACAGCAAGTACAGCCCGGATTGGCTGAAGGCCGCGAAGGAGACCGGCGCCTTCACCGAAGACGAGCTGAAAGCCGGCGAGACGCAACGCGCCGCTGACGCCAAAGCTTGGTGGGAAATCGCCGAGCCGGTGATCCGCAACCGCTTCGCCTCGCTGACCATCAGCGAAAAAGACGCCGCTGCGCTGGACGAAGAGGCGGTCATCGACGACCTGAGCGTTGTTCAACAGCACGACCTGATCGTCGCAGGTGGCAACGCGATCGCTAAAGCCTTCGCCCGCAACAAGACCAGCAGCATGAAGTACAACTCGGTGAAAGCCCTCGGCACGCTGGGTATGCTGCAGGCTGACCTGAATGCAGTGAAAGCCTTCTACAAAGAGTTCCAGAAGCGTAACCTGCAGGCCCTGCGCGCCCACATCGAGTCCGGCCGCAACCTGAAGTCCGCGATCTTCTGATGAGCCGAGGCTGGCCCCTTCGGGGGCTGGCCTCTTCTCGCTCGGACGGGCAGATACGTGGGCTACAACAGACACATGGGCTGCCCGCCGAGCCGACTGCGTATACTATATAGACGCTGCACTGCAGCATAGAGTACACACCCTCCGGAGACCGTCATGCTGCAAGACATGAGTGAAGAAGAACTGCTGTTCTGGTCAGAGCTGGCCTACGAGAACAACGATGGCAAGGCCGTGTTCACGATCGAACAGGAGCTGGCCCGCCGGGGCTGGGCGATTGACTACGAAACTGGAACACTCGTGGCCATCGTCTGACACCAGTCAACGAAACCTGTAGTGTACACATGGCACCTAGCCCTACGTTCTCGGTAGAAGTTATCGAGTTTTAGGTGCTGAGTGCTAGGAGAAGACGACATGTTCAACGAAGATAGCATCAAACCCCTGCCTCAAGAAACCAGCCAATGGCTGCTGCGCAACTTCGGATTTCAGGTCGTGAACGATGAGCTGATGCGCCTGCAGCGGGTGATTGTTCTGCGCCAAGACACAACGGACCAGATCCTCGAGAACGCAGCGTTGGATCTCGAGCAGCTCGCAAACGCGGTTCGTTCCCTGAAACAAGGAGCCTGACATGTTCATCGTGATCTTCTACTGCGTGCTCGCCCTCGCAGTTGCCGTCGGCTTTGCCACTGTTCTTGACGAGCATCGCAGGGCTCAGGAGCGCCTGACCCAAAGCAAGCTGGACCTGATCAGTGAGCTGAACAGGCTCAAACACGAGAAACACGAGATCCATGTGTACGACGCTGAACGCGTGGACCGACGCGTGATCGGCCCTGAAGAGTGCTGATCGCAACAAGATAGAAGGAGTTGCCCGATGTTTACCGCAGGCTTGGTTGTCGTTCTCGGTGTTGTCCTGATCTTCATCAAGATGCCGCTCAAGACCAAACTGTGGTGGCTTGGGCACCCTCTCGCGCTCGATGTCAGTGTGAGTGGCCTCGTGCTCGCCCTGCACTGGGGCACCTACAGTGGCGTCATGGCTGCAGCAGTTGCTGGGCTGCTCTGCTCCATCCTGTCCTCGATCGGCAAGTCGGTATTCGGCTCGATCAAGGGCGGTGAGTACACCCCCGGCATCATCAACCTTAAGACTGGAATCTGAACACATGAGCAACGAACTGCGTACCGCTCTGCCCTACCTGAGCCTCATCGAGGGGCCGGCCCTGAAAGTGGCGCTGAAGCGCGCTGCATCTACTGCCATCGGCAAGTTCATCGGCAACGCCCGGGTGATCATCGAGAACCCGGACAACGAAGAGAAGACCGCTGCGGCAGAGAAAGCCTGCAAGACCTACGTCCGCATCTACCAGCTGGTGAAGGAAGAGCTGGAGTCCGACATTCGCTACAACGAGAAGTTCGATGCCCCGCAGTCGCTGTCGGACATGCTGGACTTCATGACCGGCGGCAGGAAGATGGATGCCAACGACGTTGAATCGGTCGAGGCGATGATCAAGGGCCTGATGAAGAAGGGTCTGGAGCGTGGTGTGGCAGAAGAAGCGGTCCGCTCGGCCCTGTCCTCCGCTGGCGACGAGACGGAGAACCCTCTGGCAGCCGTCAGAACCGACGTAGAGGCGCTCTGGCAGGGTCTCCAAGGGGAAGACCTTACCCTCGAGCCGCTCGGCCCTATGGCCCTGTATTCCTTCGCGCAGAAGCTGGCAGGTAGCCTCGTCAAGGAGCGGGTACGTGTCGCCAAGACCATCGCGAAGAAGATGGCGGCAGGTCAGCCGAACAACATGGACTTCATTCTGAAGAGCGTCCATGACGCCAAGGAGGCTCTGCTCGAGTGGGCGGAGAACTTCGAGCAGGACGAGCTGGCCGAGGTGCTGGAGCGGGCCGATGAGCGCGGTTACCCCGTGGAGCTGGTGTCCTCGATCTTCGCGGATGCGGCAGATGGGGCGGGCTCGGTGACCCCGGCAGCGCTGAAACGGGGCAAACCGCCGGTTTCGGGTAGCTCCGACGTGGCGTGGGACGACGACACCCAGTTCTGACGCCCTTGCGGCGCGTTTAGAGCCTCTCTGAGGCGTTTGGCGCCCTCGGTAGGGTCTTCCCCTTACCGAGGGCTCTGAACGGCTCTAAAGGGCTTTAAACGCGTCCAGCCGAGTGCGCTGGCGGCTTTGTGCCCCTCGGACCCTACTGTCCTAGTTTCCCTTAATCTTAGTTGCGATTATGGAGACCCCTCTCCAAGTCGCTAGCGATGAAGTGCGAGGGGGGTCGACACTCACTCTTTGCTAGCGACCTCCGTAGGAATCACAAATTACGTCTCCTCCCCCCTACCTACTTACTTTTCTTAAACTCCTATGTAATTCAATAGCTTACAGAGCATATGGTCCTATCTTTATTCCGTACGTATAAGTAAATGTATTTAAATAACTAGAGATGGCAATAGGGGGTCGGATCAAATCAATGACTTAGCGTCGATCCCTCAAGAAAACTCTCAACTAATAATAGTGCACAAAACGAGGCATTAGCCCAATCGCGAGAAGTTCGCATTCTCGATCGCGTCTAGCCTAAAAACCGCTCGAAAAAACTCTACACAAAAACCCGAGTTTTTTCGAGCACCCTCGCGATAATAGCGCACAGAAGTTAACCTAGAATTAACCAGTACCACAGAGCAGCAAACCCCACCCTAGGAACAAGGAGAACCTCATGGACACCCAAGACCCCGTATCCCAACTGTTCGGTAAGAAGCACTCCATCAAGATGCGCAACAACATAGTTCGCACCTGCAAACGAAACGGGGTTGACCCCTTAGTCGTCACTGCCGAAGCAATCAAAACCCTCACTGATCTGCTCGAAGTCCTGAAGCTGGAAGCCAAAGTGCCCGCCCGCACCACTGGGAAAAAGCTCGGGCGCCCCCGCACTGTCGATGCCCTGCGAAACCACTTCGACTACTCAGCGGCCAAACGCGCTCTGGAACTCGCCGACAAAGCCCCCAATCTGTCGCAGGACGAACAAGCACGTGCTGCATGGGTTCGCGGCCTCCTTCTGATCCCACAATCTCAGCTCCCTACCGAAGGCTGGACTCAAGCAGACATCAACGCCCTCGCAGAGTGGAACATCCTCCCCGAACGGTTCTTGAAATACTAAGCACCTAGCACTCAGCCTAAGTACAAGGTGCCGAGTGGGTCCGTCGGGCGGGCTTGGCTTCTGTAGTGCGTGCTCATCCGCGATGGTCGCGGAGCGTACAGGTCGAAACGTAGACCCAGCACTTAGCACCGAGTGCTCAGTGCTAGGGCAGGAGGGGTGGAGTGAATTACCGGTCAGTGGTCGCGGCGTTCGAGAAGGCCGTGGGGGTGGGGTTCAGAGTGCACTGGGCCTATTGTATGAAGGACGGCGGGGTAGAGCAGGACCGGTGGTACGAGGTGCCGCACAACGACCCGGCGCTGGTCACTGCCCTGCTGGTGTACCGGTGGGGGCCGCAGGCGCCGGCTGAGGCGCTCAGGCCGTACCTGCCAGAACTGAGAGTACGAGGACTGATAGAATCGTGCATATAAACCCAGAGATGGCCCGGCGGTACGGGCAGCCGGATGAGGCGTGGATTGGGGTGGAGGGAGGGTGCATGCTGAGTATCGGGCCGCACCTGCACGAGGCGCGCAGCACAATCGACCTGCTGACCGCACTGTTTGCTCAATGCCAGAAGGTAGTGCCTGCACGACTGAAGCCACAGCTGCCGCTGCCCGCGATAGATAACCGGCTGGTGCCGCAGCGGCCGGCGCAGGGGTACCTCGGGCGGCTGCACAGTGGTATGCACCCCGTACCGCTGGAGGTCGTGCCCGCGCCCGGACTGGGGCGCACGAGCCTCGACCTGACAGAGCCGCCCAGCCACACTCTGCTGAGGGTGGACTGGAGCGCGCTGGCACCAGACCTGCCCAACGTAGACTACTCCTCACTGAACTACACCAGAGACGTGCTGCTGCACGGCAGCGAGGTGGTGTACGAGGTGAACTCACGCTGGCCCCGCCTGCTGCTGCACATGCAGTACGAGCTGAACGGCTCCTCCACGCTATCCGTCTCAGCGTACCGCGCCGTGCTGGGCGACCAGCTCACTGCGCTGCTGCGCGCTCAAGGAGTGCTGACGATATGATTTGGTTACACGCCACGGGAGTAGTGATACGCGACGGGCACACGACCGACGAGCACCCGCAGGTACGCGAGGTGGTGCAGCTGCTGTACAGGTACGCGCCGCAGTGGTGCCCGGTCCCCGTCACCCTGCCAGCACCCACCAGCCGGTACCGCACAGGCCGCGCACCTCACGGCCCTCACGCCACGGCCGGACCTGTGCCGCTCTCGCGGCCCGCACTGGAGCTGCTCGACACACCCTGCTCCACCGACATGCTCCACGTAGACTGGATGGCGCTGCGGGGGCTGCTCGTGCCGTGGCTCGACGTGCCCATCAGTCAGTCCGGCCTGCGGTACAAGCGGCCGTACCTGCAGCTCGGCGGCAGGCTGTTCCTGCTAAACCACTCATGGCCCAACGAGCTGCTGGCGCACGTGGTGTCCACTGGTACGTTCGCGCAGGCCGCGCCCGTCGAGGTGTTCCAGTGCCTGCTGGGCACCACCCTGACCGCGCAGCTCAAAGCCCTCGGAGTCCTCAGATGACCAGCCTGAAACTCGACCCATCACACGCTGACTTCACCATCGACGTTACCTCCCCTCTGCGCTGGTTCTCTCTGTCCGACGACGTGAGCTGGGAGGCATACGACAACCAGAACCGCAGCATGACTGGCACAGACCCTGTCCTCGGCGTCCTGCTGGCCCTGTACGCACACTCGAAATACTTCCACGTCGAGTGGCTCAAGCAGGCCATCGGCAAGAAGCGCCTGCAGAAAGCCCTCGACGAAGGCTACCTCATCCCAACTAAGCACTAAGCACCTTGTGCTAGGTGCTCAGGAGAGAACCATGGCTCACTACTCACTGACTGACCGTATCCGTGCCGCCTATGCGACGTACGGGTCGGACATGACAGCCGAAGCCGCCCTGAAGAAGGTGGGCGAAGACAAGATCGGCGACAAGCTGGACTACGCCGTGCTGAAGGGAGTGCTGCTGGAGCTGACGGACGGGGCAATCCGCTCGTACGTGAGCCAGAACACGCGCATCCCGGAGCGTCTGGTGGACGACGTGAGGGACGACCTCGTGCGCGCGCTGCTGCGTGTGTACACGGCGCCGATCGAGACGGTGTCACTGCCGAGGACGACGAAAGCGAACCTGCGCCTGCGGGAAAGCCTGCGTGCCCTGAACTGCCTGCCATGAGATGGCGGCTGAATGCGAAGGCAGTACAGGCCCTGATTGGTGAAGGGCCGTACCTGCCCTCACTGTACACGGTGGAGAAGGAGTACATCGAGCAGGCAGGCCGTGCATGGCCCCTGCCCGATGATCCTGTGCTGCACGAGGTGTTGAGTGAGTTTGCGAACTACAACACCAGCTTTACTGTATCAGTGGAAGCAATAGCCCGCGGGCTTGTGGAGCGTGTGGATGAGGGCTGACCACTCCTACCTACTGGATGAGCACGCGCTAGCTCAAGTGCTGCACGGGCCGAAGCGGCTGCAGCACGTGCACACCTACTCTATCCACTTCGCCAAGGGTGAGGTGCACCAAGCTGCTGACCATTGGGACTTTGACCCGAAGGACAGGGCTCTGATCGAGTTGTTAAGAGCCGCCCATGGCCGCGTTCTGGTGCATGGCTGGTTGTTAGGGACGCACGAGGCGGAACTGGTCGCGCGAGGGCTGATACGGAGGTTAATGTGAGGGGTCTGAAATTTTACGACGCATTCCTGTCGTCTCGGGGCCTCAACAGCTGGTCCGGCCCTATCAGCGACACCCTATACCTGCGGTACATGGACGAGGAGACATTCACGGTTAGTGAGGTTGGGGGCACCCCCGTAACCCTTCGTATCGACGACCAGCCACTAGGCGTGCAGTATTACCTGCGTAGACAGGTCAACGGTGCGCTACGGATCGACTTGCACAAGCTCACGGCATTGCTCGATATACCTGAGTGGTCGCGTAAAGTAATCAAGCGACCCCGAGTCTGGCGCTGGTTGTGTGAGCAACAGGAGGACGTGCGGGGTGTACTAGAGACAGCGTCGTACACCCGTAACCCCCAACGCGACGGACGAGCCCACATCAAACTGCCGTACATGAAGCTACTGCGCGCAGCGCCCCATCTGCAGATGCTAGGAGTAATGGTCGATGATTGAACCGAACTGGGCGGAAATCGGGCGCCACCTGACGCCGCACGCGACCAACACGATCGACGGCTTCGAGGCTCCTTCGCGGGTTCTGCCGTACAGCCTGAATGACCTCACCCTGTCGTACAACCACCACAGCTGGGTGCAGCGCTTCGATGTACCGGCAGACGACCTACCAGTGTACCTCGTGGTGTGGCTGTTCGCTCGAGGGCGGGGCCAAGTAACTGAACTGGAGCTGAGCCTATGCGATCCCGGACTCATCGCGAGCGCCTTCGCGAGATCCCTGTTGATACGGGCCCCCGGGCCGTAATGCGCGCTGCTCCCGGGCACACCGAGGAGTTCAAAGCGCTCGTAGAGAAAGCCAACGGTGCGGTCGGGTACACGGCATCGTTCAACCTCGGGGTCTCCACCTCCCTGATGAACGTCTTTCATCTGGTGTACCGGGGGATCGGGATCATCGATCCTGCATACGACCAAGTGATCGTATCCTTGTCCGTACCCCTCCTCACAGGCCACAAGGCTGGCGGGCGCATCATCTCGGAATTGGGGCTACATCCGCCCTACAAATACCCACTGCCCGTCAGCGCCCTCTGCTCCGTAGTCCCCATCGAGGACATCGTCGAACTGCGCACCCTAGGAGCCCTACCGATATGGTCACCGAAGGCAACTTCTTGAGGCTGGACTACAGCAAGATCGTACCAGAGGGTCCAACCCCCTTCATGATCGACATCCGCGACGACTTTGTCGCCCGGGCCTACATACCGAAGCAGCCCCCTATAGAGCTGCCTAACCTCACGCTGCTCCCCACACTGGCCATCCTGCTGGGGGATAACTGGTTCAAGATCACACCATTGATGCAGCGCACCATTCGCCCTTATATGACCCCTGCAGTGGGCATGCAGCAGAGCGCTCCGCACAGGTCAGTGTGCAACTTCCGGGGCGATAAGGCGGTTAGCCCGCCCTTCATTCATGATTACGGCCTCAACTCACGCCGTATAGTCCTTGATGAGACCCTCGCGAAATCTCAATTCCTGCGAGTGGACTGGCCCAATCTGGTCAGGCTGCTCGTTCCCCCCGAAATCCCTCTCGACAACGACTGCTTCCTGCCCATGGACTCGATCACCTTCAAGGGGCCATGGCTGGGCGTAGATCTCAGCACCAAGCACCTAGTGCTGAGGCTCAGCTGCCGCTGGCCCAAGATATTGCTGGTGCTGTTCAACAAGCTGCATCGAGGGATGGCCGTGCCCCTGCCGGTGTATGAAGCAGCGCTCGGCCGTCAGATCACGACGCAGCTGCGAGTCTTTGGGGTCTTGAAGCCATGACACAAGTTAAAGTGGGGAAGTTCGGATTTGAAGTCGTCTACCGCTACGGAACAGACGAGTGTACCGCGGTGGGGTTCCCTGTATGGCTTGGTCAACCTGATAGTGATGTGGACTTCGTATACTGGGGCCTGCACTCGCACGACCAGCAGCACTTCACTGTACCCTACAAGGCGCTCAGTAAAGAGCTACAGCAGCTACTGTGCGAGCGCGCACAGCCATTCACCATAAACGTCGAGGCCCTGCAAATCCTGTTGGGCCTGCCCGTACTGCCCCGTGATCCACAGGACGGCTATCGACGCGAGCTGGAAGGTCGGCTAGACCGGCTAGGGTCAAGGATGCTGCGTGATGTGTTGTATCAGGTCACGCTGGATCGGCTCAACGCCATCAAAAACCCGGTGTACCTGAAGCCGGCGGAAGATCCGGAAGAGCTGGCATGGCTACTGCTGTCAGGCGTAATCTCCCCAAGGAGGGTGGTATGAGCGAATACGTCCCCATATCGTTCGGCGTGAATCAGTACGGCATGACCGCCACGTATAGCTGCAATGGTACCCCCCCCACTGAGGTAACCGTACGCCCTGCATGGATGGGCCGACCGTACGGCGAAGTGGCCCTACGGTGGTGGCCGGTAGGCGAATACATCCAGCAGACGTGGTACGTACAGTGGGACGACCTGCCGGAGAATGTCCAGACGTTCCTGAAACAAAGCCCGCAGGCGGTGTATGTGCATGTTCCTGCTCTGGAGCAGCTACTGGGCTTTAAGCTGAATCGCCGCACGGTCAAGCAGAAACGCTGTTTGAAGCTACTGGAAGAGTCCGGCTCGGATCTGCTGGCCAAGATAGTCGAGGCCAAGTCATGGGAGCGTCTGCGCATCCGACCAATATGGATTAAGCCATATGAGTGCGCCGACGAGCTGGCGTGGCTCATGACCCTGAAGGTGCTCCATGTCACGAATCCTTATTTCGAATGATCAGCTGCTGGCAAACGGACAGCTGCTCTATACCGACGACGAGGACCCATTCATCGACGACCTGAAACTGGATGTCGAATGGGATGGCGGGGACTGGGCGAACGTAAAACCAAGCCTGTCTGCCCCTGATCGCTGGGTCGGTACGCCGGCCACATCAATCATACGTGACCGCCTATCGAAGACGGTGATTAAGGGTCGGTTCACGTTCAACCTGAACCGCCGTCAATTGAAGACGCTGTTTCCTTTCGAGGTTGAACGGACGTTCTACGTACAAATCCCTCCACAAACGCGCCAACTGATCACTGATATGAACAGTACGATGCTCAATCGCATCATGTATGGGCATAGTGGCGAAACGGTCCTGCGAGGGATTGGACACTGGTACCCGAGTACGGACAGCAAGACCGAGTTTGATCAGCTCAAGCTAATGGGGATTATCCTATGAATCAGGTATACCTCGTGACAGCCAACCTGTACCGATGGCTGGTAGGCCAGTCATGCGAACGGCAGTTGAGCGGCGCGGTGTTCAACCGGTTCTACCCAAAGCATGAGTTGTCACTGCTCGGATTCTCTACTCAACACCAGCCGGTGTTCGTGTTCAGCCCGTCGCCGGAGATCACCGCATTGGTGATCTTGCTGGGTATGAACTCTCGATTACCCGAGGATGTAGTACGCACAGCGATTGGTGAAGATCTCTACAGTACGCTGTATTTTAGCGGCGTAATCAGCGGAGTTACGGAAGATGGCGAGGATGATGGTACGGTACCGGATCAAATCCGACGCTGTACAGGACTTCATGTTACAGGTGCCTACGGCGGACCAGTCGTTGTTGGAGCGTGAGATCGTGGCCCTGCACCGGCGCAGGAACAAGTTCTACCGTAGAAGCGCCACTGCCTACCAAGACCCCGTGTACCCCCTCATCGCTATAGGACTTCTCAGCAATGAAGATGATTGAGCTGCGTGACAAATACATCGACAATATGCCCTCCGAGGATCTGATCCGAATGTATCAGGCCACCCACTTCCGCAAGGGCTACCCCAGCCCTGCTGAGTTGGTGTCTTACGGGCTGCCCGGCGAATGGCCCGAAGACGGTGTGGGCTACATGAATCTGAGTTCCATGGCCCACCGCCAGCTCGCCATCCGAATTCGGGCGGGCCTACCCGACCTGTCGCTGGAAGCAGTACACCGCGCAGTGTATGGACTCATCAAAGGTACGACTTGTGAAGCTTAATGCCGCAGCGGTCATCCGCTATGTCACTGATGGGGCGGTGCAGCCTGTAGGAGATACCTTCATCTCCTACGACGAAGCCAATGGTGTGTACCGGTATTACGACAACACCGGCAGGCACTTCTTCCCTGAGGAAGTAGAGTCGGCACTCAGCCTTGAAGACTACGAGCTGCTGGAAGCAGCTACAACGCAAGACACCGAGTATCTGCTGCTGCATCTCGAAAGGCTGAAGCCCTCGGGCCTGCTGGAGCCTGAAGACGATATCGGTCTGCGCCCCGAACCCGACTGGATCGCCGACCAGATGCGAGAGTTCAACATCGATGTGAGTACCTCCGACCCCCTCGACTACGAACTGCTCGGCGACATGCTCCGTGCACTGGCGGCTGCACTGCCGCATCTGCAGACCATGGTCAGTGCTGAATCTACGCGAGAGCAGCTGCTCAAAGCGTATTCTGAACTGCGGACTGCGTACACGGTATGGCGATAAAGCTTGTAAACAATCGTGTCCTCATGCGCAATCTACGCGAAGATACTGGACTCTCGATGCGCGCAGTTGAGCGCCAAACGAGGATAGATCGGCACACGTTGCGTCGACTTGAGCATGAGCACTTCCATCCGGACCTCGATGTGATCGAACGGCTCGGTCGGTTCTACAAGGTGAACCCGATTGACCTGCTGATCACTCTGGAGCTATGATGGCCTCCCCCGGACAACAACACTTCTGCTGAAGGAACAGGATTCATGAAGCTGGTTTTCCTGACGAGCCCCTACCCGTGGGTGAAGGATGCTGACGGTCAGTACCCCTACAATAAAGAATGGACCAGCCATGAACGCGATGTCAACTCTCTGGCCGACTTCGCGACCGTAATCGATGAAGCAGCCAAGGCCGGTGGCTGCCTCCTGAAGGGCCTCGTTGAGCGCCCGCTGCAAGCTGAGTCTCGCCAAGGAGCTACCAATCCTGATACCCCGACCGAGTGGCTCTGCTTCGATATCGACGGCATCATCGGAGCAGATGTGCCGTCGGTAATGGCGAAGCTCGGGTTCAAGGATGTAAACTACCTTTACCAGCTGAGTGCTTCCCATGGCAAAAAACACGGCAAGGTCTGCGCCCATGTGTTCATGCTGCTGGATCGCCCGGTAGATCCGAAGGCGATCAAAGACTGGCTCACAGACCTGAACCTGACCAAGCTGGACGATGAGGTCACTCTGGCCAAATCCGGCGCCGCGCTCATCTTCCCGCTGGACGTGTCGGCTTGCCAAAACGATAAGCAAATCGCTTGCGCCCATGGTCAGCCTGCGATCATCATTGGCGGACATGCCCTCGAGCGCATGCCCGCCAACCGGATCAAAGCCGGTAAAACCTCCCGCTACGTCAAGAAGATCAACGAACTCCGTACACTTGCGGGTCTTTCGGATGTCCGTCAGGTCACTCGTAACGCAGCAGGCACCGAAGTCGCCGCCCATGTACAACCGATCCCGCTCTGCGACATCAAGGAAGAGCGAGGGTTCGTCTACTTCGACATCGGCGGCAACGGACGCTGGAGCTACTACCATCCTGAAGACAACCCCAAATTCATCCGCAACTTCAAGGGTGAGCCTCTCTACCTGACCTCCGAGCTGTTCCCGGACTACTGGAAAGCCCGGGTGAGTAGCGGAGAGATCGAGACTGAGCAGGCCGAAGAGCAAGACCCTGAAGGGGAACTGCCTGAGCCCTTCGCCTTCTACGCTCACAACCTTGGCGGTTCACTGCATCTCGGCTTCCGTAACAGGAAGTCTGGTGTGGTAGAGGACATCAGCAAGCAGAGTGGTGTGAACGCCTACAAGTCGGTCATGGCTGCTTATGGACTGGAGCCCCTGAAGCCGGAAGAGATCCCGACTGTCAATGTGGTGTACAACCCCACAATGGCTTCGGGCTACTCCCTGAGCAACGGCTCGGCGATCGGCAAGGTGAATACCTTCCGTGCCTCCGAAGCCATGCTGATGGAGTCCTCCTCCAAGCAGCGGGCTTCTGAGTCGACTCTGGCTGAAGTACGCCGTGACGCGCCACAGATCGGGCACCTGCTGAACCACGTCATGAACGGTCACACGGAATGCCAAGTTCACTTCCTGAACTGGCTGGCCTACCTGCTGCAGGTACGCCGCAAGATCGGTGTGGCATGGCTTCTGACCGGCGCCCATGGTACTGGTAAGAACACGCTGGCTGAGCATGTGGTAGGTGCACTAGTCGGCCGGGAGAACTGGAATACGCTGCAGGCCGAAAACCTCGAGGATCAGTTCAACGGGTACATGGCCGACAAGATGTTCACGCTGATCGATGAGGCAGACTTCCGCTCAAAAGCGGCGGGTAAACCCCATCTGATCAACCAGCTCAAGGCTATGATCACCAGCGAGAACTATGCGGTTCGGCGCATGCAAGTGGCGGTCGGGAAGGAGGACAGCTGGAACGCCTTCTTCATCAACTCCAATGAGGAGTTTCCGATCCCCATCGCACTGACTGATCGCCGGTTCAACATCCCACCCTATCAACCTGAACCTATCCGGTACACCGAAGTGGAACTCAAGAAGATAGCCGAGGAACTGATGAAGTTCGCGAAGGTCATTGCATCCATTGCTCCGGACGAGGCCAAGGCGAAGAGCGTGATCATGACGCAACAGCGCGAGAAGGCGAACGAAGTAACGACTTCGATTTACGACCAAATGATGCACTCCCTGAAACAGGGTGACATCAAGCGGTGGCTGGATCTGCTGCCGCCGCCCCCGAAATCGGATGAGCCGGCTTCACTCGCGGAAGCCGTTGTACTTGACCGAGCACGCAAAGCACTGACTCGACTGTTCGATCCCGCCTCGTCGTACCTCGGCACCGCGGATATCAAGTCCGTATGGGTCGCGATCAACGGTAACTCTCACATGACATCGACGCCGGCGATCTTCCAGCGCACGCTGCGAAGCGAGAGCTTGGAAGTCGAGTTCCAGCGCTACTTCGGTGGATGGGAGCAGGTGCTGGTTCAACGACGCAAAGCCTACTCCCCCAGCGAGTGGGAGCAGATCAACGGCATTCTGGAGATGTGGAAATGAAAGTGACCCGTCCCTACGCTCTGCTGTACTATCGCGCGCTGACCTACGGGGAGCACGAGATCGACCGCAGCTGTGACCTGCTGCGGATCGCAGACCGAGCCGAGAACACCGCCATGCTAGACGAGGTGGTGCTCGGCGTCGATCCGAAGCTCACAGCCCACCGGCGAGCAATCGCCAAGGCGGTCCGCTCCGGCGTGAACGCCACCACCATGCTGACCTGCAACTACCAGCATCTGCAGGAGCTGTACGGCAGCATGGAAATCCCCCCACACCCCCAGCGCCTGTGCTGGGGCCACACCCTGACTGACGAGGAGCCTGAAGATGGTGATGCAGCTGAACGAGCCACAACTGGCGGCGTACGCGGCAAATCTAAAAAGCATCCTGTGCCGCAGTACCTTATGGCGGGAGCTGGAGAAATTCAAAGCCGTTCCGAACGTCAGGGAAGCGATCCTCAAGGAACTGGACCTGCGCAAGGACCAGAAGCATCTGACTACTCCGTGCCCATGACCTTCCAATGAAAGTCACCTTCAAGCGACTGCACCCCTATGCACAACTCCCAGTACGAGCGACCGACGGCGCAGCCGGCTAC
>ERZ1699246.8-NODE-8-length-51609-cov-4.034012_pt1 | contig 51609 bp, 49 predicted proteins | sample MGYA00581528_ERZ1699246 | MGnify/ENA primary metagenome ERZ1699246 (study PRJEB42319, sample SAMD00040303) | human oral metagenome | material: saliva | host: Homo sapiens | study: EMG produced TPA metagenomics assembly of PRJDB4115 data set (Metgenomic analysis of... | reverse complement strand
CAGCCCCACTTCGGTGTGGGCGCTGTCGGCCAGGCTGTCGGGCAGCAGGTTGTCCAGCCACTCGCTCGCACCGCCCAAGAGCATGGACAGGATTTCGAGCGCACCGAGCAGCAGCATCAGAGCCAGGGCAATGCCGAAGATTTCGGTTTCGGGGGCGTTGATAAGGTTCCACATAGGCGGGGCTTTCGGTTGGGGGTTTCAGACGGCCTTTTGGGGTTGCGTAGGTTGGGTTGTAAACCCAACATGAGGCAGATAATTTAACAATTTTGTTGGGTCAAGACCCAACCTACACTTGCTTCAATAGGATATTCAGCATGGAAAATACCAAATACCCTAACAACCTTCTTCCTATTGGGTTTGTTTTTACTACTTTTATAATTTGCGTATTCATTGTTATTGCAATAATAACAATAACAAATTTTGAATGGCTAAAAGAAGCATGCAGCTGGATTATTAATAACAATAAGGATACATTTAAGATTATTAGCATAATTATTTTATTTTTATCACTTTTTCTCTACCCAAAATTAGCAGGGAGTGGAATGCGTAACAATACTAATAAAGAAGTCCTGGATTTTTTGAAATTATCGTACACAATAGAAAACAATTACATATACATTAAAAAAGATTTTAATTATTGGTTTGAATGTGTTGAAAAAATAACTGTATTGATTGCCATGGTTAGCATTTATTTAACTATTGCTCGTTTTTTTTTCTACTGATGATTTTATTAAAGGAATTGTATCGATAATATCAATATTAATTATGCCGATACTAATAGCCTTTATGTATTCTCATTACTCTATGAAAATACTTCTATCATTAATTTGGACAAAGTACCCACCAATATATGACACAAATAAAAAACTTATCTTTTCATTTAAGAAAAAAATTAAAATTATTTATCGGCGAAAAGGATTAAAGGCAGTCATATGTTTCTTTAAAAACGAAGTATGTAAGCCGCTATCTTATATTTTCCCTGTCGCTTTTATTTCAACAGTCATGATTTTCTATTTCCCCATAATCATTGGTGTTCAAATGGCACCAACTAAACAAGAACCACTTGAATACTGTCAAATTAAAAATTTGCCACCTCAAACGCAAAACCACTGTAAAGAAAAAAAGTAACCTTTTAAAAATAAGGAAATCCCCATGCCTAAACGTACCGACCTAAAATCCATCCTTATCATCGGCGCCGGCCCTATCGTTATCGGTCAGGCCTGCGAATTTGACTATTCGGGCGCACAGGCCTGTAAGGCTTTGCGTGAAGAAGGCTATAAAGTCATTCTGGTGAATTCCAACCCCGCCACCATCATGACCGACCCTGAAATGGCCGATGTTACCTACATCGAGCCGATTATGTGGCAGACGGTAGAGAAGATTATCGCCAAAGAGCGTCCTGACGCGATTCTGCCTACCATGGGCGGTCAGACCGCGCTGAACTGTGCGCTGGATTTGGCGCGCAACGGTGTGCTGGCAAAATACAATGTCGAGCTGATTGGCGCAACCGAAGATGCCATCGATAAAGCCGAAGACCGTGGCCGCTTTAAAGAAGCGATGGAAAAAATCGGCCTCTCCTGCCCGAAATCTTTTGTCTGCCATACCATGAACGAAGCTTTGGCGGCGCAAGAACAGGTCGGCTTCCCGACGCTGATTCGTCCGTCTTTCACAATGGGCGGTTCGGGCGGCGGCATTGCCTACAACAAAGATGAGTTTTTGGCGATTTGCGAACGCGGTTTTGATGCGTCGCCTACGCATGAATTGCTGATTGAGCAGTCCGTTCTCGGCTGGAAAGAGTACGAGATGGAGGTGGTGCGCGATAAAAACGACAACTGCATCATTATCTGCTCGATTGAAAACTTCGACCCAATGGGCGTGCATACCGGCGACTCCATCACTGTTGCACCTGCACAAACATTGACGGACAAAGAATACCAAATCATGCGTAATGCTTCGTTGGCAGTATTGCGCGAAATCGGCGTGGATACCGGCGGCTCAAACGTTCAGTTTGCCGTAAACCCTGAAAACGGCGAGATGATTGTCATTGAGATGAACCCGCGCGTGAGCCGTTCGTCCGCTCTGGCTTCCAAAGCAACGGGCTTCCCGATTGCGAAGGTGGCGGCGAAGCTGGCGGTCGGCTTTACGCTGGACGAGTTGCGCAACGACATTACCGGCGGCCGCACGCCTGCATCGTTCGAGCCTTCCATCGACTATGTCGTGACCAAAATCCCGCGTTTCGCATTTGAAAAATTCCCTGCCGCAGACGACCGCCTGACCACGCAGATGAAATCGGTGGGCGAAGTGATGGCGATGGGTCGCACGATTCAGGAAAGCTTCCAAAAAGCCCTGCGCGGTTTGGAAACCGGCTTGTGCGGCTTCAACCCACGCAGCGAAGACAAAGCGGAAATCCGCCGCGAACTGGCCAACCCAGGCCCTGAGCGTATGCTGTTTGTAGCCGATGCGTTCCGCGCAGGCTTCACACTGGAAGAAATCCACGAAATCTGCGCCATCGACCCTTGGTTCTTAGCGCAAATCGAAGACTTGGTGAAAGAAGAAAAATCGGTTTCAGACGGCCAGTTGCAAGACTTGGATTACGCCGCTTTACGCCGTCTGAAACGCAAAGGCTTCTCTGACAAACGTTTGGCACAATTGTTGAACGTAAGCGAAAAAGAAGTCCGCGAACACCGCTACGCGCTGAACCTGCACCCGGTTTACAAACGCGTCGACACCTGCGCCGCCGAGTTTGCCACCGAAACCGCCTACCTCTACTCCACTTACGAAGAAGAATGCGAATCCCGTCCTTCCGACCGTAAAAAAGTGATGATTCTCGGCGGCGGTCCAAACCGTATCGGCCAAGGTATCGAATTTGACTACTGCTGCGTTCACGCCGCGCTCGCCCTGCGCGAATCTGGTTTTGAAACCATCATGATCAACTGCAACCCAGAAACCGTATCTACCGACTTCGACACCAGCGACCGCCTGTACTTTGAGCCGCTGACTTTAGAAGACGTATTGGAAATCGTCCGCACCGAAAACCCATGGGGCGTGATTGTTCATTACGGCGGCCAAACCCCGCTCAAACTTGCCAATGCCTTGGTGGCAAACGGCGTGAACATCATCGGTACATCTGCCGACAGCATCGACGCCGCCGAAGACCGCGAACGCTTCCAAAAAGTGTTGAACGACTTAGGCCTGCGTCAACCACCTAACCGCATCGCCCACAACGAAGAAGAAGCCCTCGTTAAAGCCGAAGAAATCGGTTATCCGTTGGTTGTCCGTCCTTCTTACGTACTCGGCGGCCGCGCCATGCAGATTGTTCACTCTGCCGAAGAGTTGCAAAAATACATGCGCGAAGCCGTACAAGTTTCCGAAGACAGCCCTGTATTGCTCGACTTCTTCTTGAACAACGCCATCGAAGTGGACGTAGACTGCGTTTCAGACGGCCAAGACGTCGTGATCGGCGGCATTATGCAACACGTCGAACAAGCAGGTATCCACTCCGGCGACTCCGGCTGTTCATTGCCTCCATACTCATTGGATGAAGAAATTCAAGATGAAATCCGCCGTCAAACCAAAGCCATGGCATACGCACTGGGCGTGGTCGGCTTGATGAACGTACAGTTTGCCGTACAAGATGGCGTGGTCTTCGTACTGGAAGTGAACCCACGCGCCAGCCGTACCGTACCGTTCGTATCCAAAGCCACCGGCGTACCGCTCGCCAAAGTCGGCGCACGCGTGATGGCAGGCATTTCGCTGAAAGAGCAAGGCGTAGAAAAAGAAGTCATCCCGGACTTCTACGCCGTTAAAGAAGCCGTGTTCCCATTCATTAAATTCCCGGGTGTGGACACCATTCTCGGCCCTGAAATGCGCTCTACCGGCGAAGTCATGGGCGTAGGCGCAAGCTTCGGCGAAGCCTACTTCAAAGCCCAACTCGGCGCTGGCGAACGCTTGAGCACAACCGGCAAAGTGTTCCTCGCCGTACGCGACGAAGACAAACCGCTCATCGTCAAAACCGCACAAAACTTCCAAGCACTCGGCTATGGTGTCTGCGCCACACGTGGTACCGCCGAATACTTGAAAGAACACGGCATCATCGTGCAAGCGGTCAACAAAGTACAGGAAGGCCGCCCACACATCGTGGACGCAATTAAAAACGGCGAAATCGCACTGGTGGTCAACACCGTCGGCAGCACAGTACAATCTGTTACCGACAGCCACAGCATCCGCCGCACCTCCCTCACCCAACGCGTACCGCAATACACCACCATCGCCGGCGGCGAAGCCATGAGCGAAGGCGCAAAAAGCCGCGAGCACTTAGGCGTATACAGCGTACAGGAATTGCATGGTCGTCTGAAAAACAAAGCCTAATCAATCCTATCGGATTTAAATAGCTAAAAAGGCCGTCTGAAACCTGATTGCTCAGTTTCAGACGGCCTTTCTGTAAAAATAAGGAAAACGTAATGAAACAAACTATTCAAGAAAAACTGACTCAAATTTCACTTGCCGAACCACTGCATTTTCTGCTGGCGGCGGAGAGCGGAAGCCGCGCATGGGGCTTTGCTTCGCCCGACAGCGATTATGATGTTCGCGCCATTTATATCCGTCCGCAGGAACATTATCTGCAAATCGACGAAGCAAAAGATACGTTTGAATTTATTGAAAACCAATGGTTTGACGTAGGCGGCTGGGACATCCGCAAGGCTTTGCGCCTGTTGAGAAAAAGCAATGCCGTATTGCTGGAATGGTTGCGTTCGCCGATTGTTTATACACAAGATGAGGCATTCATAGGCCGTCTGAACGAACTTGCGCCCCAATACGTCCAAGCCGCTGCGTTGTTGCACCATTATCGCGGTATCGCCGGCAATGCATTGAAAGCCATGAATTTAGCGCAGCCGATTAAATTGAAGAAATGGTTTTACGTCTTACGTCCTTTATTGGCGGCACGCTGGGCAGTGAAACAAGGCGGTATTCCGCCAATGACTTTGGTTGAGTTGATGAATGAATGGCAAACCGATTGTGCTACCCAAATTACTGATCTGGTTGCATTAAAAGCAGAGCAGAACGAAAGTTATCTGCACACATTATCGCCAGAGCTGCAAAAGCTGACTGTTGACCTATATAACGAAGTTTCTGCCTTATCTGCCCCTGCTACCGAACCTGCCGATAGCGGGCCTTTGAACGAATTGTTCCGCTCCACTTTGGCAACCATTTATCCGTAAAAGGCCGTCTGAATATGCTGACCCTCGAAGACTTGCACACGCAAAATCTGATTCTGCTTGAAGCCGTGTCCGGCAGCCGCGCCTACGGTTTGGCAACGCCCGAGTCCGATACCGACATCAAAGGCGTGTTTTACCTGCCCAAATCCATGTTTTACGGCATGGAATACATCCCGCAAATCAGCAATGAAACCAACGATATTGTATATTACGAACTGGGACGGTTTATCGAATTGCTGCTGCAAAGCAATCCGAACACGCTGGAGCTGCTGGCCTCCCCCTCTGACTGTGTGCGATACCGTTCGCCATTGATGGATGCGTTCAAAACCGAATGGTTTATCTCCAAAACCTGCCAGCAAAGTTTTGCAGGCTATGCCTACGGACAAATCAAAAAAGCACGGGGATTGAATAAAAAAATCAGCAATCCGATGCCGTCTGAAAAGAAAAGCATCCTTGATTTCTGCCACATCATAGAAGGCAGGCAAACCGTACCGTTACAGTACTGGCTTGCACAACGCGGAATGGAGCAAAGGCGTGTAGGCTTAATCAAAATAGCCCACGCCCGAGAACTTTATGCGCTGTTTTACGATGCCGACGGCACACTTGGCTACCACGGTATTGCACCCAAACCCGAAGCCACAACGCTTTCACTCAGCACCATTCCAGAAGGTGAATCACCGCTTGCCCATCTGTCCTTCAACCAAGACGGATACAGCAGCTACTGCCGCGAATATGTCTCTTATCAACAATGGCTGTCAGAACGCAACGAAACGCGCTATCAAGGCACGCAGGCGCACGGCCAAGGTTACGATGCAAAAAATATGATGCATACCTTCCGCCTGCTTGAAACCGCGCGCGATATTGCCCTTCATGGCGAAATCCGTCCACGCCGTCCCAATCGTGACGAATTGCTGGCCATCAAGCATGGTTCTTTCCCTTACAATGAACTGTTGGTGCGTGCAGAAACCTTGATTAACGAAGTAGAAAATTTGTTCGCCCAGTCCGATCTGCCGGAAGCTGTAAACAGCAGTTTGGCAATCAATACACTTGTTGAAATCCGAACTAAGATTTACGGATAAGAGAATCAAAAACAGAGGTCGTCTGAAATTATGTGTTTCCGCTTTTCAGACGGCCTTTTCATATTTCAAATTCCAACCGTCTGTCCATCAAAACAACCTTTTCTGCCATCTCCAAACAAGCAATAGCAACATGAAATATAATTTCGTTATTGATTGGATTCATACGACAAAATTGTTGTTTTTTCATCATAATCCAAAAATATCGAGTTTAACGCCTATTCTCCTTGCTTTATAATGGCCGTTTGAAATAAAAATACAATTAAAGCAAAAGCATGTCTTTGCAACTTAAGCAGATTTGCATAATTAATCATATGCTTTAATCATAATAATGATAAAATAATACGGCTTTCCTCTAAATTAAAGGGAAAACTGCACAAGAAACGGAAAATAAAATGAGTGTCGGATTATTGCGTGTTTTGGTTCAAAGCCAGACCATCTCAAATCAACAAGCGGAACATTACAACAGCCTTTTACAATCGGGCAAAGAAATCCTGCCCAAACTGTTTTCAGACGGCATCATCTCCCCTAAAGCTCTGGGAGAGTTAGTCGCGCGCGTATTCAGCTATCCCCTTTTGGATTTGCGCTACTACCCGCGCAATAATGTAGTCAGCGACATTCTGACGGAAGAGCAAATGGTGCAAAACCGTTGCATTCCGATTTTCAAACGCGGACGCAAGGTTTATTTCGCCGTATCCGATCCGACCCAAATCCAAAACTTCCAAAAAATCGCTTTTGCTTCAGGTTTAAGTGTCGACTTGGTCGTAGTTCCCGACGACCAGCTCAGCTCATTACTGGAATGGCTGGGTCAACGTTCGACCACCATTCTGAAAGAAATCAACGACGAACATGAAGCAACGCAGCAATCTCAATCGCTTTATATCGACAATGAAGAAGCTGAAGACGGCCCTATCCCCCGTTTCATCCACAAAACCTTATCCGATGCCCTGAACGCGGGTGCATCGGATATCCACTTTGAATTCTACGAACAAATGGCGCGCGTTCGTTTCCGTGTGGACGGACAATTGCGCGAAGTCGTACAGCCGCCTGTCGCCGTGCGCGGCCAGTTGGCATCGCGCATCAAAGTGATGGCGCGTTTGGATATTTCCGAAAAACGTATTCCGCAAGACGGTAGAATTCAAATTGCCTTCCATAAACACGGCCGTCCGATTGACTTCCGTGTCAGCACTTTGCCGACATTGTTTGGCGAAAAAGTGGTGATGCGTATCCTAAATTCCGATGGTACATCGCTCAATATCGACCAGCTCGGTTTAGAGCCTTTCCAAAAAGAAATGCTGTTGGAAGCCATCAACCGCCCTTACGGCATGGTATTGGTTACCGGCCCGACAGGTTCAGGCAAAACCGTTTCGCTCTATACCTGCCTGAGTATTTTGAACACGGAAGATGTGAACATTTCAACAGCAGAAGATCCGGCCGAGATTAACCTGCCGGGCGTCAACCAAGTCAACGTCAATGAGAAACAAGGTCTGACGTTTGCCGCCGCACTCCGGTCCTTCTTACGTCAAGATCCTGATATTATTATGGTCGGTGAGATTCGTGACTTAGAAACCGCCGACATTGCCATTAAAGCCGCCCAAACCGGCCACATGGTTTTCTCTACCCTGCATACCAATAATGCACCGGCCACGCTGTCCCGCCTTTTGAACATGGGCGTAGCGCCTTTCAATATCGCCAGCTCGGTCAGCCTGATTATGGCGCAAAGGCTGTTGCGCAGACTGTGTCCAAACTGCAAACGCGAAGTTGAACGCCCGCCGGTTCCGGCATTGAAAAAAGCCGGCTTTACCGATGCGGACTTGGCTCAAGATTGGAAACTCTACCGCCCGGTTGGCTGCGACAGCTGCCGCGGCAAAGGCTTTAAAGGCCGCGTCGGCATTTATGAAGTCATGCCGGTCAGCGATGAAATGCAAAAAGTCATTATGAACAACGGTACGGAAGTTGATATCATGAACATGGCCTATCAGGAAGGCATGGTAGACTTGCGTCGTGCCGGCCTCATGAAAGTCATGCAAGGCCTGACCTCGTTGGAAGAAGTGACTGCTCATACCAATGACTAAACTGCCATATTTTCGAAAATTAAAATAAAGCGGCACGGGGAAACAGTCCGCTTTATTTCTTACTAACAAGGGATAACTCATGGCTCAAGCAGAGCAAAAAAGAAGTCTGTTCGGCTCAAGAAGCAAAGGCAAGCGTTTTACATTTGAAGGAAAAAATACCGAGACCGAACGTCTTGTCCGTGGTGAAGTAGTTGCCAAAGACGAAGAAGAGGCACGCAAAAAACTCCAACGCAGAGGCATTCGCCCTTTGCGCATCAGCAAAGTCAAAACCGCACGCAAACGCCGTATTACCCAAGAAGACATTACAGTATTCACCCGCCAACTGGCAACGATGATGAAGGCAGGCTTACCGCTGATGCAGGCTTTTGAAATCGTTGCGCGCGGCCACTCCAATCCGAGCATGACAGAAATGCTGATGCAGGTTCGCTCCGATGTCGAACAAGGTAGCGCATTGGGGAAATCGTTCTCCAAATATCCAAAATATTTCGACCGTTTCTATTGCAATCTGGTCAGCGCAGGCGAGTCCGGCGGCGTACTGGAAAGCCTATTGGACAAACTGGCTGTCTATAAAGAAAAAACGCAAGCCATTAAGAAAAAGGTTAAAACCGCACTGACCTACCCGATTGCTATTATCGTGGTGGCGATTGCGCTTATCTTCATCATGATGATGTTTGTACTGCCTGCCTTTAAAGAAGTTTATGCCAATATGGGTGCAGAGCTGCCAAGGCTTACCCAACTTGTCATGAGCTTGTCCGATTTATTCGTCGACTATGGCTGGATTATGATCATCCTTTTGATTGTTTCCGCCTTCGGCCTGTACAAACTCCATGAAAAATCGCCTACCTTCCAAAAACGAATCGATGCTTTGATTTTGAGACTGCCTGTTTTTGGGACCATCGTCCGTAAAGCAACCATCGCCCGTTGGGCGCGTACGACTTCCACCCTCTTCGCAGCCGGCGTTCCTTTGGTGGAAGTATTAGATTCAGTTGCAGGCGCATCCGGCAATATTCTCTATGAAGAAGCCACTCAAGACATCCGCGCCAAGGTAACCCAAGGTCTGTCGCTGACATCCAGTATGCAAAGTACAGATATGTTCCCCAATATGGTGATCCAAATGGCGGCCATCGGCGAAGAATCAGGCTCTTTGGACGATATGCTGAACAAAGCAGCCGAATTCTACGAGGATGAAGTAGACAACTCCGTCTCCCGATTGTCTCACTTGATGGAGCCTATCATCATGGTGGTATTGGGTTCGCTCATCGGTATCTTGCTGATTGCCATGTATCTGCCGTTGTTTAACTTAGGTAATGTCGTAGGTTGATATGCTTGATAGTATTTACTCTGCTATCGACGCCCTCTCCGTTCTTGCGCCATTCGCTATTCCTTTAGCCGTTATTTTGGGATTACTGATTGGCAGCTTTCTAAACGTTGTCATTTATCGCACGCCGATAATGATGGAACGCGAATGGACACAATTTTCTAAAGAGCATTTGGGCATCGAGCTGACTGATGAAGAAAAACAGCCATTTAATCTGCGCAAACCGGATTCACGCTGCCCAAAATGCAAAAGCCCAATCAAACCTTGGCAAAACATCCCCATCCTCAGCTATGTTTTACTGGGCGGGAAATGCCACTCTTGCAAAACCGCGATCGGCATACGCTATCCGCTGATTGAGCTGCTGACAGGTGTCTTATTCGGTATTGTCGCGTGGCAATACGGCTGGTCATGGGCGACTATTGGCGGATTAGTTCTGACTGCCATATTGATTGCGCTGACCTTTATCGATGCCGATACACAATATTTGCCCGACAGCCTGACTCAGCCCCTAATTTGGATTGGCCTGCTGTTTAATCTGAATGACACATTCGTGCCCCTACATTCAGCCGTTTGGGGCGCAATCGCAGGCTATATGAGCCTTTATACTTTATGCACCGTCTATAAACTTCTGACCGGTAAAATCGGCATGGGCAATGGCGACTTCAAACTTTTGGCCGCACTCGGGGCATGGCTGGGCGTAGGAATTTTGCCTGTTCTGATCTTCATGGCTGCCTTAGTCGGACTGATGGGCGCACTCATTGCCCGCGTCGGTAAAGGTCAATATTTTGCTTTTGGTCCCAGCCTTGCTGTGGCAGGATGGATTATTTTGGTTGCCAATGCACCTATTACCCAACTGGTACAATGGTGGCTCGTACAATCAGGATTCCGATAATGACATTATGGATAGGCTTGACCGGCGGTATCGGTAGCGGCAAATCATCTATCGCCCAAATGTTTTCCGAACTTGGCGTACCCATTATCGATGCCGATGCCATCAGCCGCTCACTGACCGCTGAAAACGGCGAAGCCCTTCCTACCATCCGCCAGCTTTTCGGCGATGAGGTTTTTGATCATGAAGGCCGTCTGAATCGTATGGCTTTACGGGAAGAGGTTTTCAGACGGCCTCAATCCAAAAAACAACTGGAAAACCTGCTTCTGCCATTAATCTTAAACAAAATCCAACTGCAGAAACAACAACTTGCCTCCTCCACCTACGGGATTGTTGATGTACCGCTTTTGATTGAGAATCCGGCATTTAAAGCAGAGACCGACCGCATTTTGGTCGTAGATGTTCCAGAGTCCGTCCAAATCGAACGCGTACACCAACGCAATGGTTTTTCAGAAGAACAAACGCGTCAAATTATGGCCACCCAAGCTTCTCGAACTGACAGACTGCTGCATGCCGACGATGTATTGGACAATACCCATAGCATGGAAGAAGCAAAAATCAAGGTTGCCCGTTTGCATCAATACTATCAATCTATTGCACAAACTCTGAAAGAAACTGCATGACCGCTCCTGTTGTAAAATGTCCAACCTGCCACAAAGAAGTCGTTTGGAACACCGACAGCCCCTACCGCCCTTTCTGCAGCAAACGGTGCAAACTCATTGATTTAGGCGAATGGGCACAAGAAAAATACACCGTTTCTTCAAAAGACGACCCCTTTTCAGACCTGTTGGACGGCAAATAAACTGCGCCGCCTCCTTCAGCCTATCCAAAACAGGCTCAAAACAGTAAAATACCCTCTTTATTCCAACCTATTCCATCCACCATGCTCACCTTCCAACAAATTATTTTCAAATTACAAAACTACTGGGCAGACAAAGGCTGCACCGTTATCCAACCTTTCGATATGGAAGTCGGTGCCGGTACTTCGCATCCAGCCACCTGCCTGCGCGCATTAGGCCCAGAGCCTTGGTTTGCCGCTTACGTTCAACCCAGCCGCCGCCCCAAAGACGGCCGCTATGGCGACAACCCCAACCGCCTGCAACACTACTATCAATTCCAAGTTGCGCTCAAACCTGCGCCAGCCAATATTCAAGACCTATACCTCGACTCCCTGCGCGAATTGGGTATCGACCCTAAAGTACACGATATCCGCTTTGTCGAAGACGACTGGGAAAACCCTACTCTCGGCGCTTGGGGCTTGGGTTGGGAAGTTTGGCTCAACGGCATGGAAGTAACCCAATTCACCTACTTCCAACAAGTCGGCGGTATCGACTGCTCCCCTGTACTCGGTGAAATCACCTACGGTATTGAGCGTCTCGCCATGTATCTGCAAGGCGTGGAAAACGTATACGACCTCGTTTGGGCAAAAACCCTTGATGGCAACATCGTCACTTACGGCGACGTTTATCATCAAAACGAAGTCGAACAATCCACCTACAACTTCGAATACAGCGATGCCGATTGGCTCTTGCGCCAATTCAACGACTATGAAGAACAAGCCAAACGCCTGCTTGCAGTTGAAGACACCAGTCTTGCCCTGCCTGCTTACGAGCTTGTACTCAAAGCCGGCCACACGTTCAACCTCTTAGATGCACGCGGTGCCATTTCCGTTACCGAACGCGCAACCTACATTGGCCGTATTCGTGCACTGAGCCGCATCGTTGCTCAAAAATTCGTTGAAAGTCGCGAGAAACTGGGCTTCCCATTGCTTAAGAATCAATAAGCCCGCACATACTTATCACGCCGCCGCCCTTTGATATATTCAAGTGGCGGCGTTTCTATTTTCAGACGGCCTTAACGCCGATACCATCGCAAACACTTCCAGCCTGCTTTCAGGTAAAATAAGCCCTTTATTACATAAACCGTCTGAAAACATGAGTTCATCCTCTTCTAAAAAAATTCCTTTTTTCTTACTTTCCCTCGTTGCCATCATTCTTGACCAACTGAGCAAATGGGAAATCTTGAAACACTTTACCGAAGGCGAACGCCTCAATATCATTCCAGACTTCTTTGACCTGACTCTTGCCTATAATCCTGGCGCGGCATTCAGCTTTTTGGCCGACCAAGGCGGCTGGCAGAAATTCTTCTTTTTAGGTCTGGCAGTCGTTATCAGCCTGTATTTGGCCCGTGCTATCTGGCGTGATGAGTTTGGCCGCTGGGGCAAACTGGGGGCTGCCATGATTATCGGCGGCGCGATTGGCAATGTGGTTGACCGCCTGATTCACGGCCACGTTGTCGATTTTCTGCTTTTCTATTGGCAAAACTGGTTCTACCCTGCATTTAACATTGCCGACAGCTTTATCTGCGTTGGCGCAGTTTGCTTGGTAATAGATGGATTGCTGCACAAAAAAACACCTCCAAACGACACAAAGGCCGTCTGAAAACGGAACACACATGACTCAAAAAACCATTATCCTTGCCAATCCCCGCGGCTTCTGTGCCGGTGTTGACCGTGCCATCAGCATTGTTGAACGTGCACTCGAAGAATTCGGCGCGCCCATTTACGTCCGCCATGAGGTCGTTCACAACAAATTCGTCGTCGACAATCTGCGGGCAAAAGGTGCTGTCTTTGTCGATAACTTGGCGGATGTCCCAAAGGGCGCAACGCTGATTTACTCGGCTCACGGCGTATCCAAAGCCGTACAGGAAGAAGCGGCACAACGTGGTTTCCGCGTTTTTGATGCCACCTGCCCTTTGGTAACCAAAGTCCATAAAGAAGTAGCCCGCCTCGATGAGCAAGATTACGAAATTATCATGATCGGCCACAAAGGCCACGTCGAAGTAGAAGGCACGATGGGACAATTACCTCCGGGTAAAATGTTTCTGATTGAGACAGTGGAAGATGTGGCCGGACTGAACGTCAAAAATCCTGACAAACTTGCCTACGTCAGCCAAACCACCTTATCGGTAGACGAAACCAAAGACATCATTGCAGCTTTAAACCAACGCTTTCCCAATATCCGCAATCCGCACAAAGAAGACATCTGCTACGCTACAACCAACCGCCAAACTGCCGTTAAAGAATTGGCCGAAGAATGCGATATCGTAATTGTTGTCGGCTCGCCCAACTCTTCCAACAGCAACCGCTTGCGTGAAGTAGCCGCATTGCGCGGAGTTGATGCCTATATGGTCGATAATGCCTCCTATCTGAAAAAAGAATGGTTTGAAAACAAAACCAAGGTTGGTGTCACTGCCGGTGCATCCGCACCCGAAGTCTTGGTCCGAGAAGTCTTACAAACCATTCAAGACTGGGGACACGAGACCATACGCGAAGGAGAAGGCGCAGAAGAAAGCATTGTATTTGTCTTGCCCAAAGAGTTGCGTCGCGAGGGCGAAAACAAGCAAATCCTAAATAAAGGGTAAGTTTGTTATTTGCTTTATTTGAAAACTTAAGGCCGTCTGAAAATTTTCAGACGGCCTTAAGTTTATTTTACTAATAAAAAAACCTGCCCTTAAGGCAGGTCTTTTCATACATGATCCTGATTATTTCTCAGAAGTATGTTGCTGACGGCGCAAGATAGCAGGAATTTCAAAGTCATCCAGTACAGACTGGTTGCTGAAATCAGCCGCAGTGAGATTCATAGAACGGATATTGCGGTTGGTACGAACCAGGCTTTCAGCGCTGCTTTGGCTTTGAGCTTGAGGCGCTTCTTCCGCACCGCGTACCAATTGTTGGGTACGGGCAGCAGCGCGCAGTTGGTTGTCAGTACCGTTTTCTTTCAAGCCAGTAGCAATGATGGTAATACGGATAGCGTCTTCGCTCATGCTCTCGTCTTCGGCAGCACCAAATTTGCATTCCACTTCAGGGTGTGCATTTTGGTTGACGATACGCATAATTTCGTTGAACTCAGACATTTTCAGGCAACCGGGAGCAGTGGTAATGTTTACCAATACACCGCGTGCGCCATCCAAAGTAACGTTATCCAAGAGCGGGCTGGAGATAGCTTGATCGGTAGCCAAACGGGCACGATCGATACCTTGCGCGAAACCTGAACCCATCATGGCGATACCGCGATTGCTCATCACAGTTTTCACGTCGGCGAAGTCCAAGTTGATCATGTCGCTAGGGCAAGTCACCACTTCGGAAATACCGGCAACTGCGTCACGCAGTACATTGTCGGCAGCACGGAAAGCTTCGCGCATGGTCACGTCTTCGCCCAAAGCAGTCATCAATTTGTCGTTCGGGATAATAATCAGGGAATCGACGCGCTCTTTGAGTTGATCCAAACCTGCTTGAGCGATATGTACGCGTTTGCCTTCATAAGCAAACGGACGGGTTACAACCGCAACAGTCAGGATACCCATTTCTTTAGCGATTTCAGCCACAACAGGAGCAGAGCCGGTACCTGTACCGCCACCCATACCGGTAGTGATGAACAGCATGTTTGCACCGCGGATGGCATCTTCGATGGCTTCGCGATCTTCTTGGGCAGCGGCGCGGCCGATTTCAGGATTTGCACCGGCACCCAAACCGCGAGTCAGGTTTGTACCCAATTGAATGCGTTTAGCCGCATTGTTTTTAGCCAATGATTGCGCATCAGTATTGGCACTGATGAACTCAACACCATGAATAGTGTTGGCAACCATGTTGTTGATGGCATTACAGCCACCGCCGCCCAAACCGATAACTTTAATAACAGCAGGGCTCGTTGCTGATTCTGCTACGTCGTAAACAAATTCCATTCAATAATCCTCCGCGCCCCGCTTTATAAGGACGGTTCAAAAATAACTCATTATCCGTATTATATAAGAAGTATCCAGATACTGGCAAAAATCTTCTTACCACTCGGCTGTCGGCGTTATATTTTTACTACATTTTTTAACAGAAAATATACAAGTTTTAAATTACCCACTTGGCAATTATTTAAAACCGTTTAATTCCACTTAAATATTCAGGACAAACAGTTGCTACACAGTCCGCCCTGAAAACTTTTATCAGAAATTGTCTCTGAAGAATCTTTGGATTTTTTCCCACAGACCCATTTTTTTGCCTGAATCATTCAGGGCAATCGCACCGGTTCGGCTGGTTTGCTCACCCTCTTCGGCAGCATAGGCCGTCTGAAGCAGGCCAATCGCTGTTGAATAGCGTGGATTGCGGATACGCTCGGATACGCCGCCCATTTCTTGTGGAACACCGATACGCGCCGGCAGGTTGAATACTTCTTCCGCCAACTCAACAATACCGGTCAACATAGAAGCACCACCGGTCAAAACGATACCGGAAGTTAACACTTCTTCAGGGAACCCAGAGCGGCGCAATTCGTTCAGCGTCAATTCCAAAATTTCTTCTACGCGCGGACCGATGATTTCAGCCAATACACGGCGTGAAATTTGACGCGATTGACGGTCGCCAACGCTAGGGACTTCAATCATTTCATCCAAGCCGTCCATAGTCGGAATCGCGGCGCCGTAATGGATTTTGATGTATTCGGCTGCACTGTGCGGCGTACGCAAGGCTTGCGCCAAGTCTTTGGTAATCAAATCGCCGGCAACGGGAATAACCGCAGTATGGCGGATTGCGCCGTTGGTATAAACCGCGATGTCGGTCGTACCGCCACCGATATCGATGACACACACGCCCAAATCTTTTTCGTCTTCAGTCAAAACAGCATGACCGCTTGCCAAAGGCTGAAGCATGATTTGATCCATTTGCAAGCCGCAACGTTGGATACATTTTTGGATATTTTGCAAAGCAGTGTTCGCACCGGTAATGATGTGTACACGGGTATCCAAACGCACGCCGCTCATGCCGATAGGCTCTTTCACACCAGGTTGGTTGTCGATGATGTACTCTTGAACCACGGTATGCAAGATATTGTGATCAGGCGGAATATTGATGGCTTTGGCCGTTTCGATGGCACGATCGATGTCGGCTTGCGACACTTCGCCATCTTTAATTTTTACCACGCCTTGTGAATTCAGGCTGCGGATATGGTTACCGGCAATACCGGTGACGACGTGGGAAATTTTGGTATCTGCCATTAGCTCGGCATCTTCTACCGCCTGACGAATGGCTTGCGCAGTGGCATCAATGTTGGTCACCATACCTGCACGCAAACCGCGTGAAGGGCTTTGACCCAAGCCAACAATGTGGATTTCGTTATCTTCCCGAATCTCACCGATTAAGGCGATGACCTTGGACGTACCAATGTCTAAGGCACTGATATATTTATTTTGTTGTTGTTCCATAATTGCTCGTTCGCTATGTTGTCTGACTGACGGTTTGATTATTTTTGAAACAAGATTGCTTCACGTCTAATCGGCTATTCACTGTCGGAAGGGTTTTCAGACGGCCTGTAACGGACTGAAAAACCATCCTTATAACGCATATCGACATACTCGATACGACTTTGTTTTTTACGCAGCAGCGATGGCCAAATCTGGGCAAACTGCTGCAAACGTTTAATTTCGTTTTCACGCCCCAAACGCACGGTAATGCCGTTGTTCAATACAAGCAGCCATGCCGAACGCGGCGTGTAGATCAATTCTTTGATGGTCAGCTTCAACGGGCTCAAAATACCGGAAAAGTCCGCATAATGTTTGACCATGTCTTTACCCGTCCCCTGCTGCCCTTCAAATATAGGCAGGTCCTGTTTCAGGCTTGCGGCAAACACATTGCCCTTACTATCCACCAAGCCACCGGCGCGCCAGTGTGCAACCGGCACACGCTCGGTCAGGATAATTTCCACGGTTTCCGGAAAACGGCGGCGTACCATTGCCGAGTCAATCCAAGGCAACTCCTGAAAAGCGGCCTGCGCCGAATCAATATCGGCGCGGAACATATTACCCCTGATATGCTCTCGTGCAACGGTTTGCAATTCTTTGCTGGAAGCATATTTCAGCTTACCCTGAATGGCAATCTGTTTCACAGGGAAATATTTGGAATTGTAAAGCCAAGCTATGCCCGAACCTATCAGCAGAAAGGTCATCAGCACCAATAGCCGGCGGGTCAATCGACCCAGTGCGCCTGCATCATCCCACATGAGCGGTCTTCAAAATCTCAATACACAAATCAGCAAAATCCACGCCGGTATGGCCTGCAGATTTTGGCACCAAACTATGGCTGGTCATACCAGGCAAGGTATTGATTTCCAAGAGATACAGCTTACCGTCTGTATCTTTCAGAAAGTCCACGCGCGAACAGCCGTCCGCACCAATCGCCTGCGCGCCACGCACGGCCAGTTCGCGCATCAGGTTTTCCTCCGCCTCGCTCAAATCTTCCGACGGGCATTGATAAACCGTATCGTCGCGGTTGTATTTAGCCTCATAGTCGTAAAACTCGGTAGCCGGAATAATATGAATGCTCGGCAGGCCTTTGCCGTTCAATACCGGGCAAGAATACTCGCCGCCGCCGATAAAGCGTTCGGCAATGATTTCGCCCTGCAAGTGTTTCAATTCTTCGTAAACGCTTTTCAGACGGCCTTTTTCTTTTACTTTTACCACGCCGACGCTACTGCCTTCTGAGGCAGGTTTCACAAACATCGGCAGGCCCAATTTTTCTTCAACGGCATCAAAGTCACTGTCGTCATGCAATACGGCAAACTCAGGAACAGGCAAGCCCACAGCCTGCCAAATCAGTTTGCAGCGATATTTGTCCATACCCAACGCAGAAGCAGCCACGCCGCTGCCGGTGTAAGGAATACCCATCAGCTCCAACGCGCCTTGAATCGCGCCATCTTCGCCGAAAGTGCCGTGCAGAATATTGAAGGCCGTCTGAAAACCTTGTGTTTTCAATTCAGACAACGGGGTTTCTTTGGGGTCGAACGCATGGGCATCGATGCCTTTGCTTTTCAAGGCAGCCAAAATAGCGGCACCGCTGTCTAGCGAAACTTCACGCTCGCTGGAGAAGCCACCCATCAACACGGCCACTTTGCCAAAATTCTGCATAATTTCCACTTTCTTAAATACTGATACAGGCCGTCTGAATATTATTCAGACGACCTATCTGTCCTCAAAGGCCAATATGCCTGTTTATTATGATTGTTTCGACAATTCCACCAATGCAGACGGAACGCGGTTGATACTGCCGGCACCCATATTCAGAACAACATCACCGTCTTGCAAAACATTCAGCAGCATTTGCGGCAGGTCGGCAACGTTTTCGCAGTAAATAGGCTCAAGTTTGCCCAATACGCGGATGGCGCGCGCCAGCGCGCGGGAATCGGCTGCGGCAATCGGCTCTTCGCCTGCTGCATAAACTTCGGTCAACACCAGCGCATCAACGGTATTGAGGACTTTGGTAAAGTCTTCAAACAAATCGCGTGTACGGGTATAGCGGTGCGGTTGAAAAGCCAAGACCAAACGTTTTTCAGGGTATGCACCGCGCGCAGCGGAAAGGGTTGCCGCCATTTCGACAGGATGGTGGCCATAATCGTCCACCAGCAAAGCGGTTCCGCCGTTTGGTAATTTAATATCGCCATATTTTTGGAAGCGGCGGCCGACGCCTTCAAAGCCGAGCAAGCCTTTTTGAATGGCTTCAACCGATGCACCAACTTCCAGCGCAACGCCGATAGCCGCCAACGCATTGAGGACGTTGTGGCGGCCGGGCATATTTAAAACAACTTCAAACGGCTCTTGCTCATGTCCTTTCATTTGAACATGAACGGTAAATTTCATTTGCGCGCCGATATTTTCGATGTCGGTTGCGTAGATATCGGCAGTATCGTCCAAGCCGTAAGTCGCGTAAGGCTTGCTCACTTTGGGCAAAATCGCGCGGACGTGTTCGCTGTCGATACACAAAAACGCTTTGCCGTAAAACGGCATACGGTGGATGAAATCGACAAACGCCTGATGCAGCTTCTCAACGCTGTGGCCGTAAGTGTCCATGTGGTCTTCGTCGATATTGGTCACAACGGACATAATCGGGGTCAGGTACAGGAAAGAGGCATCGGATTCGTCGGCTTCGGCGACGATGTATTCTCCTTTGCCCAAGCGGGCGTTGGTACCTGCGGCATTGAGTTTGCCGCCGATAACGAAAGTAGGGTCGAGACCTGCCGCGCCGAGGATGGAGGCGGTCAGACTGGTGGTCGTGGTTTTGCCATGCGTACCGGCAATGGCGATGCCGTCACGGAAGCGCATCAGTTCCGCCAGCATCAAGGCGCGCGGAATGACGGGGATTTGCTGCTCCAGCGCGGCGACGACTTCGGGATTGTCTTTTTTGACGGCGGTAGAAGTTACGACAACATCCGCGCCGTTGACATGTTCGGCAGTATGACCGGGATAAACTTGAATACCCAAGCTGCTCAAATGCTCAGTAACGGCATTACGCGCCTGATCCGAACCGGAAACTTTAAAGCCCAAATTGTGTAAAACTTCGGCAATACCGCTCATGCCGACGCCGCCGATTCCGACAAAATGGATGTTGGTTACTCGATTTTTCATCATAACGTTGCGTTCCGGTTGGTTTTTAGTGCATAAAGGCGTTATTTTAAAGGGCTATCCGCTTCTGCGCTATGCTTTTATTGTAAAGGAATTTTAACAAAAGCAATAAAGGCCGTCTGAAACACCGTTAATCAACTTTTCAGACGGCCTTCTCATCTATAGTGCCTATAAAATTTACTCTCTACATTTCATACGCTCTTTTTGCAAAGGTTTTTGCAAATCTGAAATCTGCCTTTCTATCTCCCCCGGTACTGGAATCTCATGACGTTTCATCCATATGTTGATATGCTGAGATCGGTTTTGTATTTCTAATAAATCCTTGCCTTTAACGTTAATAACTATATTGATTCCATCTATCGTGTCACCAACTTTAAGATTTTTTCTCCAATCTCTTATAATAGAATCTCTAATTAACTGTTCTTTTTTTATAACTTTGTTTTCACAAACTTCCTGTCTTTTTTTTATTTCGTCTCTTTGTGTTTCTTTCTCTAAAATTCTAGCCCTCAATAAATCAGGGGTATCTGTTACAAAAATAATCTGGGTATCAAATGTTGCAGCAAAATGACTATTCTCTTGTTTACAAGAAACATTCACAAATCTATTTTTATCATGACCAAAATCATTATCTATTTCATAATTATCCAATTCTTTTGAGGAAGCTGTTTGATAATAGATATTTGGCTCTTTTGTAATAACTGCATCTCCATAGTAATATCTATTTGGATCCTTCTCGAAATCTGAACTCCAAATACCATTATTACTTTGACACCAATTTCTTAAATGCCAATGCAATAAACTATACCTAGTATTTGGCATGTTTTTCTCAAAAAATACTCCTTTGATAGAATATGTATATCTACGAATCAGAGTATCTTCAGAAACTAAATTCTCATCCAAATACTTAATATCCAACTTTTCAAACAACTGTTTATACGTGAGATTATTATAATTTATATCTTTTCTACCTGGCAAAGATGCATGTGTCAAAGTGGTAAATACAGTAAATAAAATAAAAATTTTCCATACCATTTATATTAACCTCCCTATATCTCTATGTCGTACAAGCGATTGCAGCTTCCGCCACATCGTCCGCACTGTGCGGCAACGCCAGCGTACGGGCATTCTTCGCCCATTTCAGGCATTTTTCACGGTTTAATCCACCAAGGATTTCGGCCAGTTTTTCTGCCGTCAGTTGAGTTTGCGGCAGCAGCAAACCAGCTTCGGCCTGCACCATAAAACGCGCGTTGGCAGTTTGGTGGTCATCAACTGCATAAGGATACGGCACCAGCAATGCACCCAAACCGGCAGCCGTCAGCTCGGCAATCGTCAGCGCGCCGGCACGGCAAATTACCAAATCGGCATCGCGGTAGGCGGATACCATATCGGTAATAAATTCCACGCACTCGGCTTGCACACCCAACGCATCGTAATCCGCCTGCAGGTTGCCCAATTTATTGCGTCCGGACTGATGATACATTTGCGGACGGACCGCTTCAGGCAACAATGCCAAAGCTTGCGGAACGGTTTTGTTCAACACATCCGCACCCAAACTGCCGCCCACCACCAAAACTTTCAGACGGCCTTGACGGTTTTCAAAGCGTTCTTCAGGAACAGGCAATGCCGCAATATCGGCACGGACAGGATTACCCACCAATCCGCCTTCATGTTGAAAGGCTTTGGGGAAAGCATACAGAACACGTTTTGCCCAGCGCGACAGTTGGCGGTTGGATAAACCGGCTACGGCGTTTTGCTCGTGAATCACAATCGGCACACCGGAAATTTTTGCCGCCAAACCGCCGGGGAAAGTAACAAAACCGCCAAAACCGATCACACACTCGACACGGTGTTTCTTAATAATCTGCTGCGCTGCACGGACGGTTTTATACAGCGTAAACGGCAACATCAGCTTGCGCTTGATGCCGTTGCCGCGAATGCCTTTAATGGCCAACGTTTCCAAGCGTATGCCGTATTGCGGCACGATACGCTCTTCCATCGAATCCTGACTGCCCAGCCAAATCACATGATGGCCGCACTTTTGCAGCGACTCGGCAACCGCCAATGCAGGGAAAATATGACCGCCCGTACCGCCGGCCATCAGCATAAAAGTTTTACCGCTCATGGTTTTACTCCACCGAATAACCGCGCATTTTTTGGCGGTTTTCATAATCAATGCGCAATAACAACGTAATGCACACCAGCATGATAAAGACAGCCGAACCGCCATAAGACATAAACGGCAAAGTCAGGCCTTTAGTGGGCAGGATACCGATGTTTACACCGATATTGAAGAAACTTTGAATACCAATCCAAATGCCGATGCCGTTGGCGATGTACGCGCTGAACATCAAGCCCGAATCACGTGCCTGTTTGCCGATGGAAAACGCGCGCCACACCAGCCAACCGTAGCAGAACACCAAAACCAGCATCCCGACAAAGCCAAATTCTTCACCGATAACGGCAAAAATAAAGTCCGTATGCGGCTCGGGCAGGTAAAAGCGTTTACCCAGGCTCGCACCCAAACCCTCGCCAAACCAGCCGCCGCGCACAATAGCCATCAAAGACTGCGTCAACTGATAACCCTTGCCCAAAGGATCGCTCCATGGGTTCAAAAATGCCGCCACACGCGCCATACGGTAAGGTGCAGCCCAAATCAGCAACCCCATTCCGCTCAATACCGTCAACACCAGCACGGCGAAATATTTCCACGGGAAGCCTGCCAGAAACAGCATGCCCATAGTAATCACGACAATCACGACAAACGAACCAAAATCCGGTTGCAACATAATTAAAATCAAGCTGATGGCAATCGACACAATCGGCCACAACAGAGTTTTGAACTTGATGGCGCGTTCCTTGACCCGCACCCTGGCCTCCGCCTTAAACGGGCAGGACAGCAAATCACCGATACCCGAAAATAGGGATGACCAGCCTAAAGAATCCAAGCCACGCAACATTTCTTCACGGCGCGTAAACAGGCTGGACAAATACAAGACCGTCGCCAATTTGAAAAATTCAGTCGGTTGCAGGTTGAGCGGTCCGATATGAATCCAGCGCGTCGCGCCGTTAATCTCACGGCCGACAACCAGCACCACCGCCAACAGCAAGCACGAAACAGCAAAATAAAACGGAACAATCCGCCGCCAGAAGCTCATCTTCAGCAGGAAAAGCGGCAAGCATATGGCCACCGTAAACAGGATAAACATTGCCTGCTTAGACACAAAAGAAAACTGGCTGTCCCCTTCCGATGCCGCATACACAATAGAAGCCGAATAAATCATTACCAGGCTGAAGACCGTCATTAAGACGACCATCCACAAGAGAGAAACATCAAACTTCCGACCATCCCGCGCAATCGGCCGGTCAAGCATTTTGGAAAGACTAATCATGAAAACATCCGTAACGGCTTGAATAAAATATTCAGACGGCCTGCTAATGGGCAAGAGGCCGTCTGAAAAAATGAATTAACGTTATTTTAAAGGTTTATTTCCAAACCAACAATTCAGATTCTTTAAAGATGTCGGATTCCGACGTTCTTTGCGCCCTCTCCTACCCTTTGATACCGGCAAAAGGCCGTCTGAAAACGCTTTTATGTTCTCAGACGGCCTTGTATAAATTTTTTCTTCAGAAAAATAAGCTACTTTTTATCCAATACAAACCCTAAGCCAACTGCGGTATTTCCACCCACGGCTGTATCTGTTCCAACTGCGCTGCAAGGCGGAGCAGCGTGTCTTCGCGTCCGTGAGCGGCGGCAAACTGGGTACCGACGGGCAGCTCGTTATGCCGGTAAAGCGGCACGCTCATGGCGGGGTTGCCGCTCATGTTCAGCGGCGACGTATAACCGACGTATTGCAGCGCGGAGGCGGCTTCTTTTTCTAAAAACGGGTTGTTTTTCAACAGAAAACCCAAGCGCAGCGTGCCAAACAGCAGGCGCATGGCTTTTTGTGCGGCGGGCGGCGGCATCATCTCGCCGATTTTCGGCGTGGTGCGCGGGCAGACGGGTGTCATCAACACGTCGTAGCGCGTGAAAAATGCTTTGGCGGCACGCTCCTGCGCCAGCATCACGTCGCGCGCCCAAGCCATTTCGCCCGCACTGATTTGCCGCCCCTGCACAATCATTGCCCACGTTGTCGGCTCAAGCAGGCGGTGCGGCAGTTTTTGCCTGGTTTCGTATTGATATTGGTAGAACAGTTTTGCCGTTTCGCCCATGACGATGATGCGGGCGGCTCGGTTGAGCTGTTCGGGCGGCGCGAAATCGGGCGTGGCTTCTTCCAATTCGTGTCCCGCGTCTTGCATCAGTTTCAAACTATGGGCAAACGCGGCTTCCGTGCCTTCGTCGTTGCCACCGCCAAACCATGCCTGTTTCCAAAAAGCTATTTTCAGACGACCTGTTTCTTGTTTCAGGCTGCCTGCAAAACCGTTTTCGGGCGGCGGCGGGCAAGCATACAGGGCGCGGGCTTGGGTTTGGGCGGCGATGTCCAGCAAAACCGCGCTGTCGCGCACGCTGCGGGTCAACACATGGTCGCATACCAAACCTTGCCATGCCTCCGATGCGTTCGGCGCGTAACTGCTGCGGCCGCGCGTGGGTTTCAGCCCGAACACGCCGCAGTTGTGCGCGGGTACACGGATGGAACCGCCGCCGTCACTGCCGTGCGCTGCGGGTACGACGCCCGAAGCCACTGCCGCCGCCGCGCCTCCGCTGCTGCCGCCCGCGGTGTAATCCAAATGCCACGGATTGCGCGTGATGCCGTAAATTTCGGTTTCGGTAACGGGATACGCGCCCCATTCGGGCGTAGTGGTTTTGCCGAACACGCGCAGCCCCGCATCGAGATAGGCTTGGGTCAAATCGCTGTTTTGCTTGGCAATGTAATGCTGCATCATGCGCGAACCCGACCATGTCGGCGCGCCTTCCCAATCCGCCAGCAGGTCTTTGAGCAAAAACGGCACGCCCGCCAGCGGCGTATCGGCATTTTCAGACGACCCCTGCCACGCCGCCGCGCGTTCGCGCAAATCGTGCGCCAACAGATTGAGCTTGGGATTGACTTCGTCCAAGCGGTTTAAAGCAGCCTGCAACACTTCATCGGCGGAGACTTCTTTTTTACGGATTAGCTCTGCCAAACCGACGGCATCGTAACGGATGTAGTCTTGAAAATTCATGGGTTTTCCTTTCGGATTGATAAACACACGTTTTTTCGGTCAGGCATGGCTGCCCGCCGCCTCGCCGTTTGCCCGCATAGGCAAATTTTAAGAAACAGCAACACCGGATAAAGGCAAAGAACAAGTTTGCCGTTGCTGCAAAAAGGTCGTCTGAAACCGCCTTGACGTTTTCAGACGACCTTTGAGGCAATGTTGGCACGATGTTCACGGCAGAATCTCAATTTCCGCATTGTGTTTCACGCTGCGGTAGAGTTCGTCGACTTCTTCGTCCGTTACCGCGATGCAGCCGTTGGTCCAGTCTTTTTGCAGGTGTTTTTTGCCGATAAAACCCCAGCCGTTTTTCATGCCGTGGATTTTAATCAGCCCGCCCGGGCTTTTGCCTTGTGCCGCCGCGTAGGCTTTGTCGGCTTCGTTGGGGTAGGAAACACCGAGGTTTTTATGGTAGCCGCTATTGGGATTGCGCTCATTGATGCGGTATTTTCCTTCGGGTGTTTTGCCGTCGCCTTCAAACTGTTTATGCCCGACCGGTTGCTTGCCCAACGAAATGGGATAGGTTTTCAGCAGCCTGCCTTGCGAGTAGGCCGACATGGTGCGCTTGCTTTTATGCACGACCAATCTGTCGATAACTGCATCTTCAGGTAACGGCGCTTCACTTGGCATAGTAACGGTCGACTCGCCTGATGTCGCAACGGTCTGCTCGGAACGGATGGGCATGGAATACCAAACCACTCCGGCAGCGACTGTCAAAAGCAAAACCGCCGCCAAACTGATTTTCAACCCTCTTTTCATGTTTCAGACGACCTCACAAAGCCTTAAACGCCTCGATAAACACTTCCGAACGGTGCGCATAACCTTTGAACATATCGAAGCTCGCGCAGGCGGGGCTGAGCAGCACGATATCGCCCGCGTCGGCTTGGGCATATGCCGTCTGAACGGCTTCTTCCAAAGTGGCGCAGTCGGTCATGGTCAAGCCGCAGCCTTCCAAATCTCGGCGGATTTGCGGCGCATCGACACCGATCAGGAACACGCCTTTTGCCTTGCCGGCAAGCGCGTCGCGCAGGGGCGTGAAGTCCTGCCCTTTGCCCATACCGCCCAAAATCACAAAAAGTGGATTTTGCAAACCGGCAATCGCAGCAGCAGTTGCGCCGACGTTCGTGCCTTTGCTGTCGTCGATGAACACCACGCCGTTTTTCTCGCCGATTTTTTCCACGCGGTGCGGCAGGCCTTGGAAGGTTTTGACGTGTTCGAGCAATGCTTCGCGCGGTAAACCGACGGCTTCGCACAAAGCGACGGCAGCCATGACGTTGGCGGCGTTGTGCAAACCTTGCAGCGGGATTTCTTGCGTAGAAATCAAATCTTCATTGCCTTGTTTCAGGTGGCCTGTCTCGCGTTCCAACCAAAAATCAGCTTCGTGTTCCAACGAAAACCATTTCACCTCGCGCCCGGCGCGCTTCATCGCACGGCAGAACGCATCATCCGCATTCAAAACCTGCACGCCATCGCCACGGAAAATCTTGTCCTTGGTATGCGCGTAGTCGAGCAAATCGTCGTAGCGGTCGAGATGGTCTTCGGAAATGTTCAGCACCGTCGCCGCAGTCGGGCGCAGGCTTTCGGTGTTTTCCAGTTGGAAGCTGGAAAGCTCCAACACCCACACGTCGGCCTTTTTGCCTTCGCGCTGCAATTCCGCCTCCAAAACCGGCGTGCCGATATTGCCCGCGATGACGGTATCCAGCCCGCACTTGATGCAGAGATAGCCGACCAGGCTCGTTACCGTGGTTTTGCCGTTGCTGCCTGTAATCGCGATTACCTTGTCGCCGCGGCGGTTCACAATGTCCGCCAGCAATTCGATGTCGCCCAATACGCGCCCGCCGTTTTGCTTGAATGCCTCAATATCCGGCTGACGCTCACTGATGCCGGGACTGAGCGCCAGAATATCGAAACCATTATCCAACGCATCTTTCAGACGGCCTGTGTAAAACACCAGCCCATCAAACATCTTACCGATTTGCGTCACGCGCTCGGCTTTCAGCTCCGCATCATACGCGGCAACCTCCGCGCCGTTTTTGCGCAGGTAGGCAATCATGGAAATACCCGTACCGCCGAGTCCGGCGACGAGGATTTTTTTGTTTTGAAAAGTCATTTTGGTTTTATCCTAAGTTTTTTCAGACGGCCTTTGAATAAGGATTCAATATCCTGCCTGATTAAATTCTCGATAATTATCACAACCTTGTTGAGATCCATTATCACAAGCCTTGCCATACCATTCCTTAGCAATCACAAGATTTTGCCGAACTCCTTGTCCTTGTGTATACATCACGCCCAAATTATATTGTGCCTCGGCATGCCCTTGTTCTGCCGCCTTGTGATACCACTCACTTGCCTGAGAGTAATCTTGACGGGTTCCTTGTCCATCGTAATACATTCCACCCAAATTATATTGGGCTTTTGCATGCCCTTGTTCTGCTGCCTTGTAAAACCACTGCACTGCCTGTGCATAGTCTTGACGGACTCCTTTCCCAACTCCATACATCAACCCCAAATTAAATTGGGCTTGAGCATGCCCTTGTTCTGCTGCCTTGCGATACCAATGTACTGCCTGCTTATCAGCTTGACGGACTCCTTGTCCTTGAGCATACGCTACACCCAAATTATATTGGGCTTCGGCATCCCTTTGTTCTGCAGCCCTACGATACCACTGCACTGCCTGTGCATAATCTTGACGGACTCCTTGCCCATTGTCATACGCCACACCCAAATTATATTGGGCTTTGGCATCCCCTTGTTCTGCAGCCTTGCGAAACCACTGCACTGCCTGCGTATAGTCTTGACGGACTCCTCGCCCATTGACATACATCAGACCCAAATTATATTGGGCTGCAGCATACCCTTGCTCTGCCGACTTGTAATACCATTTACTTGCCTGATCATAATCTTGACGGATTCCTTGTCCATCGTAATACATTCCACCCAAATTATATTGGGCTTGAGCATCCCCTTGTTCTGCCGATTTACGGTACCACTGTACTGCCTGTCCATAGTCTTGATTGACTCCTTGCCCATTGGCGTACATTACACCTAAATTAAATTGGGCTTTTGCATACCCTTGCTCTGCCGACTTGTAAAACCATTGCACTGCCTGTGCATAATCTTGACGAACTCCTTGTCCATCATAATACATCACCCCAAAATTATATTGGGCTTTTGCATACCCTTGTTTTGCTGACTTGTAAAACCACTGCACTGCCTGCACAGGGTCTTGACGGACTCCTTGTCCATTGGCATACATTACACCCAAATCATTTTGTGCTTTCGCACTTCCTTGCTCCGCAGCTTGAAGCGTTTCTTTAAAATCTGACACGTTATCTGCTAAAACCGCTTGCGCCAAGCCCAAAGATAACAGGGCTACCATCATCTTTTTCAATAATTTATTCATTATAAAATCCATTACTTTCAAATTATTGTTTCTGTTTTATCCAAGAAGTTTCAGACGGCCTTTAGCCAGCAAATTCCTTAAAAAAGCTATTTACACCGTAGCTACTCAAAATCTGCTGTAATTCCGGTGCACGTACCCATGGGTCAACCGCCATCGGCGGCATAGGCGGTTCGATACCGTCTTCGTTTTGGTTACGGCACCAATCTGCCATGGCAAAAACTTGGATTAAAACAGGTTCGGCAAATGCTTTGTCAATGCCTAGTTCGCTCATGGCTTGGGCAAAGCAGGCGATCCATTCGTTGCGGACTTGTACATTGACGGTAAAAGGCATATGGCGGGCGCGCAGTTGGGGATGGCCGTATTTTTCGACAAAAAGTTGCGGGCCGCCGAGCCAGCCGCTAAAAAATTCGTAGAGCTTTTCGCGTATCAGGGTCATGTCTTCGCCGTGCATTTGGCGCAAGGCTTGGTATTGCGGCTCGAGTTCCATCAAGTCGTAGAAACGGTCGGTCAGGGTACGGATGCCGGTTGCGCCGCCAAAAGATTGGTACATGTCTGGGGACTTTCTGTGTGGATTATTACGGGATTTATTTTGAGACGTAGGATTCAGGCAAGCATGCTTACCTTACATAATGGCCGTCTGAAAGTTTCAGACGGCCTTTGGAGATTTAGCGGATTTTGAGGGTACTCAAACCAATCAGCACCAAGACGATGGTGATAATCCAGAAACGAACAACAACTTGGGTTTCTTTCCAGCCTTTTTGTTCGTAATGATGATGAATCGGCGCCATCAGGAAGATGCGTTTTTTGGTTCGTTTGTACCAACCGACTTGCAACATAACGGAAATGGCTTCAACAACAAACAGGCCGCCCATGATGACGAGGACAAATTCTTGGCGGATGATGACGGCAACGGTACCGAGCGCCGCGCCAAGCGCGAGTGCGCCGACATCGCCCATAAAGACTTGTGCCGGATAGGCGTTAAACCACAAAAAGCCAAGACATGCGCCACACATAGCGGTACAGAAAATCACCACTTCGTTTGCGCCGGCAACGTAAGGCAATTGCAGGTATTGGGCAAATTGGGAGTGACCGCTGGCATAAGCAAAGATAGCAAGGCCGGCGGCGACAAGTACAACGGGAAATGCGGCCAAACCGTCCAAACCGTCGGTCAGGTTAACGGCATTGGATGTGCCGACGATGGTCAGATAGGACAATACCAAGAAGCCGACGACGCCAAGCGGCAAGGCAACTTGTTTGAAGAAGGGAACAATCAGGATATTGTTGGCGGAATTTGTCGCAAGGTAGAACAATGCCAAACCGGCGATGATGGCAACGCTGGACTGCCACACCATTTTGAATTTGGCAGACACGCCGTTAGGGTCTTTATAAACCACTTTGCGCCAGTCGTCGTAAAAACCGAGTGCACCGGTAGCAAGCAAAACTCCTAAGAGAATCCAAATATAAGGATTTGCCCAGTTTCCCCACAAGATTGTCGACACGGTAATGGCGGTCAAAATCAGCGAGCCGCCCATGGTTGGCGTACCGTTTTTGATCAGGTGGGTTTGAGGGCCGTCGGTACGGACGGCTTGACCGACTTTAAGCGCAGTCAGCTTGCGGATGGTCCACGGACCCAACAATAATGAAAATACCAGCGCAGTCAGCGCAGCCATTACGGCACGAAATGTGGTGTATTGAAAAATATTCAGACCGGTTAACCAGTTACTGAAATGTGCGAGCCATAAAAACATGGGGCTTCCTTTTTTGTTTTTGTTGTTACAGCGGGCTTATTGCCCAATTAAAAATAAATCGGTATGCCGTCTGAAATTGCAGACGGCCTTGTTGAGTAAGATTATTTCCCTACCACGCAAATCGGATAGTTTCCAGGATTCTTTCCGCCGCCCAAATCCAAGCAGGTATTTTCATAAATAAATGCCTGTACTTTCATTCCGACATAAAACGCGGCAATCAGCAAACCAGCCAATAGAAAAATCTTTTTCATATTTCAGACGGCCTTTTACGCGGTTGTTGCTGCCAATACCTCGACCACTTCTTCCATCTTCATAAAGCGCGAGCCTTTGACCAATACAGTAGCGCGTTCAGGCAAATTGTGGCTCAACACTTGAATCAGCGGATCTTTGTCAGCAAACCACAAACCTTCCGCGCCAAACGTTTCCGCCGCTTCAACGCTGTTGTCGCCAACAAAATACGCGGCCTCGATGCCTTTATCCCGTGCATACGCGCCAACTTCGGCGTGCATGGCGGCGGCTTCGTCCTCACCCAATTCGCCCATGTCGCCCATCACAAAAATACGCGGCGCAGGCATAGCAGCGAGCACATCAATGGCGGCTTTCATGCTGTCGGGGTTGGCATTATAAGTATCGTCAATCAAAGTCGCGCCTTTAATGCCTTGCTTGATATTCAGACGGCCTTTGATATTACTGAAATTTTTCAGGCCGTCTGAAACTTCGGCAAGGCTCAAACCTGCCGCCAAAGCCAGAGCAGCCGCCGCTACGGCATTATGCACATTGTGACGGCCGGGGACTGGCAACACCACGGCAACACGTTCATTGCCACGCACCAAATCAAATTCGCAGGACAACGGTTTCAACTCAATATTTTCTGCATGGACATCGCCACTGGCAACGCCGAAAGTCTGAGCATTCAATTGCGCAGTAGCAGCTTCAAATGTAGCGATATTGGCATCTTCGCACGGAATCAGCGCAATGCCGTCTGAAAGCAAACCTTCGTAGATTTCACTTTTTGCTTTAGCAATATCGCCGACGCCATCAAAACCGCAACCGACATGCGCGCGCAAAGCGTTATTGACCAAAGCAACATTCGGGCCGGCGATTCGGGTCAGTAAAAACAATTCGCCAAAATGGTTCATGCCCATTTCGATGACGGCATAGCGATGTTTTTCGTTCAACTTCAACAAAGTCAGCGGCAAGCCGATATGGTTGTTGAAATTGCCGGCAGTCGCCAACACAGCTTCATCACCGAATCGATGACGCAATACGCCGGCCAACATCTCTTTAACCGTTGTTTTACCGGAAGAGCCGGTAATGCCAAAGACAAACGGATTCACATTTTCACGCCACGCCTTCGCCAGTTTTTGCAAAGCCGCAAGCGTATCGTCAACCTTCAACGCACCTTTCAAAACCGCACAATCTTCGCGCGAAACCACAACTGCCGTTGCCCCCACTGCCAACACATCTTCAACAAAGTCATGCGCGTCAAAACGCTCACCGGCAAGCGCAAAAAATACGTCGCCTTCCTGGATATCGCGGCTGTCTGTCACAATACGCGAAACGGATTGATTTTCAGACGGCATCGGAAGGTTGAGGGCTTGGCAGATGAAATTTAGGTCTAATGGTTTCATGGTTTCTTTCGTTTGTTTTTTTCAAACAGGCATTTTATTGTAAAGGCATTTTACATTTTGGCAGAAGGCAGCAACTCTTCGACAAGCACCTTTAAAGCGTGCCTTCCTTCTCGATTTCTGGTACTGGGATGAGGTGCTCGGTAACATATTATTTCCTTATCACCTTCAAAAGAAAATTTTTCCAGTTTTCCCTTATTCAAGCCGTTTATGCCTTGACCCGAGCCGGACAAATCAGGAAAGCACTCCCTCCGCGCCGCTACGCCGCCGTCTCCGCTCACGAAAAGAATAATCTGTGGCTTTAAAATTTCAATTTGGGCACGCAGTAATTTACAGGAAAGTGTTTTTATATCTTCGAACCAATCCGAATGCTTGGGATGTTTAGTTTTATAGTCCACCGCAAAAATATTAGCCCACAAGATGCCTTCATTCCCACTTCGCTTGGCAACGTTACGAACGAAATTGAAAAATGTTGCTCCTTTTGTGTTTCTTTTTAAATCCCCAGTCAAATTCCGCCAAATAAAATCTTTGCTTAACGACATCAGTTGCCTTACATTTTCGGCATGATATTCATCAAATTTCTTGCTATCGTACCAACTTCGTGTTTCTCGACCGACAATCAGAATTTTATGTTCTGCGCTTTCATAATGCTCAGGGACAAAGCCCAAATGGATATTGGATAATTTATTGTCTTTATTGCTAATTGCACGCAACAAGTTCTGATGTTCCGGTTTGTTTAAAATCTCTACATACTTATTCAGCAATAATTCTTGTAAATTATTCACTTGACGTATTCCTGTACTATTGAAACCGATTTTCCCACACTCAACTACCGATTTTTCCATACTCTTGATAATCGGAGAAACACAAGATGATGGTTTTACCGTTTTTACGATAAGGGTGGCAGAGGCTGTAATGACCGTCTTCCGCTTCATAGCGCATTTCCTGGGTTTGTCCGGCAAATACTTTTTGCAGGTATTCGCGCTCCTTCAAATCCGGGGAATAGACATAGTCCGTTTTCTTGACCGCTACTTTCTCACCATTTCGATTCACGACAAAATTATCGCTACCTTCTGCATTCTGATTGGCGGCAGGCACAACTTCGTCACTCAGGGTAAGACGGGAGGAGTCGGCTGAAAAAGCCAGATAAACTGGTTTATTGTCGATCTTATCCGGCACGATAATCACGGCAGACTTAAAAGACGAATTGTCTTTAGCCATCAAATCCAGGATTTCCGACGTTTTTCTGATATACGCCAAGTCGAAACGGTAATCAGCCAACGCATCTATTTGAGCAGGATTGTCTTTGACGATACGCTCCGACGATTGGATTAAGATGTCGCGTTTTTGTTGAATTGTCAGGTAATTGCCACCGAACAACAATGCCGCCAACAAAGGAAATACTGCCAACAACAAATATAAGGTTTTCCGGCCACCTTTGCTTTCTTCCTCTTGTCCTCGCTCGGCAATACGGGTCAAATTCAGCATGATGTTCAGTATCAAGGCACCCGCCATCACAGCAAAAATCCCCAAAATACTCATCAGGAAAATTTCCGTAATGTATTCGCGGAATACCTTAAGCCCGAAAACATTGGATAGAATCAGAACAAATACCCAGTACACCAGCAGCACAACTGCCACCATACCGACGATATTCGTTGCCTTAACCAATTTCTTTGCGTTCATACTCTCAAATCTTGTTCAGACGGCCTATCTGCTCTGATTAATCAGCGGATACGGATTCACCGCGCCGCTCGGCAGATACACACCGTAATGCAGGTGGGCCGGTGTGGTTCTAGCGTTGCCGGTTTTACCGACATAGCCGATGACCTGCCCTTCTTTGACTCGCTCATATAGGCGGATACGGGCAAATTTATTCAGGTGGGCATAGTAATGCCACGCACCCGGCCCTTGAATACCGATAACTTTACCGCCCAATCGGTTACGCCCGACTTTGGTTACGATGCCGGGCGTGGTACTGCGTATCGGCGTGTTTTTCTTAGCAAAAATATCCACACCTTCATGTCTGCGGCCTTGGCTACGCGCTGCGCCCCAAGTATCGTCAAAACGTTTGCCTTTAACAGGATTGGGCAGGCTTTGCTCGGCCGGAGGCTGTTGCGCCCTCAACTGCTCGATTTCGGCAGTAGGACGCGGAAGTTGTTTGGTTGTACAGCCTGCAAATAAAATCATGACTGCACTGATTAAAAGGGTTTTTGTCGGCATTTTCAGCATCAAATCGGTCTCCTTGTTGTTCAGACGGCCTTGTTAAAAAGTCTTCTGAAACAAACAACTGTGATGGGTTTAATGGCTGACGTGCCGTAATGCGTGTGTCGTATTGCTTTTATTGTATATGCTTAAATCTTTTTCAGACGGCCTTAAGGTTTCGGGCCGTCTGAATATTTGCGCTATTATGGCTTAACCGCGCTCTGCCAATGCTTTTTCTGCGATTTCAAAATCGGAGAAATGGTGTTTCACGCCTTGTACATCCTGATAGTTTTCATGCCCTTTACCGGCAATCAGAATGATGTCGTTTGCGGCGGCGCGTTCGACTGCGTAACGGATGGCAACAGCACGATCAACCTCGACGCGTTCAGGATTAGACACGGTGGGCAGGATGTCGTTGATGATGTCTTGCGGATTTTCCAAACGCGGGTTGTCGCTGGTTACGACAACTTTATCCGCCCCCTGTACGGCTGCCGCGCCCATCAATGGGCGTTTGCCGCGGTCTCGGTTGCCGCCGCAGCCAAATACGCACCACAAAGCCGCGCCCTGCGGTTTGATTTCCTGCAAAGTGGAGAGTGCTTTTTCTAGTGCATCGGGCGTGTGGGCATAATCGACAACGACCAAAGGTTTGCCGCTGTTCATAATGCAATCCATGCGACCTGAAGCGGGACGGATTTTTGCCAGTACTTCCAAAACGTTATTGAGTGGATAACCGTTGGCACACAGCAAGGCAACGCAGGCGGCAAGGTTTTGCGCGTTGAATCGTCCGAGCAGACGGGTACGGCATTTTCCTTCGCCCCACGGAGTTTGGAATACGGCTTCCATGCCGTCTGAAGAAGCGGTGAAATCGGTAATGCGGATATCGGCGTGTTCGCTGAAACCATAGCCATAAACAGCTAAATCGGGACAGTCTTTTTTCAGACGGCCTGTGAGTTCTGCGCCGTATTCATCATCGACATTGATGATGGCGTGTTGCAGACCATGCCAGTAGAACAGGCGCGATTTGATGACACCATAGGCTTCCATGGTGCCGTGATAGTCGAGGTGGTCGCGGGTGAGATTGGTAAAGATTGCACTGCAAAACGGCACGCCGTTGACGCGCGATTGGTCAAGGCCATGGCTGGAAACTTCCATCGCAGCGGCTGTTGCGCCTTGCTGACGGAAGCGGTAGAGCAGGGTTTGGACATCGACAGGGGCAGGCGTGGTATGCGTGGTCTCTTCCAATGCGCCCCAAAATCCGTTGCCGACTGTGCCGATAATGGTGGTTTTTTCGCCCAACAAATCGGCGGCTTGCGCCAGCCATTGTGTGATAGAGGTTTTGCCGTTGGTACCGGTTACGCCCCAGACTTTAAGGCCGTCTGAAACATTGCCGTAAACCTGTGCCGCCAACATACCGGCGCGATGTTTCAAATCTTTAATGCCTTGATTGGGAACATTCCATTCGGGATTCCATGTGAATTTACCGTCATCATCCCAAAAAACAAAGGTTGCACCGTTGGCAATAGCGGCAGGAATATAGCTGCGGCCGTCTGTATATTCGCCCTGACAGGCAACGAAAATGTCACCCGGTTTAATTTGTCGGCTGTCTGAATGCAACAAACGCCCTGCTGCGTTTTCACACAGCAGAGGCGGAAAGTTGGTTTCAGCCAAGGGGGTTAACTTGCTGAACATAAACAATATCTCTTTGATTGTTTGGATTATGACGGTACTTTGACAGTAGCGGTATTACTTAAAGGCTTGGTCGGGGAAACGCCCAAGATGTTCAAGCTTCCGCTCATGACTTCTTTGAATACGGGACCGGCAACCACGCCGCCGTAATAGCCGTTGGCAGTAGGTTCGTCGATGGTAACGGCCACAATCACGCGTGGATTTTTAGCCGGGGCAAAACCGATGAATGTACCGACGTGTTTGTTGTCCACATAGCGGCCATTGACCAGTTTACGCGCCGTACCGGTTTTCGCACCTACGTCGAAACCATCCACAGCACCGGCAGTACCGGTACCGCCGGCTTCAGTAACGGAAACCATCAACTCGCGCACTTTTTTCGCAGTAGAGGCTTTGATCACACGCTTGCCTTTAGGGGCAACCGCTTGTTTTTCAAAGCTGACCGGCAACAATTCGCCGTCATGAGTCAAGACAGTATAGGCTCGCGCCAATTGCAATAAGCTTAATTGCAGGCCATAACCGAAAGACATGGTTGCCTGTTCGATTTTTTGCCATCTGCGCCAGCTTCTCAACAAACCTGCCGTTTCACCAGGAAAGCCTGAATGCATACGCACGCCCACACCTAAATCGTGATAGAAATCATACATTTCTTTAGGCGTAAACATGGCAGAAAGTTTACTGGTACCGACGTTGGAAGATTTTTGCATAATGCCACGCACATCCAAAGTAGGATAAACGTGGGTATCTTGTACGGTAGCCGGACCGATTTTGTAAGGTAGGGTATTGAACGTATCGGTTGCATCCACTTTGCCTGAATCCAATGCTTTCGCAATGGTAAACGGCTTCATGGCAGAACCGGGTTCGATCATGTCGGTTACAGCGCGGTTGCGGCGCTGTTCGCTATTGGCTTGACCCGGTTGATTCGGATCGTAAGCCGGGCTATTGACCAAAGCCAAAATTTCGCCGGTTTGCGCATCCAATACCACAACCGTACCCGCTTTGGCTTTGTGATAAGCCACCGCTTTGTTTAACTCGTCATAAGCCAGCGTTTGAATACGCTGATCCAAAGACAAAATCATGTCTTGGCCGTTTTTAGGCACGCTGTTGCGTGGAGAATCGAGACTGTCAACGATATTGCCTTTGTTGTCACGCAATACGACTTTCGCACCATCTTCACCACGCAGGCTGTCTTCACGGGAAAGCTCCAAGCCCTCCTGACCTTTGCCGTCGATATTGGTAAAACCGATAACGTGTGCAAACAGATTGCCCATCGGGTAATGGCGTTTCAATTCTTTTTGGAAGGCGATGCCTTTAATGCCCAATGCTTTGATTTCTTCTGCTTTCTCGTAGCTGAGTTGGCGTTTCAGATAGATAAAGCCTTTGTCTTTTTTAGACAATTTATTTTTCAAAACTTCAACAGGCACATCGGCAATGGCCGACAATTTTTCCAACTGCTCGTTAGTCGGTACTTCCTCCATACCGGAAGGCATGGCATACAATGATTCGGTAGGCGCACTCAAAGCCAATGTGGCACCATTGCGGTCGGTAATCATACCGCGTGATGCCGGCAGCGGAAGCGTACGCACAAAACGTTGGTCGCCCTGATTTTTCAAAAATTCATGCTGACTGGTTTGCAGATAAACCCCGCGTACCAACAGACCGGTAAACGCCAGCGCAACAGCGCCCAGCACCAAACCGATTCGCCCGTTACTTGTCAGCGGCTTTTTCGTTTTTGTTGTTCCAGACAGCATTTGAGGTTTATATTCGTTCTTAATTAACATGTTGAACTTCTCATGACTTAGCTGCTCAGTGAGCCATCAAATCCCGTAAATCTTGCACCAATGCAAGGCTCTATATTCTTATTTTTTGCGTTCCAGCATAGCCGTATTATGCGCACCCGGCGGAAGCAGATGTTGCTTTTCGGCCGCCACTTTAATCAACTTGTGGTTTGCCAATCTTGCTTGCTCCAATTTTAAGCGCGCGTAATCCTGTTCCAACTGAATTTCCCGTTTTTGTGCCTTATCCAACTCGATAAAATGCAAACGGGACTGGTTTTGCTTAAACACTACAGCAAAAGCTGAGACCGTCACCAAAACCAGCAATAAAATATTCAATTTACCCATTTCAAACTTTCAGACGGCCTGTCAACAGAAACATCCCTTGCGACAATGCCGAAACGCTTCCCTAGTCAACAACCGAAAATTCGCCGCTGCTTCGCTCCGCCACACGCAAAACTGCACTGCGCGCACGCGGATTGGCTTCAGTCTCTGCCGAACCCGGTTTGATTGCTTTGCCCACAGCCTTCAAAGGCGGCTGAGGCAAATCCGCTTCCTTAACCACTGCCCAACGGGGCAAAGGCGCATGTTGCGAATATTTTTTAATAAACTGCTTCACAATTCTGTCTTCCAAAGAATGGAACGCAATGACGGCCAAACGTCCACCCTCTTTCAGACGGCCTGCAACCTGCGGCAAAACTGCCTCTACCTCTTCGAGCTCGCGGTTAATAAAGATGCGAACTGCTTGGAAGGTGCGCGTTGCAGGGTCTTGTCCGCGCTCACGAGTACGGACGTTTTGCGCCACAAGCTGCGCCAGCTTGCGGGTTGTATCGATGGGACTCTCCTCGCGTTGCGCAACAATGGCGCGCGCAATCTGGCGACTAAACCGCTCTTCACCATAATTCTTAATGACCTCGTGTAAATCCTGTTCGGATGCGGTTGCAATCCATTCCGCCGCAGACATCCCGCGGGTCGGATCCATCCGCATATCCAACGGCGCATCAAAGCGGAAACTGAATCCGCGGCTGCCATCGTCAATTTGCGGCGACGAAATCCCCAAATCAAAAAGCGCACCGTCAATCTTATCGATGCCTAATTCATCCAAGGCCGTCTGAAATGTTTCAAAACCATTGTGTACGACACGGACACGTTTATCTTGCGCCGCCAACTCATTGGCTACCGCAATCGCCTCAGGGTCTTTGTCAAAAACAACCAAACGCCCCTGCTCGCCCAAACGCGACAAAATCAGCCGGGAATGCCCTCCCCTGCCGAACGTACCGTCCACATAAATCCCGTCTTCACGGATTGCCAACGCATCCACCGCCTCATACAACAAGACAGTAACATGCTGATAATTTTCAACTTTACTCACAATTGCAAATCCGTTTGACTCAATTGGAAAGCCAATTCGTCAGGATCGATATCCAAAGCCTGATTCATTTCCTCTTCCCAATGTTCACGGCCCCACAACTCCATACGGTTTGCACGGCCAACCAAAGTAACTTCTTTTTCAAAATCCACACGTTTGCGCAGATTCGCCGGAATCAAAACACGTCCGGCGCTGTCCCACTCCAAAATCTCCGCATTGTGCAGCAGCAGATTTTGATACCGTTGCAAAGATTCATTGCCGGCTACTTTCAACTTCAGAATCTGCTCGGCTTTTTCTTCCCAAACGGGCTCCGGGTACATCAATAATTTTTTTCGGGAATCCAGGGTAACCACAATTGCAGGCGTATAACGGCGCAGCAAAATATCGCGGAATTTGGCAGGAATCGCCAACCGCCCTTTACTGTCCATACTCAATTCATGAGCACCGCCAAACACATCACACCCCAAATTCGATTAAAATAAAACAGAGTGAGATTAAAAATCCCACCTTCCTAAAATATTTCGTTTTCGCTTCAACAGGACACTTTTCAGGAAAAAGCAACCACTTTCACCCACTATGCCCCACTAACCGACACTATAAGAAATTTTGGCAATCAGGTCAAATCCGTTCCTTATCTGAAATGAAACACTAAATGCTTAAAATTCAATAGTTTATATACGCAATAATGAATGACATATGAATTTATTAAGCATTTCGTTTAGCATAAAATACTAGATATAGTATGATTTATATTATAAAAATACTACATATAGTATTTTTATACTCAATTACCACCCATTCCGTAAGCAGCTATAATATACAAACAAATTCAAATTTTTTACATTATCTAACAGTCATGAAGCCACAACTCCCCCTCCCCTCCCCTAACGCACAATCCTCTTCAGCATACCTGACTAAGCTCATCAAAAACGAAATTGAACAACATCGAAACTGGATACCTTTCTCCCGATTTATGGAGCTTGCTCTTTACACACCCCAATACGGCTATTACAGCGGAGGCAGCCATAAAATCGGCACGGACGGCGACTTCATTACTGCCCCCACCCTATCTCCCTTATTCGGGCAAACCCTTGCCAGACAACTTACCGAATTACTGCCGCAAACAGCAGGCAATATCTACGAATTTGGTGCAGGCACAGGCCATCTTGCCGCTACTTTGTTACAAAATCTTTCAGACGGCCTAAATCATTACTACATTATTGAGCTGTCGGCAGAGCTTGCAGAAAGACAACGTCAACATATTCTTGAGCACACATCTCCCGAAGCAGCCGCAAAAGTCATCCACCTCACCGCATTACCCGAACACTTTGACGGCATCATCATCGGCAACGAAGTATTGGATGCCATGCCGGTCGAACGCTTGATTTATCAAGATGAAGGATTTCAACAAATCGGCGTCAGCTTAGAGAATGACAAGTTAATCGAAGCCGTCAGACCATTGGCTCAAACCGAACTGATACAAACAGCCGCCTTGTATTTCCCTCCCCTCCCTTCATACACAAGCGAGCTGCATCCGGCACAATATGCCTTTATCCAAACCCTGGCCGCCAAATTGCAGCGCGGCGGCATGATATTTATCGATTACGGCTTCGACGCCGCCCAGTATTACCATCCGCAACGCAAAGAAGGTACATTTATCGGCCACTATCGCCACCACACCATCCACGACCCATTTTTCAACATCGGCCTGACCGATCTGACCGCACATGTCAATTTCACCGATATTGCACGCGCCGGCACGGAATCAGGTTTGGATTTAATCGGCTACCTGCCTCAATCTTATTTCCTGCTCAATCTCGGCATCACTGATCTGCTAGCGCAAATCGGTAGTCCGGATTCAATTGAATACATCCAAGCCGCCGCCACAGTACAAAAACTGATCCATCAGCACGAAATGGGCGAGCTTTTTAAAGTAATCGCTTTCGGCAGAGACATCGATATCGATTGGACAGGCTTCGTTCACGGCGATATTTGCCATAAACTATAACTCGACCATCTACTTTTTATTTTTTAAAAACAATAAGAAATAAAAAAAACCAAAATTAGCGCTTGCCAAATATTCAAAAAAAACTATAATAGCGACTTCACGAAACGGCGAATTAGCTCAGTCGGTTAGAGCAGAGGAATCATAATCCTTGTGTCCGGGGTTCGAATCCCTGATTCGCCACCAAATTTCGGGGGTATAGCTCAGTTGGTAGAGCGCTTGCATGGCATGCAAGAGGTCAGCGGTTCGATCCCGCTTACCTCCACCACTAAACAAAAAAGCTCTTGTTAAATGCAAGAGCTTTTTTGTTTGGCTTAATTAATAACTGATTGCTCATTAATTTTGCCGAGACCTTTGCAAAATTCCCCAAAATCCCCTAAATTCCCACTAAGACATTTAGGGGATTTCTCATGAGTACCTTCTTCCAACAAACCGCACAAGCCATGATCGCCAAACACATCGACCGCTTCCCACTATTGAAGTTGGATCAAGTGATTGATTGGCAGCCAATCGAGCAATACCTGAACCGTCAAAGAACCCGTTACGTCCGAGACCACCGAGGCCGTCCCGCCTATCCCCTGTTGTCCATGTTCAAAGCCGTCCTGCTCGGACAATGGCACAGCCTCTCCGATCCCGAACTCGAACACAGCCTCATCACCCGCATCGACTTCAATCTGTTTTGCCGTTTTGACGAACTGAGCATCCCCGATTACAGCACCTTATGCCGCTACCGCAACTGGCTGGCGCAAGACGACACCCTGTCCGAATTATTGGAACTGATCAATCGCCAACTTACCGAAAAAGGCCTAAAAGTAGAGAAAGCATCCGCCGCCGTTGTTGACGCCACCATTATTCAGACCGCCGGCAGCAAACAGCGTCAGGCCATAGAAGTTGATGAAGAAGGACAAGTCAGCGGCCAAACCACGCCGAGTAAAGACAGCGATGCCCGTTGGATAAAGAAAAACGGCCTCTATAGACTCGGTTACAAACAACATACCCGTACCGATGCGGAAGGCTATATCGAGAAACTGCACATTACCCCCGCCAATGCCCATGAGTGCAAACACCTATCACCTTTGTTGGAAGGGTTACCCAAAGGTACGGCCGTCTATGCCGATAAAGGCTATGACAGTGAGGAAAACCGGCAACATCTGGAAGAGCATCGGTTACTGGACGGTATTATGCGCAAAGCTCACCGTAAACATCCACTGTCGGAAGCACAAACCAAACGTAACCGGTATTTGTCGAAGACCCGTTATGTGGTCGAACAAAGCTTCGGTACGCTGCACCGTAAATTCCGCTATGCGCGGGCAGCCTATTTCGGGCTGCTCAAAGTGAGTGCGCAAAGCCATCTGAAGGCGATGTGTTTGAACCTGTTGAAAGCGGCTAACAGGCTAAGTGCGCCTGTAGCTGCCTAAAAGGCGGCCGGATACCTGATTAATCAGGTATTCAAGGGGGGATTAAGGGGGTATTTGAGTAGAATCAGTGGATATTTGAAACAAAAACAGCCGAAAACCTGTGTTTAGGTTTCGGCTGTCGAGGGGAAAGGAATTTTGCAAAGGTCTCAGGCCATTTCAATACTTAATCAATAAAGGCCGTCTGAAACATTTCAGACGGCCTTTTATCTTTTTTTAATTACTTCACAAGCTTCAATACTTTTTTCGGTTTCTCTTCCGCAGATTCAGCTTTTTTATCTTCCGCCGCTGTAGCTTCAACAGAAGCAGGCTGATATGGTTCTACCTCAAAACCCATACCCTCTCCACTTTCGCGGCCAAATATACTGACAATATGACCGACCGGAATCCAAATCTCGTGCGCCACGCCGGAAAAGCGTGCAGAGAAATTGACCCATTCGTTGTCGATATTCAAGTTATGGCTGGCGGTAGGACCAATATTTAAAACAATTTCATTATCGCGCACATACTGCATCGGCACTCGGGTATGTTCATTTACCCAAGCCACGATGTGTGGTGTTTGGTTATTATCCAAACACCATTCATACAAAGCACGCAACAAATACGGTTTGGTTGAAGTTGCCATAGATCCGTCCTTTAGCGGCGCATGGCTTTTTCAGCCGGCGTCAGTGCTTCAATAAAGGCTTCTCGTTGGAAAATACGCTCGGCGTATTTCAGCAAAGGCGCAGCAGATTTACCCAGTTTGATGTCGTAATAGTCCAAACGCCACAACAGTGGAGACAAAGCAACATCAATCATGGAGAAGTCATCGCCCAAAATATATTTGTTTTTAGCAAAAGACGGTGCCAACAGTGTCAAACCATTGCCAATGGCTTCACGTGCTTTAGCTTGTTCTTTATTGGTAGATTCAGGGTTTTCCAGCACTTGCACCAAGCTGAACAATTCTTTTTCCATACGGTACAGCACCAAACGGCCGCGACCGCGCATAACAGGATCACCCGGCATCAACTGAGGATGAGGGAAACGCTCGTCAATGTATTCGTTGATGATGTTTGATTCGTGCAAAATCAGATCACGTTCAACCAGAACCGGTACTTGGTTATACGGATTCATCAAAGCCAAGTCTTCAGGTTTATTGAACACGTCCACATCTTTGATTTCAAAATCCATGCCTTTTTCGTACAGCACAAAACGGCAGCGTTGACTGAATGGACAAGTAATACCCGAATACAATGTCATCATAATCTTTTACTCCTGATAAATCTTTTCAGACGGCCTTAAGCCTTATAAAAATTCAGACAGAATTATACAAAATTTCAAACACTTAATCCAGAAATTTCACATATCATGTTGTTTATATTAAGTAATTTTAAAATTTACATTATTTTCGCATAAACCAATTTCACAAACAAAAAAGGCAAACCTGAAACAGGTTTGCCTTTTTTGATTCAAAAGAATTAGTGAACGTCTTTCCAGAATTCTTTTTTCAGGAAGTAAGCCAATGGCAGCATTACCGCAAACAGGAATGCCAGAACCATGTAGCCGATGCGGTGGCGTTGCAACTGAGCAGGCTCACCCATGTACACCAAGTAGTTCACCAAGTCGCGTACATAAGTATCGTACTCTTTTTGGATCACTTTACCGTTAGGCAGGCGACGGCTTTGCAGACCGGTAGATTCCCAATACAGCTTAGGAGTCAGGTTGCCATGCTCGTCTTTAATCATAACGGGCTGACCTTTGGCATCCAACTCAACGGCTTGAACACCTTGTTGCTCCCACAATGGGTGAGGCATACTCGCACCGGCCAAAACAGTATTGTTCCAACCGGTCGGACGAGTTGGGTCTTTATAGAAGCCGCGCATATAAGCGTACAGGTAGTCCGCACCTTTAGAGCGGGCGATCAGGGTCAAATCCGGCGGAGGCGCACCCAACCATTTGGCAGCATCTTTCGGATCCATTGCCGCTACCATGACATCACCAACGTTGTCTGTTGTGAACATCAGGTTTTTCTTGATTTCATCTTCAGTCAAACCGATGTCTTTCAGGCGGTTGAAGCGCATACCGCTTGCAGAGTGGCAAGACAAACAGTAGTTTGTAAAGATTTGCGCACCGTGCTGCAGGCTGACTTGGTCACGCAGGTCGATGTCGACTTTTTCATAGTTTGCATGGCCGCCGCTGGCGACGGCTGCACTCATAGGCACTGCCAGCAATAAGGCAGCAAACCAGTTTTTCAGAGTTTGTTTCATTTTCGCTGCCCTCATCAGATATTGGTTGCAAACAAGTAAGCACCAACAACGGTAATACCGACGTAAACAAAGAACATAATTTTTTGTTTCGTAGTGCTCATGGTTACGCGTTCAGGAACTGGTTTGTTAGTATCCAGTTTGGTATAGAACGGCATACCCAGGAAGAATGCAAAGTAGACGAAAGACAGGATACGTGCAACCAAAGTACGAGTATCAGTTGCTACCATTGCACCCAAAATACCCAAGCCGATGAAGGCAATGATGAACAGAACCAACGCAGTTTTGAAGATTGGGCCGCGATAGCGGACAGATTTAACTTCGCCTTTATCCAACCAAGGCAACAGGGCAATCAGGACAACTGCTGCACCCATACCGATTACGCCCCATACCTGAGTACCGGCAAAGGAAGGAATCGCACGCAGAATTGCGTAGAATGGAGTGAAGTACCATACCGGCGCAATGTGCGGAGGTGTTTTCAGCGCATTCGCTGCATCAAAGTTCGGCGCTTCGAGGAAGTAGCCGCCGCCCTCAGGCGCAAAGAACAACACAGAACAGAAGACAATCAGGAATACAACGACACCCAAGATGTCTTTAACGGTGTAGTAAGGATGGAATGGGATACCATCGCGTGGAATACCGTTTTCGTCTTTGTTTTTCTTGATTTCAACGCCATCAGGGTTGTTAGAACCCACTTCGTGCAGGGCGATGATGTGAGCCACAACCAAGCCGAGCAATACCAAAGGTACAGCGATAACGTGCAGGGCGAAGAAGCGGTTCAAAGTAACGTCGGAAACGTTGAAGTCACCACGGATCCAAGTGGACAAATCAGGACCGATAACAGGGATGGCGGAGAACAGGTTAATAATTACCTGCGCACCCCAGAAGGACATTTGACCCCAAGGCAACAGGTAACCCATAAAGGCTTCTGCCATCAATGCCAAGAAAATCAGGGAACCGAAAATCCACACCAATTCACGAGGTTTTTTGTACGAACCATAAATCAGACCGCGGAACATGTGCAGATAAACGACGATGAAGAAGAAAGATGCGCCGGTGGAGTGCATATAGCGGATAATCCAGCCGCCGGACACGTCGCGCATGATGTACTCTACTGCGGTAAAGGCAGCAGGCAGATGGTAGGCGTTTAGGTTGCCGTCCGGTTTGTAGTTCATGGTCAGGAAAATACCGCTGACGATTTGAATCACAAGGACAAGCAGGGCCAAAGAGCCGAAGTAGTACCAGAAGTTGAAGTTCTTCGGCGCATAGTATTGAGCCAAATGCTCATTCCACATTTTAGACAGAGGGAAGCGAGCGTCCATCCAGCCTAACAATGCTTTTGCTTTGCTATTGGTTTGGTTTGCCATAATTATCGTTCCTTATTTTTAGTCTTCGCCCACCAAAACAGTCGTATCGCTCAGATATTTGTAAGGCGGTACAACCAAGTTGGTCGGTGCAGGAACACCTTTATACACGCGGCCTGCCATGTCGAATTTCGAACCGTGGCAAGGGCAGAAGAAGCCGCCTTTCCAGTCTGCACCCAAATCCGCAGGGGCAACGTCGGGACGGTAAGTCGGAGAGCAACCCAGGTGGGTACAGATACCGATAGCGACGAGGAGGTTCGGTTTGATCGAACGGTGCTCGTTTTTACAGTTTTCGGGCTGATGATCCACTTCGGAATTAGGATCCGTAACTGCGCCATTCAAACTTTTCAAGTCTTTGAGCTGTTGATCTGTGCGATTGACCAGCCAGATCGGTTTGCCCTGCCATTCGGCAGTCAGCATTTGGCCTGCTTCGATTTTGCTGACATCTACTTCGACAGCAGCACCGGCAGCCTTAGCTTTCTCCGATGGGAAGAAGCTGGCCACGAAAGGCGTAGCTACGCCCAGAGCCGCCACACCGCCTGCACCGCATGTAGCCAGTGTCAGGAAACGGCGGCGACCGTTGTTGATTTCTTGATTATCCATTATTCAGTCGTCCTAAAATTTTGGGAATACCGAGCCATTAAACAGCGTAATTCTACCTAGTTTGTTGTAATACTCAAAGCATTATTTAAAATAAGGTAAAGTTTTATGATATTTCTCAATACTCAAGCAGGATTGTTTTCATCAAAGTGAACCACTTTGATACCGAATTTTTCTGCCACGGCATCGCCTAAGGCGCGTACGCCGTAACGTTCTGTCGCGTGGTGGCCGGCGCTGATAAATGCTACACCCGTTTCATTGGCAAGATGATATTGTGCTTCGGAAATTTCACCGGTCAAATACGCATCGACACCTTCGTCTACTGCCGTCTGAAAAAATCCCTGCGCACCGCCGCTGCACCAGGCAATACGTTTGATTTCGCGTTCAAAATCACCGATAACGGTCGGCTTGCGGCCGAATACCGCCTCAATGTGTTCAGACAACTGCACCAATGTTTGCGTGGTTTTCAGACGGCCTGTATTCAACAGATTTTGCTCGCCGAATTGTTTTTCGAGCACCCAATCGAGTTTCTCGGCCAACTGCGCGTTATTGCCTAGTTGCGGGTGCGCATCCAGCGGCAGGTGGTAGCCCGCCATATTGATTTGGTGTTGCAGCAAGGTTTCAATGCGTGCTTTTTTCCAACCGGTAATCGTGACAGGCTCGCTTTTCCAAAACATGCCGTGGTGAACCAAAAGCATATCTACCCCCTGCTCTACGGCAAAATCGATTGCAGCTTTGCTGGCGGTAACCGAAGTGGCGATTTTGGCAATTTCTTCTTTGCCTTCGACCTGCAAACCGTTGGGCGCATAGTCCTTAAACAGCCCGACCTGCAATGTCTCATCGCACCAAGCCAGAATTTCGCGGCGTAAAGCCATATTCCGCTCCTTATATCTATCTTCAAAAACAGCTTCGCATTCTAACCGCAAAATCTGTTTATGCCTCAAATTCTTACATTCCGATTTCAGCAATCATTCCCAACATTAATCATTTGCACATCATCATGAATTATTTTAATATACCCCACCTTACCCACAGGCCGTCTGAAAACACATGGACTCTATTATCGAATTGCGTCATCTCAAAACCTTGCTGGCTTTAGAAGAAACCGGCAGTGTTTCCCTTGCCGCCAAACGGGTTTTCCTGACCCAATCCGCCCTATCGCACCAAATCCGCGCCTTGGAAAATTATTACGAAACGCCGCTGTTTGAACGTAAATCCACACCTTTGCGCTTCACTCCGGCCGGTATGCGCCTACTGCAACTGGCGCGCGAGCTGTTGCCGCAGGTTGCCGCCGCCGAACGTGACCTGGTGCGGATCATCGAAGGCGAAGCCGGCGAACTCAGGCTTGCCGTCGAATGCCACACCTGCTTCGACTGGCTGATGCCTGCCATGGGCGAGTTCCGCCCGTTATGGCCGCAAGTTGAATTGGACATCGTTTCCGGTTTCCAAGCCGATCCGGTCGGACTACTGCTGCAACACCGCGCCGACCTTGCCATCGTTTCCGAAGCCGAGCCGCTCAACGGTATCAGCTACCGTCCTCTGTTTGCCTATGAAATGGTCGGCATCTGCGCAGAAGACCACCCGCTTGCCGACAAAGACGTTTGGGAAGCCGAAGACTTCATCGACGAAACCCTGATTACTTATCCCGTCCCCGATGAGATGCTGGATTTGCCCAAAAAAGTGCTGCTGCCCAAAGGCATTAATCCGCCGCGCCGCCACAGCGAGCTGACCATTGCCATTATCCAGCTGGTTGCCAGCAAACGCGGCATCGCCGCCCTGCCCTATTGGACGGTCATGCCGTATTTGGAAAAAGGCTACGTCGTCCACCGCAAAATCACTTCAGACGGCCTGCAAAGCAAACTTTATGCCGCCATTCGTACGGAAGATGCCAACAAAGGCTATCTGGACAACTTCTGCCAAATCACGCATGACCGCTGTTTTGCAGACTTGCCGGGTTTGAGCGAATTGGAAATGTAAACTTGAAACAATCAAAAGGCCGTCTGAACATTTTTCAGACGGCCTTTTTTTTAATACATACAAACATTTCACTGCTTCTATTCGGATTCATCCGAGCCCAAACACGCCGACAAATCGATTTCAGACGGCCATGTTTTATCAGGCGCGACCCGAATATCGAAATGCTCGCCGCGATAGTCGAAAACCAAACGCCAAGCGTGCAGAAACAAATGTTCCGCCTTATCGCCGCCATACAGCGTATCGCCCAAAATCGGACTGCCTATGCTTTTCATGGCCACACGCAGTTGATGGGTTTTGCCGGTAAACGGTTGCAACACAAACAGGCGCAAACCAGGCTTCAGGCTTTGGCTGCCGAAACGGGTAACGGCAAAATTATCCTCGTCACGCGTCAGCTTCCATGTACCGCGCCGCGAACGCGCCATACCGCCTTTCACCCAACCCTGCTTTTTCGCAGGCTTATGCGTACCGAGTGCCAAATAAGTTTTACGCATGGTTTTCTCGGCAAACTGCGCCGACAAAGCCGCCGCGCTGTCGCGGTTTAACGCAAACAGCAATAAGCCGCTCGTGGCTTTGTCCAAACGGTGAACCAGCCACACGCGTTCAACGCCGAGCTGCTGTGCCAGCGAAGCGGTCAGGCAAACATCCCCTTCCGATTCGCTGTGCACCGATACGCCGCAAGGCTTATTAATGACCACAAAGTCTTTGTGTTCAAAAACAATGTCCCACATTTCAGACGGCCTTCAACACAATACCGTCGCCAAGCAGGGTCAAAATACCCAGTAAGCAGAACAAGATACATGCGGCAATGCGCACTGCTTTGGCAGGAATTTTACGCATCAGCATTTCGCCCAAATACACGGCAGGCACAGAAGCAATCATCAAACCGGCAATACTGCCGACCACGACCAGCAGGATAGATTGGTATTTTGCCGCCAAAAGAACTGTTGCAATCTGCGTTTTATCGCCGATTTCCGCCAAGAAAAACAGGACGACCGTCGCTGTAAATGCGCCGTATTTCAGCCACTTGCTGTCAGGGTCTTCGTCTTTGTCCGGCAACAGCAGCCATAATCCAACCGCAATAAAGCTGCCGCCGACCACCCATTTCATGACTTCGGGCGAAATAGCAGATGCCAGCCAGACACCGAGTGCGGCTGAAACAAGATGGTTCAACAGGGTTGCAATAAAAATACCGGCAACAATCGCGTTTTTGTGGGCAAAACGTGCTGCCAAAAAGAGCGCGAGCAATTGCGTTTTATCGCCGATTTCGGCAATGGTAACGCCCAGCGTCGAGGAGAAAAAAGCTTCCATGATTTAAGATACTCAACCGAAAAGCGGGCAAACAAAAAGCGCTGTGCATACCGCCCGCAAGGGTATGGACAACGCTTACGTCTTGCCTGTCTTCCGATAAAGCAGAGAAGATACCGCCGCCACGGCCGCACAAGCCGATTATGTTGACAACGGTTTCGGCATTGCGCCGAATGGCTACTCCCGTAAGAGTGAAGCGCGAATTGTAAGGCAAACCATGGCTTGAAGCAACAAAAAGAAAAACAAAAGGCCGTCTGAAACCTCATTCAAGCAAGTTTCAGACGGCCTTTTTCACAGCGATTAATTATCGGAGAACAAATCGCCTACTTTTTCCCAAAACGATTTTTTGCGAGGGGTTTGGCTGAGGTCGAGGCCGGAGGAGATTTTTTCAAATTCTTCCAGCAACTCTTTCTGACGGTCGGTCAGGTTAACCGGTGTTTCAACCAAAATGTGGCAGTACAAATCGCCGGTCGAGCTGGAACGCAGAGACTTGATGCCTTTGCCTTTCACGCGCATGCGGCGGCCGGTTTGCGTTTCTTTCGGAATGTGCAGTTTGACTTTGCCGTCCAAAGTCGGCACTTCGACTTCGCCGCCCAATGCGGCAATGGCAAAGCTGATCGGCAGTTCGCAATGCAAGTCCAAGCCGTTGCGCTCGAAGATTTTGTGCTGTCTCACGCGGACATTGACGTACAAATCGCCTGCCGGCGCGCCGTGTTGACCCGGCTCGCCCTCGCCGCTCAAGCGGATGCGTTGACCGTCGTCGATGCCTGCCGGAATGTTGACTTCAACCGTTTTGCTGGTTTTGGTGCGGCCTTCGCCACGGCATTTGACGCAAGGATCTTTGATTTCTTTGCCTGTACCGTGACAAGTCGGACAAGTCTGCTGCATTTGGAAAATGGCTTGGCGGACGTGTACCGTACCTGAGCCGTGACAGGTCGAACAAGTCGATGCGGATGTGCCCGGTTTGGCACCTGAGCCGTGGCAGACATCACATTCTTCGTAAGTCGGAATGTTGATGCGTTTTTTCACGCCTTTGGCGGCTTCTTCAAGCGAAATCTCTATGCCGACCTGCAAGTCCGCGCCGCTGTAATCCGGCTGACGGCCGCCTGCGCTGCCGCCACCGCCGAACATTTGGCTGAAAATATCGGAAAAATCGAAGCCTTGCGCGCCACCGAATCCGCCTTGGCCGCCGAAACCGCCAAAGCCACCGAATCCGCCCGCACCTGCGCCCTGTTCGAACGCGGCATGGCCGTATTGGTCGTACATGGTACGTTTTTCCTTGTCAGACAAGGTGTCGTAAGCTTTTTGGACTTCTTTAAATTTTTCTTCCGCTTCTTTGTTGTCAGGGTTGCGGTCGGGATGGTATTTCATTGCCAGCTTGCGGTAGGCTTTTTTGATTTCATCGTCGCTAGCGCTGCGGGCAACACCAAGGGTTTCGTAATAATCTTGGGTACTCATAATTTTGATAGTGTTTTGAATAAGTTTGAACTGGGTCGGATATGTGGGCGGAAGGTAAAAAACTCAAGTCGATATTTTTAAGGCCGTCTGAAAATTTTGTTTCAGACGGCCTCCCTCGCCTTGTCAAAGCATGATAATGGCCTTAAAGTGAAAGAATATTTGACCCTATACCGCTGTTTTATACTAGAAAGGTTTTCCTCCATGATGAAAAAAACCGCTTCCTTTTTATACC